>Ga0163163_10004090_pt1 | contig 12443 bp, 15 predicted proteins | sample S65metaG_FD_119766 | JGI IMG/M metagenome (GOLD analysis project Ga0163163, IMG submission 119766) | Switchgrass rhizosphere microbial communities from Kellogg Biological Station, Michigan, USA - S6-5 metaG | ecosystem: Host-associated > Plants > Roots > Rhizosphere > Soil | place: USA... | reverse complement strand
TGCGCCAGCACCGCCAGCGGCGTCTTCAGGCCATGCGCAAGATCACCGGCCTTTGCCACTGCGCGCGCCACGCGCCGCTCACGCTCGTCAAGTAGCGCGTTCAGCTCATCGACCACCGGCTGCACCTCCGCCGGATAAGCGCCGCCGACGCGCGCGTCGACGCCTTTGTGCACGGCCGCGAGGCGGTTGCGCAGCTGATTGATTGGCGAAATGCCTCGCCGGACTTGCAGAAATCCGACATACATGCACAGCCCCGCGATGACGGCCGTTGCCGTCGAGTTCCGGGCCGTTGAGTGCAGCACGCGCATGACGAACCTGCTCTCCGCTCCGAGGTTGAGGAAGATCACCGCAACGATCATGAAGTGGCCGATGGTCCAGAGGATCGCACCGGAAAGGATGCGCGCTTTGAGCGAAACGAGTCTCATTCGATTCGGTAGCCGAGACCGCGTACGGTTTCAATGAAGGACACGCCAAGTTTGCGGCGTAGACGGGCGATGAATACCTCAACAGTGTTCGAGTCGCGATCGAAATCCTGCGCGTAAATGTGCTCAGTGAGCTCCGTTTGAGAGACGACGCATCCGCGATGGTGCATCAGGTAAGAGAGCACGCGGAATTCGTGGCCTGTGAGCTTCACCGGCGCGCCGTTCAGCGTGACACGCGATTGCCGCGGATCCAACGCCACGCTGCCCGCACGAAGCTCCGGCGTGAGATGGCCGCTGGCCCGGCGTATCAGCGCACGCAAGCGCGCGAGCACTTCTTCGGTGCGAAAGGGTTTTGACACGTAATCGTCCGCGCCGCCGTCGATCCCCCGCACTTTGTCGTGCCAACTGCCGCGAGCCGTCAGCACGAGCACCGGCGTGGCGAGGCCTGCCTCGCGCCAGTTCCGCAACAGTGTGAGGCCGTCGATCTTTGGCAGTCCCAGATCGAGGACCATCGCATCGTACATCTCTGTTTGCGCAAGAAAATCTGCGCGTTCGCCATCGGCGGCGTGATCCACAGCATACCCGGCCTCCACGAAGGACGATGTGAGCTGCTTCGCGAGCGACGCCTCGTCCTCAACGACAAGAATCCGCATCCTGCTCAACCAATCTATTAGAGCACTCGTAGCTGAACGTCGCCTGAACGACGCGTTCACGTTCCATTCAGCCGCGCCTGTCTAGAATACATCCAGTGTATCGAGCTATGACATTGGGTCGCCTTCCAAAAAGATGTCGACCTAACCAACAAAAAATCAAATCGAGGTAAACCATGAAACTACTCTTCCCTTTCCTTATGTCTGTGCTTCCCGCGGCATCTGTGCTGGCGCAAACCCAGGCACCGTCACCCGAGCCGCCCTCCGGCGCGTTGTCACCTAAAACCACTGAAGTGATGGTCATCCTGACTGCCAAACAGGGAGTGACCCGCCAGCAGATCATGAACGTCATGCCGGCCGAGATCCGGGCCACGGTGAAGCTCTATCTCGACGGCAAGATCCGCCAGTGGTACTCAAGGGGCGACGGCCAAGGGGTGGTTCTTTTTCTTGGCGTGAAGACCGTTGATGAAGCCCACGCGGTCATGGACACGCTGCCGCTGTCGAAAGAGAACCTGATAGACCACGAGTACATTCCCGTTGGTCCCCTCCTCCCGCTAGCTGGCCTGATTGGCGGTGGACCGATGAAGCAATAGCTGAACTTCAATGTCCGTCAGGAGATTACCAATGAGAAACCCAAACATTCCAGCGACGGCCACGACCGTAGGACTGAAGGCGCGGTGGTCGATGAACTTCTTGCTCCGCCAACGGCGGGCTTTGGAGCGCAAGGGGACCGACGCGGTGCGCGTATGACCACACCTTTGTTCGCATTTCAAGAAAGAAATCACAACCCGCAGGAAGGAAATGTATTTCTATGCCAAATAACTTCAATTTCCCCTTCGTTCTGAGCGTTATGGGCGCCTTCATCGCCAGCTTCGTAGTGGCCAGTCTCTACGTATGGCCGGTGCTTCGTTCGTTGCCCCGCGCTAACGCACTACGAATCCTCTCATGTTTACATGCGTTTCGGTTTTTGGGGATGAACTTTATCGTGGTTGGATTTGTATCTCCCGCACTCAACTCCGCGGTCGCTAATCAGATAGCATGGGGCGATTTCGTCGCCGCAGTCCTCGCACTTTTTTCTATTTCGATGCTCACACGGAGCTGGGCGTTTGCCATCCCGATCGTCTGGATCTCGAATCTTTGGGGCACGGCCGATCTGTTGAACGCCTACTATAAGGGTGCCACTCAAGTTGCCGATGTGGGGCTATTCGGCGCCGGAATCTATATTCCAGCCCTTTTTGTCCCACTGCTGCTCACCGCTCACGTGCTTGCATTCATGCTGCTTTTGAAGAGCAGCGACGTCGTGGTACAAAAAAGGGAATTCGATGGCGCTCAAGGATTTTCCACACGAGTTTCAGCACGGTCCGAGTGAGACGCGTTAAGCGGAGGCGGTCCACCCACGCCAGGACTCCGCCCGTTAAGCACTCTAAATTCAGCCCTCCATTCGCGAGACATCGCCGCGCACAATTCGCTTGACGCGCCATGACGACAGCGGGGAATGATGCCAGTGTACAGTGAATTCCTGGGCGACCAGCGAGCCGCGGCCATATCGCGATGTGGTGGCCGCAGCGTTCTCATACGGGTCGGCAATTTTCGTTGCAGGATCAGACACGGTCTTGATCGATGCGGGCCTTCATGTTCTGCGCGACTTCGCTCCCGATAGGAAGCGGTGGCTGCATGGCGACTTCAACCCCCGTGCTGCCGTTCGGCCCGTATCTTTATGGAAGGTTGGTAGCGCTAACGGGAATCGAACCCGTATTTAAGCCTTGAGAGGGCTCCGTCCTAACCGTTAGACGATAGCGCCAAAACTTGATTATACGACACGCGCTCTACGATAGCCGACGCGGTTAACCGAATCTGCGTCAATTCCACCGTCTCTATCCTTCTTCAACTGTCCGTAGGAAGCGTAGACGTCGAGTCCACGCTGCTTGCGGATAAAACACGGCAGCGAGCGCCGGATAATTGTCTGAAAGACGCGACGCCGGGATCGGGAGTGTCAAATGGAATCCCCGGACCGGGCTTCGGCGCGATTAGATTCACCTTAGCGTTCAGGCGCGCCAGCAACTGGACTACGTGGCGCAATGACGGCCCGCCAGGTCGTGCTTTTTCATTCCTGGACGCTGAAGTCCGCCCTCCCATTCTCGCTCTGGGAACGTTTCGATCGCCTGATGAGGTGCCCACCTTGGAAATTGTGCCTATTTTCGACCCCTATCAACTGGTGCGGAGGCGACGCTTCAGCGCGCAAAAGGCCAGGGCACTCAAGGGGACCAAAGAAAGAATGAAACTAGACGGTTCCGGGACGGCTTCCGACACGCCCGTCAAGCCTCCGACCAATGCCAAATTTGACCTCTGTTGGAGTAGTGCTCGCGGGTTGTCATATATATTGCCCTCGCTAATAAGGAAATTGGGTGGTGCAATGGTGCCGCCAGCATTTGTCAGATTGAAGAAGCCCATCATCAGCCCCGGCAATCCAGGAGTAGCGGGTACACTCGTCACAAGATATATGCCGCTCGCTGTGGGAGCATCCGCGATATCGTTTATCAATGTATAGACCGCTCCCCCGAAGGCACTCCCCGCAGTCGTGGTGACAGAGATGTTGCTATAGGTGTTCGTATCGGCGTCGTAGACGAAAGAACCGGAGGCGGTACCGCCGTCGTTGAATGTGACGCCCACAAGACTCCATAGGATGGGGTTCGCCGAGGCGCTTTGCCCACTTAACACCGCGAAGAAAAGCGTCAGCATTACAGCTCGCGTGGTGCCTTCGGAAATTATTTTGAGCATTTGGGCAATATTAACACAGCACGCCCTTATTCCAAGTGAATATGGGACTTTTTACAAAATCAAGTAGTACTTTTTAGATCTCTGGCGATTAATGTAATCACCAATCACAAGAGAATTTGTTTACCTACCGAATCTGCGTCAACTCCGTCGTCTCCATCCGCTTCAACTGTCCGCAGGCAGCGTAGACATCGAGTCCACGCGGCTTGCGGATAAAACAGGGCAGTGAGCGCCGAATGATCGCCTGAAAAGACGCGACCCGCGCCGGATCGGGAGTCTCGAAGGGAATCCCCGGACCCGGATTCAGCGCGATCAGATTCACCTTGGCGTTCAGGCGCGCCAGCAACTGAACAACGCGGCGCGCGTCGGCGTCGGTGTCATTCACGCCCCTGAGCAGCACATATTCAAAGGTCAGCTTTTCCCAGGGCCGCAACGGATAAGCGCGACAAGCCTCCATCAAATCCTTGAGATGATATTTGCGCGTGATCGGCATCAGCGCCTGCCGCTGTTCTTCATTCGATGCGTTAAGCGAAACCGCCAGCTTCGGCCGCAGAGACGCTTGCCCCAGTTCGGCGATTTTGGGAATGATGCCGGACGTCGATAGCGTGATGCGGCGCGGCGAAAGCGCCATGCCCGCGGGATCCATCAACAGGCGGGAGGCCTTCAGAACATTCGCCAGGTTGAGCAGCGGCTCGCCTTGTCCCATCATCACGATGTTCAGCCGGTCAACGGGCGCGGTCCCGGCCGCCACCAGCACCTGACCTACGATTTCGCCGGCCGTTAAGTGACGCTCCAGTCCCATCAGCGCCGTCAAGCAGAACTTACAGTCGACCGGACAGCCGACCTGGCTCGAAATGCAGATCGTCGCGCGATCAGCACCTTCTTCAGCCGGCATCCAAACCGTCTCGACTGTCTTGCCGTCGTTCAGCTTCAGCAGGTAACGGCAGGTGCCGTCGGTGGAATGGTAGCGGCGTTCGACAGCGGGCAGTCCCATCGGGAACTCCTCGGCCAGGCGCTCTCGTAATTGTTTTGGGAGGTTGGAAATTCCGCCGACATTCGCGACCCGCTGCCGGTAGACCGCAACATATAACTGCGTTGCCCGGAACGCGGGAGGGGCGTCCGACAACTCGCGCAGGGCCGCCTTAATATCGGTAAGTTCCATGCCTACAATAGGTTGCCGCACGATCTCAGTGTAGCATTCGTCGGTCGCTGTAAAATGTCGCGGTACAATAAGGATGCAGATACCCATGACCAGCCGCAGCCGGAGCCCCCACAAAATCCGCGACATCGAGCGCACCGTGCTCCCCAACGGCGTGCGAGTCGTCACCGAACAGATGCCGCACGTGCGCAGTATTTCAGTCGGCGTTTGGATCGGCACGGGGTCACGCGAAGAGTCGCTCGAAGAAACCGGAATTTCGCATTTCATCGAGCACATGCTGTTCAAAGGGACCAAGAACCGGTCGGCCGAACAGATCGCGCGGTCTGTCGATTCGATCGGTGGCGGTCTGGACGCGTTCACGTCCAAGGAGCTGGTCAGCTACAACGTCAAGGTGCTCGACGAGCATTTGCCGCATGCGTTCGGCATTGTCTCCGACCTGGTGCGGAACCCGCTGTTCGAGAAGGGCGACATCGAAAAGGAAAAGGGCGTCATCCTTGAAGAGCTGAAGATGGATGTAGATAACCCCGAATACCTCATCCATGAGATCTTCGCCAGCAATTTCTGGAAGGGACATTCGCTGGGGCGGCCGATCCTCGGTACGCGGCAGACGATCCGCAGCTTCGACCGCGACAGCGTTGAGCGTTACTACCGGCGCTACTACACGCCGAAGAACATTCTGATCACGGCGGCCGGCAGTCTCACGCATAAGAAACTCGTGCAGTTGGCGGAAGAGCACTTTGGTGAACTCAAGGGACGCGCGCTTCCCAAGGCCGATGGTCGGCCGCAGGCGCATGCGCCGCTGGTGTTTCGCGAGAAGAGCTCGCTCGAACAGGTGCACTTGTATTTAGGTGTTCCTTCGATTGCGATGCCGCATCGCGAGCGCTTCGCCTGCTACATTTTGAACGCGATTCTGGGCGGGGGGATGAGTTCTCGCTTGTTCCAGAACATCCGTGAGAAGCAGGCGCTGGCGTACACAGTTTACTCGGAGCTCACCATGTATCACGATGCCGGCTGCATGATGGTTTACGCCGGGACGTCGCCGAAGTCGGCCGGCAAGGTGATCGATTCCATCGTGCATGAGATGCGTGAGATCACGGATCATCTGGTAACGCCCGAGGAGCTGCGCCGCGCCAAGGATCATCTGAAGGGATCGTTCGTGCTCGGTCTGGAATCCACCTCCAGCCGGATGGGCAATCTGGCGCGCCAGGAACTGTATTTCCAGCGATTCTTTTCGCTGAACGAGATGCTGGAGAGCATCGAGAAGGTCACGGCGGACGAAGTGCAAAAACTGGCTCAACAGTTTTTCGATCCGCAGCAGACGGCGGTCGCCATGCTGGGGCGCCTCGAAGGGTTCCGCGTTCGCCGCCAGGATCTTAAGGGCTGAGATCCGGCCCAGTCGTTCGAATGAAGAATCTCCATAAGTTCGCCCCATGGGTGGCCGTACTTGCGCTTGCGGCGCTGCCGGCGTGGGGGCTCGACACCAAAACGCTCAAGCCCACGGGATATGTGAACGATTTCTCCAACACTCTGGATGCATCGAGCAAGCAAACACTCGAAGCCTACGCCGCGAATCTGGAGCGCGCGACTGGCGTGCAGATGGCGATCGTGCTGGTGCCTACGCTCGATGGCGAACCCATCGAGGATGTGGCAAACCGCCTGTATCGCGAGTGGGGCGTTGGCAAGAAGGGCAAGGACGAGGGGATTCTGATCATGCTCGCGGTCAAGGACCGCAAGAGCCGCGCAGAGATTGGTTACGGCGTGGAGCCTATCATCAACGACGGCGCCGCCGGCAGTATACTGCGGCAGATCCGGCCGATCCTGCAGCAAGGCAACTACGGCGGAGCGCTGCTGGCGGCGGCCGAACAGATGGGCACCAGGATCGCGCAATCGAAGGGCGTTGCGCTGGGCGGTCCCGAGCCGTTGCCTGGAACCCGCCGCGTGGCGCGTGGACCTTCGATTCCCTTTCCGGTAATCTTGCTGGGGCTGTTCTTCTTGCTCTGGCTGTTGGGCCGAGGCGGCGGCAGCGGCACGGGTTTCCTGGCAGGAATGCTTCTAGGTAATATGATGGGCGGCCGCGGTGGCCGGGGTGGCTGGGGTGGAGGCGGCTTCGGCGGCTACGATGGTGGAGGCGGGGGCGGCGGATTCGGCGGTTTTGGCGGCGGCGATTCGGGCGGCGGAGGAGCATCCAGCGGGTGGTAGGGTGGCCGGCAATCCATATGGAAGAACTCAAAGAACTGGTCGACAAATTGACTCACGCCTATCACGACCGCCTGGTCTCAGTAGTGCTCTATGGGTCGGGGGCGGCCGGAAATCATGACGCCAACTTCTCGGATCTCAACGTGTTGTGCGTGCTGAAGCAGATCACACCGCGCGAGATGGGCGAGGGCGAGCCAATCCTGCGCTGGTGGCGCGGGCTGGGGCATCCGTCGCCGCTGTTGATGACCGAGGAGGAAGCCCACAACTCCGCCGACAGCTTCCCGATCGAGTTCCGCGATATGCAGCATCACCGCAAAGTACTGCAGGGCGTGGACGTCATCGCGCACCTGCGCGTCGACACCAAAAATTACCGCACTCAAGTTGAGCATGAACTTCGCGCCAAACTTTTTCGTTTGAGACAGCAGGGGGCGCAAGTTCTTTCGGATCCGGCGGCGCTACTTAAATTGTGCGTGGACTCGGTATCCACTTTTTGCACCTTGGGGCGTCATGCGCTGGCGGCGGGAGGGATCGAGGTTACGGGCGGACGGCGTGACGCCGTCCACAGGATGCAGGAGAAGGTGGGGGAGCCCTCGAGTCCCTTGAATCTGCTGTTGGATCTGCGCGAAGGCAAGACCGGTGCGGATCATGTCCTGGAAAAGCACGATTCAGTGGATCTGTTCGCGCAATATTTGGAGTTCATTCGCAAGATGGTCGAATATATCGACCGGATGGAGGATCACAAATGAAGTGGTTATTAGGTGTACTCGCCGTGATTGTATTGCTGGTGCTGGTGGTGGGCGGAAGCCTCGTCGGCTCACGCAACGAGCTGGTGACCGAGAAAAATGCCGTCGACGGCGCTTGGGCGCAAGTGGACGTGGCGCTGCAGCGCCGCGCCGATTTGATTCCGAATTTGGTCGAGACGGTAAAGGGTTTTGCAGCTCAGGAGAAGGCCGTAATTCAATCGGTGGCGGATGCGCGCGCGGCACTCGGCGGAGCGCGGACGCCGGCGGAGAAGATCGCGGCCAACGGTCAGATCGATTCGGCCTTGTCGCGCTTGTTGGTGGTGGTGGAAAACTATCCCAACCTGAAGTCCAACGAAAACTTTCTGCGCTTGCAGGATGAGCTGGCGGGCACCGAGAACCGCATCGCGGTCGAGCGCCGCAAGTACAACGAAGTGGTCCAGCAGTATAACACCGACATCGAGATATTCCCCAAGAATATCGCCGCGTCGATGTTCGGGTTCCATCGCAACGACGCCTACTTCAAGGCGGAAGGCGCCGCGCGCGAAGCGCCCAAGGTGAAATTCTAAGAGACGGGCTGGCCGCTCGCGGTTCTGTGCCGATGCTCCCGGCGGGTCAGTGCTATATACTGACCTTGATTCAGGAGGTAAACATGAACCGCAAATGGATAATTGCCTTTCCGCTTTTCGCCATCTTGGCGTGGGCGGCGGGCACCGAGCAGGACGCGAAGACAGTCATCGGCAGCGCCACGAAGGCGCTGGGCGCCGATAATCTGAAGACCGTCGAGTTTTCAGGCTCGGGCTTCGATTATGCGATCGGGCAGGCTCCGAATCCGAGCTTGCCGTGGCCTAAATTTAACGACAAGACCTATAACCGTGTGGTCGATCTGGACGCACCAGCGTCTCGCATGCAGCGGATCCGGACGCAGTTTGAGAATCCTCCGCACGGGGGCGGGCAACAGCCGATTGTAGGCGAACAAAAGCAGGAGCAGGTAGTCGCCGCGGGCTCGCCGCAAGCCGGTGCTCTGCGCGATGAACTCATGATGGCGCTGCCGTACTCCTTCCTGAGGTCCGCCGCCGCGGCTAGCGACGCCAGCGTGAAATCCCAAACCATGGGCGGGAAGAAGTACACGGTCTTGTCTTTCACGGGCTCCAACAAGGCTGCGGTTCGAGGCTATTTGAACAGCGACAACCTGGTGGAAAGAGTCGAGACCAAGATCGACAACAACGTGCTGGGCGATATGCCCTTTGAGACCGCGTTCTCCGACTACAAGGACTTCGGCGGCGTGAAGTTTCCGACGCACATCGTTCAGAAGCAGGGGGGATATCCGGTGCTCGACCTCACAATCACGGATGTGAAACCGAATGCGCCGGCTAATATCGTGAGTGCGGGCGCTCCCCCGGCGGCGGCTGCGTCGCAAGCAGCATCGTCCGAAAAACTGAGCGACGGCGTGTATCTGATCCTGGGTGGTTATGCCGCTCTGGCGGTGGATTTCAAAGACTACATCGTGATCGTCGAAGGCGGGCAGGGCGAGCAGCGCAGCGAAGCGGTGATGGCGGAAGCCAAGAAACTGATTCCGAACAAGCCCATCAGGTACGTGGTCAACACCCATCAGCACTTCGACCACTCAGGCGGCTTGCGCGCCTATGTGGCGGAGGGCGCCATTGTGGTCACGCATCAGATCAACAAACCGTATTACGAGAAGATCTGGGCGAATCCGCACACCATATCCCCGGACAGACTCTCGAAGAATCCCAAGAAGCCGAAATTCGAGACGGTGGACGACAAGAAAGTCATGACGGACGGCAATCACGTCATCGAGATCTATCATCAGCAGAATTTTGGACATAACGATGGCATGCTTATCGTCTACTTGCCCAAGGAGAAAGTACTGCTCGAAGCCGACGGCTTCAATCCGCCTGCGCAGACGCTTACGCGCACGCCGCCCTCCATCAACCCTCAAAACGTAAACCTGGAGGCCAATATCGAGCGCCTCAAGTTGGATGTGGAGAGAATCATTCCGGTTCATTATCCAGCGGACAATCGGAAGGTTCTCAAAGCGGAACTAATGAACGCTGTAGGCAAGGGCAATTAGTGCACACGCATTTTTTGCGATGATGTCCACTTAACCATAGTCCGTCAAAATTACTAGCCGCTGTGATGATGCTGGTGCAGCGCATCCGCGTTGTATCAGGCGATAAAGCTTGACTTAGTTCTTTGGTTCCGAAACTGCTCTAACGCCCCAGGGGAGCCCATGCGGCTTCCCCGAGTGATTCAGCACGTGGAGGAACTCGAACATGAGTCAAAGCAACCTCACACCGGCGATGATGATTCTAATCGTCGTCGCTATTCTAGCGATTGGCGTTGCCGTGTGGATGTACATACAGAAGAGGCGTACGCAAGATCTGCGCTCCAAGTTTGGGCCTGAATACGACAAAGCAGTCGATACCCACGGCGACCGCACACACGCGGAATCTGAGCTGGTAAAACGAGAAAAGCGTGTTGCCAAATTTAACATCCGCTCGCTGCGGGCCGACGAGCGCGCCAAATATTCCCAAGACTGGCGTATGGAGCAGTCGCTGTTTGTGGACGATCCGCGGGCCGCGGTAAAGCACGCCGACGTCCTGGTCCAAGACGTCATGAGGCAGCGTGGTTATCCAGTTAGGGATTTTGAGCAGAGTGCCGCGGACCTTTCCGTAGATCACCCGCGCGTGGTGGAGAACTATCGCGTGGCGCACGAAATCGCGATTCGCGATGGAAGAGGCCAAAGCACTACTGAAGATCTTCGTAGAGCTATGGTCAGTTACCGCGATCTATTCGAAGATCTTCTGGAACAACCAATAGATAAACCCGTGGAGGTAAGAAGATGACACCGCAAGAACTCGAGACTGTTGAAGAACGCGGAGGCGGCCGCCTGTCGACCGCCGATCTCGCGCAGGCGGGGAATCGCCCGCTGGTGACTCCACCGCCGGCCGCTCCTAAGAATGGCGCGCCCGAATCCAATGAGCCGTTGTTCGCGGCGAATGACACGCAGGATTTCCGCTCACGCTGGGAAAAAATCCAGATTGGCTTCGTTGACGAGCCGCGCAAGGCAGTGGAACAGGCCGATGAACTGGTTGCCAGCGCCATCAAGCGCCTGGCCGAGGTTTTCGCCAGCGAGCGCGAGAAACTCGAAGGCGAATGGGATAAAAACGACAACGTTTCGACAGAAGATTTACGTGTCGCCCTGCGGCGCTACCGATCGTTTTTTAATCGGCTCCTGTCGGTTTGAAGTCGGATTCGGGCGGTTCCTCTTCGTCGATTTCTTCCAGGCGTCCCGCTTCGGCGGCATAGCGCTTAAGAACACGGATGGAGCCGCCCGCGCTGAAACCGGCGGTCCGCAGGCGGCGAAATGCGGATGCGAGATGTTTCTCCTGCTGGAGCAACGCGCCCAGATCTCTTCCCCGGAATTTGCGGGCGAGAAACTGTTCTATGAGAGCAGTTTCGTCAGTGCCCGAATAAGCGGCTTCCGCTGTCTTCTTGGCCAACTCCGGAGCGACGCGCCGCGCCATGAGGTCGCGCACGACCTTAGTCTTGCCGATGCCGTCGTTGTCACGCCGCCAGTTCGCGAAGGATTCGGCAAAACGTTGGTCGTTCAGATAGCCATTTTCTTTCAGGCGGCGGATGACCTCATCCACATCGTCGCGTTGCGCGGCCCGGCGCGTCAGCTTCTGCCGCAACTCGGACGTGGTCTGCGCGCGCGCGGTAAGAACTCTTGCTGAGTAGGACAGTAGCCCTTCGATGTCGAGGGGCGCCGGCGGTTTGCGGGATTTCGAGGACCGCGCGAGCGGCATGCGGCCATTGTAGCGGAGTAGCGTTGCACTAAATCAGAACCGCCCCATTAGAAAAGGCCCCGAAGAACGGGGCCCTCTCATTAAATTGTTGGAATCTTGCGCTCGGCGGAGAGCGTTTAGGGGCGATTGACGTTCTCGGCCTGCAATCCCTTCGGCCCGGTTTTCACCTCGAATTCCACTTCGGCGCCCTCCTCCAGGGTCCGGTATCCGGACATCTGAACCGCCGAAAAGTGGACGAACACATCTTCGCCGCTGGAGCGCTGGATAAATCCATAGCCCTTGGCGGCGTTAAACCATTTCACTACACCTTTTTCTCTCACTGAAAATCTCCTGTTCCATTCCCGGCGAGCCGGGACGAATAAATCAACTGCATCTTTTTTGGCGCGCAGACTTGAAGCCTTCCGTGGGCGCCTCACCCCACTTTTGCCCTTTTGGTGCGAGTCAAAACTCCGGCTATTGTCGCATGTAATCTATTCTTCCGCAAGAGATTTCCTGAAGAGACTTCGTGAGCGTGGAGTCCGGGTTGTGGGCAGCCAAAATAAAAGAAAATTCGCTATGCGGGGGCAGTGACGTAGGCTAAAAGATTAGAAGACTTCAGTACTTGGCGGCTTTCGGTCTGGCATGTGCTGGTCCATCTCAGGCTCTTGAGAGGTACCCATTCGGTACCT
>Ga0163163_10004086_pt1 | contig 12446 bp, 9 predicted proteins | sample S65metaG_FD_119766 | JGI IMG/M metagenome (GOLD analysis project Ga0163163, IMG submission 119766) | Switchgrass rhizosphere microbial communities from Kellogg Biological Station, Michigan, USA - S6-5 metaG | ecosystem: Host-associated > Plants > Roots > Rhizosphere > Soil | place: USA: Michigan... | reverse complement strand
TGGCCCCAGGGCTTGAGCGACGACGAACGTAATCATGAGCATAATTCCCGCTGCAATTTCTGCTCGGGTAAGAGTGGCCAACAGAATAACGAAGTTCAGGACGACCCACAAATAGACGCGAAAAGGACGGTACGTGCTCGATGACGCCGCTAAACACAACGCAGATGCAAGCGCGACGACAGCAAGCTCGCCAAGGTGCGCGGGAATTAATGCACCCTGTAGTCGAGGGACATTTTGGTCGAGGTCGATCTGATAGATGCCCGGCGATGGAGCTCGATACGCCGGGCCCTTTACCCCTGCGAGCTGCAGCACGACACCGGCGACCAAGCACATTAAAGGCAACATGGCGATGTACTCCAGTCCCCTTTGCAGACTCAGTCTTCGCCAATTAACGAAAAGGAACAGAAACGGGACGCAATAGCCAGCAGTCGCGCGAGCGATAATTTCGGAGCCGACTTCGACACGCCCACCGATGTTCAGGATCGACGCCAGACTAGCGATACCTACGAGTGTAAGGGCGGCGGCACCGAGCCAGGACCAGCGCGGCCCGAACGCCAGCGCAAGACACAGTCCAGCGACAATGAGGACGGATTTCTGGATTGCGTCAGCATACGGAAACGGTTCTCCATCTGCGGCGACGAAAATCGAAGGTGAGATAACGATCGTGGTCAATGGGAGGAACGGCCAAACGCTCTTTGGATAGACCCATGACGCCGCGACTGGTAGGAGGACAATCGGAGCGACTAGATAGACGGGGCTCACGACGGCGGCAGCACAAGCAGCTGCGGCGGTCACCAGAATAAGAAGAGATGTCGCAACTGCGAGCCTATGCTCCAACAAGCGTGACGGCCAACTGCTCACGGCTGCCACGAGCAACAAAACCTAACCATCTGCCAGGAGGAACGCGTCGACACCGAGGTAGTCTAGCAACGATGTGAGTGATGACATGCCGTATCGGCAGCAAAAAAGGATCCCCGATAGCAGCGCGCGGCTGCAGGAGGCCGAGCCCGACCCCGGCGCGGCGGCGACGGATGGCTCAGTACCCCAACAGTCCATGGTCGCGATCACGATCGACATCGTTGCGCGTGGTGAAAGGATCTAGTTACGCTTCCGTCGTGCGTTCAGGAGCTCATGCCAAAAAGGCTTCCCCGCGAATCAGCCTCCGCTCGCCGTCCGCGGTAATTGGTATATCCGAAAGGCGGAACAGTTTTGGGCCAGGCCGTTGTTAGCGTCGTAATTCGGGCGAAGGATAAGGCTGATACCATCCGCCCTGCGATTGCATCTGTTAAATGTCAGACGGTCCCGATCGAAGTAATCGTCGTAGATTCAGGTTCTCGGGATGAGACCCCAGAAATCGCCCGTGAAATGGGCGCTGAAGTTGTGTCGATACCTGCTGAATCCTTTACATATGGCGGCGCGATCAATATCGGCGTTGCTCTCGCAAGCGCAGAATACGTGCTGATCCTTTCGGCGCATTGCGCACTTCCTGACCCCCGTTGGCTAGAACATGCGCTACGACACTTCGTGGATGCGCGGGTTGTTGCCGTTAACGGGACGCCAGTCCACCGTGTGCGATGCAGTCGCGAGCTGTCGGCGGAACAGCGCCTCATCATCGGCGCAGTGGACGATATCGTCGTGCAAGATCGACCGTTCTACGACGGCTTTGCGGGCTTTTCAAACACGTGTGCATTAGTACGCAAAGGCATCTGTAACGAATTTCCGTTCCACGAACAGATGATTTACGCTGAAGATAAAGAATGGGCAAATCGAGTAACACGATCGGGACACCGAATTGTGTTTGATGCGACGCTCGGCACCTTCCATGGACATATTCGAGATGAAGGCTATCGCTCTCGGTACAGTCGAGGTTATAGGCACTCCAAAGCGTTAACCGAGGTTTTCGGATTTCGAGTATGGACACTTCGCAAGACCATCCAGTACGCATGGTTCATTTTCCGCAATCGTTCCGGCGTGATGCGTATAGCTTTCTTGCGTCCAGCGACCCTCGTTGACTATGTCGGGCGAATATCAGGCGCGCGCAGTGCACGCCGCGAATAAGATTGACCTTGAGAGAACGGGAACATTTCGATCGCATTCGATCAGTCACCACAGAATGCCATGCTTGAGATTGCCCTCCTTTCAAGCTGAAAGCTCTCGTGTCCAACCAAGATGGCTGACGCAGATCGCATGACTGACGCGACAGAATGGGAGCGGCCCAGCCTGAGTACAGCTAAGGTCAGCAATGTGTGCGGTATTTGCGGGGTGGTGCAGGTCGGTGGTGAGCCGCGAGCGGTGATCGAGCCAGGCGTACTCGACCGGATGACGGATGCGATGACGCATCGGGGCCCGAATGACCGTGGCACATATCAAGCACCTGGCGTCGCGCTCGGTGTGCGCCGCCTGAGCATTGTTGACGTAGCCATGGGCCACCAACCGTTCTCCAACGAGGACGAGTCCGTATGGGCCATCCAGAACGGAGAGCTGTACAACCACGAGGAAATTCGCGAGGATCTCGCGCGGCGGGGTCACCGGTTCGCCAGTCGATGCGACACCGAGATCCTTCCCCACTTATACGAGGACGCCGGTGTCCGATTCGCCGAGCGCCTGCGCGGCAAGTTCGGCATCGCCGTCTGGGATGAACGCCGCCGCCGCGCGGTCGTCGCGCGGGATCGCCTCGGCGTGAAGCCGATGTACTACGCGCAGGCGGGCGACCTGGTGGTGTTCGCGTCGGAGCTGAAAAGCCTTCTCGCAAGCGGGCTTATCGGCACCGGCCTCGACTTCGAGGCGATCGAAGCCTATATGACGCTCGGATTCGTGCCAGCGCCGATGACCCCGTTGGCGCAGGTAAGGAAATTGATGCCCGGCGAGCGGCTGATCATTGCGCCGGATGGGGTCCGCCCCGAGCGCTATTGGGAATACCCGAAGCCTGGCGCGGACACGACGTCGAGCGCCGAGGAGCTTGCAGCGGGGCTGCTGGAGCGAGTTGAAGATGCGGTCCGCGTACGGCTGATGAGCGACGTCCCGCTCGGCGCGATGCTCAGCGGCGGACTTGACTCGAGCCTCATCGTCGCGCTGATGGCCCGCAACATGGGCGAGCCCGTGAAGACGTTCTCGGTCGGGTTCACCGAAGACGGCCTCGCCAACGAGCTCGCCGACGCGAGGTACGTCGCGTCGGTGTTCGGCACAGATCATCACGAGCTCGAAATCTCGTCCACTCAGCAGGACGTCAAGCTCGATGACCTTCTCTGGTCGTTGGACGAGCCGATCGCAGATCTCTCGTCGCTGGGCTTCCTCGCCCTCTCCAAGCTCGCAGCGCAGCACGTGACTGTCGCGCTGTCGGGACAGGGGGCCGACGAGCTTCTTGGCGGCTACAAGAAGCACCGTGCCGCCGCGCTGGTTGAGAGTTGGCAGCGCCTACCGCGGCCCCTCCGGCGTGCCGGGGAGCGGGGCATGCTCGCTGGCCCGTCGCGATTACACAGGGCGGCAAGAACACTCGCCGCGAGCGACGCAAGCGATCGCCTGCTCGCCATGAGCGGACGGGTCGACGACGAGCTCCGGCGCGCGCTCTACTGCGGGCCGCTTGCCGAGAGCGACGGACGGGCTGCTTTGCGCGCGATCCTCCCGCTAACGAAAGACGTCGATGGTGGGGCACTCGCGGCGACATTGCACATCGATGGTCAGCTCGCACTACCTGACGACCTGCTTCACTACTTCGACCGAACCTCTATGACGCAGTCGCTTGAGGTCCGCGTTCCATTCCTCGATCACCACGTGGTCGAATATTGTGCCCGCATTCCAACATCGCTCAAGGTGCGTCGGCTGCGGACCAAGCACCTTCTGAAGGAGGCGGCGCGCGGGATCGTGCCGCAACGGATCATCGACAAGCGGAAAATCGGATTCTTTCGCGGGGCGACGTCTCGCTGGCTGCAATCGCAGATGGACTACGCGATTTCCGACTACTTGCTCGCCCCCAGCCCGCGCTACGCGGAGTTCCTCGATAGGGCGGTGGTCGAGCGGCTCGTTGCGGAGCACCGAAGCGGACGTCCAGTCGACAGTCAATTGCTGGTGGCCATTCTCATGCTCGAGGTGTGGCTCTCCTCATATCACCCGCGCGCATTCGGCGGCCCGTCTCCGGGAGTTATGACGACACGACGATCGGCGTGATGGTTTCTCACGATTCTTCCGGTTTTCTCCAGCAAGGCAGGGAGCGCACCCGAGGTGCTTTTGCTCCTTCGGCGAGGGCTCGCTCGTAGATCTGCTCTAGATTGGCGCTACGAGCAGACAGCTCAGCGCTCTTCCGAACCGCACGGACGGCGTCGCGGCCAAGCCGCTCCCGTAGCGCGGGGTCGCGGAGCAGGCGCGAGAAAGCGTCCGCCAGCGCCGGCACGTCGCCCTCGCGGACGAGGAGTCCGGACTGGTCAGGAACGACCAGCTCAGGGATCCCGGCGTGGTAAGTCGTCAGGCAGGGCAAACCCGCCGCCATCGCTTCGGCCAGGACGGTGGGGATGCCCTCCTTGTCGCCGTTCGCCAGCGTCTGGCTCGGAAGAGCGAAGACGTCGGCACGCCGATACGCCTCGACTAGGCGGGGGTTCTGATGCGGCACATGCCCGGCGAAGGTGACGCGATCGCGCCAGCCATAGTCCGCGACCCGACGCTCCAGTTCGGCCCGCATCGGTCCGCGGCCGATCAGGGTCAGGTGGAAGCGCGGCAAGTCCGGTTCGGTCATGCTGGCGAGATGCAGCGCCTCGAGGACGAGATGCTGAGCCTTCTTGCGCTCGAGTGTTCCGCTGCTGAGGATTTGCACGACCTCTGGCTGAGCGTAGCTTCGCTCCGGAAAAACGAAACGAGCCGTCGGCGTCCCATAAAAATGGACGACGATCCGTTCCTCCGGGCAACCGAGCGAGATCAAATCACGCTTCATGTCCTGAGACATGGCTATGAACAGATCCATCTCCGACCAAATCGGGCGCAGGTAGCGCGCGCCGTAGCCGCCGAGCCGCTTCGGGAATCTCGAGACGTCGTAGCCGTAGACCGACACGATCGCGGGCAGGCCGAGTCGGCGCTTGAGATCGATGAAGAAGCGGGCGTCGACGAGATAGTGCATGTGCAGCAATTGCGCCCCCTCGACTACCGCGCGATCAGCCAGCAGTGCGGTTGCGGCCGAGGTCGGCCGGCGCAGGGCGCCATAGGAAATCCCCTCGGCGAACCGATCACGCTGGCTAAGCAACTCAGTTGCGGCGTATAGCGCGGCCGGCTGGAACGCGGGCGGGCCAATACGATGGTGACAGAGGACGACCGATCTGTAGCTCTCGAGCGAGCAGATCTGATTGCCGATGAAGGTCTCGGTCGCCTCGAGAAAGGTGCGCTTAACGTGGGCGACTGTTTGCTGAGAGCACACATCCCACAGCGTAGCCATAGCGGGCGCTCTCAACACTCAACACAGACCGCCTGCCCGCACTACGCTGACGGCTTCTCGCGTGGAGGTACGGCACGTTTGCCGGAGAGCTCAACTGCGGGTGACATTTTCATCAGAGGATCGACGATGCCGGCCGTCTGACCGATAAAGCGCAAATAGAAGTCAATCAAGTTCCGCCGAGAGACATCCCATGACAGCTCGCCTTCGACGCGCTCCCGCCCCCTCAATCCCATACGTTCGCGACGCTCCGGGTCGCGAAGCAGTTCGTCGATCGCGGAAGCGAATGCCACGACATCGTTTCCCTCGACGTACACGGCAGAATCTGCGGCAGAAACCCGGGTTTCGAACAGGTCAAACGACACGATCGGTCGCGCCATCGCCATGTACTCGACAACTTTGTTCATCGTGCAGGAATTGTTGTACGCGCTCGGCGGGTCTGGGACCAGGCAGACGTCGGCGGTGGAGAGACAATTTTGGATGAATTCGTCGCCGACCCAGCCGGGGAAGTCGACGATGTCAGCGAGGTCGAGTTGGTGACTCAGCGCCACCATCTCATCGAATGCGTCGCCGGCACCCATGAAGATGCAGTGAACGTCTTCACGGCCGATTTCGTAGCGTAGATGGGCGAGTGCGCGGAGCGCATAGTCGACACCGTCCTGATGCCCCATCACGCCGAGGTAAGCTGCGAGATAACGCTTTCCACGGCGCAAACTCGGATCGGGCTGACGGCGGACGAAGCGGCTAAGGTCAGGGGCACTACGAACTACGACGACGCGGTCCTCGGACATTTTGCCTCGCACGATCGCGATCCGCTTAAAGCTTTCGTTGGTCGAGATGACCGCGCCGGCAGCCGCGAAGTTCAGTCGTTCGAGAAATCGGCTCAGGTGGTAGAGGATTCGCGCCCCGCTGGGGAAGCGCGAAAGAAACATCTCGGGCATGAGGTCGTGGTGATCGAAGATGAACCGTGTGCCGCCGGGACGCAGAACCAATGCGATTAGGAACAAGAGATCCGGGGGATTACACGCATGCACGATGTCGATACGGCCTTCACGGCGCACCTTCATGGCAAGCCGCAGCGTATGCCACAGCGCCATCGTGTACTCGCGGAGATAGCCGCGCACCCCGCCTGCAGCACCGTGCAACGGATAGCGAAGGATTCGAACGCCGTTGATCACGGCTTCACGCTCGCGGTCTCGGTCTGAGCCTGCCGGGCAGATCACTGTGACCTCGAACCCCGCGCCGGTGAGGGCCTCGCTCTCCTGCCAAACTCGGCGATCGAAAGGTACCGAGAGGTTTTCCACGAGAATCAGAACGTGGGGGGAAGGCTGACCGTCGACCTCGACAGGTAACCTGCTTGCCTTACGTCGTCTGATTTTCATTCGGTCCGGGTTCAGCAGCATTGTCCACAACCAGTCGTACATCAGTAAGCGCCGCTGCGCCCCAACACAGCTTTCGGCGTTTGTGCCATGATTCGCAAATCCCACCTCAGCGACCATGACCTGACGTACACCGAGTCGAGGTGCTGAAGGTCGTCGAAGGTAAGGTCGCTGCGGCCGCAGACCTGCCAAAGCCCAGTGATTCCCGGTTTGACGTCGAGACGGGCCAGCGCGGCGCCATCGATGCGGTCGGACTCCTCTGTCGGCAGTGGCCGCGGACCGACCAAAGACATCGCGCCGCTGACCACATTGATCAGCTGAGGCAGTTCGTCGATGCTGGTCCTACGGATGAAGGCACCGACCCGGGTCACCCTGGGATCCTTCTCCATCTTGAACAGCGGTCCATCAACCTCGTTGAGCCGTGCGACCATGTCGCGTTGCTGCCATGCGTCCGCAGTCATCGAACGGAACTTGAAGATCCGAAATGGCTTGCCCGCCCGACCCATCCGCTCCTGGCGGAAGAAGACCGGCCCTCGGCTGTCCACCTTGATCGCTAGTGCAATGAGAAGTAGGAATGGTGCGACAACGGTCAGCGCGCATGCGGCGAGCGTTACGTCCATGACCCACTTCATGATTCGTTCACTGGCCGCCATCGACACAGTGGGCAGATGCATCAGCGTGAGGCCGTGCAGCTCCTCGGCCTCGGTGCGCCAGTTGTGTAGCTCGAAGTAGCGTGGGATTTCCGATATGGGAACCTGCCCCTCGAGCTTGCGCAGCGCTTCGAGCACAATGGCGTCACTGGAATTCGGGAAGGCGATGATCACTCGGTCGATCGCATGGTCGGCGCACACGTCGGGCAGATCGGTGACTCCGCCCAGCACGCGGGTCCCCGGTGCCGCGTTGTCATCGACATGGCCGACCACGCGGGTATCCGGGCATCTCTGCAGCCTCGAGGTCAGTCGGTCGGACATCGGTCCCGTTCCGACTACCAGAATCCGAGTCACGGTGGGGTCGAACAGTCGGACGATTTGTCGACGTCCAAACGGAACCAAGACTATGGCGGGCAGTGTCATCGCCACCGCGGCTGTCAGCGTCATACGCCCACCGCGGAGGATGAGTGCGTCGAGTGCGAGTGCGAGCAGGGCACCCGTTGGCAGGCAACGCGCGATCACCGTGGGTCCCCACCACCCGCTCGGCCGGAGCCGCGACGCCGGCCGACGATATCGCCCGTGCAGATGCAACGCTACGGCCATCGCGACTGCGACGAGGGCAACGTCTCGGACGCCGAGGCTGCCAGCACGCACGGAGCTGATATGGCTGAGTGTCACGGCCCCGAGGACAGCGGAGACCGTTAACGTTGCCATGTCTGAGATCTGAAGAAGATTGCGATATCGACGCCCGAGCCGAGGCCCCATCGGCGACGGCCTGGTGGCGTTTTCAGCCCGCACCGATGTCGGCTTGATGTGACCAACCGATATGCCGGGAACCGAAGTCGGTGGTGTTGCTTCGATAGTCACTCTGTCCCCCAGTGATACCCAGGCACCGTGCTACCAGCCGAATCCGATTAGCCGTAGGCCGGATCCGGCAAACTTGGCTTCTGGCAGGCAGTTTCGGCCGTCGACGACGAGATCGCCGCGCATGACCCGACGCAGCCCCTCCGTCTCAATGTCACGGAATTCCGGCCACTCGGTTGCCACCACGACGGCGTCCGCCCGGTCTGCCGCGTCGTAGGCGTCGCGTGTCAGGCGTACGGTCTTGAACTCCTCGGGCAGCACCTTCACAACCGGGTCGAATGCCGACACCACGGCACCTGCGGCGATTAGCCGCCGAGCGATGTCAAGGGCAGGAGAGTCGCGCAGGTCGTCTGTCCCGGGCTTGAATGTCAAGCCCAGCAACGCGATTCGGCGCCCCTTCAACATATGTAGCTCGCGCTGGAGCTTGCGGACCGCGCTCGCCCGCTGCGTCTTGTTGATCTCGACCGTCGCCTGCAGCATCGAGGGCGTATAGCCAAACTCCTGACTCGATGCGATCAGCGCCGCGACATCCTTACCGAAGCACGAACCACCCCACCCGACTCCGGGATTCAGGAAGGAGCTGCCGACACGGTGGTCGGCGCCGATCGCGGGCAGAACCTCGCGGATATCGGCACCGAACAGCTCACACATCTGTGCCATCTCGTTGGCGAAACTGATCTTGGTCGCCAGGAAGGCGTTCGCCGCGTACTTGATCATTTCCGCGGACGCCAGTTCCGTTGTGATCAGAGATGGACGAAGCTTGCGGCGGCCCCAGTCGAAGGACTGGTCGAGCACCGGCTGATAGAGCTCCGCGACGCGACTGACATCGGAGGGTGCACCGCCCAACACGATACGATCCGGGTAGAGGAAGTCCTCGATGGCGGAGCCTTCACGAAGGAACTCCGGATTGGAAACCACATGGAAGGTCAGATCACGGTTTCCCTCTAACGCATCTTCCAGAATCGTGCGCGTCCAATTGCCTGAGCCGACAGGCACTGTCGATTTGTTGACGATGACCGCCTCGGCGCGCAGGTGCGGAGCCAAGGATTGAATTGCGCTCTCCAGCTGCGTGAGGTCCGGGGAACCATCGGCATCCGGCGGAGTGCCCACGCAAAGGAACACGTAGTCCGCATCGCACAGGGCGTCAGTGGCTTTATCTGTGAACCGCAGCCGGCCCGTTGACAGCGTTGACTTCAGCAACTCCGGTAAACCCGGCTCGTGGATAGGCGCCTGACCGTTGTTGAGTTGCGCGGCGCGCATCGAGTCTGTGTCGAGGCCACACACAGAGTGGCCGAGGAACGCCATACACGTCGACGTGACCGCGCCGACATAACCGGTTCCGATGACCGCGACCTTGCGGCGGGGGCGCTGTTGCTTGAGTCGGACCTCGATCGGCGCCGACGCGCCGGCCTGCGATGCGGAACGGTCGCGATCGCGGAACCAGGCGATCGTCTCCAAAACACCGTCGCGCACGTGGACTCTCGGTTCCCAACGCAGTTCGGTGCGCGCGAGTGTGATGTCGGGCTGACGCTGCGAAGGATCATCCTTTGCGCGGTCGATGAACTCCACAACAGAGTCGGATCCGGTCAGCTCGCGGATGAGATTGGCCAGCTCAAGGATCGTCATTTCGTGTGGGTTGCCGATGTTGACCGGGCCGGCGAGGTCGGAGAACAACAGCCGCAACGCGCCCTCGACCAAATCGTCGACGTGGCACACCGATCGGGTCTGACTGCCGTCACCCTGAACCGTGATGGGGGCGCCGGACAAAGCCTGGTTGATGAAATTGGGGATCGCGCGGCCGTCGTTGGGGCGCATCCGCGGGCCGTAAGTGTTGAAGATCCGCATGATCGCGGTGTGGACACCGTGTTTCGTCCGGTAGGACGTGGTCAGTGCCTCGGCGAAGCGCTTCGCCTCGTCGTAGCAGGAGCGCGGCCCGACGGGATTGACGTTGCCCCAATAGCTTTCGGGCTGCGGGTGCACCAAAGGGTCGCCATATGACTCGGAGGTCGACGCCAGCAGATAGCGGGCGCCCTTCTCCTTCGCCAGGCCCAGCGTGTGCAGCGTGCCAAGGGATCCGGCTTTCATCGTTTCTATCGGAAGCTCGGCGTAGTCGACCGGTGAAGCCGGCGAGGCGAAGTGCAACACGTAGTCAACGGGCCCTGGGATCGAAATGTAGTCACTGACATCAAGTTCAAGCAGTTGGAAACCTTTGTGCCGCTGGAGATGGGCGACGTTCTCCGGCGATCCCGTCACGAAGTTGTCGAGGCATATCACATCGATGTCGCGTGCTAGCAGGCGTTCAGCCAGATGCGAGCCGACAAACCCTGCGCCACCCGCTAGTACCGCCCGTTGCCGCATGACCCCTCCTAGTTCCGCGCCCAAAGCCGACCCGTCGCGATAACTACGAGTGCGGCGTGGTCCCACCAAAGCGGCAGTTGCGCCGAGCGGTGGATGACGGTTCGGGGGGAGATGTGGTGAACGCGGACATCGAGGGGCATGCGCAAGCGGGACGGCTGCAGAACTTCAGCCATCCCCCATGGCCGATCCACGTCGGTCGTACGCATATGCGCAGAGCGCCGCATCAGCATCCTTTACCCCCGGGGTTGTCCGTTATGACAACTTTGCTGCTGGGAACTCAGGAACGCGGCGCTAACCTGCACCCCCTCCGCGCCTGCTGCAACCACTCAAGCGATCCGACACCGCGCCGTCCGTTCTTCCCAACCGAAACATAGCGTATTAACCAGAGAGGGGCTAGGGAATCAGGTGTTTCCCTATGTCCGCGACGAGATAACCTATATTAGCTGGGGTAAAGCATCTACTGAGCGACGCTATCAGCCGGTGGCAGAAAACTTCATTTCCTTTGCTAGAATTGACGTCGCCGTCGAAAACTGCTGGTCAGAACCACGCCAGGGTCGCAGTAAGCAAACTAGTCGCCACTTGCGTCCTCCCAGGACTGGCGGGAAGCCGCGTCCGCCTGTAATGAGCCAACCGGTTAGCTGAATTCGCGTGCCGGTGTACTGGCGCGCGGCTCAACCGAGCCCGAAACTAACTCCCGCTCGATATCACGACGCGCACAGGGCTCGGCCGCGCGCCGTTGGGCGCAGCTAAGACATCCGCTGCCAAAGAGCATCCCTTGAGTCTCGATCAGCGAATACGATTCTTCCGACATGTGCCCAACCTTTCGAGCGCGCGCTGTGGAACCAGTTGGTTCCCAACCTTTGTGGCGGGAGATCAGGTCCCCGAAGCGGGGTATGCCCCGACTCGGCGTACGCGAGCTGTGGGCATACCGGGACCTGGCCTTGATACTCGCGTTGCGCGATCTTCAACTGTTGTATCGACAGACACTCTTGGGCATTGCCTGGGTCGTCCTCCAGCCTCTCGCCGCAATGCTGATCTTTGCGCTGATCTTTGGGCGCCTCGCGCGGCTACCGAGCGACGGCGTTCCGTACGCCTCGTTCGCGTTGGCCGGCCTCACGGTCTGGACCTTCGTCTCGACCGCCGTGACTTCGGCGGCGGCGTCCCTCACTGAGGACCCTGACCTCGTCACGAAGGTGTACTTCCCGAGAATGCTGGCACCGATCGCCGCCGTGCTGGCGGCCACCGTCGAACTGCTGATCACGCTCGTCCTGCTCGTCCCAGTACTTGCATTCGACCGCGTTGTGCCGCCTCTGCAGATCCTGACCCTGCCGTTGTGGCTCCTAGGCGCAACCCTGCTTGCCATCGCCGTTGGACTCTGGCTCTCGGCTGCGAACGTTCTCTATCGCGATGCGCGATATGTGCTGCCCTTTCTGTTGCAGGCCTGGCTCTTCATCAGCCCGGTCGCGATCAGCAGCTCGCTGGTCCCCGATTCCTGGAGATGGGTGTACAACCTCAACCCCGCCGCGGGCCTGATCGACGGCATGCGCTGGGCGCTACTCGACGGTCCCTCACCGGGCCCCCAGCTCGCGGTGTCGGTCGCCTCGTTGTTCCTGGTCCTCGTATCCGGTGCCATGTGGTTTCGAGCCGCAGAGCGCGTCTTCGCAGACACGATTTGATGAGCGAGCCGGCGATTCAGGTCGAAAACCTGGGAAAGCGCTTCCGATTGGGTGTCGGCACCGCGCGCTACGACACGCTGCGCGATGCGCTGGTCCGGGCGGTGCG
>Ga0163163_10004085_pt1 | contig 12447 bp, 13 predicted proteins | sample S65metaG_FD_119766 | JGI IMG/M metagenome (GOLD analysis project Ga0163163, IMG submission 119766) | Switchgrass rhizosphere microbial communities from Kellogg Biological Station, Michigan, USA - S6-5 metaG | ecosystem: Host-associated > Plants > Roots > Rhizosphere > Soil | place: USA... | reverse complement strand
TCCCACCTCGTGGCGAGGTAGCTCAGTTGGTAGAGCATACGACTGAAAATCGTAGTGTCGACAGTTCGATTCTGTCCCTCGCCACCATTTAAACAATTGAAAACAAATAGCTTATAGATGACAGACGCACGCGACGGTAATTCCGGGGTCACGCTGGGGTCACGTCGTGACGAACCTGCGAGATCCCTCGGCGAAGCGATTGCCCAGGCACTGGTGCTCTCAGGGTTCGCCGGCGAGCCCCTCTTCACGGCCGAAGGTTTTGCACGCGCTGCTGAAGCGACCGCCGAAACCGGGCGTCGAATCGGCGAAGCCGCATGGACGTTCCCGATGAGCGCCACCCCGCGGGAGACGGCCGATTTGTTGCGCGCCTCAGAGCGGGAAGACATCGATACTGTCTTCGTCCGGTACTACGACGAGGGCGGTTATGAAGCGTTGCGAGGCGATCTCCTAGAACCGAGCCGAACGGCGCTGGATCGCTGGCGCCCTCTGATCGTCCAGTCGTTGACCGCCTTCGACGCTGGATTGGAGCTTGTCGTTGTGCCGGCGCTGCTGACCGTGGTTGAAGGCGTCCTCGCGCACTCCGGCGGGCCAGGCGCATGGGCTTCAGTGCGAGCAGTCGAAACAGCTAAAGCCTTGCGGGAGAAATCGCTTCCCGCGTCTATGACACGCGCGATCTACGTCTCTGTTGAGGAATTCATCAAAGCTGTGTTCGAGTCTGGCCATTCATTCGCCGGCGGACGGCCGCACCGCCTGAATCGACACTGGATCCTTCACGGCCGGGATGAGGCCGCCTGGAACAGGGCGGACGGGCTGCGGCTGTTCCAGGCGATCGATACCATCGCGCGCTGAGAGCAAACTCGGCGTCCCGAAATTGCCATCGTCGACGTCGATTCCAGCGCCCGATCCGGCCGCGCGGTCGCCTCGTGGGCACTCTCGCTCACGGAGTGAGATCCCTGATCAGGAATCCGAGGCCAGCGGATGCTGCGAGCGCGGTGGGTCGATCGCACTTCCGAGCAAGTCGAATCGCTCGACCAGGATGAATCAAGTTTCTAAAATCCTTCGCGAGACGTAGCTGCGTCGCTGTGTCATCTGAACGGATGATGCCCATCTCGGCGGCGACTTCGATGTAGTGGTGAAGATCCCAATCTTCGAGCGCCGGCTTCGCGCTGCTCACAGTGCCGGCCGCCTTCAATCTCGACGCTGATGCGAGCGCCGCCGGTGCGTCTTGGCTCAGTCGCCAGAGTAGGAGGGCCTCGATCACAGAGCCGCAGACCACCGTGGCTGACTTCCATTCGCTGTCCGTGAGAGCCCGATCAACCTCGGCGATGTCAACGCGAAGAGACTCACGTAATGCCGGATCGACAAAGGCGAGTTCAACTGTCGATGCCGGCACGATTTGGTCCGGGCAGCTCTGAAGCAAAGACAGGATCGTCAGGATGCAGTCGCCGTCAAGAGTCTGGCCGCTGGCCATTCGAGCGATCGCGCCGGCGACGACCCCGTCGCCTCTCTCCTGCGGCCGCGAACACGCATCGACGAAAGCACTGGCCCTCGTGCGCGCAATCACCAACTCGGCAAGTTCGGCTCCACCGAGAGCGATCAATGCATTCGGCACTTCGGCCAGCACAGCGAGTGCTGCGGCGACATCCCGTGCGCTCGAATACTGGAGTGTCGGCGCAGACGCTGCCGATTTGCGCGGCTTTATGAGGTCCGGAAACAGCGCCTCGATCGCCGAGACCGCTTGGCTGGGAAGAATCCGGCTCATAACTCGGCCGCCTTCCGCTCGTTCTCGAGATCCTTGCGCCACTCCTGCGCCCAGGCGATCGCCATCTCCCGCGGCGTGCGGGTCGGATCGAGCCGCTGATGAAACACCCGGCCGATCCTGAACTCTTCGTTGTGCAGAATCGGTCCGAACGGAAAATAGTTCTCGTCTCGGCTCATGGCCTCTTCCGTTTGACATTGACGGTGACAGCAAACACCGCGCACACGCCGCCGCGCTTGCAAATCTGGCCCATCTTTACCTTCTCTCGGCATCAGCGGCCCTAAGAATCGCCTCGACGACCGCGGCGGCGCCTCGGCTCGATGGGATTCCGGAAACGCTGGCCAACAACAGAGACCGCTTCCGAATGTCTTCAACGTCAATGTCGTGCCACACGGGCAGGATCACTTTGCGACCTTCGGCCATCGCGCGCGCGGCGAGCGCATCTAGTTCCGCCGTCGTCCAGGGCTTGTTGAAGAAGGCATGGCTGAGGACGACAACGCCATAGCGACTCCGCACGAGTCCATCGTCGATCTTCGCGCGAAGCGGATCGCCCAAAGTGATTTCGTATTCTGAATACCAGACTGTCTTACCCCTTTGCAGCAGCTCCTCCACCAAGCCGTTTACAAAGGCGTCGCGATCTTCACCGGCGTGCGAAACGAAGAACTCGCGGTGCTCTTCTTGACCGGGCACGGAGGAACTTGCAGAGGAGACTCGGTTGACACTTCGACGCAGACGTTCTCGACCAAACGCGATCTTGGCGTTGCGCTGAGCCTCGGCCGCCACCAGCCCCGCTCGTTCTTTTGCGATGTTCGCGGCCGATGGTTCTCCGATTGGCTTCAGGATCTCGTGAATTCGCATCTGAGCCCCAAGGCGCATTTGCTCGATGACCCCCAATAACTCGTTTTCAAACACTTGCAATTCGTCTTCGTCCGCCCTGATGTCGGCGGCGACGGCAAGATAGTCAGCCAACATGCCGCGAGAGACGTCGGCAATCATTGTTCCGACGCTATCGGCAGTCTGAGAATATCTGCCGCCGCTGCGAAGAACGCCACGAGCGGACGCGTCGTTGACGATGCGCTTTTCGGCGTCACGTTGAGCCAACGCGGCGTCTGTCATCCGCGCCTCTCGCATTTTGGCCAACAGCTCTCGAACTTTCTCGTCCATTCTCAGTTTCCTCGTTCGATCGCCTTCCGCTCTTTTTCCGCCCACGCGATCGCCGCCGCCCGAGGCGTTGCGAACGGCACGCAATGCCACGGCGCGAAGGTATGACTGATCCTGTGCTCTTCGTTGTATAGAATGCGTGCCTCGATGCCATACTCGCCACGGTCAACGAGCTCGCACCGGATCCGCGTGTGGCCCTGCACGAACTCGAACAATAGCTCGCCGGGCTCGTACAGCCGGGGCGCGGGCATCGGGCCGAACGGGGAATAGTTTTCGTCTCGGCTCATTTCCTACCAGACGCCGCCGCGCTTACGGCGTTGATCCATCGCGTTCAACCTTTGCGATTCAACAGATCGACGAACTCGGTGAACCGAAGCAATTTGAACGGAACATCAGGTATCAAGTCGATGACTCTGCGGAATCCCTTGTCGTCAGTCACAAGAAACTGACTGTAGCAGGCTGCTGCATAGTGGCGCGCATCATAGGCGTCGCCTGGTTCAACCTTCTTTCCGTCGCCGAGAATCCGGACAAGCCGGGCCATGTGAAATTCGTAAAAACGTCGTGCTGTTGGCACTGACGACGGCGGCGGCAGCGGCGCACTATCGGCGATACCCAACCTCGATCGACTGCTCTCCAAGTGTTTCCTAACCCATTCGTCGATCAGCTCATTGGCACGAGACCACCACAGTTCCATTCCTTTCTTGCTTGGCTCTATGCCCTTCTCGTGAAGCTCATTCGAGATCACCTTAAACGTCTCCTCCTGGCTTGCTACAAATTCCTGGGCATCAGCATACATTTGGTCGCCAACATCCATGGCGGCCGAGCGACGGCGAACCGTTGCTCGAACGCGATTTACAAGCTTCACCGAAGCAAAGCGCTCGCGGCCTTCCAAGAGACCGCCTCGCTGCAACTCTCGTTGGCTGGTTTCAAGTACCGGCATCAGAATGTGTCCGCGAACGCGCTCGGTAAGAAAAAACGCCAGTATCCAGTAACGATTTGGATCGCGATGCGCTATACCCGCCAGCTCGTCGAACAGCGCGAACGATCCAATAAGGCGAAGGTCTCCATCTGAAATGCGTCGCTTCAGCGTAGAGCGGATCCGGGAGGCTTCGCGGCTCCCATGGTGTGGGTACAAGTAACTGGCGGCATTCGTATCGAGATAGAACTCAGGTGGCGGAGTCATTGACCGCTCTCTTTTCTGTCTTTGAGCGCACTCCGCTAGGGCTGCTTTATGAACGCTAGAAACTCATCGCCTTCCGCCGTCGTTCGTTTTTCGACACTGCCGGTACCGTTCAGACCGAGATTCGGCGTTTGTGTATCGACCAACCCCTCTTGGTAAAGGTCTCTCCAGACGCGATCGTAAGCATCGGCGCGTCCGGCGAGCGCGGGAATTCGCAACTCGAGAAATTGGCCAAGTAGGCCGTTCGCATCGAACCCTGGCGGCTGAGGCACAGCATCGGGCGCTTGCAGCAGTGCCAAGATTCGCAGGTGCCACTCTGTGTACCGCTCCAGCCGGTCAAGCTGAATGTAAAGCAAGATTTCGTCTGGCGAACCCGGTAAGGCTGAGTTCAATGCAGCGTTTCGTAGCGCGGTGCGTTTAATCTCGCTGTGGGTGCGGTACGCGGCTTGGGTCGCTCTTTGAACTGCGTCAATGAATTTTTCATTGTTTCGAAGGTCGTCAAAATTCACGAGGCCGCGGGCTTGAAGGTCGACGAGGCTCTCACCAACCTCTCGCATCCACTGATCACGTCGCCTCTCCAGCGGTGGGCCGAAGACATACTGAAGCGCCTCAACCGCGGCGCCGCCGGCGAATGGAATCCCGCTTACGAAGGCCCTTGCGATCGCCAGAGCACGGTCCCCAGAGTCGGCCTGCGGTGGCTGACTTACATCCATAAGTACTCACTCCGTTTAGTTCAGACGTCGCGACGTCATCGTCTGGGTAATTCGTGATTTGCTTCGATCGCCCTACGCTCTGCTTCCGCCCAGGCGATCGCCATCTCCCGCGGCGTGCGGGTCGGATCGAGCCGCTGATGAAACGTCCGGCCGATCCTGAACTCTTCGTTGTACAGCAACTGCGCTTCGACCCCGCACGGAACGTGGTCACGGAGGCTCACACCGGATCCGGTCGTGGCCTCGGAGGAACTCGAAAAGCAGTTCGCCGACCTTCGAGACGCGCCCCGCTGGCATCGGTCCGAACGGTGAATAATTCTCGTCTCTCAATGTGCAGTCTCGATACGTTCGATTACTTCTTGTCGCGAGCTTTACGCATCGCTTCTCGTAGCGTATCGAGCAGTTCGTCGGCGAGCCCGCACTCGACGCCCTTCGCAGCATCGCTGCCTTCGAGCTTGCCGGCCTTGCCGATCGCGCGGCGCAGCTTCGCCCCGTCGCTCCACAATTTCGTGCCATCCGGCAATTCCGCGAATAGATCGGCGCTCGGCGAGCCGCCCATCATCCCCACCATTACGCGCGTGGTCGCGCTCGGTAGGTGGGCCTTGACCTTGAAGATGACGTCGGCCTCGTCCTTCTCCTTCACCGCCACGATCGGTGTGTGCGTCGCAATGTGTTCAGCGAAACACGCGGCCACCGGCCGATCGTCCCCGAGGTCATCGACCGGGACGACGAACGCTTTCCGGACCGTGGCGAGCCGTCGATCGGCGTCCTTCGCCGAGAGCGCCGTCGCACACGTCGCTGCAATGATCGCCGCCGCCATCAGTCGCTTCATTCCGGCCTCCTGGTGTCTAGCTAAAACGGCTGAGCTTACATCAGAGGTAGCCGTTCACATACCTGAAACGCGCGGCGCCGGTATCGGCCCGCACTTGCTGTAGTTTTCGTCGCGGCTCAATAGTCCGTCCGTTTCAAGAGTGAGACAAAGCCTGGCGGATCGCGCGGCGGGTCGCCGGCGTTGCACGTAGGGCAGGGCTCGCCAGGACCGGCGCAGTCATCGTGCGGCCAAGGTTGATCGGGGTGAGCCTCGCAGATCCACCGTTGCCCAAAACATCGGACAACACGTTTCAGGCATTCAACCGTTCACCGTTCAAGCATCGAAATTGATCGAGGTTTCGATCAACCGCGCGGCTGCTTCCCCTGCACAAATCGGCGCCTCGCGCGGTGTCAATGCCCGGCGATTTGCGTCGTAACTTGATCTTTCGCGTAGGCCGCCTGCGGGTTTTTTAGAAGCAGTTCTGCGGCACGCGGCTCCAGGCCCGGAAGTCTCAAGAGAATAAAACCTTTGAGGATCCACTTCAGTGATTCTGCCAGCCAAGCGACTCGTACGTTATCGAAAGCCTCGCCCCGATCGATTGCCAGGTGTGCCTCAACTAGCGCGTCGGCAAACTGCCCAGAACTAACGCCGAAAAGCACGTCATGCAGTTCGGACACTTCATTTAAAAGCCAGTCGACCGAATCTTCAAATGAGCGCCTGATCTCGTCTCCTGATCGTGTTGGCCTGTCCGTCGTCGCCAACAGTCGTACGCAACGAGCCAGCCATGCAAAACGCATTTCAAGAAACCGCGGGGAACCTGACGATAAACCAAAAAATGAGCCACAAAAAGCCCGTTGAGTGTTACGGAACGAAAACCATTCCTGAATGAACCCCTCGAAACGTTCGCCGAGATCGTCGACGGAAAATAATAGGTCAGGGTGGCCGGGCATCCGCCGCTCGCGAGGAGCCATGCTGGACGAGAACACAAATAAGGCATCGGAAGCGGACGAGGCATCTGGCGCATCGCTCTCCGAAGTCGTCAAGTAGAAATCGCGAATATCAACTGCGCGATCAACGCAAAACGCGATCATTTCGTGAAGCGGCCGGACATAGGTTCCGAGTAACGTTTGTGCGCTGATCGGAACAGATGTCTTCATGTCAAATGCCGCGACCTCTTTCGCGACAAAAACATTTCGCGTGTGACGTTGCTCAATGCGGTATTCGAGGACCACGTTGGCGTCGCTCAGCATCGCAGCACGCGAGCCCTGGTGTTGAAACGTAAAGACCGCCGGCTCGCCAATGGCCCTGGGCATCCCCCTTCCACATCGAGCCCAGTCATCGAGACAATCAAATCGAACGCGGCCGCCGACGAATGACCGGTTAATGAGGTGTCGGTTTGAAAAGAGAGCCGCGGACGCGTGGAACTCCTCGGTCGCAAAACCCGGAATCGCGACCGTTTGTTTCGTCCTTAGAGAATTACTCAGCGTCACGAACCGGCCCCCCGGTGAAGCCCGCTCAACGACTCCGAGAATCGTTGGCTCTGCAGACGTCGCTAGCATCGCCTCCGGATCCGCCAAAGTCCCGGTGAGCGACAGACGAAGCCCGCTACCCGGATTGAATCCCAGAACTCCAGCAACCGGGCGCTCTTCTTCGCCCGGCAGATACCATAAACCTCGGAGTCGAAATGGTCGCATTAGTGTGGCCCAGCCGAAATTAGTTCCGGCGAGTAGTCTGCAGATGTCGTTATCTCAAGGGTCTGCTCGAACTCGATACATTCACCGACTTCGACCCATTCTTCGATCCACTTCCTGATGCGCATGACATTTGAATCCGTAAGGACACATACGATTACCAGCGTCCGTAGTGCCGCCGGATCGTGAGCGTCGCCTCCGAACCACTCGACCCATCGCGACAATTCATCGCCGCCTTCTTCGGGAGGAAGTTGGACCACTTTGAGGCCCCTGCTTCGATCGCGAGTCCAGGCTGAAAAAATGGGGTTCCCGGCCTCCAGTGTGCGATCGAGCTCGGCCAGCCATGGAGTCGACCAATCGGCGTTCGAAAACTCTAAAGCGGCGTTCCAGACATGGGACCTCCAGAAGTCTCGCAGCGCTGAATACTCCTCGCTCGACTCCATGAAATTCGGGAATAGATATTTCGCCATGCACTACTCCTTGTCCGGTACAAACGCCGCGCCAGCCCAGATCTCAATATCCACGCGAATAGACCTTAATCGTCCAGGGTCAGACCATGTCTTGGAAATTGGGCGACCGTCTATGATCACTCCCCCTGCCGTCTCGGCGTCCGCGATGAACTTTCGCGCTTTCCGAAAGGCCACCCGACGCTCCGCCAATTCGGTCGGCGTTAGCTTAGCCTCCAGCGTCTGCAGCAGCTTTCGGGCATCCGTCGCTGTCAGAGGCTGATCCTGTCCCCACCGCACTGACTGCTCAGTCCTCGGCCCTTGCGCCTGAAAACAACCGTAATGTTTCCACATCCTCGACCGGTCGGCCAGTTTACAGGACAAGGGGCCAAATTGAATCGACCTCTGCGACTAAGCGACGACGCAGTTCCAAACCAGCCCAACGCCGGATGATTCGCCGTTACCGTTTCGATGGCGGCGGCGCAACCGTTCACCGCAATGCTGGCATTGGACGACGCCATCTTCGATCTCCGCCTTTGAGCCGTTCGTCTTCGTTCACCACGCCTGGCCTCACTACTGCGTCATCGCTTGCGCGATCTTCCGTTCGAGCTTCGCCAACGCGGGCGGACGTAGTTTGCTCATGCCAATCTCGCTCTCGACCTTCCACTGCTTCGAATGCATGGCCACCGTTTTCACCGTGACCGGACGCGACGGCGTCGTGATCGCCGACGTCGGAAGGGTTGCCGTGACGCCGTGCTGCATCCAGTGATCAACGGTCCGGATCGCGCGGTCCTGCTCCCACCGAACCAGTACCCGTTCGAGGCGTCGCGGGAGATCCGGATGCTTGTGATGATCCATACCGTCGAGGACGTGCGCCAAGTCGCGCCGTGACTCCGCCAGATGCGCCGCGATCCACGCATCGATCACCGTGCTTACCGTCGCCAGATCGCCGCCGATGCAGGCCAACCATGCGCGCACACCTGGCAGCAGCATCTTGCGCAAGTGATCCTCTTGCAGGTCGTAAAAGTCATTCACCCACGTCCGGAGCTTCTGCGGCGTCGCCGCCGACTTCCGCGCCCGCTCCGCTTCGCGCCAGAGCACGCGAGTGAACACGTCGATCAGCACATCGCGTTGCGCCGCGATCAGCACATCTGCCCGTCCGGGAGCCGGCCGCGCCAACGGTGAGACAACGGTCAATGATTCCGTGTTCAGTGGGACGCGCGGCCGATCGCCGCCCTCAATCGGTGGCAGGTTCTCCCGTTCGCGAACTTCGTTGATCGTGAACACGCCGTTTTGCAGCATCTGCGCGTAGAACGCGCCGCGCTTGTCGACGTCCGCACGCAAAAAGCCTTCGACGACGTGTTCGATCAACTGCTGATTGCGTTCGAGGGACGCAATCAACTTCGAGGACAATTCCTGCTCGACGTTTTCCAACCACGGCCGCAAGCACTGCGTGTAGTACGCCTGCGCCTGCTGTTCCGCATTGACGAAGGTGCTGCGCTCGAGGTCGCCTAGCAGCGACACCGGGATCCGAAAAAATCTGGCGATTTCCCTCACCTGGTAGAGACGCAGTTCGTTGAGTTGTGCGTCGCGCGCGTTGGCGGTGGTGGGCGTGAACGTCATGCCCTGCTCGAGCAGGAAGAGCTTGTGCGCGTTCTGGACCCCTTGATGCCGGGCCTGCAGGGACTCGCGCAGGTTCTTGCGAGCCGGTTCGGTCATGCCGGCGCCGGGCGTGATCAGTCCGCCCATCTGGGCGCCGTTACTGAAGACCGTCGCGCCGTACTGCTCGGCCGCGATGCTGAGTCCCAGCGCCTCGCGCGCCGCTTGCACCATCCCGATACCGAGCACGCCCGAGGCCGAAGGCCCCTTGATGTGCAGCACGTCGTCGGCCGAGATGATGGCATCGCCGCCGCCTGTCGTGTTCGCCACGCGGTACCACAGCTGGCCGTTCTGGCGGAACACGGTGACGCGTGACGCGCACATATTCCACAGCGCCACCGGCCGCCCCGCCCCGTCTCGGACGATTTCGGCATAGCCGTTGCCCGTGCTGAGCGCGTCAATCATCAAGGCTTGACGGAAGATGAACGCAGTCGTTTCCGGGTTGGGCTGGTCGTGCAGCAGCCGATAGAGTCCGTGCGTATCGAACCGGACCTTACCCCCATTCGGTAGCCGCTTAAGGAGAATCAACGGCAGCGAGGCCACGTCCCAACTGATGGTCCACACCGCGCAGGCGAAGGCGGCGACGCCAAAGGCCGTCCGGTCATCCACCTGCACGCCGGCAGTAACGCGTTCGTTGCTGAACAGTCTGCCGAGCTCCGACGAACTGGACATGATCGGCCCGACCCAGTACGAGCGAACGGCGTCCCACATCCGCGCCGGCCAAGACTGCCCGCCGGTTCGCGGTCGTACGATGATGGTTTCCTGTCTCGACATGCGCTGACGCTCCTTCAGAACATCACTAGCTCTGGCGTGAAATCGGGTCGGTCGTAGATGCTGGGCGTGATCGCCGCGGCGTGGCGCAGCCAGGCATTCAGCGCCAGCAACACCGCATCGATCGCGTCGATCTTGTTCGGACTCTCGGCGGTTTCTTTTTTGGGTAGCAGCGACCCGTCGACCCGACGATCGATGGCGCAGTTACTCGCCTGCCACCGCAGACAGCTGTTGCCGTCGTGCCGAAAGCGGCGGGCCTTCACGCGGGCCTCGAGCTCGCGCGCGGGTTCGGTGAAGGTGCGCGCGCTTTTCGATTCGATGGTGCAGGGCAAACCGTCCGCCGACAAATTGCCGGCCATCTGCATGGCGCCGTACCGCTCGAGTGAGATGGCCTCGACGGCGAATGTGTCGCAGTCCGCGCGCAGGTCGCGCTCGATGACGGCGAAGTCCGTCATGTTGCCTTCGGTCATTCGCAGAATGTCGGCGTTCACCCAGCTCCGATACTCCGGAACCTTGCGTGATCGGTCCTCGACGACATCCCGCGGCAGATAGTGGCGGACGAACGCGTACAGCAGCTCGTCGCGCTCGAACAGCAACGCAATCGCTGCCAGATCGTCGCGCTCGGCGAGGTCGCCGCCGATCCAGCAGCGTTGGCCTTTGAAGTCCTCAAGCGTGACTGACGGATCCGCGCAGGCGTCCCACGTCAGCATCGCCAGCCAGGTCGACGCGGAGTGCAGCCACCGGTTGCAAATCTTGACCTCGAACTCGCCCTGCAGGCCTGGTGTCGCCTGCGCATCAGCGCAGTAGCGCGTCACGTAGTCACGCGTGGGAGTGATTCCAATCATCGGCGCCGCCTTGACCCAGACGCCGGCGTCGCGCCAATCGTCCTCGGGATCTAGCTCGTAGAGGGCCACGAAGGTGTGGTCGGACTCGATGACACCATCGAGGATCTTCATAGCCGTCGAGCGCAAGGCGTAGCCGACGGACGTCAGGTCATAGCCCGCGGTCGTGGGACACCACAGCGCCGGGTTCTCACGTGCGCCCTGCGCAGACTTAAGCACGTCATGCAGCTCGAACGACTGGGCGTGACTTTCGTCGAGGCTGATGAACGACGGATTCAGCCCGTCCTGCGTGCTGGACTTCGCATTGATCGGCTTGGCGGTGGCGTCGAGCGCGTCGTGCGTGATGGCGTTGGCGAAGACGGTCAGCCCCGCCTCTCGCAGCCACGCAGCCTTGCGGACCATGCGCTGCATGATGCTGAACACGATCCGGGCCTGCGTGCCGGTCGTGGCGCCGCACGTCACCTGCGCGCCAGGTTCCTGCTCCTCGAGCAGGTGATAGAGCGCCGCCGCAGCGGTCAGCGTTGACTTCGCCGACTTCCGGGCAACCTCGAAGAACACGGTGGTCACCAACCGCCGGCCGTCCCGCTGCCTGAACCCGTAGCAGGCCGCCAGCAGCCACACCTGCCAGGCCGTCAGGATGATGGTGGGGGAGCTCCAGCGGCCCTCCACGTGCGGCAGACGTGCCACGAAGGCGCAGACATGGTCGACGTGCGCCGGGCTCCACGTGAACGGGCTGTCATCCCCCGTCGCGCGCTCGATCATCCGCAGGAACCGAGTCGCCGCCTTGACCGTCCACGTGCCGGCGACGATCCGCCCGTCGATGACACTGCGGGCGTACTCGACAGCGACCGCCGCGTAGTCTTTCGGCGCGACAGACTGGGCAACTGGCCCCGAAACCGCTTGCGAGACGCCGACCCGGCGCAGACGCTCCCGAACCGGCCGCAACGTGCCGCGATCCGCCTTGACCTTGGCGTCCAAACGCTGCGGTCCGCGGCGTCCCATCAGCGGCCGCCTCGCCCCAAAATATGGATGACCGAAAAAAAGCCAGCCAGACGGTTTGAGTGCCCCGTCACGGCTGATCGTCGAGGGGTTATACCCTTGAGAGTCATCGCATTACGCCGCCAAATCCGCCGTCGTGCTTTACGGTCTTCTTGCTGTGGCAAGACTTGCACTTCGAGTCCAAGTTCTCCCATTGCCAGAACAGCGAATCGTCCGGTCCGTCGTGGGCGATGAGGTGGTCGACTTCGGTGGCGCGTTCGGTGAACCCCTCACGCGCGCAGTCTGAGCACCACGGTTGATCCGCCAGCTTCTCCGCTCGTAGCCGGCGCCACCTGGTTGAGCAATAGCCGCGTTGAGCAGCCGTGCCGCGGCGCACATCGATGGCCTGCGCGTGCTGACGGCAATGGCCACTGGTGAC
>Ga0163163_10004084_pt1 | contig 12449 bp, 10 predicted proteins | sample S65metaG_FD_119766 | JGI IMG/M metagenome (GOLD analysis project Ga0163163, IMG submission 119766) | Switchgrass rhizosphere microbial communities from Kellogg Biological Station, Michigan, USA - S6-5 metaG | ecosystem: Host-associated > Plants > Roots > Rhizosphere > Soil | place: USA... | reverse complement strand
TTTTCGGTCTCGACGGCCACGATGCCGTAGCTGCCGGTCTGGTCCCGGGGCACGGTCTCGACACCGAGCACGCTTGCGCCATGCTTCTCATAGTGCTGAGCCATCTGCTGCAAGCACGGCACGTCGCTGTAGATCAGATCGTCCGCGAGATGCACGAAGAACGGCTCATTGCCGACGGCCGCTTGCGCACAGAGCACGGCGTGGCCGAGGCCGAGCGGAACGCCCTGACGCACGAATATGCAGGTCACGTGCTCGGGCACGATGTCGCGGATCAACGCGAGCAGGTCGTGCTTGCCGGAGTCGGCGAGCTGGCGCTCGAGCTCGGGATCCGTGTCGAAATGGTCCTCGATCGCTCGTTTGGACGACCCCGTGATGAACACGAGCTTCTCGGCGCCCGCGGCAATGGCCTCTTCCACCGCATATTGAATGAGCGGCTTATCGACGATCGGCAGCATTTCCTTCGGCGACGCTTTGGTTGCCGGCAAGAAGCGCGTGCCGCGTCCAGCGACCGGGAACACGGCCGTGCGAATTTTGGCCATGCAGTGCACCTCGTGAGCTCGATTCCAAGCATGATACTGGACTCACGAGGCGCTTGGTGCGATCGCATTCGCGTTCGCACGTGCATTCGATGGGCAATCCGGCACTGTCCGCTTCGGCGAGGCGCGGCCGAAGTGCTGCGCCGCGCCTCGCCGACGTTTTACGCTCAGTGCTTCGGGGCGGGATCCGTGACCAAGATATTCGCGCGGTTCTGCTCGACGATCTTCTGGCCGATCCCTTTGACCCGCGTCAAAGCATCGGGGGTATCGAACTTGCCGTGCTCGGCGCGGTCTTTGACGATCGCCTGCGCGAGCGCCGGCCCCACACCGGTGAGCTCGGCCGCGAGCGTCGTCGCGTCGGCCGTGTTGATATTCACCGGTCCTGCGAACGCACCGAACGATGCGAACGCGAGGGCGGCCCCGAGCAGCCAGCGCACACGCCTCTTCATTGCCGTCACTCCTTCGATCAGTTGAGGAGCGCGAGATGCTAGGCGTCGAGTCGTTGGGCCGCAGCCGCCGAATCTTGCGGCTTGAAGCAGTTTCGAGCGGGGCCTGCTAAGTGAGCAGGTTCTCGAGCGGCAAGCTCTGGATCGGCCTCACGGTCTCCCAAAGCTTGCAGCTTGGGCAATGCCAGATGAACTGCTGCGTGCTGTAGCCGCAATTCGTGCACCGATAGCGTGCGCCCGTTCCTGCGACCTGGCGCAGCCCCTGGCCGATCCGTTCGATCGCTCGGCGCCGGTCCTCTTTGGGCAAGGACTTCAATTCCTCGCCGTTCACGAGGCTCGCGAGCACCGGGTTGCCGAGAACGAAGCTCTCGACGCACGCGTTGAGTGCGTCCGAGCTCGTGAGATTGGCGATGATCGCGGCGTACGCGAAATCGCGGCGCAGCGTCGGGTCCGCGGCGACCCAGTTCTCGACCTTCGCATCGAGATACGGCAGCTTGTCGATCGTTCGGTAGCACTCCACGAGCGGCGGCAGCACTTCGGTGATGAACGTGTGCTCCTTCTCGATGACCTGCTCGTAGAGCGCGATCGCCTGCGTGATCTCGCGCTCTTCCTGCGCGATGCCGGCACGGATCAGAGCGCCACGCAGTTGGCCCGTCTCGCTGCGGATCGTGTTCTTCAAATACGAGCGAGCGAGCTCGCGGTCGCCGCGCGCGCGCGCTGCTTCGGCCAGCTCGCAGTAATAATGCGCAACTTGATTGGACTTCGTCCCGCTCAACATCTCGAGCTTGCGGTGCGCGTCGATCGCCTTCTGCCACTCGCGCTCGCGCTCGTAGATGTAGACCAGCTTCTCGAGGGCCGCCTCCGCGACGGTCGGGCTGTCGTCGAGCTCGGTAAATAGCTGCTCCGCCCGGTCGTAGAGACCCGCGCCGAGGTAGTCCTCTGCGAGCGAGAAGACGGCCTGATGGCGCTGGGTCTCGTTCAGGTTCGGCCGCGCGAGCAGATTCTGATGGACGCGAATCGCGCGCTCGACTTCACCGCGGCGCCGGAACAGGTGGCCGAGCGCGAAGTGGGTCTCGAGCGTCTCGTCGTCGACCTTGGCCATCTGAACGAATAGCTCTAGCGCTTCATCGGTCTTGCGGCTCAGCACGAGGTTCAGGCCGCGAATGTAGTCGGCGCTGATCCGCGGCGGCGGGTCCCGGTCGCGGTCGCTGTAGACCTTGAATGCGAAGCCGATCGCCGTGGCCACGATGATGATCGCGGCGAGCAGGAATGTGGCGTCAGTTGGCATCGTCTGGCTGCGGAGCGCGAAGCGTCGTGAGCTCGGCCTCGGCGTGCCGCAGGCTCTTCTTGAGCCGCCGCTTCTCCGTCGTGTGTCGCACCAACGTGAGCGCGACCGTGATCAGCCCGAACAGCCAGCCCGCGACGAACACGAATGCGAACGCGAGCGCGAGCGACACGCGCTCGAGCTTCACGAAGCCGATGTCGATGTCGATCGGGTTTGGATTGCTGTAGGCGAACATCGCCGCCAACAGGATCAAAACGATCGACAGCGTCGCGAACAGGATCCTACGCAACGTGGCCAAGACGACTCACCTGAGCAGCGGACGGCAGCTCGATTGTAAGGTCGCTGGCCTAGTCGCGCACGGGCAGGTGGCGGGACTCGTTGACTCGCTCGCGAAGGTCCTTGCCGGGCTTGAAGTGCGGCACGTTCTTGCCCGCCAGCGCGACGGCTTCGCCCGTCTTCGGGTTGCGGCCCATTCGCGGCGGACGGTAGTGCAACGAGAAGCTGCCGAAGCCTCGGATCTCGATTCGCTCGCCGCTCGCGAGCGCCTCGCTCATGAGCTCCAAAATATGCTTGACCGCCAGCTCGACGTCTTTGGCGGGCAAGTGCTTCTGACTGCGGGCGATCGACTCGATCAGCTCAGACTTTGTCATGAGTACGGACTCCCAGGCCCCGGCACCGGTTCTCGAGGACTCACTCCGGAGTCATCTTCTCCTTGAGCAAGTCGCCGAGCGTCGTGCCCGTCGTCGGTCGCGCCGCGTCGGTCTTGTAGTTCTGGAGCGCCTGCTGTTCCTCGTGAGCTTCCTTCGCCTTGATCGACAGCGAGATGATCCGGGTCTTTCTATCGACGCCGGTGAACTTCGCCTCGACGGTCTCGCCGACCTTGAGAACCGTGCGCGCGTCTTCGACGCGGTCGCGCGAGATCTCCGACGCACGGAGCTGGCCAAAGATGCCGCCGCCGAGGTCCAGCGTGGCCATCTTCGCGTCGAGCTCTTGAATGACGCCTTTCACGATGCTGCCCTTCGGATGCTCAGCCAGGAATAGCGAGAGCGGATCCTTGTCGAGCTGCTTGACGCCGAGGGAAATTCGTTCGCGCTCCGGGTCGATCGCGAGCACGATCGTCTCGAGCTCCTCGCCCTTCTTGTAGTTGCGCACGGCCTCCTCGCCGGGCACGTCCCACGAGAGGTCGGACAGGTGCACGAGGCCGTCGATGCCGCCCGGCAGCCCGATGAACACCCCGAAGTCGGTGATCGACTTGATCTGGCCGGAAACCTTGTCGCCCTTCTTGTAGTTCTCGCCGAACTCGACCCACGGGTTCGGCTTGCATTGCTTGAGCCCGAGCGAGATGCGGCGGCGCTCCTCGTCGATGTCGAGGACCATGACCTCGACCTCGTCGCCGATCTGCACGACCTTGTGTGGGTTGACGTTCTTGTTCGTCCAATCCATCTCGGACACGTGCACGAGGCCTTCGACGCCTTCCTCGATCTCCGCGAAGCAGCCGTAGTCGGCGATGTTCGTGACCTTGCCGAACAGACGCGTGCCGGGCGGATAGCGCCGTGCGAGATCCGCCCACGGATCCGCGCCGAGCTGCTTGAGACCGAGCGACACGCGGTTGCGCTCGCGGTCGAACTTGAGGACCTTCACCTCGAGCTCCTGGCCGACACTCACGACCTCGGACGGGTGCTTCACGCGCTTCCACGCCATGTCGGTGATGTGCAGCAAGCCGTCGATGCCGCCGAGGTCGACGAACGCGCCGTAGTCGGTGAGGTTCTTCACGACGCCCTTGAGCACCGTGCCCTCTTGCAGATTCTTCAGCAGCGACTCGCGTTCGGCGCTGTACTCGGCCTCGACGACCGCACGCCGCGACACGACCACGTTGTTACGCTTCTGGTCGAGCTTGATGACCTTGAACTCGAGCGTCTGACCTTCGAGCGCGGCCGGATCGCGGATCGGGCGCACGTCGACGAGCGAGCCCGGCAGGAACGCGCGGACCAACTCGACGTCGACCGTGAAGCCGCCGCGCACGCGGCCGCTGATCATGCCCTTCACGATCTCGCCCTTCTGGAACGCTTCCTCGAGGCGCGTCCACGTACGCGTGCGCTTGGCCTTCTCGCGAGACAAACGCGTCTCGCCGAAGCCGTCCTCGACAGTGTCTAGGGCCACCTCGACGGTGTCGCCGACTTGGACCTCGAGCTCGCCGCGCTCGTTGAAGAATTGATCGGCCGAGATGACGGCCTCGGATTTCAATCCCGCGTTGACGATCACCACGTCCTGGTTCACGCCGACGACGGTGCCGGTCAGTATCGCACCCGGCTTGATCTTTTGATTCGCAAAGCTCTCTTCGAGCAGTTCAGCAAACGATTCGCTCATTATCTCTTCCGTGCCCGTCGCGCGTCCTGCACGATCGGATTGTTGAAACTCACAGCAGCATCCTGCCGCTGCACTCCTTAGGCTCGTTTCGGCCCAATGCCCGCCGCTTCGAGCCACTGCAAGATGCGGGCGATGACTTCCTCGGGCGTGAGATCCGTCGAATCGATCGTTCGCGCATCCGGGGCGGGTCGTAGCGGCGCGACCGGTCGACTCGCGTCGCGCGCATCCCGTTGCGCTATGTCCCAAGAAAGGTCGCGCAGGCTAACATCAATCCCCTTTCCCTTCAACTGCTTATGCCGCCTCATTGCGCGCTCGTCGGCGGTCGCCGTCAAGAACACCTTGAGGTCCGCGGCCGGGAAAACGACCGTGCCCATGTCCCGGCCGTCGGCCACGAGGCCCGGCGGCCGCGCGAAGTCCCGCTGCCGCTGGAGCAGCGCCTCGCGCACCTGAGGCACCGCGGCAACGCGTGAAGCGGCCTCACCCGTTTCCTCGGTCCGCAGCGCCACGGTCGCGTCCTCGCCGTCGAGCATGACCTGCTCGGCGCCGCCGACCGAGCCGAAGCTCGCGTCCATCGAACGCGCGATCCGGGCGAGCTCCTCGGGATCGCCAGGATTGCCGCGGCGCGCCGCGGCGAGCGCGACCAGCCGGTAAAGCGCGCCGCTGTCGAGCAAGTGCCAGCGCAGACGCGAGGCGAGCCCGCGGCTGATGGTGCCCTTGCCGGAGCCGCTCGGTCCGTCGACGGTCACGATCGGAGCGGCCGACGGCATCAAGGATTCCCGGCGCCAGGGCCGATGCGGAGGCCGACGTCGGTCGCGGCCTCGAGAAAGTTCGGAAACGACGTGGCGACCTCCGCCGTATTGAGGATCTCGATCGGCGCGCGCGCGAGCAGGCTCGCGATCGCGAACGACATCGCGATCCGATGGTCGCCGCGGCTGTCGACGGTGCCGCCGCGGATTCTGCCCCCGGTCACGCTCAAGCCCCCGGGCTGCTCCTCGACCGCGATTCCGACGGCCGCGAGCCCCTGCGCCATGACCGCGAGCCGGTCGGTCTCCTTCGTGCGCAGCTCCTCCGCACCGCTCACGCGCGTCGTGCCGCGCGCGCCGGCGGCCGCGACGAACAAGATCGGGAACTCGTCGATCGCGAGCGGCACGAGCTCTGGAGGCACGTCGATGCCGCGCAGCTCGCTCTGGCGAACGAACAAATCCGCGACCGGCTCCGCGCCGAGCCGCCGCTCCGACTCTAGGTCGATGTCGGCGCCCATCTCGCGCAGGATCGTGAGCAGGCCCGTCCGCGTCGGATTCACGCCGACGTTCTTGATCAGCAGCCCGTCGGGTGCGCCGAGGCATGCGGCGACGATGAAGAACGCGGCCGAGGAAAAATCGCCGGGGACCCCAATCTCGCGGCCGCGCAGCGTCGCCGGACCGACGAGCGACACCGTGTGCCCGCGCCCCCGCTCGCTCGTCTCGAGCTGCACGCCCATGCTCTGCAGCATCCGCTCGGTGTGGTCGCGGCTCGGCCCCGGCGAATGGACCGTCGTGCGGCCGTCCGCATACAGACCGGCGAGCAAGATCGCCGACTTCACCTGGGCGCTCGCGACCGGCAGCTCGTACTCGATCCCGTTGAGCGGGCTGCCGCCGAGCACGCGCAGCGGCGGCTTGCCGTCAGTGGTCTCGATTCGCCCACCCATCGCGCGCAGCGGCGTCGCGATGCGCTCCATCGGCCGTTGCCGTAACGACGCATCGCCCGTGAGCTCCGAGTCGAAGGCCTGACCCGCGAGCAGTCCCGTGAGCAGCCGAATGCCCGTGCCCGAATTGCCTAGATCGAGCACCCTCGATGGCGCGCGCAGGCCGCGCAGGCCGACGCCGTTCACGCGGACGGGCTGCAGGGCATTCTTATAGATCGATACGCCGAGCGCCTCGAGCGCGGCGCGCGTCGCGAGACAGTCGTCGCCGTCGAGGAAGCCGTGCACGAGCGTTTGACCTTCGGCGATCGCGCCGAGCATCAGCGAGCGATGCGAGACGGACTTGTCGCCCGGTACCGTGATCGTGCCCGCGATGCCGTCGGCCGGCTGCGCTAGATAGCTGTGCGGATGTGTCACGTGCGACGACGGCTCAGACGACGGCTTTGGGATACGCGCCGAGCACCTTGAACAACGACGCCTTGGCCTTGACCTCGTCGAGCGCCTTCTTCACGGGCGGATCGTCCGCGTGGCCGTCGAGGTCGACGAAGAACACGTAATCCCATTTGCGCCGCCGTGACGGCCGCGACTCGATCCTCGTCATGTTCACGCCGTGGCGCGCGAGCGGGCCGAGCAAGTGCAATAGCACGCCCGGGCCTTCCGTGCCGCTCGCCGAGACGAGCACCGAGGTCTTGTCATTGCCGCTCGCGGGAAACAGCTTGCGTCCTACGACGACGAAGCGCGTCGTGTTGTCCGCCTGATCCTCGACCTCGCGAAACAGGATCTTGAGCCCGTAGACTTCCGCCGCGGCCTCGCCGGCGAGCGCCGCCGTGCCCTCCTCGTCGCGCGCGCGGCGCGCGGCTTCGGCGTTGCTCGCGACGGGGACGAGCTCGACGCCCGGCAAGTGCTCCGCGAGCCACGCGCGGCATTGCGCGAGCGATTGAGGGTGCGAGCAGACGCGGCGAATGGACCGCAGATCGTCCAGCTTGCCCATCAGATGCTGATGGATCCGCAGCTCGATCTCCCCGCAGACCTTGAGCGGCGAGGTCAGGAACATGTCGAGCGTGTGGATGTTGACCGTTCCCTCGCTCGAGTTCTCGATCGGCGCAACGCCGAAGTCGGCCGTGCCGGACTCGACCTCGTGGAATACCTCGTCGATCGTCGGCACCGACAATGCGTGCACCGAGTGGCCGAAGTGCTTGAGCACGGCGGACTGCGTGAACGTGCCTTCTGGCCCGAGATAGGCGACTTTGAGCGCTTCCTCTTGCGCGAGGCATGCCGACATCAGCTCGCGGAACAAACGCACCATCTCTTCGTTGCGCAGCGGTCCCTGATTGCGGTCGATGACCTTGCGCAGCACCTGCGCCTCGCGCTCTGGACGATAGAACTCCGCCGTCGAGGTGAGGCCCTTGAGCACGCCGATCTCTTTCGCGCAGCGCGCGCGAGCGGCGATCAGCTGTTGGATGTTGGCGTCGATCTCGTCGATCGTGCCGCGCAAGCGCTGCAGCGCCGCGTCGCCGTCGGGCTGCGCCTCGGACCGCTTCCCTTTCTTCGCTCGCGGCGTCTTGGCCTTGCTCGCCGACGGTTTGCGCTTGCTCATGGGCTCAGCAGCGGGCCGTTTCGCAGCGCCGCCCTCACGACTCGATGATTGGCAGCACGCGCGCCGCGAGGATGCCGTCGATCTTGCGGATCCGAGCGAGCATCTCTGCGTTCGGCGCCGCGTCGAGGTCGACGAGCGTATAGGAGAGCTCGCCGCGCGAGTGATTCAGCATGTCCGCGATGTTGATGTTCTGCGCGGCGATGGCCGTGAGGATCTGCGCGACCATGTTCGGCACGTTCGCGTGCGGGATCGCGACGCGGTGCGGCCGCGTGCGCTGGAGCACGGTCTCGGGAAAGTTCACGGAGCGCGTCACGTTGCCGTTCTCGAGGAACTCGCGCACGTTGTCGGCGACCATCACGGCGCAGTTCTCCTCGGCTTCGACCGTCGACGCGCCTAGGTGCGGGAAGCAGATCACCTTCGGATGATCGAGCAGCGCGCGCTTCGGGAAGTCGGTGACGTACGCGCGCAGCTTGCCCGCGTCGAGCGCGGCAACGACGGCCGCGGAGTCGACGATCTCGTCGCGCGAGAAGTTCAATAGAACGGAGCCGCGGCGCATCGACTGCAAGCGCGCGGCGCTCACGAGCTTGTCGGTATCCTTCGTGAGCGGCACGTGTACCGTCACGACGTCGGAGCGCGCGAACAGGTCGTCGAGGTTCACGGCCTTTTGGACGCCCGACGAAAGCTCCCACGCGTGCTGCACGGTGATCGTGGGGTCGTAGCCGAGCACCTGTAGGCCCAGCTTGAGCGCGGCGTTTGCAACCTCGACCCCGATCGCGCCGAGCCCGACCACGCCGAGCGTGCGCTTCGGCAACTCGAAGCCCACGAACTCCTTCTTGCCCGCTTCGACGGCCTTGTCGAGCTCAGCGTCCGAGCCCTTGAGCGAGCGTGCGAATGCCCAAGCCTGGGGCAAATTGCGCGCGGCCATGAGCAAGCCCGCGATCACGAGCTCCTTCACCGCGTTCGCGTTCGCGCCCGGCGTGTTGAACACCGGGATCCCGCGCTTGCTGAGCTTAGCGACCGGGATGTTATTGGTGCCCGCGCCCGCGCGCCCGACGCAAAGCACGCTGTCCGGGACCGGCGTGTCATGCATTTTGAACGAGCGCAGCAGGATCGCGTCGGGCTCGGGGATCGCCGATGCGAGCTCGTAGCGGTCGCGGGGGAAACGGTCGAGGCCCACTACGGCGATGCTGTTGAGTGTCTGAATCTTGAACAGGCTCATCGCGTGCGTCTCATCCCTTGCGCTTCTGGAAGTCGGCCATGAACGCGATCAACGCGTCGACGCCCGCCTCGGGCATCGCGTTGTAAATACTCGCGCGCATACCGCCGACGACGCGGTGGCCCTTCAAGTTCGTGAGACCCGCGGCCTTCGATTCCTTCAGAAACACTTCGTCGAGCTTCGGATCGGCAAGCGTGAACGGCACGTTCATCCACGAGCGAGCCGACTTCTCGACCGGGTTCTTGTAGAAGCCCGAGCCGTCGATCGCCGCGTACAGCTTCTGCGCCTTACGCTCGTTCACCTTCGCGATCGCAGATATACCGCCCTGCTCGAGCAGCCACTCGAACACCAGAGCCGCGACATACCACGACAGGGTCGGCGGCGTGTTCCACATCGAGTCGTTCGCAGCCATCGTCTTGAAGTCGATCGAGCCCGGGGTCTCTTTGCGCGCGCGTCCGAGCAGGTCCTCGCGAACGAGCACGATTGCGAGCCCTGCGGGGCCCACGTTTTTCTGCGCGCCCGCGTAGATCACGCCGAATCGGCTCACGTCGACCGGCCGCGACAGGAAGTTCGACGACATGTCCGTCACGAGCGGGGCGTCCGACACCGCCGGCACGTCGTGGAACTCCACGCCGAACACCGTCTCGTTCGCGACGTAGTGCAAATACGCCGCGTTCTTCGAGAGCTTCCAGGTGCTAGGCGCGGGAATCGTCGTGAACTTCGTCGCCGAGCTGTTCGCGACGATGTTGACCTCCGCATAGCGCTTCGCCTCGCCGACAGCCTTCTCGCTCCAATTGCCCGTGACCACGTAGTCGACGACCGCGCCCGCGGGCGCGAGGTTCAGCGGCACGGCCGCGAACTGCAGCGTCGCGCCGCCTTGCAAGAACAGCACCTTGTAGTTGGCCGGAACGTTCAGCAGCGCACGGAGGTTCTTCTCCGATTGCGCCGCAAACTCGATGAACGCGCTGCCGCGATGGCTCACCTCCATCACGGACATGCCACTGCCTTGCCAATCGAGCAGCTCGGCTTGCATGCGCTCGAGCACCGCGGTGGGCAGCATCGCGGGACCGGGACTGAAGTTATAGACGCGCTTCATCGCAAGGGCCTCCGTACCCTCTCTTATTCTTGAACCGGCTCGCCGTCGACCGGCGTGCCATCCGCGGGGGCGCCGTCGACCGGCCCGCCCTCTTCGTCGGGCAGCGCCTCGACGCGCGAGATACCGACGAGGCGGTCGGCTTCGTCGAGCCGGATCAGCCGCACGCCTTGAGTGTTGCGGCCCATCGTCGAAATATCGCGGACGGGCGTGCGCACGAGCGTGCCGGTCGAGGTGATCAGCATCAGCTCGTCCTCGGACGCCACCTGGAGCGCGCCGACCAAGCGGCCGTTGCGCTCCGAGGTCTGGATGCAGATCACGCCCTGACCGCCGCGACCTTGAACCGGATGCTCCTCGACGAGCGTCAGCTTGCCGTAGCCGTTCTCCGTCGCGGTGACGATCGGCCCCGCGCCGATGATGCTGAGGGCGATCACCTCGTCGCCTTGGCCCGCGAGCTTCAGGCCGCGAACGCCGGCCGCCGCGCGGCCCATCGGCCGCACGTCCTGCTCGGTGAAGCGAATCGCCTTGCCGGAGCTCGCGAACAGCATGATGTCTTGGTTGCCGTTGGTGATTCCGGCGCCGATCAACCGGTCTTCAGGGCGCAGATCGAGCGCGATGATGCCGGTCGTGCGCGGCCGCGCGAACTCGGCGAGCGACGTCTTCTTCACGGTACCGTGGCTCGTGGCGAGGAACACGTACTTGTCGTCCTCGAAGCCCTTCACCGGCAGCACCGTGTTGATCCGCTCGCCTTCCTCGAGCGGCAGCAGGTTCACGATCGGCCGGCCGCGTGAGCCCGAGGTCGCCTGCGGAATCTGGTAGACCTTGAGCCAATACACCTTGCCGCGGCTCGAGAAGCACAGAACCATGTCGTGCGAGTTCGTGACGAACAGCTGATCGATGAAATCCTCATCCTTGACTCGGGCGGCAGCTCGTCCGCGGCCCCCCCGGCGCTGCGCTCGATAAGCCTCGGCGGGCTGCGACTTCGCGTAGCCCGAGTGCGAGAGCGTCACGACCACCTGCTCGTCGGGGATCAGGTCTTCCATCGTGAGGTCGGCGTAGTCCTCGACGATCTCCGTGCGGCGCTTGTCGGCATAGAGATTGCGGATCTCGGTAAGCTCGTCGCGGATCACTTGCTGGAGCTTCTCGGGACTCGACAGGATCTCAAGGAATTTCTGAATATTGTCTATTAGCTCGCTGTATTCACTCGAGATCTTCTCCTGCTCGAGGCCGGTCAACCGTTGCAACCGAAGATCGAGAATCGCCTGTGCCTGGACGGTCGACAGCCGATAGCCGGAGCCCGCGAGGCCCGACTCCTCGGCGAGATCCTCGGGCCGCGTCGCGGTCGCGCCCGCGCGCGCGAGCATCTGCGTCACGGCGCCCGGCTCCCACACGGTCGCGCACAGCGCCGTCTTCGCGTCGTTCGGCGACGGCGAGCGCTTGATGAGCTCGATCACGGGATCGATGTTCGCGAGCGCGACCATCAAGCCCTCCAACACGTGCGCTCGCTCGCGCGCCTTGCGTAACTCGTAGAGCGTGCGCCGGGTGACGACCTCGCGGCGGTGGCGCAGGAACGCGTCGAGCAGCTCCTTGAGCGACAGCAGCCGCGGTTGGCCGTCGACGAGGCCGACCATGTTGATCCCGAACACGCTCTGGAGCGGCGTCTGCTTGAACAGATTGTTGAGCACGACGTCGGACAGCTCGCCGCGTTTGAGCTCGATCACGACGCGCATGCCGTCCTTGTCGGACTCGTCGCGTAGCTCGCTGATGCCGTCGAGCTTCTTCTCGCGAACGAGATCCGCGATCCGCTCGATCAGCCGCGCCTTGTTCACCTGGTACGGCAGCTCGGTGATGATGATCGCCTCGCGGCCTTGAGTCTCGAGCGGCTCGATGTGCGTGCGGCCGCGTACATAGATGCGCCCGCGGCCGCTCGTGTAAGCGCTCACGACGCCTTGGATGCCGAGAATTTGCCCCGCGGTCGGGAAGTCGGGACCCGGCACGAGCTTGATCAAGTCAGCGATCGTGACCTTCGGATCGTTGAGTAGCGCGAGACACGCGTCGACGATCTCGCCCAAGTTGTGCGGCGGGATGTTGGTCGCCATGCCGACGGCGATGCCGGACGAGCCGTTCACGAGCAAGTTCGGCAGCCGCGTCGGCAGCACCGATGGCTCGCGCTCGCTCTCGTCGTAGTTCGGGACGAAGTCGACCGTTTCCTTGTCGATGTCGGCGAG
>Ga0163163_10004083_pt1 | contig 12450 bp, 10 predicted proteins | sample S65metaG_FD_119766 | JGI IMG/M metagenome (GOLD analysis project Ga0163163, IMG submission 119766) | Switchgrass rhizosphere microbial communities from Kellogg Biological Station, Michigan, USA - S6-5 metaG | ecosystem: Host-associated > Plants > Roots > Rhizosphere > Soil | place: USA... | reverse complement strand
GTCAGGGCCCAGCAGCGAGCCGAACGTCTACACCCTGGCCATCGCGTACTACCGCTTCGACGCCGACCGTCTCGTCCAGATCAAGGCATCCTCCGTCGGCCCCGCCGCCCTGGACAGTCTCCCGGCCGAGCGCGACCGGATCACCGGCAAGCCCGGCTGCGGCTCGCTGAACCTCACTGAGTGACCGGCCACGCTTGACGCCCGTCGCGGAACTCCGCCGAGGAACTCCGCGCCCGTCGGCTGACCTGTTCCCCGATGCTTCGGATCCTTCAAGTGAATGAAGAATCGGGAACCAGCCCGGCCGCGGGACCTCCCCGCCACCTCCCGATCAATTTCGACTCTCCAGACGGACCCGTCTTCGCCGCAGGGCCTTGACACGGCCTTCGACAACCATGGGACGATTTCACCGTGGCTCACACGAACGAACACTGGCCAGCTCGGTGCCGGAGGACCTGACACCTGAGGAGGTCCAGGAACTCGCGCGGGTCCTGAGCGACGAGGCCCTGGCACGGCAGGTTCTCGACACCGCCGGGATTGGCCGGGACCGCCAACCAGTGTGGGCCGTGTCTTCCGGCGTGTTCTGGCACACGCTCGCCCTACAGCTCAAGGCGGGTGTCGTAGTCGACGGCCGGCGCCGGGTGTTGACGGCGGCGCTCAGCCATTACCCGGCGAACCGGGTGCTCCAGGCCGCCCTCGACGCATCCGGGGAGACGACGGCGCGGTTCTCACCGCGAATCGCGCCGCAAGGCCCCCCGCCCGACGGAGCGCGATTCCTTCCTGCTGGTAAGCGGAAGCCCCCACCGCCACCGCCGAGGGCCGCGCGGGAGACCCGCCACGGCGGCCAAGCGCCGAGCCTGCCAGACCCGTGGCTCTCCCGCGCCGTGTTGATTGGCGTCAAAGATTACAAGGATTTCGGGCTTCCCGCTCTTCCAGCAGCCACCGGCAACATAAACGACCTGGCGACGAGCCTCGCGGATCCGGTCCTGTGGGGCCTCGATGCGGAGCACTGCACCCGGCTGCACGATCCGGCCGCCCCGGCGGACGTGGCCGACGCGCTCGAGCGGTCCTCGCTGGCCGCCCAGGACACGTTCATCGTCTACTTCTCCGGGCACGGGCTGATAGGCGGCGGCGAGCTCTTCCTGGCCACCCGCAACACTTCTCCCGCCCGATTCAGGTACACCGGGCTGCCGTATGAATGGATCCGAGAAATCGTCCGGAGCTGTCCGGCGAGGCGCCGGATAGTGATACTGGACTGCTGCTTCAGCAATCACTCTTCACACGCCACGGCTGGCTCGCCGTCGGCCATCCTCGGCCAGATCACCATCGAGGGCGCATATATTCTCGCGGCGGCCCCTGAAATTTCGGTGTCGACCGGCCGGACGACAGCCCATCACGGGGCCTTCACCGGTGGACTGCTGGAGGTCATGCAGACGGGCCTCGCCAACGGCTCGCCGTTCCTCACCCTGGACGATGTCTACAGCCACACGTTGCAGACCATGGCCAGCGGCGACCTGCCGTGGCCGACGAAACTAGGCACTAGTACGGTCGGAGACCTGCCGCTAATGAGGAACCCATGGCCGCGTGGCCTCCGGAAAATATTCCAGAGGCGACGCGACACGAGCGCGAGCCCGAGCTCCAGCCCCAGCAGAGCGAAGGTCATCGCCGAGGGCGTCCACACGGGCGTCGACGCGGTACGAACCATGCTCGGCCATGGACGACCGGACTCCCTGGCAGCGCTCGAGCGGGCTGCCGCATCGGCCGACGGTCTCCAGCGGGAAGGCGTCGGACTGGTCCGCGAGGCCATGGAGACCATGCGCCGGGACTATGGGGACGGCGCCGTGACGGCCGCGGTCGTCGTGGGCGACCTGATCAGAGGAATTCAGGCGTCCGCGGCGGCGGGCGTGTCCATCGACGACATCGCGGCCGGCATCCAGCAGGCGGCAGCCCTCGCCCGCGACCAGCTGGCCTCCCTCGTCCAGCCGGACGCGTCCGTGGAAGACGTGAGCCGCGCCGTGTCCACCGCGCTCGGGGCGAGCGAGGCCGCAGAGACGATCATTTCGGCGGCGCGGCAGGTCGGGGCGAGCAACGTCGAGGTGGCCGTCGACGAGGACTCTCAGCCCACGCTATCCTTCATTGGGCGCCTCGTCCTTAGGACAGCCATTCTGAGTCCCAACTCGACCACCCGGCCGTTGACCTTGAACGAGCCATACGTGCTCGCCGCGCCGGACGGGAACGTCACGGCCGCAGACCTTCTGCGGATTGCCCAGAAAGATCCGGGACCGCTTCTCCTGATAACTTCGAAGGTCACCATCATCGGGATTCGGTCGCTGCTGCACGGATTCGGTGGCACGGTCGTCGCGGTGCGGCCGGCCGGCGACGAGTTCGACTGGGATTCGCTGCTTGCCCGAATAGGCTACCAACTCACGGACAAGCAGTGTTTTGGAAGGGCCACCCGGGCGCTGGTCACGGCGACCAGCACGACGGTGATCGGGCTCGCGGGAGACGAGCAGGACCAGCAGAGCGGGCGCATCGTCGTCCGGGTCGGCGGAGTGGACAGGGACCGGTCCACGAGCGCGCGAGCGCTCGCCATAGCTCGAGTCGTGGCGAGGTCCGGGGCAGTCGCGGGCGGCGGAACGGCCCTATACCGCGTGTCCTGCGAGCTCCCGCCGGAAGCAGGACCGCTCAAAGCCGCTCTGGCCGCCCCGCTGCGTCAACTCGTCATCAATGCCGGCAAGAACCCGGACGACGTCTGCGCCCTGCTCGACTCCACCGACGACGGGCATTCAGGGTTCGAATTCACCGACGGCCGTGTCGAGGACCTTCGAGCCGCCGGGATCCTCGACTCGTTCGCCGCCGTGAAGGGAACCATCGACCACGCCGTCGCGATCTCCGCCCGATACCTGGCGGCGTTCTAGCGACCCTCGGTTGCTAGATACCAGCGTGCCGCGGCCGCTCCCAACCGGTTCACCCGGCTTGGACGCGGACGGCACGCCAGTCAGCGTCAGCGTTGGCGTGCCGTTCCGCACCGAGGGCAGAACAATGCCCCAGCCGGCTGTTGGCCGCCGCACGACGAACAAAACCCGTCGAGGTGCCCATCGTCGGTTTTCTCCGGCGCCGGCCACTGCCCGTTCTCCGGTGTCGGCCACTGCTCGACTGGTCCGGCAGAGGTATCCCCGAGTCGTGACAGGCGGTCGAGGCTCAGCTCGACCACCTTGACCGCTTCGTTGTCGAGACCGGCCTGATGGATGATCCCCCAGACCTGCGTCGCCATGAGCGGCCAGTGCCAGGGCACCACCAGGTTGATCGCAGTCGGCACCACCTGGGCTCTGAATATGCCGGCACCGGCCCGGATCAGAGTCGCGTCGACCTGCGGGACCAGCTCGATCTTGAGCGCGGTCCGCAGGCCCGCGACTGCCTTGAAGGTGTTTCCTTTCGTTATGTTGATCTCCCAGTGCCCATTCGTGGGCTGAAATCCGACGACCTCGAACCCGCGGTCCTTGAAGTGCTTCATCAGGTCGGCTGCGACCGGCGACAGGTCAGGGACCTTGACAGCGATGATCTTTTCACTCTTGAAGACACTCACGCCGCGCCTCCAGCGTCCCCCGCGACAGGCAGACCGCAACGATGACAGAACCGCCAGTCTGGAGTGAGCATCGCTCCGCACCCCGCGCAGCTCCGCTGGCCCTGATTTTCACGTTGCGATATCTTGAGTATACGCCGGAATGTCTCCGACTCGGACCACGTCTGAATCTCCCGCAGGCGTAGCGCAGGCATCGGATGGGTCATGCCCTGTTCCACGCTGCGGGCCTGGCGAAGGTCCCATTTCGACGCGGCGGTCATCGCGTCGAACTCGTCGGCCTGCGCCGCGAATTCAGCGTAGCTGATTTTTCCGGGCATCCACTTCGGCACGCCCAGCAGGTGGAACAAAGCGAGTTGCAGTTCCTGGGGCCCTCCCATGAATGCGACGGCCGCCCGGTCGGCAGTCAGCTCGCTCTTCTGGTACCAGTTCAGCAGAGCATTTTCCAGCGCCAGCTGCGCTGGCTTGGCCATCAGGCCGAGTCCAGCGCCGAGCGAGTTCGCGCCGCCGCGCAGGGCCAAGGCCATCTGCCGATAGAGAACGTGATCGGCGAGGATATGGCCGCACTCGTGCGCGATCACCGCCTGGACCTGTTCCACCTCGAGCTGTTCGAGAAGCTGACTGTAGATGACGATGGCCGGCCTGGCGTGCCCCAGCGTCTCCGCGTTCGCCGTGCTGCCCGCCATCAGATACAGCTCTGGCTCGTCCATTCCGAAGGCGGCGCACACCGGTGGGAGGAGCTTGTAGATGTCCGGCAGCTGCCTGGGGCCCAGCCTCACGGCGCTCGAGAGCAGCAGGCTGCGCTGCCGACGATCGGCCACCAGCTCGTTGTACTTCTTCACCGCCGTCGCCAGAAATGGCACCTTCTCCAGCTGTTGACGCGCGGCCAAGTCGAGCGGGTGAAGGAGATCGTTTACGTTTAGCGGCGCACTCACCAGGACCCCCGTAGCCTTGGTCGCCATACTCTCGGTCTTAAATTTGATTGCCGACGGCATTCGCTCTGGCCGTGTCGAACGCGGACGAGGTTCTTCCCACCTAGCAGCCAACGATCTTCCACGCGAGGAGACACGACGGACGATCTCCACCACCCGATGAGACTGGAGACAAGATACACCCTTTTACCCGATGGTCTCCCCCGCACGCGAAACACGGAGGGCGCCTTCGAGCGAGCGCAGCCTTATAGAAGCCGTGCGGGGGTAGCGGGCACGGCCTCGAAGATCTGGACGGGATTGCGTATGACGGACGGGCGCGGGCGGTCCTGGTCGGGCAGGGTGCGCAGCTCGGCGAGCGCGGGCTCGACGACGGACGCCCAGACGTCGTCGGACAGGTCCCACAGCCGGGACGAGGTGCGTGCCGCGACGAACTCGATGGTCTGCGCCGGCGTCGTCGGCCCGACCTCGTGCACGATCTCGGACTCCTCGACCAGCCGCAGGCCGTACGCGGTGAGGTCCGCGGCTGCTCTCAGCTGCTCGTCACGCTCCCGTTGCCGTCCCGCGGACAGTCGTCCCAGCATGGGATTCATGATCTTCGTGATGTCGGAGGAGTCGGCGTTCTCGGCGCCGCGAACGACCGCGAACCGGCCGCCGGGGCGCAACACGCGGGCGACCTCGGCCGCCACGGCCGGGATGCTGCCGACGAGGTGCAGCACATGCACGGCCAGGCACACGTCCACGCTGCTGTCGGCGATCGGGAGGGCGGACGCGTCGGCGCGGGCCACACGTCCCGGAACTCGCCGGGCCGCGTAGGCGAGCATCTGTTTGGAAAGGTCGACGCCGACGACCTGCCAGCCGAGGTCGACGAACGCGGCGGCGATCAGCCCCGTGCCGACGCCGATCTCCAGGAGCTGGCCCTTTGGCAGGCGCGGCCCGAGTTCCGCGGCCACCACCCGGCCGCGGTCTTCCCCGCCGCGGGTGTCATCGTAACGATGAGCGATCCGGTCAAAATTGACGGACTCCGGCACGGCCGTACCCTACGCCGGCAGGTCAGCGCTGTTCTTTCATTTGCCAGGGCTTCCCGAGTTCTTCGCGGGCGCCCACTCGAGGGGTTCGGACGGGGCCGCGGGCGGGCCGACGGGCGGGGAGAGGGCGTACCAGCCGACGTCGTGCCAGCGGCCGAACTTGTAGCCCGTGTTTGGGTGGACCCCGAGGAGCTGGAAGCCGAGGGCGCTGTGCAGGCCGACGCTGGCCGGGTTCGGGTGGGTGATCCCGGCGAACAGCGTCACGTAGCCGAGGGCGCGCACCTCCGGGATGAGCGCGTCGTACAGCCTGCGGCCCAGTCCTCGGCCGCGTTGCCCGGCCTTCAGGTAGACGGAGACGTCAGCCGACCAGCGGTAGGCCGCGCGGGCCGCGTGCTTGCTGGCGTAGGCGTACCCCGCGGGCTCGCCGTCGACCTCGGCGATCAGCCAGGGCATCCGCGGCCGTGCCTCTATCCGGGAGAGCATCTCCTCGACGTTGGGCACGACCTCCTCGAACGAGATCGCCGTCTCCAGGATCCAGGGTGCGTAGATGTCCCTGATGATGGCGGCGTCGTCCTGACCCGCCGCCGGCCTGATCACGATCTGGGATTTCCTGGCCGGCGGCGCGTCGATGGGCTGCACGAGGTCCATGCCGCCATTGTCTCGGCGGATTCGGCCTGCTGATGGTCGACAGCGGTGACTTCACGTTGACGTAATGTGATCGAGATGTGGTGCTTGGGCTTTCCGGGGCTCAGTGCAGCGTGATGATCGTCTCCAGGTACGCGGCCGGGACCGCGATGCTGCCGCCGTCCTGGTTACGGTCCCAGCGGCTGGCGAGGTCGGCCAGATCGGCGGCCAGCGCCGCGCGGCCGGTGTCGTCCAACGCCTCGAAAGCCTTGAAGGTCGGCCCGTACCAGTTACGGAAGAAGTCGACGAACTCCATCGGGGTGGCGAACCGCCACACGCAGGTCCGCTCGACCGACCGGATCTCGGCCGCGGCCTCGCCGAACAGGTCGGCCAGGTGCTCGTCGGTGCCCCACAGCATCGGGGACTGGACGCCCTTCGGGCCGGGGGCATGCTTCGTGATCGTCCGGAACATCTCGCCGATGAACCCGGACGGCGTCCAGGAGACCAGGCCGATCACGCCGCCCGGCCGGGCCGCGCGGACCAGCTCGGCGGCGGCCCGCCGGTGGTCGGGCGCGAACATCGACCCGAAGACCGACAGCACGGTGTCGAACGAGCCGTCCGCCACCGGGAGGTCCTCGGCGTCGCCGAGCTGGAACTCGACGTCGAGCCCCTCGGCCTCGGCCCGCCGCCGGGCGTTCTCCAGCAGCTCGGGCACATAGTCGACGCCGACGACCGTGGTGCCCGATCGGGCGGCCGCGAGTGCGGCGTTGCCGGATCCGCAGGCCACGTCCAGGACGCGCGAGCCGGCACGCAGGTCGGCCGCCTCCGCGAGCAGCTCGCTCTGCAGGACGATGCGGGCGGCCACGACGGCGAAGTCGCCGCTGGACCAGGTCTTCTGCTGCTTCGCCTTGATCGCGGCCAGGTCGGGCCCCGCGGTGGCGCTGGTGGTGGTGCTGGTAGTGAGCGTCATTGCTCTTCTCCTTCTGATCCTTTTGCGGCGCGTCGCCGTACGCCGCCCGGCCGGTGGTCGCGCCGGGCGATAGCTGGGCATTTGGTCCCTGCTGGGGGCGGGGCGCCGGTGGTTGGGCCTAGGAGAAGATTCGGCCGGAGGCTGGCCGGCCAACCAGTAGCGTTCGTGTACTGGGGGGTGTCCGCAGGTTGTCAGGACGAGTACCGAATCTGGACTACCCCAAGGCCGCCCGGTCATGTTCTCCTGCTCGAATGGCGATCCACTCGGACTACTGCCCGATCGCGCTTGGCGTCGAGGTGCTCGGCGACCGCTGGACTCCACTGGTCATCCGCGAGCTCATGGTCGGAGCGAGTGGCTTCAACGAGATCCACCGCGGCGTACCGCGGATGAGCCGGACACTGCTCGCGCAGCGGCTGCGGCAGCTGGAACGCCAAGGCCTCATCGTCCGGGAGGCGGCCGACCGCGGCCGCCCGGGCCGTTACACCCTGACCGACGCGGGCTGGGCGCTGACGCCCATCGTCTGGGCGATGGGTCAGTGGGCCGCTGAATGGATCTTCAATGACCCGGACGACGAGGACTGCGACGGCCTGTCGTTGATCTGGCGGATGCACCAGCACGCGATCGTCGATCGGCTGCCGCGGCGGCGAACCCTCGTGCATGTCAGCCTGACGGGTCCGGGCGCCGCCGAGGGATGGCTGGATATGGAACGGCCTGTCGTCACCGTCTGCAAGGACGAGCCGGGGCAGGACGCCGAGCTTTCGGTCACGGCCAGCACCCGCGAGATGCACCGGTGGCTTCTCGGCCGCGTCTCGTTCCGGTCGTTGGTGGAGGCTGGTCACGCCGAGCTGCACGGCCCGGCGGCGCTGGCGCGCGACTTCTCCACGTGGTTCGACACCGGGTTCTTCGCCGCCGGTCTGAGCCGCGCCGACCAGCGCCGCGCCGGGATGGCGGTCCCCAACATCTCCGACGTCTTCGCGGCCCACGCCGCAGCCATTGCCACCCTGCCAGCGGCACGCGACGCCGCTCTGGCCGGCTAGCCCGAAGCCTCGCGCTCGCCCTCGCGCTCGCTTCGCGTCCGCGTTCGTGCTCGCCCCGCGTTCGTGTTCGCCTCCGCCCAGGTACGACGCCTGCCCTCGATGATGTCCGTCGGATGAAGTCTGATAAAGGATGTCGGAACGGATGGGATGACGTCGGGATAGGAGACGCGTGGCGCAGCAGTGGCTGTGTCTGAGCGCGATCGTGGTCAGCGCGCCCGTGGTGGTGCTGGTCTGCAGCATGATCCACGAGCTTGGGCATGTTCTGGCGGCACTCTCCGTCGGCTACCGGGTCCGCGGTGTCATCGTCGGCAGGGCCGGTTTTGACCGTGACGGCTCCAGAACCGACTTCTTCGCGTCCGGCAAGTTCTTTCGGTTTCGCTGGATGTCGGGCGGCGGCGCCACGATCTTCTCGCCGCAGCAGGGCTGGATCTGGGGGTGGCGCGGGATCGTCGCCTACAGCGGCGGCATCGCGATGAACTTCGTGGCCCTCGCGTTCGCGCTCCCCGACGGGCTGGGCTTCGCGCGGTGTGGGATCTCCCGTGAGTCCTGCGCGGCCACGATCGGCAACGGGCCGCTCCCGGCGCGCGGAATGCTCGCGCAGCCGGACCTGGTCGCCTACGTCGGCGCCGTCTTCGTGCTGTTCTGCGTCGCCAACATCGTTCAAGGGGTGGGGAACCTCTGGCCACGCGTGTACGTCTCGGGCACCGTCACCGACGGTAGGCGCATCCTGAACCTGATCCGGGCGCAGCGGCTGGTGGAATGGATCCAGGTCGCCGAGGCATCCGCCATCGTCGAGCGGCCGCGGGCCGAGGTGTGGAAGTTCGTCGACGACCCGGCGAACATGCACCGCTACGACGAGACCATCGCTCGCGCGTATCAAAAGCCGGGCACGCCCGCTGGTGAGGGACGGATCGTCGTCTCGGAGCTGCGTCCGACCGTTCCAGGCACCCAGGGCCAGGTCGTCGAAAGCGAGATCATCGCGTTCGAGCCGCCGCGGCGGGTGATGCTACGCATTTCCGCGCATTCGTCCCTGCGGGCCGAGATGCTGCTGCGGACCGCCGGCCCGGGCGCCACCCGTCTCACCCAGACCGTCTGGATCGGCGCCAAGCCGACACTCGTCCCGGACCAGCGTCAGCGCATGATCGACGGTTTTCGCGGGACCAGCGAGAAGCTGGGCCGGGAGGTCGAGGCGATCAGGAGCCTGCTCGAACCCGAACACCGGCACGACCGCCTGGACGAGCACACCCGGATGACCCAGGCCATCCGGGTCAGGCGCAACACCCGCGCCCGCGCGCGCCGACAGTCCTGACCCGCCGTGCCCGCCCGCGGATCGCGGGCCGGCGGCGTCCGGTGGCCGGGTGCCGGATGCGCCGGTGGCCGGCTGCCGGTTTCGCCGTTATTCGGTGCCGGTCGCGTCCTCGCCGCCGGATTCGGCGAGCCAGGCATCGACGCGGCGCTGGGCCTCGGCCGGGTCGACGTCCTCGACCCTGGTCATGACCGCCCAACGGTGGCCCCAGGGATCGAGAAACGCGGCGAACCGGTCGCCGGTGACGAAGGTCGACGGCTCGCCGTACCCCTTCGCGCCGAGCTCGACGGCCCGCGCGTAGGCGGCGTCGACGTCCGGCAGGTAGGCGACCGTGGAACGGCTGACATCGTCGCCGCCGGACGCCGGGACCAGATGATGGTCGGGAGCCGGGTCGGACAGCTGCATCCGGCCGTTGGCGACCTCGAGCTCGCAGTGGGCGATCTTCCCGTCCGGGGTGTCGTTGCGGCCGACGACCCGGGCGCCGAGCACCGCCTCGTAGAAGGCGATTGCCTGCTCGGCGCCGTCGACGACGAAGTACGGCGTCAGCGTGGTGTAGCCGGCGGGCACCGGGCTCACCTCCGGCGCGTCGCCGGCCGATCCGGCGGTGGCGGCGGTGGCGGTGCCGCTGAACTGGCTGGTCTCTGTGGTCATGGTTGGGATCGTGCCTACCCTGGCAGGGTGCGGCCTTGGACGAACGCGACACCGCCGGCGACACGGCCCGTGGCGTCACCGGCGCCGCCACGAGTGGCATCGGTGGCGCCGCCACAGGCCGCATCGGCGACGGGGACGGCGGTGACGTCCGGGTCCGGTGGGACCGCGCCGGCGCGGTCACTGCCGCCCGAGCTGCCACGGCCGCCGACGGCGTCGCTCGCCGGCCCGCTGCGTCCGGACGAGGGACTGCGCTACTTCACGTTGGGCCGTCTGGCGGCACATCCCGATCTCGCGCGCTGGGTTGAGCGGTACTGGACGGTTCGCTGGGATTTGCCAGCTGGAACGTCGTATCTTTCGTCGGTGTTGAGCCATCCGGCGGTCCACCTGTCGGTCGAGTCCGGCGTCGGCCCGCGGCACGGTTACGCGATGCCGGCGACTCTCGTGCATGGCGTGGTGACGAAGCGGTTTGACATTCTTCTCCGCGGCGAGGGCCGGGTCTTCGGAGTGAAGTTCCGCCCGGGCGGCTTCGCCGCGTTCACGGGCGTCGACGCCGCCGCCTGCACCGACCGGGCCGTTCTGCTGGCGGACGCGCCCGTCGGGTCGTCCACTCCCGGGTCCGCTGCCAGCGTCACAGGCGCCGCCAGCGAGCCCGAGTTCGGGGGCGAGGACGTCGACGATCTCGCCAGGCGGCTGACCACGCTGGCCGAAGGCGCTCGTGACCTGCAGGACGCGATCCTCGCCGCACCCCAGGACGAGGAACGCGTCGCGTGGATGGACGAGTTTCTGCTCGCCAGGCGGCCCGCACCTGACCCGCGATATGACCAGCTTCTGGTGATCGTCGCCGACATGCTGGCCGACCGGGCGCTCACCACCGTCCAGGCTGTGGTCGAACGACATGACACCGAGCTCCGCACGCTGCAGCGTCTCTTTCGCCGCTACATCGGTGTCGGACCGAAGTGGGTGCTTCGCCGCTTCCGGCTGCACGACGCGCAGGCCCTGCTGGACGCCGCGGTGGCGGCGGGAGACCCGAACGGCGTGAACCTCGCCGAACTGGCCGCCAGCCTCGGCTGGTTCGACCAGGCTCACTTCAACCGCGATTTCCGCGACGTCGTCGGCGTCCCACCCGGCGCCTACGCGGCCTCCGCCGCGACGAACCGATGAGCGGGCCTGCCATGTCGCCTGCGCCTGTGCCGGCGCCTCTGTCGTCCCTGGTCTCATCCCCGCCCCCGTCTCCGTCTCCGTCGTTGCTGTCCCTGCCGACGCGCCCAAGGCCGCTGTCGCCGTCGTCGTCGAGGAGGGCAATGTTTCAGGTGCCGGGACGGGAATCTGGAGTCGGGCAGAGGACTCTGCCAGGGAATTTCGTGACCGAGCGGACAGGCTCGTCACCATGGACTCCACTCGGGGCCCGGGAGACGGGGCCTTGACCACCGGGCCCGGCCCTCTCGACGCGGCGGAGGAGCCGGTGACGATGTCGCCTGGCCAGCGTCCCGAGCCGGCGGCTCCGGCGGCACCGGCGACCGAGCCCGGTGCCGGCGACCCGGGGGAGACGCTGGTGACGACGTCCGGCCACCGCCCCGACCTGGCGGTCGCCGTGGACGTGACGGCGACGATCGGTCCCGGCGGCGGCGACCCGCCAGAGGAACTGATGACGATGCCGGGTCATCGTCTCCCGCCGGCCGCGCCGGCCGCGCCGGCCGGTGGGACGCCGCGACCGTTGTATCCGTTGCATCCGTCCGCCTCCGCCCACCCCGAAAGTGCCGGCGAGGCGGACGTCTTCGGTGGAACCGACCTTGATGACGCCGGAAGCTCCGGCGACGCTGGGACTGGCGGCGCTGAGACCGGCGACGGCGCAGGCAGTACCTGGGTGATCGCCGACGCCGACCCTCGCCTGGCCGTCGTCGAGGCCGTCAGAGCCGCGGATGCGGCCAGGACCGCCGGTGCGCCCAAGCCCGCCGCCGCGGTCGGAGCCGGGAACGCGCCCGAGGACACCGAGGCCGCCGTCACTGTCAACGTCGCCGAGGCTGCCCGCGCCGCCAGGAACGCCAAGACCCCCGCTGCCGCGTCTGCCCCGGCCACCGCGCCCGGCCCCGCCACCGCGCCTGGCTCCGCCACTGCGTCTGCCCCGGCCACCGCGGCTGACGCCGGTGCCCGGGCAGCGCTGCCGGTCCGGCCGGCGCGATCCCGGCGGGGGGTGTGGTCTGCCGGCTGGCAGGCGCGGCTCGCGGTACGGGCGGGCCTGGTGGGCTGGGGCGCGGCGATCGTGACGCTGTGGTGGATCGACACGTCGGTGTCCAGCGTGCAGGGGGGCGCCGGGGTGCTGGCGGCGCT
>Ga0163163_10004082_pt1 | contig 12451 bp, 11 predicted proteins | sample S65metaG_FD_119766 | JGI IMG/M metagenome (GOLD analysis project Ga0163163, IMG submission 119766) | Switchgrass rhizosphere microbial communities from Kellogg Biological Station, Michigan, USA - S6-5 metaG | ecosystem: Host-associated > Plants > Roots > Rhizosphere > Soil | place: USA... | reverse complement strand
CGGGAGCTGGCGCTGCAGTTGCGCCCGCCGCTGCTGTCCCGCCCGGCTGTTCGTCAGACGGTGTCGACTGAGCAAGCGCCGCCCCAGGAGCCATGAGAAGCGCGGCGGCGACCGCCAGCGACGAGGCGCGCGACAAATGGCAACGAAGCTTACGGATGGTCTTCATGGTCTCTCCCCCACGTGGCCGCCGGTGAACGGCGTTAATCGACTCACTACTACTTTTGTAATGCATTTCAACTACCGTTTCACCACTTGCAACGAATTTGTAATGCGAGGGGCTTAGGCTTGGCAGTTTCAGGCCGTGCCCCTAGGATTGATGACCTGGGGCGATCGGGAGCAATTTCTTGGCGAAGCAACGCAGGACTCGTGGCGCGCGAGCGATGCCGGTGAACATGGACGACATCGCGCGCCTGGCAAACGTGTCAAAACCGACCGTGTCGCGCGCCTTGAACAACAGCCCGCTGGTCAGCCTCAAGACACGTGAGCGGGTCCTCGCCGTTGCGCGGGAGCAGGGTTATTCGGTGAACCGCAACGCCCAAAAGCTGCGTCAGCTGCACACCGGCACGATCGCCGTGCTGCTCGATTTCGGGTCGCATCGAATGGGCCGGATCGGCGACCCGTTCATTTTCGAACTCCTCGCCGGCGTCTCGGAAGCGCTGTCGATCCGCAATCAGGATCTCCTCCTCTCGCCGCCGGGGGTGACGGACGCCCGTCGCTGCGCCGAGCTCATCGGCGCACGCACCGCCGACGGGATCATCTTTCTAGGCCAGGGCGGCCGCGAGCCAATGCTTCAGGAGCTCGCTCGCACGAGCGTGCCATTCGTCGTCTGGGGCGCGGTGGACCGGGCCGATCCCTATTGCGCGGTGGGCAGCGACAACCGTCTTGGCGGAACGCTCGCTGGTGACCTGTTCGTCCGCCGCGGCGCACGACGCTGGCTGTTCGTCGGCGACACCGGCCATCTCGAGATCCGGCTGCGCTACGAAGGGATGAAAGAGGTCGCTGAAGCGCATGGGGCCGCCGTTGAACATCTGCCCGTGCCCGACATGGCCTTCAACGCCGTGCATGCCGCCGCGGGCGCCTGGCTGCGCGAGAATAAGCCGCCGGACGCCGTGTTCGCCTTTTCCGATACTGCGGCGATGGCGGTGATCAGCGCATTCAAAAGCGCCGGACTGGTCGCACCGGACGATTATTCGCTCGTCGGTTATAATGACATCCCGCCCGCCGCCCATTTCACTCCGGCGATCACCACGATCGAGCAGGAAACCCACCTTGCCGGCGCGATCCTGGTGGAAAAGCTGATGCAGCAGCTCGAGGGCGTGCGCGCGCAGTCGACGATCCTGCCGACGCGGCTGATCCTGCGCGAGACCTGAAGTCAGGCCCGGAGCAGAGCAGGCAAGTCCACCGCTGATGTAGAGGGAAATGTAATCCTCGCGCCCTTGAGGATTACAGGATCTCCAATCCCCACCGGGAACATGCCCGCCGCGACGATCGCCTCGATCCCAGCAGCCGCGTCCTCAAAGGCCAGGCAGGCGGCCGGCGCGACCCCAAGGGCCGCGCTGCAGGCGAGGAAAATGTCTGGCGCGGGCTTGCCGCGTGCAACGGCGCCCGAGTCAGCAACGAAGTCGAACAGCGGCGCCAGGCCGACACGCTCCAGCAGCAAGCGCGCATTACGGCTGGCCGAAGCAACCGCGCACTTGAGGCCGCTGGCCCTGGCCAGGCGCACCAGTGCATCGGCGCCCGGCAGCTGGTCAGCCGGCGACATTTGCGTGACGAGATCGAGATAGTAGCCATTCTTACGCGCTGCGAGCGCGGCCATTGCATCGTCGGCAACAGCTTGCCTGCCAAGCGCGAGGATGGTTCGCAGCGATGCAATCCGATCAAGTCCCTTCAGCGCCTCATTGTCATGTTCGGTGAAGGCGATGCCCAATTCGCCGGCGAGCCGCCGCCACGCGACAAAATGCGCTATCGCACTGTCGACCAGGACTCCGTCGAGATCGAAGATCGCAGCCTGAAAGCGGCTCACGCGCCAACCGTTTCGCCGGCTGCGATAAGATGGATTGCAGCGCCGTGGCTGGTGACGGTCAGCGGCTCGCCCGAAACAAGGCGGTAGGAAGCCTCGCTATCGGCGCCGCACGCCACCTCGATCTGCCGCCCACGGAACTGGACCCGAAAAGCATATGGCCCGACCTCGGGAATGGTGACCGGCGCGAAAGCAAGCTTGCCGTCGTCGATCCGCATTCCGCCGAAACCCGCCGTCAGAGTGGTCCAGCCACCGGCGAGCGCCGCCATGTGCAGCCCATGATGGCTGTTTCCGAAAAGATCGAGCAAGTCGGTCAGCACGGACAGGCGCCAGTAGCGCGCAGCGCGCTCGGCGTCGCCGAGCTGCGCCGCCACTGTTGCAAAAGCGCTCGCCGACAGGGTCGAATCGTGGACGGTCAGTGCTTCGTAGGTATCGAGCATCCGCCTGCGCATTGGCTCGTCGAAGCGGTCCGGGAACAGGGACAGGAGCAGCACCGCATCGGCCTGCTTGGCAACGCGGTGACGATAGATTTCCAATGGATGGAAATGGAGCAGCAGCGGATAGCAATCGGCTGGCGTCGTCTCGAAGGGCCAAGGCTGCAGCGCGAAGAATGCATCGTCTTGCGCGTAGATTCCGCGCGCAGTGTCGAACGGCAAATACATCGCGTCCGCGGCACGCTCCATGCGCGCGGCTTCATTCGCGTCGAGCAGTCGTTCCTCGACGCCGATCCTCGCCGCGAAGCGCAGATGCTCGGCGGCGAGCGCGTTCGTGTAGAGATTGTTGTTGACCAGCGCCGAATATTCGTCGGGCCCTGTCACCCGATTGATGACAAAGGCATTGCCGCGGTCCGGGTCATGAAATCCGATCTCGAGCCAGATCCGCGCGGTCTCGACCAGCATGTTGGCGGCGCCCCGCTTAAGCAGCTCATTGTCCCCGCTCAGGTTGAGATAGCGCGATAGCGCGAGAGCGATGTCGGCGTTGATGTGATATTGCGCTGCGCCACCTGGAAAATAGGCTGAGCATTCGCAGCCGTCGATCGTGCGCCACGGGTAAAGCGCGCCCCGAGGCTGCCCCATTAGTCGTGCGTTGGCGAGCGCCGGCTCGAGCCGGTCGATGCGCCACCTCAAGAGATCCCGCGCCAGCTCCGGCCGGATCGAGAGCAAGGCCGGCAGTACATAGGCATCGGCGTCCCAGAAGACGTGGCCCTCGTAGCCCTCGCCAGTCTGTCCCTTGGCCCCGATCGACGTGCCCCCGCCGCGGCCGACGGCCTGGATCAGCTGGAACAGGCCGTGCCGGATCGCCTGTTCGGCGCGCGGCGCCTCGGGAAAAACGATGAAGGCATCGTCCCAGAAGGCGGCGAACCACCGCTCCTGCTCCTGCGCGAGCGCATCAAACCCGCGTTCGGTTGCGAGCGCCAGCAGCGCCTCGGCATCGGCGAGTGCGGTCTCGTGCGCACCCTCGCCGCGACGTGCCGCATAAGCCGCGGCGCAATCCAAGGTCAGCACTTCAGCGGAAGCTTCTGCGGTGCCGCCGCCGTCCGCAAGCGCGGCGACCGCGAATTGGCTGCGCTCAAGCCCGTCCACGCGCCCTCGCCCGCCGAGATCGGCGACGAGACACCATGGCGATTTGTAAAACGAGGGTCCCACGCGAGGGTCATGGATCTCGCCCGCGGCGTGCTGATCGCTCGAGTCCGGAGGAGGCGAAACGAACGGCGTGACCTCGACGCGAGTACCAGCTGTTCCGGCAACGGCTTCCACTCGCGTCATCACCAGCCCCGGATGGGCCATTGCCGTGAACTGCTCGACGCGGACCTGCCGCCCGCCGAGCACAAAATGCCGCACCAGCATACCGCGCGCCATGTCGAGCTCGATGCGGTCGGGTGCACCGAGGGCGACCCCATCGATTGCGATGGTCGGCAATGTCGCATCGGCTACGGCGAGGCGAACGTCGCTTTCGCTTGCAAAGCCATGAGCTGACTCATGATAGGAAATCGGCATTTTCTCGAAAACGCCGTTCAGATAGACGCGCGCCGCGCCCTCTTTCTCACCTGGACCGCGCAGCCCCACAAAACCGTCGCCGATCGCAAACAGTGCCGGGATGTGCTGCAATGTGAGGGCCTCGCCTTCGGCAGCCAGCCGCCAGCGATCGCCGGTGAACGGCAGCAGCGCAAAATCGGCGTTCGGCAACATGCGACCTACAATGTCCCTTATTCGTGAGAGCTTGTTGTGATATGCATTTCATAATATTGCAAGAAGCGCGCACAGGCGTTTCACAAGCCTCTGCATCAAGTCGTTTGGGGGGAATGGTGGCGAACAGGCGGCTCAAACTCGCGATTCTCCTCAGTTACGCCATCTTCGCCATTCTCTTGAACAGCGTCGGCACCGTGATCCTGCAGTCGATCGAGCATTTTCACGTCGGCAAGGTGGCCGCGAGCACGCTCGAGGGTTTCAAGGATCTGTCAATCGCGATCGCGAGCTTCCTCCTCGCTTCGCTCCTTCCGCGCATCGGATACCGGCGAGGAATGATGGCGGGACTGGCGCTAGTCGCGCTCGCCTGCACATTGATGCCCTTGCTCGACAGCTTCTGGATGACCCGATTGCTGTTCCTGGCGGTGGGCATCGGTTTTGCGCTGACAAAGGTCGGCGTCTATTCGTTCATCGGGCTTCTGACCCAGTCGCCGCGCGGCCATGCGAGCCTTCTCAATCTGGTCGAGGGTGTGTTCATGTTCGCGGTGCTGGCCGGCTATTGGCTTTTCAGCAATTTCATTGACCCGGCCAATCCGGGATCGCCGGCATGGCTCCAGGTCTACTGGTGGCTCGCCGGCGCAGCAATTATCAACGTCGCGCTGCTAGCGACGGTGCGGTTCGATGAGGCCGCCGCGCGCGACGAAGCGCACCGGACGTCGCCGGTAGAAGACTTCAAGGCGATGCTGCGCCTGGCGGTCGGCCCGGCGACGCTTGTTTTCGTGCTGTCGATCTTCCTCTACGTCCTGATTGAGCAGGGGGTGGGTTCCTGGCTTCCGACCTTCAACCGCGAGATTCTGGGCCTGTCGGCCCCGATGAGCGTGCAGGCGGCATCGATTTTCGCGGTAGGACTCGGCCTCGGCCGGCTCGGTGCCGGCGCTATTGTCCGCCGCACGGGCTGGTACCCCCTACTTGTCGTTTGCCTGGCGGCGACTGCGGCGCTGATCCTGCTTGCCCTCCCTTTGGCCGGACAGCACCGCGGCGGGCCCATCGAACATTGGGCCCAGGCACCGGTCGCGACGTTCGTATTTCCGCTGGTCGGCCTGTTCATGGCACCCATCTATCCGGCGCTCAACTCGGCGATCCTGAGCGCAATGCCGCGCACCAGGCAATCCGCAATGGTCGGGCTGATCGTCGTCTTCTCCGCACTGGGCGGCACGACAGGGTCCCTCATTATCGGCAGGACTTTCTCCGCGATAGGAGGCAGCGGCGCATTCTACCTTCTGCTGATCCCCGTAGCCGGCCTGTTCCTGGCAATGACGCGGCTTCGCAAACTGGTCGAAAGCGGCCGCTGAGTTGCAGATGGCTTGTCGATCCGCCCGGCCGTTCAAGCGAAAACCATCCCGGAGCGGGGAACAGAGGTTGGCTTGATCGACGCTTAGCTCAGTCGATCGAGCGGCTTGCAAAGCAACTTGTCGTTGGCCTGGACCGTCAGCTGGCTGTTGTCGGGCGCAATCCGCAGCGCGTCGAAGCGCGTGAACATATAATCATAGTTGAACTTGCGCCGGTTCACGTACCCCCGCGCCAGCGATATTCGATAGGCGATCTGCCTTCGGTTTTCCGGCTGGTCCGCTGTCGCCAGCAGCCCGCTGAGAACCTGCGTGTTCGCATTCTCCTCGTTGATCATCTGCCGCCAGTTGTTGATCGCGTCGTAGAGGCTGGCGAAGATCAGCCGCTCGCGAAGCGGGATGTTCGCCGTCGTGTCGCTAGTCTTGGCAAGGTCCCAGGCGCCCGAATGCTGGTTCCACAGGAACAGGCGATAAGCGCCCTTGAGCCTGGCCCTGGGCGGCGCCGTCGCGATCCACCCTTCGAGCGCATCGAGCCGCTGCACCGTGCAGGGGTCGGAGTTGCGGACATGCTCCCAACGCGCACGGTCGTCGGCGAGCTCGGCGCGCAGGGCACCGACGAGCTGCGCGACCTCGCCCCGCTGGTGGGCATTATCGACGAGCTGCTGCGCCGCCAACGCGATGAGCACGCCCAATGTAACAATCCCCAGCTCCCACGCGACCGCGCTCCAGCCGTGCGGCGGCGCCAGCTTTGTCAGCCTGAACATTGGGCACCCCCCCACCCGTTCGGCCTCAGCCTAGCGGTTTCAAGAGTGAAGTCGAGGTCCGGGTGAGAAGGGTGCAAGTCGAGCGCGACGGCGACTAGTCAGAACGCGACCCAATCATATTCCCTCGAGCGTCATTCGGGATTTTCTCTCCGCCCATGCTCCAACTAAAGCACATCGCTAGTGGCAGGAATGGGTCGAAAGCTGCCACTGCGATCGAGATCGAGGGGCGACTCGCGACCCTGATCGAGCTGGCAACCGGTCGGCCGCTGGCGGAGCCACTGATGTTAACGCTGGAGCGGGTGAAGGGAATCGAACCCTCGTCGTAAGCTTGGAAGGCTTCTGCTCTACCATTGAGCTACACCCGCTCGTGTGCCGGCCAATGCCATCTGGGGATCGAACCCGTCAACCGCCACAGACGTTGACGCGATGGGATCCCATCCGTTAGGACACGATTCGCATGACGAACCTGATCGCCATCGCCGCTTCCGCGACCGCTCACCTCTGGTGGCGTCGGTCGACCTATGCGGCGCGATGGCGCGACTGATCGACTAGCACGCGATCATCGACTGCCCGCCCGCCGACCGGCGGGCTTTTTTGTATCCAGGAATTCGACTCATGACGACTGCCACCCTGCGCACCGAGACCGCTGACGGCCCCGCGGCCCAGCCGCTCGACCTCCCTGTTCCCAACCCGCTTCCTAGTCTGCTCAGCGGCGACGATCTCTCGAGCGACGATTCGCAGCATCTATTCGAGCGCCTGGTCCTCGGGCGCCTGGAACCGGCGGAAATCGCCGGCATGCTGATCGCGCTTCGGATGAAGGGAGAAACCACCGAAGAGATGATCGGTGCAGCGAGGGCTTTGTCGGCCGCTGCCGAGCCGTTCGACCGGCCCAACTATCTCTTCGCTGACTGCTGCGGGACGGGCGGCGACGGTTCGGGGCTGATCAACGTGTCGACCGCAACGGCGTTTGTCGCTGCGGCAGCGGGCCTGCCGATTGCCAAACACGGGAATCGCAGTGTCAGCTCGCGCTGCGGCTCGGCCGATGTGCTCGAGGCGCTCGGCGCAAGGATCGATCTTCCGCCCGAAGCGGCGCGCGCAGTGCTCGACGAGACCGGCTTCTGCTTCCTCTTTGCTCCGGCTTATCACCCGGGGATGAAGCATGCGGCGCTAGTCCGCCGCCAGCTGTCGGTGCGCACGATCATGAATCTCCTGGGGCCGTGCATCAATCCCGCGCGTCCGCCCGTTCAGCTGCTAGGCGTTGCCGATCCAAGGATGCTCAGGCGCATTGCCGAAACGCTGGACGCAACGGGCGTCACGGAGGCTCTCGTGGTCCATGGCTCCGGGCTCGACGAAGTAGCGCTGCACGGGGAAACCCTGGCCGTTCGGCTGTCCAACGGCGAAATCAGCCAGTTCGTGATGAGTCCGGAGGATGCCGGGCTCGAGCGCGCTCCGCTCAGCGTCGTTGCCGGCGGCGATCCGGCCGAGAATGCGACGCGCCTGCGAAATCTCCTCGAAGGGACGGCGTCCAAGGCAGAGACTGACATCACGATCCTCAACGCCGCCGCCCTACTTTACACGGCCGGGAAGGCGGGGACGTTAAAGGATGCGGCCGACAAGGCGCGCGATGTCCTGCAATCTGGAAAGGCCGCCAAGGTCCTCGACGCTTATATCGAGGCGAGCCGTGACTGAACCTTTGGGAGTCCTCGGAGAAATTGCAGCCGCAAAGCGCGAGGAGCTCGACCGTCGCTATGAAGCCGTCTCGCTCGACGCGCTGCGAACTCGTGTCGGCCCGACCGAACACAGCCTCACGGCAGCCCTTGCTAGACCCGGCGCCCGTTTCATTCTCGAGATCAAGAAGGCATCGCCGTCGGCGGGCGCGATCCGTCCCGGCGCCGACCCGGCCGCACTCGCGCGTGGTTATGCCGGCGTCGCCGACGCGCTGAGTGTGCTTTGCGATGGCACATATTTCGGCGGTTCGCTCGATGATCTCTCCGCCGCTCGTCAGGAATTCGAAGGTCCGATTCTCGCAAAGGACTTCTTCATCGACCTTCGCCAGGTCGCCGAAGCGCGGATGGCGGGCGCCGACGCGATTCTCGTCATGCTCTCGTTGCTCGATGACGAGCGAGCGCGCGGAATGATCACGGAGGCGCGCCGCTTCGGCATGGATGCGCTGGTCGAGGTGCACGACGAAAGCGAGATGCGCCGGGCGCTTGCGCTTGGCGCGCCGCTGATTGGAATCAACAACCGCGATCTTCGCGACCTCAGCATCGACCTGTCGACGACCGAGCGGCTCGCACCATTGGCTCCAGAAAGCGTCTTGATCAGCGAATCCGGTATCTCGAACCGCACCGACATTGATCGCTTGTCGCAGCTCGTGGACGGTTTCCTGATCGGCTCGTCGCTAATGCGGTCCGCCGATCCAGCTCAAGTGGCGCGCGAACTCATTTTCGGCCGCACGAAGTTATGCGGCCTCAATTGCGGCGCGGACATCCGTGCCGCCCGGCGAGCGGCGTTCGCTGGCTTCCTATTCGTGCCTGGCACCCCCCGCTACGTCTCGGCAGAAGAAGCAGCACCGCTGGCCGGCGTTGCCCGCAAGTCCGGCATCCTGCCAGTCGGCGTGTTTCGCGACGCGCCCATGGAGGTCGTCACCAATATAGCCGCGGTTTTGAGTCTCCACGCAGTCCAGCTGCACGGGCAGGAGGATCTCGGATACGTACGCGCGCTCCGTCACGAGCTGCCCGAGAGCTGCGAGATTTGGACGGCGCTCAGTGTCGGCCGTCATCCGCTGACAAGCCGTGGCGGCGACCGGTTGCTGTTCGACAATGGAGATGGCGGCAGCGGGAGCAGCTTCGATTGGTCCGCCGTGCACGACCATCCGGAGCTTCCCCGAGCGCTGATCGCCGGCGGGATAGGCCCTCACAACGCCCGCGCGGCAAGCGCGCTCGGAGCTTATGCAATCGATGTCGGCTCAGCGGTTGACGAGCTGCCCGGCAAGAAATCGGCCGAGAAGATCGCTGCGCTCTTCGACGCGCTTCGCCCAGCCTCTCGCCAGAGATTCCGCGCATGCGCATGAACGGCCGCTTCGGCCGCTTCGGCGGCTGCTTTGTCCCCGAGATCCTCGTACCCGCGCTGGAGCAGCTCGAGGCAGCGTTCCTCGACGCGCAGGAGGACGTTGACTTCGTCACCGAGCTCAACGGCCTGCTCGCCAATTACGCCGGCCGTCCGACTCCGCTCACCCGCTGCCGCAACCTTCCCGCCAACATCTATCTGAAGCGCGAGGACCTGCTCCACGGCGGGGCGCACAAGACCAATCAGGTTCTTGGTCAGGGACTGCTAGCCAAACGCATGGGCAAGACCCGCCTCATCGCTGAGACGGGCGCCGGCCAGCACGGTGTCGCCACCGCCATCGTCGGTGCACTGCTCGGCTTCGAGACGATCGTTTACATGGGCGCCGAGGATGTCGAGCGGCAGCAGCTCAACGTCTTCCGCATGCAGCTGATGGGCGCCAAGGTCATCCCCGTCGAGAGTGGCGGCCGCACGCTCAAGGATGCCATCAACGAAGCACTGCGCGACTGGTCGGCGAGCTTCGAAAACACGCACTATCTCCTCGGCACCGCCGCCGGCCCCCATCCCTTTCCGACGATAGTCCGGGATTTCCAGCGCGTGATCGGCCGCGAGGCGCGCGCTCAGATGATCGAACAGCTCGGCCGGCTGCCCGATGCGGTTGTCGCCTGCGTCGGCGGCGGGTCTAACGCGATCGGCCTGTTCGCCGATTTTATCGACGATACAGGCGTCCGGTTGATCGGCGTCGAAGCAGCGGGACGCGGGCTCGATGGCGATGACCATGGGGCGACACTGCTTCGCGGCACGCACGGCATTCTCCACGGTTCCGAGACCTATGTGCTGCAAGACGGCGATGGGCAGGTCACCGACACTTGGTCCGTTTCCGCCGGCCTCGATTATCCCGCCGTCGGACCGCAGCACGCGCACCTGAGGGACAGCGGTCGCGCCGAATATGTCGGGGCCACCGACGCCGAGGCGCTCGCCGCGTTCAAGGAGCTTGCCGAAAGCGAAGGCATCATCTGCGCCTTTGAGTCTGCCCACGCGCTCGCGCATGCGCTGAAGCTCGCGGAACAAGAACCTGGGAGCGCTATCCTCGTTGGGCTTTCCGGCCGCGGAGACAAGGACGTGTCCCAGGCGCAGGCGCTGCTCGCATGAGCCGCTACGCTCGGATGTTCGAGCGCCTTAACGGCGAGGGTGCCTTCGGCGCCTTCCTGATGCTCGGCGACCCGAATCTGGAGACCAGCGCGCAACTGCTCGACGCCGTCGTCGAAGGCGGCGCCGACATGATCGAGGTCGGCATTCCCTTCTCCGACCCCGTCGCCGATGGTCCGGTAATCCAGGCAGCTGCGCAGCGCGCGCTGGCGGCGGGCGTGCGCGTCAGCGACTGCCTCGACCTCATTGCCGGATTTCGCGAGCGCCACCCGGACGTGCCCGTCGGGATTCTGACCTACGCCAACATAGTCGTCGCGCGGACGGGCTTCATGCGCGACGCAGCCGAGGCGGGCGCCGATAGTCTGCTGATTGCCGACGTCCCTGCGCTCGAGGCGGAGCGCTTCACGCGCGACATGGCGCAGGCCGGGATCGAACCGGTAATGATTGCCGCGGCGAACACACCGGACGCCACTCTTCAGCGCGTTGCCGGTCTGTCCAAGGCATACACATACTGCGTCAGCCGCGCTGGCATCACCGGCACCCACGCCGGCGGTGAGTTCGACGCCCGCCTGATCCAGCGAGTCGAAGCCGCAGGCGCTCCGCCGGCCGTGTTCGGCTTCGGAATCTCGAAGCCCGAGCACGTCCGCGCTGCCCTCGATGCAGGCGCAAAAGGGGTAATCTGCGGCTCTGCGATCGTCGATCTCGTTTCGAGACGCGGAGACGTCGTGGGCTTTGTCCAGTCATTGAAAGCAGTTACACGGAACGACTCGGGTGCGGAATGAATTGATTCCGCGAACCAAGGAGAGTTCGAATGGCTGCGCGTGCGATTTGGCGAGGGCAGATCCGGCTGGCGCTGGTGTCGATCCCCGTCGAGCTGTTCCCGGCGACCAAGAGCGGCGCCCAGATCCAGTTCCACCAGGTGCACGAGCCCACGGGCAAGCGCATCAAATATGAGAAGGTCGTGCCCGGCGTCGGTCCCGTCGACAAGGACGAGATCGTCAAGGGTTATGAGGTATCGAAGGGGCACTACATTCTCCTCGACCCCGAGGAGATCGAGAGCGTTAAGCTCGAGAGCCGCAAGACTTTAGACCTCGTTCAATTCGTCGACGAGGACGACATCGACCCCACCTATTTCGAGAAGCCATATTATGTCGTTCCTGCCGACGACCTCGCGGAAGAGGCCTATGTCGTCCTACGCGATGCGCTCAAGGCCGCGAAGAAGGTCGGCGTCGGCCAGCTGGCGATGCGCGGGCAGGAATATGTGGTCGCGCTGAAGCCCTGCGGCCGCGGCCTGCTTCTCGAAACGCTGCGCTATGCCGACGAAGTGCACAAATCGTCCGGCTTCTTCCGCGACATCGGCGATCACAAGCCTGATCCCGACCTCCTCGACATGGCATCCATGCTGATCGAGCGCAAAGCCGGTGAGTTCGACCCGAAGGAATTCCACAACCGCTACGTCGACGCGCTGCACCACCTCATCGAGGAGAAGCAGAAGCGAAAGGGCGAAAAGATCATCGAGGAGCCGGACGAAGCGCCGCCCAAGGGCTCGAACGTGATCGACCTGATGGCCGCGCTGAAGAAGAGCCTCGGCGACCAGGAGCGCGGGAAGGCCGAAGGCGGAAGGGCCAAGAAGCAGACGGCCAAGAAAGCGCCTGCAAAGCGGAGCGCCGCCAAGAAGAAGGAACCCGAAAAGGCACGCAAGCGGGCCTGAGTCATGCCTACACGCGTGCCGCTCGATATCGAGACCTACAACCGCAAACGCGACTTCACCAAGACGAATGAGCCGCGCGGGCGCAAGCTCAAGGGCAAGGGCGACAGCTTCGTCGTCCAGAAGCATGATGCCTCGCGGCTGCACTGGGACTTCCGGCTCGAGCTCGACGGTGTGCTGAAGAGCTGGGCGGTTCCCAAGGGCCCCAGCCT
>Ga0163163_10004081_pt1 | contig 12451 bp, 9 predicted proteins | sample S65metaG_FD_119766 | JGI IMG/M metagenome (GOLD analysis project Ga0163163, IMG submission 119766) | Switchgrass rhizosphere microbial communities from Kellogg Biological Station, Michigan, USA - S6-5 metaG | ecosystem: Host-associated > Plants > Roots > Rhizosphere > Soil | place: USA: Michigan... | reverse complement strand
GCGAGGCCCCCTGCGAACGGTGGCGGGTGTCGCGCTCGGCGAGCTTGGCGGCGATGAATTCGGGACCGCTGCCCTTGACCACTTCCTTGTCGAAACGGGTCTCGAGCTCGTCGAAGAGGGCCCGCTCCAGCCCGATGCGCTTCTCGTCCGCGCTCAGCACCTGGGCCTCGAAGGCCTTGAGCTCCTCGGTGACGAAGCGCTCGGCGCCGACCATCGTCTGCCGGCGCTCCCAGTCCTTGGGGACCAGGTGGAGGTTGGCCCGGGTGACCTCGAAGAAGTAGCCGAACACCCGGGTGTAGCGGACCTTGAGGCTGCCGATGCCGGTGCGGGCGCGCTCCCGCCGCTCGAGGGTCACCAGCGTGCTGCGGCCGTCGGTGGCGAGGGCCACCAGCGCGTCGAGCTCGGCCGAGTAGCCGGGTCGGATGAAGCCGCCCTCGTCCAGGTCTGCCGGCGGCGTGTCCACCAGGGCCTGCTGGAGCCGGGCGGCGAGCGTCTCGAACCCGCGGAGAGGACCGGCGAGCCGTCGCCAGAGGGTGGCGCGGCATCCCTCGAGCGCGGCGGCGACGTCCGGCAGCACGGCGAGGCTCCGTCCGAGGCTGGCAAGGTCCCGCGGCGTGCCGAGTCCGGTGGCCAGGCGGCCCAGGATGCGCTCCACGTCCGCGACCTGGCGAAGCAACCCGGCCCAGGCCTCGCGCCAGACGGCCTTGGTCGACAGCTCCTCCACCCCGTCCTGCCGGGTGCGGATGGCGTCGAGATCGAGGAGCGGTGCGAGGAGCCACTCGGCGAGCCGGCGGGCACCGAGCGCGGTGACGGTGCGGTCCACCACTCCGAGCAGCGAGCCGGACCGCGAGCCGTCCCGCATGGTGCGGAGGACCTCGAGGTTGGTCCGGGTGGTCTCGTCCAGGACGAGCGTGGACTCGAGCGGGACTCGCCGGAGCGCGTGGACGTGGCGCGCCTCGGTGCGCTGGGTGTCCTTGAGGTAGCGGAGCGCGGCGCCGGCGGCGGCCACGGCCCGGGGAGCTCCGTCCACGCCGAAGGCCTCGAGGGTGGCGACGCCGAAGTGGGTGCGGAGGAACGCTCCGGCCCGGGTGGCGTCGAAGTGGGCTGCCTCGCGCTCGGTGACCGGGAGCGTGCCCAGGACGTCGCGCACGGCGGTGCGCACGGCGGCGGAGGCGTCGGAGGGCAGGAGCACCTCGCGGGGCTCGTGCGCAGCGACGGCCTCCAGGAGGGCGGGGAGCGACGGGCCCTGGAGCGCGCGGAAGTCGCCGGTGGAGACGTCCAGCAGCGCGGCGCCGTGCGCACCGTCGCCCGCGCTCACCGCGACGAGCCAGGCGGCGCGGGCGGCGTCGAGCACGTCCTCGTCCAGGACCGTGCCCGGCGTGACGATGCGGACGATCTCCCGGCGGACGATGCCCGGGCCCGAGCCCGGCGCCTCCACCTGCTCGCAGATGGCGACCTTGTGACCGGCCTCGAGCAGCCTGGCCAGGTAGCGGCGGGCGGCGTGGAACGGGACGCCGCACATCGGGACCCGGTCCGCCCCCTTGCTCCGGGCGGTGAGAGTGATGCCGAGGATCTCGGCGGCGCGGACCGCGTCCTCGAAGAACAGCTCGTAGAAGTCACCGAGGCGGAAGAAGAGAAAGGCGTCCCCGGCGCGGGCCTTCGCGTCGAGGTACTGGCGGATCATGGGCGTGACCGGCACGTCCGCCGGCTGCTCGTCCGCCGACACCGTCCTTGCTGTGGCCGTGCTTCGATCCACCGCCGCCGCCTCACCTCGCGAGGGTCTGCCCCACGACGCCCGGGGGGTTCCGGTGGTAGCACCCTGGGCTGACCCCTTGAATCTCCAGGATCTCAACAGGCTCCGGCAGATCGCGACCATCGCTGCGCGGCACGGCTTCGCCGACCTGCTCGACCGGGCCGGAGTGTTCCGGCTCATCGGCCGGCGCGATGCGGTGGAGCCCGCACCGGACACCCGGGCGGCGAGCACGGCGCGGCGCTTCCGGCGGATGCTGGACGATCTCGGGCCGACGTTCGTGAAGCTCGGTCAGGTCCTCTCGACGCGCGCGGATCTCCTTCCGGGCGAGTTCGTGACCGAGCTGCGCCTCCTCCAGGATTCGGTCGCTCCCATCCCGCTCGAGGCGGTGCGGGCGCAGATCCAGGCTGGCCTGGGCCGCTCCCCCGAGGAAGCCTTCGCCACCATCGAGCCGGACCCGCTGGCCGCGGCGAGCATCGCCCAGGTCCACCGGGCCACCACGCGCGGCGGCGAGCGGGTGGTGGTGAAGGTCCAGCGCCCTGGCATCCAGTCGCAGATCGCGTCCGACCTCCAGGTCCTCCGCTCGCTGGCGAAGCTGCTCGAGGCGGTGGTGGAGGAGACCGGCATCTACTCGCCGGTGGGCATCGTCGAGGAGTTCGACCGGGCGATCCGCGAGGAGCTGGACTTCGTGCACGAGGCCGCCAACGTGCGCGCCTTCCAGGAGACGCATCGCGAGCGCAAGGGCGTCCGCATCCCGCGCGTGCACGACGACCTCAGCAGCGCGACGGTGCTGACCCTGGAGTACTTCGGAGGAGTGAGGCTCCTCGAGGCGCAGCTGTCGGCCGAGCGCCGGGGCGAGCTGGCCCACGTCGTGCTGGACACCGCGTTCCGCCAGCTCTTCGAGGACGGGCTGTTCCACGCCGATCCGCACCCGGGCAACTTCCTCCTCCTCCCGGACGGCGACATTGGCCTCGTCGACTTCGGGCTGGTGGGCCGGCTCACGCGGCAGATGCGGGAGCAGCTGGTCATCCTGATCGTCGCCGTGGCGCTGAAGGACTCGGACTCGGTGGCGCGGCTGCTCTATCGGATCGGCGCACCCGACGCGCGGGCCAACCTCGCTGCGTTCCGGAGCGACATCGACGGCGTGCTCGGGCGTCACCTGCCCCGGACGCTGGCCGAGGTGAACGCCCGGCATCTCCTGTCCGACCTGCTGGACCTCGCGGTGAAGTACCGGATCCGGGTGCCGCGGGAGTACGCGCTGCTGTCGCGCGCGTCGATCTCGATGGAGGGAATCCTCCGGCAGCTGTCCCCCGACCTCGACATCCTCGGCGTCGCCCTCCCCTACGCGAAGGAGCTCCTCAAGGGCAGATACGAGGTGGGAGACCTCCAGGGCGGTCTCCTGCGCGCGCTGCTCCGCTTCCAGGGGCTCGCGGCGGACCTGCCCACGCAGCTGTCGCAGATCCTCCTCGACCTCGAGACGGGGCGGTTCAACGTCCACGTCAGGTCCACGACGCTCGACCAGATGAACTCCAGCCTCCGCGCGGCAGCGGTCATCACCTTCCTCGGCCTGTGCGCGTGCGGCTTCATCGTGGGGGCCTTCATCAGCTTCGCCCAGGTGCCGTGGACGGTCCGGGGCTACCCGGTGCTCGGCCTGCTCGGCACGGCGGGGGCGGCGGCGCTCTTTGGCGCGGCGTTCACCTGGTACCTGTTCGGCAATCGCTTCGGGAAGATCAGCCTGCGCCGCCTCCTCCCCGGCAAGGGCCGCGCCGTTCGCTGATCCGGCGGTACAGGTTCCCCGTCCAGCGGCCGCAACAGCCGTCGACCGCGCACCACCTCGAAGACCCGCGGTTCCTCGCGGGAGCACCCCTTGGAGGTGGAATGGACGTCTCGACGCGCGTGGTGACCGCACTCCGCACCGTTCCGATCGAACGGTCGCGGCTGCTCCCGGTGGACTGGCTGCGCGGCCTGGTGATGGTGCTCATGACCATCGACCACGCCTCGTCCTCGTTCAACGCCGGCCGCCTCTTCGGCGATTCGGCGCAGGGCTGGGTCCCGGGGACGGAACTCCCGGCTGTCCAGTTCCTCACCCGGTGGATCACCCACCTCTGCGCGCCGACCTTCCTCTTCCTCGCCGGTTACTCGCTCTTCATCTCGGTGCAGCGTCGCAAGAACGAGGGCGCGGCGGAAGGCGACATCACCCACTCCATCGCCGGCCGCGGTCTGCTCATCGCCGCGCTGGATCCGCTGTGGATGGTGTTCGTCCACCGCGGTGAGTGGGTGCTGCAGGTCCTCTACGCCATCGGCGTGAGCATGATGGCGATGTCGGTGCTGCGGCGGCTTCCCGCCCGGATCTGCGGCGCGCTGGGGCTCCTGCTCGTCGTCCTCCACGAGGGGCTGGCCACCGCGTTCGCCCACGCCGAGGGAGTGGGCCGGGTCCTCCTGGTCCTCACCCTGGTTCCCGGACGGGTCGGTCCGTTCCCGGTCTGGTACCCGGTGCTCCCCTGGCTCGCGGTGATGCTCCTCGGGTGGGCGGCGGCGGACGTCGCGCGGCGCGATCCGGCGGCGTTCCAGACCCGGCTGCTCCTCGCCGGTGTCGGGGCCCTCGCAGTGTTCGCCGTGGTCCGGGGCCTGGACGGCTACGGGAACTCGGGGCTGTTTCGCGACGATGGGTCGCTCGTCCAGTGGCTTCACACCTCGAAGTACCCGGCGAGCCTCGCGTATCTCGCCTGCGAGCTCGGCATCGCCTGGCTCCTGCTCGCGGCGCTGTGGACGGCGGACCTGCCGTCCTGGGCGCGCGTCCCACTGACCATCCTCGGGCAGAGCGCGTTCTTCTTCTACCTGCTCCACGCTCACCTCCTCCGCCTCGGCGCCTGGAGCCTCGGGCTGCTCCGCAGCTCCGGCCTGACCGCGACGTACGTCGCGGCGGCGCTGGTCATCGCCGGACTCCTCCCGCTGTGCGCGTGGTTCCGCCGCTACAAGCTGGCGCACCCGGAGAGTGTCGCCAGGTACTTCTGATGCTTGGAAATCGCCGGCCCGCTCCGGCGTCCGGAGGCCCATGCACCCTGCTCACCGGGCCGTCGTGGTGCTGGTCTGCCTCGCCGGAGGGCTCGCCGCCGCCGGTCCCGACGCCGGAGGCGAGCGCCTCCGCGTGATCGACGCCGCCGAGGGGTGCGCCGAGTTCTGGCGGCGCGCTCCCGGTGCTCCGCCCGAGCAGCAGGCCCGGGCGTTCGAGGAGCTTCTCCGGGCGCCCCACCCCACCCTCTACACCTCCGCGGTGCTCGGCCTGGACGAGCCCCTGGCGAAGAGCGTGACCGAGCGGCTGGCGAAGATCGGGACGAGGTTCCAGCCCGAGCCGGCGCGGGTGGAGGAGGTGCGCCGGACGCTCGACGCCGACCTCCAGGACGCCGCCGTCCAGTTCCGCAAGACCTTCCCGGGGTTCGTCGCGAAGCGGCCGGTGTCGGTCGTGTGCTCGCTCGGCGCATTCGATGGCGGGACGCGAGAGGTCGAGGGCAAGTCGATGCTCCTCTTCGGTCCGGACGTCATCGCGGCCATCCGGCCCCGCGGGTTCAACCTGCGGCCCTTCCTGGAGCACGAGCTGTTCCACGTCCACCACGAGGCGCTCCATCCGGACGCGCCGGAGAACGTCGCCGGGTCGCTCTGGGAGGAGGGCCTGGCGACCTACGTGAGCGCCGCGCTCAACCCGGGTGCGACGCACGACGAGGTCAGCGTGCCGGACGCGCTCGTCGCCGAGGCCACGCCGCGCATCCCCGAGCTCGCGTCGCGGCTGCTCGGCCATCTGGACGACCCGGCGACCGGGCCCGTGTACAAGCAGTTCTTCTTCGGCTCGACCGAGAAGAACCCGGAGGTCCCCCCGCGCGCCGGCTATCTGCTGGGCTGGCGAATCGCCGAGACGGCCGGCAGGACGCGCTCGCTCGCGCAGCTCGCGTCGATGACCCCTGCCGAGAGCCGCGCGCTCATCGAACGGGCGCTCCGCGAGCTCGCCCGCGCGGCCGCGCACGACGGCGGCACGGCCTCGACCGGCAAGGCGAGGTAGGCGCGCGGCGTCCGGCCAGGAGCGTCACCTCGCGGGGTCGGGCCCGGACGCCGGACGCCACCCGGCATCGCGCGGTGGCTGGAGCACCGGAGGCCGAAACCGGAAGCGGTAGACGTCCTTTCCGTGGTCGATGCGGACCACGAGGGGAAGCTGGACCGAGCCCAGGCGCTCCCAGCCGGAGAAGCGGAACAGCATCGTTCCCACCAGGGCGCTCCACCGCAGACGAAGCGCCACCGGCCGGCCGTTGTTCGCGATCCCGAGCTCCACCGCGTGCCCGGCGACATCGCGGCCGGAGACCCACACCACCGGCTCGCCGTCGAAGCGATCGTTCCGGATCGGGCCGAGCTGGCGAAAGATGCGCTGCGGCGCCAGCATCATCTCCAGGAAGTGGTGCGCGAGGATGCGGGCGCGCAGGTCGGCGTCGCCCTCGGTCCAGTGGCTCGCATCGCCGCTGACCCAGGTGTCCTCTCCGAGCGCGACCGAGTCCCAGGTCTGCGCGTCGCCGCGCCACTGGGTGAAGCGGGCCCAGTCGTCCAACCGCCGGTAGGCGATGCGGGTGCGGTAGGCCCCACGTGGGCCCTCGCAGTCGGCCGTCGCGTCGTAGCCGGCGACCTGCGCCGCACCCTCGCCCACCCATTCCCGTGCCCGCGCCAGGGGCAAGTCCGCGGGCACGGAGGCCGTGACCAGGGCCAGGAGGAGGAGAGCGGGCATCGATCCCTCATGAACCCGCAGAGCCCGCTGGTTGCGCCACCTCGTTGCAGTGGCTACGGCTGCGGGCGCAGCGAGGTCCTCAGAGGGGATGACCGAAGCACAGCGCCGCGAGGACTGCGAGCGGAGCCGCAACTCCCGACCACCGCCAGGCCTCGCTTCGCCACGCGGCCGCGGCGGACTCCTGCTCGGCGGGAAGGACGACCGGAGCGGCACCGCCGGCGATGCCCACCAGCCGCCAGCTCCCGTCGCGATCCTGCTCCAGCTTTCCCAGCGCCAGCGCCCGCGCGCCGAGCTTTCCGACCGACTCCCAGGACAGCACCTCGACCGCGGGCTGCTCTCCCTCGGCGGGAACCTCGTCTGCATCACGCTCGACCGGAACGAGGAGCCGGCGGATCGCGACCGGCGCGGCGGCCCGCGCGGCCGAGAAGCGGAGGCGAACGCTCTGGCGGAGACCGCGGAGCTCGAGGGGAACGCTCGCCGCGCGCTCGCGGGCGACCAGGCGGCCCGGCTCGCCGCGCTCGCCCACCAGCCGGAGCTCGGCCTCGTAGAAGGCGCAGATCACGCCGCCAGGCGACGTGACCTCGCCCGACGAGCCGAGGCGTCCATCGAGGAGGAGCCAGCGTCCGTCGCGCTCCCACGCCGGCAGGTGAATGGCCTCGTCGACGCCGCACGGATGCGTGTCGCGGAGGAGCTCGGCGTGCCGCCACAGCTGCCCCGCCGTCCAGCCCGCGGCGAGGCAGCCCACCGAGGCGGCCGCGCCGAGGATCCAGCGAAGCACCGACCCTGCCGGAGTTCCGGCCGACAGGGCGAAGGCAAGCGCCCCACCGAGCAGCAGCCCGGCGAGCACCGGGAGGGGAGCCACCGCGGGTGCGATGACCGGCACGTGCCGCTGGCCCGCGGTCCCGCGCACCGCGAGCAGCGCACCCGACGCCCCGAGCCCCAGCGCAGGAGCGAGGAGGGTCGACAGATCGAGGCCAGCGAGCTCGGTCACGGCGAGCCCAGCGTCGCAACTCGCGTGCCAGTCGCTCCAGGGGCAGCGCGACCGCGACCGGCCTCGAGGCTGAAAAAAGGACAGGGTCGTGCGGGGAACTGTTCGAGCGCGGACGCGGAGTTAGCCCGTCGTTCCGGTCGACGTGGGCTCCTCGAGCCCCATCACCCGGAAGGTCTGGACCGCCCGCTCCTTGCCGCGCACGTGGGCCAGGGGCATCGCCTCGACGTGGAAGCCCGGGCCCGCCTGCGAGACGGTGGTGTCGGCGGCCAGGACCTCGTTCCCCTTCGCCACCCCGCAGAGGCGCGAGGCGGTGTTCACGCAGTCGCCGATGGCGGTGAACTCGTGCCGGTCCGCCGACCCCATGTACCCGACCACCGCCTGTCCGGTGTTCACGCCGATGCCGATCTCGATGCGCTTCTGCCCGTTCGCCTCGCGGGCCTCGTTGAGCGCCTCGACCGCGGTCTGCATCTCCAGCGCCGCCCGCAGCGCGCGCGCCGGGTCGTCCGGGTGCGGCGAGGGCGGGCCCCACACCGCCATCACGCAATCACCGATGAACTTGTCCAGGTTGCCCTCGTGCCGGAACACCACGTCGGCCATCGCCGAGAAGAAGGCATTCAGCATCGACACCGTCTCCTGGGGGCTCTCTCCCTCCGCGATGGAGGTGAAGCCGCGGATGTCGGCGAAGAGGATGCTGACGTCGGCGATGCGACCCTGCCGGAGCAGCTCCACCTGGCCCTTGACCACCAGGTCGGCGACGGCCGGAGAGAGGAACCGCGACAGCTCGGCGCGGGTGACGGCCTCGGTCTCGATCTTCCGGGCGAGGTCGGCGTTCTCCAGGGCGATGGCCGCCTGGGATGCGATGCCGGAGAGGATCTTGAGGTCCTTCTCGCTGAAGGCGTTGGTGCGCTCGCGGGTGTCGAGGAACAGGACGCCCTTGAGCTCGCCCTTGGCGAGGAGCGGCACGGCCATGGCGCTCCGGATGCCCTGCGCGACGATGCTCTCGCTCCCGCTGAACCGACTGTCGAGGATGGCGTCGGCGGTGAGGACCGCCTGGCGCGTCTCGAGCACCCGCTTGAGCACGGTGTCGGAGAGCACGACCTCCTCGTCGGTGCCGCTGCGGTGCTTCACCGCCTGGGCCACCAGCTCGCCCTGGTCGTTGACGAGGAAGATGACGCCGTGGTCGGCGGCGAGGAGCTGGAAGCTCACGGCGAGGATCTTGTCCAGCAGGCTCTTCTGGTCGCGCTCGAGACCCACCTGTCGGTGGAACTCGTGGGCGATGCGCAGCTTCTCGTAGTCCTGGCGGAGCGCGGCCGCGTCCTTCAGCTGCTCGGCGGGACGGAACTCGGTCTCCTCCACCGCAGGCTGGTCCAGCTGGGCCAGGAAGGCCGGAGCCGCCTGGGCCGAGGCCAGCACCGTGACGCCGGGGCTTCCGCTGCTGGTGAGGACGTCGCCGGAGTGGAAGACCAGGCGGCTGTTGCCGAGCGCGATCTCGTCGCCGTCCTTGAGGCGGAGCTCGCGGACGCGGCGGCCGTTCACGTAGGTGCCGTTGGAGCTGCCGAGGTCCTTGAGCAGGAAGCCGTTGCCCACCTTCTCCAGGGCGGCGTGCTCCTTCGACACCTCGCGGTCCGCCAGGCGGAGGGTGTTCGCGGGGTGCCGGCCCAGCGTGGTGCGGGGGCCGAGCGGGAACTCGCTCAGCTTGCCGTCCAGAAGCCGCCCGGTGAGGTACGGCCCGCGGGGGCTGGTCCGGACCGACGGCACCTGGCTCGAGGAGAGCGACTCTCCGCACCCCGGGCACCGCGGCGGGTTCGGCTGGGCGAGCGGGGTTCGACAGCGTGGGCAGGCACTGAGCATCGGACCGTCGGCCGATGTTACAAGCCTTTCCCCCGTGCGCATCAAGCAACGACCCGAGGACTTCAGCGTCCGGGAGTCCTACCGCTTCGACCCGGTCCCGGACGGCCGGTACCGGGTCTACCTGATGGACAAGCAGAAGCTGTCCACCTTCGAGGCGGTGGAGCGCATCCGGAGCCGGTTCGGGCTGCGTCCGGGCGCCATCAGCTTCTGCGGCCTCAAGGACAAGCAGGGGCGCACCGAGCAGCTCATCGCGGTGGACGGCGCCGAGGTGGACTTCCAGGAGCCCGACCTCCGTCTCAAGCCGCTGGGGCGCACAGGTCGGGCTCTGTCGGCAGAGAACACCACCTCCAACCGCTTCAGCGTCACTGTCCGGGCGGTGACCGACGAGGACCTCCAGGAGCTGCCGCGCGCGGCGGCGGAGGTCAATCGGCTCGGGGTGGTGAACTACTTCGACAGCCAGCGCTTCGGCTCGCTGAAGCATGGCCAGGGCTTCATCGCGAAGGACCTGCTCCGCGGCGACTTCGAGGCCGCGCTGCGCAACTACCTGGCGAAGCCGTCACCGCTCGACCGCTCCGACGACGCGAAGGTGAAGGAGTTCTGGCGCAAGCACTGGGGCGACTGGACGCGCCGGGTGCCGTTCGAGGCGGCCCACCGCTACGACCGGGTCATCCGCTCGCTCCGGGAGAAGCCCGAGGACTACCTCCGGGCCTTTCTGCAGATCGACGCTGCCTACCGCGCGCTGCTCCTCTTCACCTACCAGAGCTGGCTGTGGAACGAGGGGGTGCGTCGGCTGCTCCAGCTCGCGCTGCCGAGGACGGCGCTGTTTCCGCTGCGCTACCAGGCCGGGACGCTGCTCTTCCACCAGGACGGCGACCCCGAGACGCTGCGCTGGCTCCGCGGCCTGACCTTCCCGCTGCTCGGGCCGGTCACCCCGATCGAAGAACCGCGGGTCCGCGAGGCGGTGGAGTGGGTGCTGGGGAAGGAGAAGCTGAGGCTCGAGCAGCTGCGCATCCCCGGCGCCGAGCGCCTGCTCTTCTTCAAGCACGAGGAGCGTGACGTCCTCGTCCAGCCGAGCAAGCTCGTGCTCGGGCGCGCCCAGCCGGACGAGCTGAACCGCGGCTTCGGGAAGCTGAACGTGGCCTTCACCCTCCCCCCGGGCAGCTACGCGACCCTGGTGGTGAAGCGCCTGTTCCACCGCACGGCCAGGGAGGACTCTCCCGAGGAGATCCAGGCCACCGGCCGAGCCGGCCACCCCACGCTCGACGAGAGGTCTCTCGACGACAGGTCTCAGAGACCTCGTCACGCCCCGCGCCTCGAGGCTCGCGACGCAACGTCTCGGGGAGCTCGTCAGGACCCGGCGCCCGGGGCTCGACGAGGTGCGTCGAGACCGCCTCCGGACCGCTCGCCGACCCCCGACCCGGACAACACGAATTCTCTGAGACCTGGACCGGGGTTCCGGGCCCGTGCAAAGGCTCGAAAAGAGGCGAAAGCCACGGCCCGGGAGCGTCAGAAGCTGCGGTAGAGTCCCGCGCCTCCGGGAAGGGGCCGCCCCCGTCCCGGACCATGCCGCCCAATCGTCAGGGGCGGGGGCAATGGCCCAGCGAGTACGGGCGTATGGGTTGACGTGACCACCCTGCTCTCCTCGTGGCTTCCTTCCCCGGCGGCGCTGGGGTCGATCCTGGCCGAGCGGACCGAGACCGTGCCGTACCGCACCGAGGTGCGCGCCGCGCGCCGCGGTGACCGGTCCGCGTTCGAGACCCTGGTCCGGAGCGTCCAGCGTCCGGTCTACGGCCTGTGCCTGCGCCTGCTCCGGACGGAGGCCGAGGCCGCCGAGGTGGCCCAGGAGACCTTCCTCCGGGCCTACCAGCACCTGGGCCGCTACGACGAGTCGAAGCCCTTCGACCTCTGGGTGCTGGCCATCGCCCGGAACCTCTGCCTCGACCTGCTCCGCCGCCGCTCCCGCGTCCACACGCAGGACGTGGACGAGATGCACGAGTCGCTCCCCTCCGGCGAGAAGAGCCAGGAGGAGACCGTCATCGCCGCCGAGGAGCACCGGAGCCTCGAGTCCGCGCTCTCCACCCTGGGGTCGGACGACCGCGAGGTCCTCGCGCTGTACTACGTGCAGAAGCGCACCACGAAGGAGATCGCCCTGGTGATGGGCGTGGCGCCGGGCACCATCATGGCCAGGCTGTTCCGCGCCCGTGAGAAGCTGCGGCGCCAGATGACCACGGAGGACGCCCAGTGAACGCCTGTCCCGAGCTCGAGACCCTCCTGGCCGTCGTGGCTGAGCACGACGCCGACGCCCTCGCCCACATCAAGACCTGCCCCGACTGCGCCTTCGTCGCGGAGCAGCACCGGCAGCTGGAGAAGGACCTCTTCCGCCTCGCGGACCCGATGCCCCCGGTGAACTTCGTGCAGTCGGTGATGGCCCGCGTGGCGCTCGAGCCGGCGCCGGCCCGGGTCGAGCTGCGCACCGGTTTCTCCATCCTCGCCGTCACCCTCATGGGGGCGGTGCTGGCCTTCGTCGCCGCCCACGGCAACCTGGGCCTGCTCGGCACCCGCACCGCGTCGTCGGTGGTGACCTGGCGGAACCTCTTCTACGCCGCCTCCGAGGCGCTCGCCGCCATCTGGAGCACGGCTGCACTTCCGACCGTGGTCGCGATGGTCGGTCTGATCCTCCTGTCGACGCTGGGCGTTCGTCGCCTCGCCGCGCACCGGGTGGTGGAGGCTCGAGTCCGCCCGTGATGCGCGTCGTTCCACTGTTCGCGGTCCTCGTACCGCTGCTGGCCTTCGCCGGCCCTCCCCCCGACGCCTCGTCGCGGGAGCCCGGCGCCCGCATCACCCTCAAGACCCACGGAACGCTCCGGGACGTCGCCGAGCGCATCGCCAGCGAGGGCAAGCTGAGCGTGGTGGTTCGCGGCGACCTCGACGAGGACGCCGAGGTGTTCTTCCAGAACGTCCCCGCAGACGACGCGCTGGAGACGCTCGCCCGCGCCTATGGGCTGTCGCTCGAGAAGCGGGGCAACATCTACACGCTCCGCCCGCACGCCGAGGGCTCGCCGCCGCCGAAGATGGTGGCCCCGGTCCCGCCGAT
>Ga0163163_10004080_pt1 | contig 12453 bp, 12 predicted proteins | sample S65metaG_FD_119766 | JGI IMG/M metagenome (GOLD analysis project Ga0163163, IMG submission 119766) | Switchgrass rhizosphere microbial communities from Kellogg Biological Station, Michigan, USA - S6-5 metaG | ecosystem: Host-associated > Plants > Roots > Rhizosphere > Soil | place: USA... | reverse complement strand
GCCGTTGACGTGGACCAATCTGCCGGCGGCGACGAAAGAGATCGCCGTCGTCTGCGAGGATCCCGACGCCGGCAACCCGCCGCCGTTCGTGCACTGGGTGATCTACAAGATTCCGCCGACCGCCAAAGGTCTGCCGGAAGGGATCCCGATTGATCCGGCCGCGCCGATGCCGACCGAGATTGCCGGCGCGATTCAAGGCGTCTCCGGCTTCCGGCGCGCGATCTATCGCGGCCCTGCGCCGCCACCTGGCAAGCCGCACCACTATCATTTCATCGTCTACGCCCTCGACGCCGATCTCGGCCTGAAGCCGGGGCTGACGCGCGCCGACCTGCTTGCGGCGATCAACGGACACGTTGTCGGCCAGGGTGAAATCGTGTCGATTTACGAACGGAAGGCACCATGACATTCATCTCTCGGCGCGATCTGCTGAAACGTGCGGGCGCGATCGGCGCGGCGGCGGCCGCGTCCGACGACGTCGCGCGAAGGCTTCAGCCGAGCGTGGAGGCGGCAGCGTCTGCGCTGGACGGCGTGTCTAAAAGACCCGCCTTACATGAACACGCAGACGCTCTGCACGACCACGCGATGGCCCCGGCGCGCGAGCCGCTCGAGAACCTGACCGCGACCGAAGCGGATCTGCTGGAGGCGATCGTGGCGCGGCTGATCCCGACCGATGCCAGCGGGCCAGGTGCCACCGAGGCCCGCGCCGCGCACTACATCGACCGCGCCCTCGGCGGCGCGCTCGCGTCGTCGCGGCAGGCGTACACCTCGGGGCTCGCCGCCCTCGATCGCTACGCGCGCTCGTCGCGGGGCAAGGCGTTCACCGAGCTGTCCGCCACGGATCAGGATTCGGTGCTCATCGACGTCGAAACCGGTGCCGCGACAGGGTTCACCGGCAGCTCCGCGCAGTTCTTCGCGCTCGTGCTGAATCACACCCACCAGGGCACGTTCGGCGATCCCTATTACGGCGGCAATGCGAACTTCATCGGCTGGGATCTCATCGGCTATCCCGGGATCCGGACGATGGTGACCGCCGCGGATCAGCAGCAGCTGGAGAAGCACGAGCTCAAGCCGAACCACAAGTCGGCGTACGACTACCAGAACTTCACGAAGGCGACGGCGCGCGCGGGCGAGAAAGGCCTGCCGGGAGCGTAGAACATGGCGACCAGACTCAAAGACACCGACGTCGTCATCATCGGCCTCGGCGCGGCGGGTGGCGTCGCCGCGCTGCCTCTGACGCAGGCGGGCCTCGAAGTGGTCGGCCTGGAAGCCGGAACGTGGCTCACGCGCCGCGACTTTGCGCCTGACGAACTGCGCAATAACTATCGCGGGTGGCCGCAGGCGGTGCAGAAGGCCAATCAGGAGATTCCCACTTCGCGCGCCACCGCGTCGGCGCCGACAGGACCGCGCGGAAATATCCATCCGATGCAGAACGCGGTCGGCGGCACGACGCTGCACTACTGGGCGCAGAGCTGGCGGCTGAACCCGTGGGACTTCAAGGTCGTCAGCGAGACGACGCGGCGCTACGGCGCTGGGCGGATCCCGACGGGATCCACCGTCGAGGACTGGCCCTTCGGCTACGACGAGCTCGAGTCGTACTACGACAAGATCGAGTACGAGGTCGGCATCTCCGGTCAGGCCGGCAACATCAACGGGACGATCGATTCACGCGGCAACCGCTTCGAGGGTCCACGCAAGCGGCCCTACCCGATGCCGCCGCTGCGAGGGACCGCCTTCATCGAGAAGATGACCGCCGCGGCGAAGGGCATCGGCTGGCATCCGTTCCCCGGTCCGGCGGCGATCAACTCGCGCACCTACCAGAACCGCTCGGGCTGCATGTATCACGGCTTCTGCAACCGGGGCGGCTGCCATGTGGACGCGAAGAACTCGACCGCGGTGACGACGATTCCACGCGCGGTCGCCACCGGGCATCTGCACGTCGTCACGCGTGCGCACGTGACGACGATCGAAGTCGACAGGAACGGCCGAATGACCGGCGTTAATTACGTCACCGACGGCGCGGAGTATTTCCAGCCGGCGAAGGCTGTCCTGCTGGCCAGCTTCACCTACGAGAACACGCGGCTGCTGCTGCTGTCGAAATCGGCGGCCTTCCCCAACGGGCTGTCGAACAACCACAAGCAGGTGGGACGCCACTACTTCAGCCACCATCAGGGCGCGCCGGTCTCCGCGTTGTTTCCGTTCAATCTGGACAGCTGGTACGGGCTGCCGGCGCAGGGCGTCGCGGTGGACAACTGGGCCGACGACAACTTCGATCACGCGGGGCTCGATTTCATCGGCGGCGCCAACCTGTGGGCGATGTCCGACAAACGGCCGATCGCGGCGGCGGGCATGAACACGTTCGGCCGCGCACCAGGATGGGGCGCGCAATGGAAGGCGTTCATCAAGGAGAATGCCGACCGCTCGCACAGCTCGTACATCCAGAAGACGACGCTGCCGTACGAGGACAACTATCTGGATCTCGATCCGGCCGTGAAGGATCCGCTGGGGTACCCCGTGTGCCGCGTGACGGCGGAGTTCAAGGAGAACGAGCGCAAGATCGCGGCGTTCTCACAGGACAAGATGGAGCAGTGGTACCGCGAGGCGGGTGCCATCGCCGTGCAGCGCGCGCCAGTCGGCGGCGCGATGGGGGTTTCGACTCACGCGTACGGCGGCACGCGCATGGGCGACAACCCTGAGACCAACGTCGTCAACCGTTTCGGCTTCTCGCACGAGGTGCCGAACCTCGGCGTGCTCGGCGCCTCGGTCATGGGCACGAGCGGTGCGCGCAATCCGACGCTGACGGTGCAGGCGCTGGCCTGGCGCACGGCGGAGCACCTCGTCAAGAACTGGAAGAAAGTCTCGACCGACTAACGACTGTCGACTAACGACTAACGACTATCCTTTTGCGCGGCTCTGCTTGAGGTAGTGCGGGCTGTACGGCATCCCGTACGGCGTCGTCACGCGGGCGGCGGCCTTGTCGCGTGAGAACTGCGCCTGCGATTCCTTGATCTCCTGCAGCTCCGCGTCGGTGCAGTCGCGGAACGTCGTTTCCTCGCGCGGCACGAAGACGACCTGTCCGATCGGCATCGAGTGCGATCCGGAAATGCCTTCGCCCGGCTCCAGCACGTAGCGGAACTCGGTCTCGTGCGCGTACCAGTCGGTCTCGACGCGGATCACCAGCATCGGTGCGACCGGCCGGTCAATCATGTTGAAGATCGGCGTGTAGACCGTGTCCCAGCCGGGCGGCGTCTGGAAGTTCATCGAGCCGCGCAGCGCCAGTGCGCCCGGCGGCGTGCCCATGTCCTCGGGGACGATGAAGGTGCGCGCGGCGAGGGTGGCGTCCTCGCGCGTCATCCCCGGGTTCGCATTCATGAACACGACCTCTTCCTTGATCATGCCGAGCGTGCCGACCGGCAAGGCGATCGTCACGGAAAAGATCGCGTCCCATTTGCCTCTGGGATTCAGATTGAAATAGACGAACTGGTAGCGTCCGTCGCCCTGAAACTCGACATGGTACGACTCGTTCGGTTCGAGCGGCGGGTACACCATGAAGCCGAGCGCACTCCCGGCCTCGAGCACGGGGCAATGGCGGGCGTGCTGGGGAAGGAGAGGCCGCTGACTCTCGCGGCGCGGCCGCATGCCGACGCCCGGACGCCTCGAGTTGGGAAACAGTCGCACTTCCATCCGTGTGCTTTCCTTGGAGTCGCGAGCCGCAGCGTGGATGCAAGCTCGTCGGGAATCTCACTTGTAATCCACGATCGAGAAGGCGCGCCAGTAAAATATGCGGATGCCGTCACGCCGCCTCCACATCCTCGTCCTCGCCGCCGCGCTGGTGAGTGGTTCCGCCGTCACCGCGCGCGCCCAGGCGTTCATTTCGCCGTACGCCGGCTACAACTTCGGCGGCGACTCCGCCAACTGCATCAGCCTGCAGAACTGCGAGGAGAAGCGCCTCAATCTCGGCGTGTCGTTCGGCACGACACACGGGATCCTTGGCTTCGAGGAGGACATCGGCTACGCGCGCGACTTTTTCGGCAAGACCCCGGGCAGCAGCAATTCGGTGCTCACCGTCATGAGCAACCTCCTGATCGTCGTGCCGGCGGGTCCGATTCAACCATATGCGCTGGTCGGCCTGGGGCTGATTCGGCCGCACGCGCAGTTCGACGCCACCAGCCTCGCGCTGGACAAGAATGCGTTCGGCTACGACATCGGCGGCGGCATCAACATCTTCCTCGCCCACGCGATCGGCGTTCGCGGAGACGTCAGGCACCTGCACACGCTGCAGAACGTCTCCCTCGGTATTTTCAGCAGCGATCAGCTGGATTTCTGGCGCGCCAGCGCGGGTTTGACACTCAGGTTCTAGACGGGGGTTTCGTGGCGCCGTCGGCTCCCTCAGCCTGCATCCGGTGGCGTGCAAACTCGGCTGCGTCAGTCGATTAACTGAATCGAGCTGATCACGCGATCGAAGATCCGGCTGTACGACGGGAAGTCGCTGCGTGGAGCGACGGCGACAGCATAGAACAGGGCGCCATCGCGCAACTGCGAGGTGAAGATCACGATGTTCTCCGGCTCGCCGGCTGACGAAGTATTGGAGAGGACCGCGCGCAGACCCTGCCGTCCGCCGACGTTGACGCGGTCGTAGCGGGACGGCCGGCTGAGGCCGGGGTTGCCCTGTCCCAACGAGGCGAGCAGTTCGTTGGTCGCCGTCTGCAGGTCGTGCGATTCGTTGCGCGCCGACCCGATCTCCACGCCATGCGTGAAAACGCTCTGGCCGTTGGACTGCCCGTACGCGCCTTCGGGCGCGAACGTGACTGCACTGTTTCCCGGCAGCTCGCGCCAGTTCGAGGGCACGCTGACGCGGAACACGTTTCCTTCCGTGTACGTCTGGAAGCTCGGTGAGGGCGGATCGACGCGGCCGGTGGGCAGTCCCGCGCCCGTCGTGCCGACTGGGCTGCGTCCCGCGTTCTTCGTGGCCTGCTCGGTCGAGGGTGCCGGCGGCAGCTGCTTCAGATGCGCCTGGACTTGCGCGAACTCCCGCGTGTTGCGGATCGGGTTGTCGACGCGCAGCGCCCGCGCTTCAGTCTGGATATAGCCGGAGCGATCGCCCGGATCCGGATGATCACTGAGCCACTTCGGGCCGCCCGATCCCCCCTGCTTCTGGATCGTCTTGAACATGTTCGCCATGTCGTTGGGGTCGTAGCCGGCCCGCGCCATGATCTGCGCGCCCTCGAGATCCGCCTGCCGCTCGAACTCGCGGCTGAATCGCAGGAATGCCGTGCCCAGGCCGAACTGCGTGCCCGTTGAAATCACCTGACCCCAGCCGCCGCCCACGATCGCGCCGAGCACCGCGCCGGCAATCTGGCCGACTCCGTACCTGGTCGCCTTACTCGCCTGCGCCGTGCCGTGCCGGAGGATCACGTGACTGAGCTCGTGAGCCATCACCCCGGCGACTTCGCCGTCGGTGCGGGCCGCTTCGATCATTCCCCGGTTCACGAACATCGGCCCGCCCGGCAGCGCGAACGCGTTGATCTCCTTGACGTTCACCACCTCGAACGTGTACTCGAATTCGGGATGGCGCAGCTCTGCGGGAATGGCCGACACCAGGCGCCGCCCGGTGTCCTGCACGAACGACGTCACGTTGTCGTCGCGCATCAAGGGGAGCGTCCTGCGGACTTCCGCCGCCGCCTGACGTCCCATTTCCACATCCTGCGCCACCGTGTAGGTGTTGTCCGGCGGGACCACTCGTGTCTGTGCGCCGGCGAGGACGGAGGCCACGGCCGTCACCAGGGCAACCGCGGTGGTACGTCCTGCGAAAACGTGTCGCGAATTCATAACGCCGCGCTTGTGCAAATAAAGATCCTGAAAAAGTCGCGTGCAGTCGAGCCGGTTCAGGAATGGATTCGCTAGACTACAGCAAGGAGACGACGATGCCCGAAAAAGCGACCGTCACGCGTGCCCAACTGATCGACAAGCTGAACGAGGATCTGTCACGGGAATACCAGGCCATCATCGCCTACGTCGTGTACTCGCAGGTGCTCAAGGGCGCTCAGTACATGAACATCGCGGGTGAACTGGAGAAACACGCGGGCGAAGAGTTGCAGCATGCGCTGACGATTGCCAAGCACGTCGACTATCTCGGCGGAATGCCGACCAACACACCACAACCGGTCAAGCTCTCGGATAACGCCGAGGAGATGTTGCGCGCCGACCTCAAGAACGAGAGCGACACGATTCGGGCGTATCGCGAGCGCCTCGGACAATGCGAGCAGTTGAGCGAGTACGCGATCGCGGAAGACATTCGCGAGATCTTGAGACAGGAACAGGAGCACCTCATCGATTTGGCGACGGCACTTGGGGAGGACGCGCCTGACCTGTCGGTGAAGTAGCTGGCGTTCAATTTGCTCATTGTCGGGCAGTGAGAAACGAGTATGCCCGACCATGACCGCCCGAAACTGAAGCATCGCCGTCCTGTCGGCCGTCCGCCCGCAGGGGCGAAGGATGGCGAGAGAGTGAAAGACTATCCTCAGCTCAGCATTCGTGTGCCGCTCGAGTTCAAGGCGCGCCTGAACGCATTAAGCGCCGTCACCGGACTCTCGCAGTGGCGCGTCATCATCGAAGCCATCAACTGCTTCAACGAGGACCTTCCGAAAAGCGAGCGCGAACTCGTGGCAGGCTTGAGCCAGCGGCTGATGAAGGCGGCCGGTTAGCTTCCCTGTGGCCCATGCGGACCAGAATGCGGCTGTCAAGATTTGTCAGATGACGTGCGTAGTGACGTAAAGTGTCAGTACATCCAGGCTGACAGAGTGCTATAAGTCACTGGGAATCAAACGGTTATTGATTTTTCTGCGATCGGCATGAGCTCTGCAGTGCAGAGGCACAAGAGCTGAACCATTGCCGATCCGAAAAGCGCACGGCTTTGCGCTCATCGACCTGATTTTCACATGTGGCCTCATTGGCGTGCTTTGCAGCATCGCGATGCCACGACTGTTTCTCGCGAAACAGTCCGCCGCCTCGGCGTCGGCGGTGGCATCGATGCGCATGATCAACAGCTCGCAACTGACCTACGCGCTGACGTGCGGCGCCGGGTTCTATGCGCCGACCATGTCCACGCTCGGCACACCGCCGCCGGGGAGCCGCGCATCGTTCATCTCCCCCGACCTGGGAACCTCCGACACGATCACCAAGAGCGGCTACATCATCCAGATGAAGGCAGTGCCGTACCCAGGCTCGCCCGGGTCGTGCAACGGGCTCGGCGTCGGCCGCGCGGGACAGGGCTTCATCGCGGCCGCTGACCCCGTCGACGCCAGCAACGCACGCTTTTTCGGGACCAACGCCAGCAACATCGTCTACGAGCACACGTCGACGCTGTTCGCGGTGATGCCCGAATCTGGCGCGCCGCCCGTCGGCCAGATGGCGGTCCGTTGATTCAGCTATAATCGCGGTCCATGTGGACCAAGATGATGTCCGGGCCGCGCAAGAAGGCCCCGAAAACAATCGCGGTAATCGATCCGGACAGCTGCTTTGGCGCCTTCGCCTGCTCGATTTGTCAGGCCGCCTGCCCGGTCGCCGGATGCATCGTCGAAGAGCCCGATCGTGACGGCCGGATGGTGTGCGCCGTGCGCGCGGATCTCTGCATCGGCTGCGGCCTGTGCGTGACGCTCGGCAACCCAACCGCGCCGCAGCAGCGCGAGTTCGGCTGCCCGGCCGATTACGACGCCATCAACATGCTTCCCTGGGAGGATGTACTCAAGACTCTCACAAGTGAGAAGGTAGAAGTTACAACTTAAACTTCTACCATCTTCCTCCCACCGCTTGCGCGTATCGTGAAGGCAGGCGGTGGTTTATCTTCGACGCGATAAACGCCGACGCCTCGCTGATCCCCTTCAGCGACACCCCGGTTTCGATCCCCAACCCATCCAGCATGTAGATCAAATCGTCGGTGGCGAGGTTGCCTGCGGCGCCCGGCGCGTACGGGCAGCCGCCAAGGCCGCCGGCCGACGCGTCGTAGGTTGCGATCCCGAAGGGAAGCGACGCCAGCACGTTGGCGAGCGCCGTCCCGCGCGTGTCGTGGTAGTGCAGCGCCACGCGATCGGCAGGCAGGCGAGCGAGCACCGCCTCGAGGACTTTGGGCACCTGACCGGGGTGGGCGATCCCTATGGTGTCGCTGATGGCGACCTCGAAGACACCGATGTCCGCCAGCCGCGCGGCGACGCCTGCCACCTGGCGCGGATCGACCGCGCCTTCGAACGGACACCCGAAGGCCGTCGACAGGTATCCGCGCACCCGAAGGCCCGCGCCGATCGCCCGCTCGCACACCGCCTTGTAGGTCGTCAGCGACTCGTCGATGCTCTGATTGATGTTCTTCCGGCTGAACGTTTCCGTGGACGAGGCGAAGATCGCGATCTCAGTGACGCCGGCGGCGATTGCCCGATCGAGACCAGAGAGGTTCGGCACCAGCGCCGTATAGCGCGTGCCTGGCGCTCGGGTGATTCCGGCGAACACCTCGGCGGCGTCCGCCATCTGCGGCACCCATTTCGGGCTGACGAACGCGCTCACCTCGATCACCGGCAGATGCGCGGCGGAGAGGCGATTGACGAACTCGACCTTGTCGGCAGTCGAGACCATCGCCTGCTCGTTCTGCAGACCGTCCCGCGGGCCGACTTCGACGATGGTGACGCGCGTGAGCATATGTGGGGCGGGTCCTTTCGGACCCGCCTAAGCAAACTCTATCAGCGTCGCGTCCGCCTGAACGAGCTCGCCCTCGCGGCAGCGCACGGCGGACACGACACCTTCGCCGAGCGCGCGGAGTGGCAGCTCCATCTTCATCGCCTCGAGCACGACCACGATGTCGCCTTTCTTCACCGCGTCCCCGGCTCTGACATGGACGGCGATCACCGTGGCCGGCATCGGGGCGATCAGATTCTTACCGGCAGAGGTCGACACCCGCTTGCGCGCCGCCGGCGCTTGCCCCGCCGAAGCTCGCGTACCGGCCGCGAGCGAAGGCGGGCCGTCCCAGGGGTCGAATCGGCTCATTGCCAATTGCTGATTGCAAATTGAAGATTGAGGTTCTGGCTCAGGTTCGTCGGCGATCGTCGCTGCAATCGCGTCACCTTCGCGGTCGAGGAACGCGGTGTCGATGGTACCGTCGCGGAAGGCCTCCGACTCCAGGATCCTGATCAGGAACGGGCGGTTGGTCCTGATGCCGGCGATCTCGAATTCGCGCAGGGCCGCGGACAGCCGGGCGATTGCGAGCGGCCGGGTCTCGGCCGTCGCGATCACTTTCGCGATCATCGGATCGTAGTACACCGGGACGTCGCCGCCCTCGGCCACACCCGCATCGATACGGACACCGGGCCGGCGCGGCTCGCGATAGCGTGTCAGGCGGCCGGCCTGTGGAATGAAGCCGTGCGCCGGATCCTCGGCGTAAATGCGCGCTTCAATCGCGTGACCGCGCTGGGTCACCTGCTCCTGCGTCCACGGCAGGGGCTCGCCGTTGGCGACGAGCAGCTGGCTGCGCACCAGATCCAGACCGGTGACCTGCTCGGTGACCGGATGCTCGACCTGCAGCCGCGTGTTCATCTCGAGGAAGTAGAAGGAGGTGTCGTCCACCAGGAACTCGATCGTGCCGGCGTTGCGATAGCCCGCGGCTTGCGCGGCGGCGACCGCCGACGCCGTGATCCGCGCGCGCAGATCCGGCGTCAGCGCCGGCGACGGGCTTTCCTCAATCACTTTCTGATGCCGCCGCTGCGTCGAGCAGTCGCGCTCGAAGAGATGCAGCACGTGGCCATGATGGTCAGCGATAATCTGCACCTCGACGTGGCGCGGGTGCGCCACGAGCCGCTCGACGTACAGGGTGCCGTCGCCGAAGGCCGCGGCCGCTTCGCGCCGCGCCGCCTGAATCGACCCGTCGATGGCGCCGGCGTCGAGCACGTGCCGCATGCCCTTGCCGCCGCCGCCGGCCGATGCCTTGATCAGGGCCGGCAGCCCGATCCGCTCGACCGCCTGCCGGATGCCGCGATCGGACTGATCCGCCGGCATGTCGCCGGGCACGACCGGAACGCCGGCCGCCGACATGAGCCGCCGCGCGTTGATCTTCGAGCCCATCCGCTCGATGACGTCTGCAGGCGGGCCGACGAACGTCAGCCCCGCCCCCGCGCACGCACGGGCGAACGCCGCATTCTCGGAAAGGAAGCCGTAGCCGGGATGGACCGCATCCGCGCCAGACGAGCGCGCTGCCTCGAGCAGCGCCGGCACCGACAGGTAGCTCTCGCGCGCCGGCGCCGGACCGATCGCCACCGCGCGGTTCGCGGCGGCCACGTGCGGCGCCGCGGCATCCGCCTCGGAAAAGACGGCGACGCTTTCGATCCCCATCTCCGCGCATGCGCGGATGATGCGGAGGGCGATCTCGCCGCGGTTCGCGATCAGGAGGCGGCGTATCACGTCGACCGCCTGGTCAACACTTTGTGTTTTCTCGGCTGGCGACCCAGCTTGCTGCTCGTTTCTCGAGGAACGCCTTCAGCCCCTCCTGTCCCTCGGTCGAGACTCGCCGGGCGGCAATCGCGGCGGCGGTGATCGGCATCGCGTCGGCGATCGGACGGCCCGAGACGTTCGGGATCAGCGCCTTCGCGGCGGCGATCGCTTCCGGTCCCGCGGTGAGCAGCTCGGTGACGTACCGATTGACGGCGGCATCGAGCTCCACAGCCGGCACGACCTCGTGGACGAGGCCGATCTCCTTCGCGCGTGCGGCGGAGAACCGCGCACCAGTGAGAAACAGCTCGCGCGCCGCGGACTGTCCGATCTTTGCCAGGGCGAACGGGGAGATGACGGCCGGCAGAATGCCGAGCTTTGTTTCGGTAAACCCGAACAGCGCCGCCTCTTCGGCGACGACGATGTCGCAGACCGCGGCGAGGCCGGCGCCTCCGCCGAGCGCCGCGCCCTGAACCCGGCCGACGACCGCCACCGGCAGTTCGTTGATGGCGGCGAACATACGGGACATCGCCGTGGCGTCGCGCAGGTTCTCCTCCTCGGTGAAATGAACTGTCTTCGACATCCACGTCACGTCGGCCCCGGCGCAGAACACCTTGCCGGCGCCGGCGATCACGATCGCGCGAATGTCGTGGCGCGCCGCCGCCGCGCGAGCCTCGGCCGCCCACGCCGTCAACTCCGCGATCACGTGCTCATTGAAAGCGTTGCGCACGTCGGGGCGATTGAGCGTCAGCCGCTCGACCGCCCCGTCGCGCTGTGAGACGAGATGGGTGTAGGTCATGGCTACCGGGACCACGAAGACTCGAAGGCACGAAGACGATCACAAAAAAGAAAACCATTTGGTCCCATCTGTTTGTTCTACATCCTGAACACGCCGAACTTCGGCGGTGGTATCGGCGCGTTGAAGGCTGCCGACAGGCCGAGGGCGAGCATCTGCCGCGTCTGCGCCGGCTCGATTACGCCGTCGTCCCACAGCCGCGCGGTGGAGTAGTAGGGCGAGCCCTCGTGTTCGTACTTGTCGAGGATGGGCTGCCGGATCGCTGACTCCTCCTCGGCGGTGAATGGCTTGCCTTCGCGCGTCAACTGGTCGCGCTTGACCGTGGTCAGCACAGACGCGGCCTGCGCCGCGCCCATCACGGAAATACGCGCGTTCGGCCACATCCACAGCATCCGCGGCTCGTATGCGCGCCCGCACATGCCGTAATTGCCGGCGCCGAAGGATCCGCCGATGATCACGGTGAACTTGGGTACGACCGAGTTCGCGACCGCGTGCACGAGCTTGGCGCCGTCCTTGGCGATCCCGGCGCGCTCGTACTTGCTGCCGACAATGAAGCCGGTGATGTTCTGCAGAAAGATCAGCGGGATGCCGCGCAGATTGCAGAGCTCGATGAAGTGCGTCGCTTTGAGCGCCGACTCCGAAAAGAGGACGCCGTTGTTGGCGACGATGCCGACCAGAAAACCGTGGAGCCGCGCGAAGCCGGTGACCAGCGTCGTGCCGTAGCGCTCCTTGAACTCGTCGAAGCGCGAGCCGTCTACCAGCCGCGCGATGATCTCGCGCACGTCGTACGGCTTGCGCGGATCGGCGCTGACGATCCCGTCGATCTCGGATGCGTCGTAGAGCGGATCCTCCGGCGGCGTCATGTCGGCCGGCAGGGTCTTCGCGGTGTTCACCGTCGAGACGACCGTGCGGCAGATCTCGAGCGCCTGCTCGTCGTCGTCGGCGAAATAGTCGGCGACGCCGGACAGGCGCGTGTGGACGTCGGCACCACCCAGCTCCTCCGCCGTCACTTCCTCGCCGGTTGCCGCCTTCACCAGCGGCGGCCCTCCGAGGAAAATGGTCCCGGTGCCTTTGACGATGATCGTTTCGTCCGACATCGCCGGCACGTAGGCGCCGCCGGCGGTGCACGAGCCCATCACCGATGCGATTTGCGGAATGCGCTCGGCCGACATGCGCGCCTGGTTGAAGAAGATCCG
>Ga0163163_10004079_pt1 | contig 12454 bp, 9 predicted proteins | sample S65metaG_FD_119766 | JGI IMG/M metagenome (GOLD analysis project Ga0163163, IMG submission 119766) | Switchgrass rhizosphere microbial communities from Kellogg Biological Station, Michigan, USA - S6-5 metaG | ecosystem: Host-associated > Plants > Roots > Rhizosphere > Soil | place: USA: Michigan... | reverse complement strand
GCCTGCCTTCAGCACGGCGGTAACCGACACGACATTGTCCGAAGCGTTGATCACGCTGCGGAAACGGCGAGTGGTCCTTATTGTCTGCGTTTTGATAGGGCTGATCTACGGTATCTATAAAGCGGAGACTCAGCCTCGGTTATTCGAGGCCTTTGGACGCATTCAGGTGCGTTCCGGGTCATCGAATGAATTCCGGGTTAGCGCCGTTCAGGGCTATACCGGCGACAGTACTGCGTCGCGAATGCTCACCGAGGTCGCCATTCTACAGAGCGACACGTTGATGCTGACAGTCGCGCGCGAGATGGATCTCGCCAACAACCCTGACTTCCTCGGAGTCAAGGCTCCTGTTCCCCGAGTGTCTTTGGATGACCCTAGGGTGAGGCAGAGCACTGTCCACCGACTGCAGAGTAATCTGCGCATCAACCTGGTGCAGAAGACTGATATAGCACGCATCAGCTATACCAGCCTTAGCCCGAAGCTCGCAGCCGATATCGTCAACAAGGTGATTGCGGCTTACATTCAGCGTAGCTATGAGACCAGGTTCGCTTCTACGCAACGCGTTTCAAACTGGCTTTCAAGCCAGCTGGATGACCTGAAGCAGCAAGTGCAGACGTCGCAGGAACGCCTAATGGACCTGCAGAAGCGGCTTGGCATTCTGGGCTTCGATCCCAACCATAGCCAGATCAACTCTTCGCTGGAGCAGCTCTCCAAAGCTGCCAACGACGCCCGCATCGCGCGCATCATTGCAGAGTCGCGCTATCGGATGCTTAATGGCATGGACCCGAACTCGATCGAAGGATCCATTGAAACGACTCCGGGCACATCCCCCGGCGAGTTGAACCTGCTACGAGGACAGATTGCGTCTGCAAGGGCCAGCTATGCACAGATGGAATCGACTCTGGGGCCCAACCATCCACAGGCGAAGGCGGCTAAGGCACAGATAGACGAGCTTGCCCGTGAGATCGAGACCGAACAGCAGCGGCTCCTCCTGCAGTCCAAGCAGAACTATCTAGCGGCACGTACCAACGAGGACCAGACCACTGCCGCGCTTGAAACCCAGAAGTCCGATGCCTACAAGCTGCGCGATGATCTGGTGGAGTACACGCTCAGGCAGCGTGAGTTCGAGTCCAACCGTAACTTGTATGAAGGTCTCCTGCAGCGCCTGCGTACGGCGGGTGTCCAGGCAGGCCTGGAGTCGCTGGAGATTGATGTGGTCGACCAGGCGATGCTTCCAGCAGCCCCGGTGCTCAAACCACAGTCCACGATCATCCTGACGACACTCTTCTTCGGCCTCCTTGCGGGGGTCATCCTGGCCTTTCTGCTGGAGAGCCTGGACACTGGCCTCCGTAGCGTAGCTGAGATTGAAGGCATCACCGAACTTCCTTCCCTGGCAATCATTCCCCGGGCTCGGCGAGCCGCGAGTGATCTTAGCGCGCTCACGACAGCGGAGCGAAACATCAACTCACTCTCGCAGCCCAAATCGCAGTTTGCCGAAGCGTTTCGCTCGTTGCGCACTGCGCTACTCCTATCCACGGCGGGACATCCTCCGAAGTTCATCTTGTTTACCAGCGCGACCCCGTCGGAGGGCAAGACCACGGCTGCCAGTAACCTAGCCTGCATTCTGGCCCAGGGAAATGCGAAGGTTCTGCTGGTCGATGCCGACCTGCGGAGGCCGAACGTCCATCACCGGTTTGGCCTGAATGGACGAGTCGGCCTGACGACCCTCTTGACAGGGGCATCCACCCTCGAAGAGACGGTACAGCGGGTTCCTGAAGTGCCGAATCTCGATGTGCTGGTAAGCGGGCCGGTTCCTCCCTTCCCCACCGAGATGCTCAGCTCCGATGCCATGGCGAAGCTTCTCGATCACTGTGGCAATGCCTACACCCACGTAATCATCGACTCCCCGCCAATTCTGTCGGTCACAGACGGCGTAATTCTTGCCCGCGCGTCCGATGCCGTAGTGCTGGTCGTGCGTCATGGCAAATCGAGCAAACACGTCGTTCGGCGCGCTCGCGACCTTCTCCTACGTTCCGGCGCACCGATCACTGGCATCGTGTTGAACGCCGTCGATATGAGTTCTCCGGAGTATTACGGTTACTACGGCTACTCGGGCTACGCGTACGGCAGTATTGATGCGACGAGTTGGGAGTCGCAATCGAGCTCAACTGAAAGCACAGAGACTACAGGCGAGGTCAAGCGATGATGCTTTCCCTCAGAAAGGCGTGGATCGCCGCGTTTGTGTTCTCCATTCTGGGACTGTTCTGCGGCGACGCCAACGCCCAGTTCAGCGGGCCATCACTGGGCGCGTCGACCCCAGTGAATCGTCAGGTAACCCTTACTACCGATCCGGCAATCCTCTTCCCCGCCGAACGTGAAATACACCTGGCGCCCAACGATGTAATCACGGTTCATCTCTACGGCGCACAGGACTACTCTCCCGTGGCAAAAGTCAGTCTGGACGGCTCGATCCAGCTGCCACTGATTGGAACCGTGCGCGTGGAGGGACTTACCATTCACGAAGCCGAACGCTTGATCGCCGAGAGGCTGGTTTCGGCAGGCATGTATCGCAATCCGCAGCTGACGATCCAACTTACAGAATCGCCAAACCAAATCGCAACCGTAACGGGTGAGCTTCACGGAGTGGTGCCTGTCATCGGTCAGCGGAGGCTCTTCGACGTACTTGCTGCAGCTGGGGGCCTTCCGCCAACTGCCAGCCACATCATCACCATCCAGCGGGCGGGCATTGCCCAACCCATTGTGATCGACCTGGGGACGGATCCGTCGCAGAGCGATAAAGCCAACGTGCCGATTTTTCCCCGCGACACCATCGTCATCGCAAGAACGGGAGTCATCTATGTGCTGGGGGCGTTCAAGTCACAAGGAGCGATTCCGCTGCAACAAAACTCTCCGCTAACGCTGATGCAAGTGGCGTCCTTGTCCGGCGGCCCGGGCTTCGAAGCGAAGTATGCCGATCTGCGGCTTATCCGCACCATGGGGCTTGAACGCAAGGTCGTCAAAGTGGATATCAAGCGCGTGATGAACGGCAAAGACCCTGATCCAGTTTTACAGACTGACGATATTGTTTTCCTCCCGAGCGAGCCGTGGAAGGCCGCCATCAAGTCAGGAGGCCTCGGCACGCTGCTGGGCTTCGTCTCCATCCTTCTGGTCGCGCTTAATCAATAACGGAGTACCTGGTTCTTATCGCTATCATGGATTCCGTACCCAAATCACACTGCGAAAGCTCCAAGGAGAAAGTCAGACTGGCTTACCTCGTGAGCCATCCCATCCAATATCAGGCTCCGCTGCTGCGCCGAATCGCGCGTGAGCCTGACATTGATCTCACTGTCTTCTTCGGTTCCGACTTTTCCGTTAAGGGGTACAAGGACGAGGGATTTGGCGGAGTTGGCGTGAAATGGGATATTCCTCTCGTGGATGGCTATCGTCACGAGTTCCTTCCGGTACTGCGTGACAATGCAACCGTCAGCTCTACAACTCCTATGAACTACGGTATTGCCAGCCGGCTTCGGGGAGCGTCAGGCAAGCCTGCATTCGATGCGCTGTGGGTGCATGGCTACGCCAGCGTGAACGCTTTGCACGGTATGACGGCGGCAAAGGCCCTTGGAATTCCAGTGCTTCTTCGCGCCGAATCATGGCTCGGCGATCGCGAAAGAAGCGGCGCGAAGCTGGCAGCGAAGCGGCTTTTTTTTCGCGCTCTGGCACAGATGGTGGACTGCGTACTCCCCATCGGAACTCTGAATGCCGAGTACTGGCGCCACTATCTTGGCGAGGATTTTCCCCTCTTCCTGATGCCTTACGCCGTGGACAACGACTACTTCCGGCAGCGCAGCCTCGATGCCGCACCTTGCCGCGCGGAGCTTCAAGCAGAGCTCGCACTAGACCCCTCACGTCCCGTAATTCTCTTCGCCTCGAAGCTGCAGAGCCGCAAGCGCGCGTGCGATCTCCTCGAGGCCTACCAGAGGCTTTCTCCTGCGCCGGGCGTTCAACCCCACCCGTACCTGGTCATCGTCGGCGATGGCGAAGAACGAGCTGCGCTGGAAGAAACTGCTAAAAGGACGGGCTTCGACAGTATTCGTTTTTGCGGGTTCCGAAACCAGTCCGAGCTTCCTCGCTTCTTCGACCTTGCAACCGTTTTTGTTCTGCCCTCGCGGCATGAACCATGGGGACTGATCGTCAATGAGGTGATGAACGCCGGGCGCGCCGTCATCGTCTCCGACGAGGTCGGCTGCCAGCGCGACTTAATTACCGATGGCGTCGAAGGAATGGTCTTTCGAGCCGGGGATGTGGGGGCACTGGTCACCACTCTTCGTCGCACGCTGAACACGCCAGAGACCGCCGCGGAGATGGGACGGCGGGCTCTTGAACGTATCCGTGCGTGGAACTTTGAAGAGGATGTCCACGGTCTGAGAGGAGCGCTTGCCGCAGTGACGCGAAAGATTACGGCATGAGAACCAACCACTACAACGGCGTAGAGGAGGCTTTGTTCAGACTGCTATGCTCGATGACGAAAGCTGATTGTTGAATGAGGATTTTGCACATTATCGGAACCCTGAGCCCTGAGGCAGGCGGCCCCACGGAGTCCGTGCGGGTTCTGCTCAGTTATGGTCCGATCGGCTATACCGGCGAGGTGGTAACACTCGACGATCCGGCTGCGCCCTTCCTGCAGAATGTTGGCTTTCCGGTGCATGCCCTGGGGCCAACCCGCACAAAGTATGGCTTCAATTCCAAGCTGCTTCCCTGGCTTGTGGCGAACCGTGGCCGATTCGACGGTGTAGTCGTGAATGGACTATGGCAGTACTGCGGCTTCGCAGCATGGCGTGCCCTGGCCGGCAACACCCCGTACGTAGTTTTTACCCACGGTATGCTCGATCCCTACTTCAAGCATGCCTTTCCGCTGAAACATATCAAGAAGTGGCTCTACTGGGTTCCCGCCGAGTATCGTATCCTCCGCGATGCGTACCGCGTTCTTTTCACCAGTACCGCTGAGAAGCGCCTTGCCGAACAAAGCTTCTGGCTGCACAACTGGAATCCCTATGTCGTTCCCTACGGCGCCAGCGGCCCGCCCGCCAAGAGCCCGGAACTGTTGAAGGACGCGTTCTTCGAGAGATGCCCCGAGGCTAGTGGAAAGAGATTTCTTCTCTTCCTTGGCCGTATTCACCGCAAGAAAGGATGCGACCTGCTGATTGATGCCTTCGGCAAGATAGCCCAGACCGATCCTGATCTGCATCTAGTGATCGCCGGCCCGGATCAGCAGTCGTGGAGCGCAACTCTGAAAGACACCGCGAAGAAAGCTGGAGTTGAGGAAAGAGTGCACTGGCCCGGCATGTTGATTGGCGATGCCAAGTGGGGTGCCTTCTACGCCTCCGAGGCCTTCGTTCTCCCATCGCACCAGGAGAACTTCGGAATTGCGGTGGCCGAGGCCTTAGGCTGTGGCCGCCCGGTTCTGCTCGCTGACAAGGTCAACATCGCCGAAGACATCGCAAACGATAATGCCGGGCTGATGGAGCTCGATACAGCTGAGGGAACGTTGCGGCTTCTCGAACGGTGGATCGCAATGACGTCGGAAGAAAAGGCTGCCATGGGAGAACGCGCCGCGACGTGCTACCACCGCCGATATGATATGCGCGAGAACGCCAAGGCGATTATCCGGCTCTTCGAGGCAGCAACGACGACGAAGCACGCGGAGGAGAACAGCGCTCTCGCTCTATAAAGTTTCAGCCGACAAGATGCCAAGAGACATCCACTACAACGCCGCGGAACACCTACCTGCCGAGACAGCTGCTGATCCATACCTGCGGCCTGCCTTCTCGCTTGAGACTAGGCTCAGGCGACTGGCTTGGAATATCTGTTGGATGCTGCTCTACCGGACGTCGCCTCGTCCCTTCCATGCCTGGCGCTCGTTTCTGCTTCGGCTCTTTGGGGCAACTATGGGTCCCAACTGCCACTTCTATCCCGCTTCAAAAGTGTGGGCCCCGTGGAACCTTGTGTGCGCTGAAAGCGTCGCAGCGGCGGACGGAGCGGAGATCTACAACCCCGCTCCAGTCACCTTCGGATCCCACGCCATACTCTCCCAGGATTCCTATGTCTGCGGGGCGACCCATGACTACGACGATCCGGCGTTTCCCTTGCTCGCCTATACGATGAGCTTCGGAGCTTATAGCTGGGTGTGCGCACGCGCCTCCGTCACTCCCGGGGTGAACGTGGCAGACGGAGCAGTGCTGGGGCTAGGTTCAATAGCCACGCGGAATCTGGAGGCCTGGACCGTATATGCGGGTGTTCCGGCAGTCAAGGTAAAGCAGCGGCAGCACCCAGGAGCGAAGGCACTCCTCTAGCCGCTGCCTCCTCGTTCGGACTAGCCGCGCAATTTAGCGAGCAGATCGGTTGGATGGACTGGCTTGGCCAGGATCTCGAACTCATGACCCTGCGAGCGAGCCTTCTCGAGAAGGTCCGCCGTTGCCGCCTGGCCCGAGAAGAGAAGGATCTTGCACTTCGGCAGACGCGATCGAGTGACAATTGCGGCCTCGATACCCGTCATACCGGTCATGATCACGTCACTGATCAGCATGTCGGGTTGAAAACTATCGAGCAGCTCGACGGCCTTCTCTCCGCTGAATACAGCGCGTGCATCGAATCCTGCCTGATTCAGGATGATTGCCAGCGTGTTGGCAATTACCTGCTCGTCATCAGCGACGAGAACCCTGGGCTTTGATGTCGTTGACGGCATCTCTGACATGCGAACTCTTCCCCATTGAAATTATTCAACGTTCTGATTGTCATGCGATCTGCGTTCGTCGCTTTACAATTTGTTTCCTTGAATAATGATACGCTGACCGAAGAGCCGCGAGCGACGCGAAGCTGCAAACTCTGCCTTAAACCCAAAATCTCTTAGACTCCTATGCCGCAAGTCATCATACGCGCCGAGCAGGTCGAAAAATACTACGCGCAACCGAGCGAGAACCGCATCCAAGTCATCTCGCCGACCGATCTCTCCATCAGCGAGGGAGAGATCGTGGCGCTTCTTGGCCCGTCCGGGTCAGGAAAATCGACCCTGATGCGCATGTTGACAGGGCTTTCGACCCCCTCTGCCGGAGAGGTTTACTGGCACGAGAAGCCCATCGCCTCAACCAATGTCAACGTCTCGATCGTCTTCCAGAGTTTTGCCCTCTTTCCGTGGTTGACGGTATTTGAGAACGTCGAAGCTCCCCTGAAAGCTCGCGGCATGGAGGCCGGCGAACGCCGCAAGCGAGCCATGAAGATCCTCGATACCGTCGGCCTCGACGGCTTCCAGGCCGCCTACCCCAAGGAACTCTCCGGCGGCATGCGGCAGCGCGTGGGCTTCGCCCGCGCCCTGGTCGTCGAACCGGAGGTCCTCTTCATGGACGAGCCCTTCTCCGCACTCGATGTGCTGACCGCCGAAAACCTGCGCAGCGAACTGCTCGAGCTCTGGCACAACAAAACCATTCCAACCCGCGCCATCTTCATAGTGACCCACAACATCGAAGAGGCCGTGCTGCTGGCGGACCGCATCATCGTGCTGGGTCGCAATCCCGGCCACGTCCGTACCGATTTCCGTGTCGCGATCCCCCATCCCCGCGACCGCAAGGCGCCAGCCTTTACCCAGTTAGTGGACTACATCTACAAGGTTCTCACGCAGCCTGAAGCAAAGCCACCCGCACTGCCTCTCACACCCGAGGGCAGGCCTGTCCGCGATCAACGCCAGATGCACTACCAGATGCTGCCGCACGCACGCCCTGGCGGAATCGCTGGCCTACTCGAAATTCTTCTGGACCACAACGGTAAAGACGACATCTACCGCCTCGCCGACGACCTAGCGTTCGAGATCGACGACCTGCTACCCATCGTCGATGCCGCACAGCTTCTAGGTTTTCTGAAGGTCACCGAGGGCGACGCGGCCATCACGCCCATCGGTGCCGAGTACGCAAACTCTGAGATCTTGCGCCAGAAAGAGCTCTTCCGCAGCGCCGCTGTCGATAATGTCCTGCTTCTGCGCCAGATTGTGCGCGCCATCGAGGCCAAGAGCGACAAAAGCGTGCCAGAGGAGTTCTTTCATGACGTGCTCGACGAGCAGTTCAGCGAAGACGAGACCGTTCGGCAGCTTGAAACCGCGATCAACTGGGGCCGCTACGCCGAGCTGTTCGACTTCGACGCCTCGCGTCGCCGCTTTATTCAACCGGAAAAACAGCTCCAGGAGGCCGACTCCACCACCGCACCGGAGGTCGAGGCATGATCCAGCTCCCGGGAAGCTTCAGCTACACCCGAAGCACGGAGATGCTGGCCCGGTCGCAGGTGCTGAAGCGCAGCTGGCCAGTTGTACTCGATCTTTGCGTCGCCGGGATCGGTCTCGCCTGCTTCTATGGCGTAGTGCAGATTGCCACCTACTGGTTCGGGCACGCCGTCCCGGAGATCACCATCTCGCTGAGCCCGCGCGCGCTACCGCTTTACGCGTTCTACTCCGTCGTTCGCATCGGGCTTGCGTACCTGCTCAGCCTTCTGTTTGCCATCGGCTACGGATATGTCGCCGCATACAACCGGCGCGTCGAGGCGCTAATGATCGCCGGGCTGGACATTCTGCAGTCAATCCCAGTGCTCAGTTTTCTTCCGGGAGTCATGCTGGCGATGGTCGCCCTCTTCCCTACGCGCCAGATCGGCGTCGAGATGGGCGCAATTCTGCTCATCTTCACCGGCCAGGTATGGAATATGGCCTTCAGCTTCTACTCATCGCTCAAGAGCATTCCGCGCGAATTAAGCGAGGCCGCTACCATCTACAAGTTCTCTCGCTGGCAGCGATTGTTTGAGCTTGAACTGCCTTACGCTGCCATCGGCCTTGTTTGGAACTCCATGGTCTCGGTGGCGGGTGGATGGTTCTTCCTGATGGCCTGCGAGATGTTCGTTCTCGGCACGCGCGACTTCCGTCTCCCCGGCCTCGGCTCTTACCTGCAGACCGCCGCGAGCACCGGCGACGGCAAGGCGATCGCCTGGGGCCTGCTTACCATGATCGCAATCATCGTCGCGACCGACCAGGTCATCTGGCGCCCAGTCATCGCGTGGAGCGACAAGTTCAAATTCGGGCAGGTGGAGACAAAGTCGCGCATCAGCTCACCTCTGCTTCACCTACTGCAGCACTCTCGGGGGCTCAAGACACTAAGCAGCAATACGATCAAACCTCTCACCGAGAGGTTCTATCAGCGCATCGCCGAAGAGCGGCGACGCACCTTTGCCCAGCGGCTCGCAACGACGAACGAAGCTGCACAAGAGCGGCGGGAACGAATCGCCGGAATGCTTCGGGCAACGGTACTCGTCATCATCGTTTGCGTCGTTGCATTCGCAGCCTTTCACGCACTGCTGCTCCTTAAACAGGTGAATCGCGCCGAGTATGGGGAGATCGTCAAGGGAGCGCTCGCCACCTTCCTGCGCGTCAACACGGCACTCCTGCTCGCCTCCGCGTGGACCATTCCCGCCGGAGTCGCCATCGGCTTCCATCCCCGCCTAGCACGAGTCGCACAGCCCATTGCGCAGATCGCCGCTTCGGTGCCCGCCACAGCGCTCTTCCCGGTCATCCTTCTCGCGCTCGTCAAGGTGGGTGGCGGACTCGGCATCGGCTCAATCGCACTGATGATGCTCGGCACACAGTGGTACATCCTGTTCAACGTTATCGCCGGAGCGATGGCGATCCCCACCGATCTGCGCGAGGTAGCGACACTCTTTCAGTTCTCGACCGTGCAAAGGTGGCGAACCCTCATCCTGCCGGGAATCTTCCCATACCTCATTACCGGTCTAGTCACTGCCTCTGGAGGCGCATGGAATGCCAGCATCATCGCTGAATACTTCCATCTGAAGAACCAGACGCTGCAGACCGTAGGTCTTGGTGCAATGATCAGCGCCGCCACCGACAGCGGACAGTTTCAGCTTCTACTTCTGGCGACCATCGTGATGGCGCTGATGGTGGTCACCATCAACCGTCTCGTCTGGAGACCTCTATACCGACTTGCGGAAACACGCTACAAACTCGCCGCTTGACCCGCAACTATCGGTTGGCGGTCTTCCTGTCCCGCAACGCAAAGATCACCGCCAGCAGCGGCGGAGCCAGCAGAACACCCCAGAATGGAATAACGATACCGAGCACGATCGGCCCCAGCAACGCCGCCCACCACGGCACCTTCGTCGTGCGATGCAGAATGTACGGCCCGATCACGAGACCCTCAAGCATCGCAATCAGCCCATAGAGGCCGAGCACCAACCCCAGGCGCCACCAGTCATCTGACCCCATGAAGAACGCCGAAATAACAGGCCCAATCAGCGCGAGCATGCTTCCATAGACGGGAATGAACTGCAGAATCGCACCCAGTAGCGCCCACAGCGGGGCCAACGGCACGCGAATCAGTTCGAGACCGATGAGCCACAGGATACCGACGATCAACGCGTCGAGAGTGGCCGCACGCCACCAGTTCACCAGCGCGTGTCCTGCGGTGCGGAGATGAGATGGAGGACCCAGAGGTGCAGCACTCATACCAACTACTCCAATCGCCTTTGCATCACACCTGTTGAGAATAAGGCACAGAGAGGAATCGCGACCAATGGCAGTTATGATGCAGGCGTTCTACTGGGACTCTCCCATCAAGGAACAAAAAGAGGGCGAGTGGTGGAACTTCCTCGCCGAAAAAGCGCCTGAGCTCGCGAACGCCGGCTTCAATGCACTGTGGCTGCCTCCTATCTGTAAGGGCGCAGAGGCTCGCTCCCCCGGCTACGACCCCTATGACTACTTCGATCTCGGCGACTTCGACCAGCGTGGCGGAGTTAAGACGCTCTACGGCAACCGAGCCGAGCTTGAGAACCTCATCAAGGTTCTTCACGAGCACAACATCAACGCCTACGCCGACATGGTCATCAACCACAACTCCGGCGCCGATGAAGAAGAAGTCAACCCCATCGACGGCGAGAAACGCTGGACCAAGTTCAACCCCAAGTCCGGCAAGTTCCCTCGCGATTGGAACTGCTTCCATCCCTCGCGCTACGAGCGCGTGATGATCGAGGGCGAGAACTTCGCCGGCTTCCCTCATCTCTGCCATCGCAATCCGCGTGTCTACACCGCAATGTTCGAGTACGCCCGCATGGTCATTGAGGAGCTCCGATTCGACGGCTTCCGCTTCGACTTCGCCAAGGGCTACGGCGCGTGGATGATCGGCCTGCTCGCGAAATATCGCTATGAGCGCGACGGTAAGGAGTTCACCCCATTCGTCGTCGGAGAGTACTGGGCTGGCCCGGAAGACATCGCCGGCTGGCTCGATAGCGTACGTGCAGTCACCGACTCGCAGGTCGCAGCATTCGACTTTCCCTTGCACTACAAGCTGAAAGACATGTGCGACACCCTGCAATACGACCTGCGAAACCTTACCAACGAGGGCTCCGTCGTCTCCAACCGTCCGTTCCACGCAGTTACCTTCGTCGACAACCACGACACGGGCGACCACGAAATCGTCAACGACAAGAACCTTGCCTACTCCTTCATCCTGATGAACGAAGGCTACCCCTGCGTCTACTGGCACGACTACTACACCCTCGGCCTCGCCCGCCCCGGCACCCCCAACGGCATCGATGCCCTCATCGATGCACACCACAAGTACGCCGACGGCGAGGCCTGCATCCTCCACGCCGATCCTGACCTCTATATCCTTCAGCGCAGCGGAATAGAAGGCCGCCCCGGCTGCATCTACGTGCTCAATAATCTCGGCGACAAGTGGTCTGGAACCTCAGTCAAAACGCGATGGCCCAATCAGAAATTTCGCCCGGTCGCTTGGGATGGCCACGACGTCGCCCATCCTGACGAGCGCACCACCGACGGCGAAGGTAACGCAGAGTTCCCCGCCCCGCCACGCGGCTACGCCGTTTACGTTCCCGTCTTCGAGTAACAGGGCTGTTGATCGCGAATGCTATCCTTAACTTATGAAATTCGGCGTTCTGGTCTTCCCTGGCTCAAACTGCGATCACGACACCTATAACGTAATCGACGCGCTGGCCAAGCAGCCGGTCACCTTTCTGTGGCACGCATCTGAAGACCTCGAGAGCTGCGACGCTATCCTCGTTCCCGGAGGCTTCGCCTACGGTGACTATTTGCGAACCGGAGCCATCGCGAAGTTCGCGCCCATCATGCAGTCCGTAACCAAGTTCGCTAACAGCGGCGGCCTCGTCATGGGAATCTGCAACGGCTTCCAGATCCTCTGCGAGTCCGGCCTTCTGCCCGGAGCGCTCATGCGGAACGCAGGCCAGCGCTATATCTGCAAGCAACTCCACCTGCGCACTGAGACTGCCGACTCCCCCTTCACGCACGGGCTCGAGCGCGGCCGCGTCCTCCAGATGCCCATCGGCCACATGGAAGGCAACTACTTCTGCGACGCGGGTACGCTGGCCACGCTCAAGT
>Ga0163163_10004076_pt1 | contig 12456 bp, 11 predicted proteins | sample S65metaG_FD_119766 | JGI IMG/M metagenome (GOLD analysis project Ga0163163, IMG submission 119766) | Switchgrass rhizosphere microbial communities from Kellogg Biological Station, Michigan, USA - S6-5 metaG | ecosystem: Host-associated > Plants > Roots > Rhizosphere > Soil | place: USA... | reverse complement strand
TTCCGGAGCAACCCGGATAAGCCTTCACCTCACGATGCGCCAGATGCGGTGCATGCAGGACGGCGGTGGCGGAAGCGAAATTGAACTCGTCGTTGAAGACGACGGCCAAGTGGACGACCATCGTCCGGTCAAATCCGGAATGGGTCTGCTCGGGATGCGCGAGCGCGTTGCGATGCTTGGTGGCCGGCTGAGCTTTGCGCCGGAACGGAGCCGGGGCTCTATCCTGCGCGTCACGATACCCGCGGCGACCGCAAGCTTGCCGCAAGTCCTGAAGTTCGGGGTGGAGTTCGCCGCATGAGCCCCTCCGCGCGAACCATCATGCTTGTCGATGATCACGCCGTCGTTCGCGAGGGCTATCGTTCGGTTTTGCAAAAGCAACCGGGATTGCGGGTCATCGCGGAAGCGTCCGACGGTGCCGAGGCTTACCGGCTTTTCAAGGAGGTGAGACCAGATCTGGTGATCATGGATCTCACCATGCCAGGCATCGGCGGCATCGAAACGATCCGCCGAATCCGGCAATGGGACCGCGGTGCGAGGATTTTGGTGTTCACCATGCATCAAAATGCAGGGTTCGCTGTGCAGGCGATTCGCGCCGGAGCCCGCGGCTACGTTACCAAGACCAGCCCACCCGAAGCGCTGGTACGGGCGGTGATGGACGTGCTGGCCGGCCATATTGCCGTCAGTCCTGACATCAATCACGAACTCGCGCTCGGTCGGCTTGCAGGCGACGAGATAGTTGCCACCGATATCCTTACCGCCCGCGAATTCGAGGTGCTCCAGATGTTACTGGCCGAAAGGACCACCGATGAGATTGCCCGGTCGCTCCACATCAGCCCGAAAACGGTCGCGAACCTGCATTCGCTCATCAAGGATAAGCTCGGCGTCGCGTCTGACATAGAACTTGTCCGACTGGCCCTGCGGCAGGGCATACTCATCCAAGCCAAAATGGGCGATGCCTTGGGCTCTCCCTGATCCCGCCTGACGAGGGAAAAATTTTCCCGTTCCCGGACGGATTCAGCCGCGATCTCAACTTAAAAAATAGTTCACACGTCAGTTGGGGAGTACTGAGAAATCAGGGGAATCTCCGGTGTGCGGAATTTCGCCCTCGGGAGCTCAGATCATGGTACCGGGCATGAAGCAGCGGATAAACGGGCGACCGTCGATATATTGCGGCCAGACCATCGTCCGCCCAGCCAGGTTCGGCTGTTTGATCACCGTATCGTCCGGAACGTCGACCCATTCGCCTCTGAGAAACACTCGATAGTGCCCGTCCTTGGTGTCCCAATCGACATCGGACAGCGCAATCCCATCCGCATTCGCACAGCACTTGCCGCCGCTCTTGCTCTGCAAGCCTTCGAACCAGGGTTTCAACGGAGAGTTGGCGTAACGTCCGTCGTCACGGGCCTGCGCCCCACCACAGCCGAGTACGACCAAAAGCAGCCAACGCCCACAAGCAACTCTTAGCCTTCATTCGCTTCACCACGTTCCGGACTGCCCGAAAGTGAACGGACCGCTTTATGCTCTGTTCCAATTTACGATCCGCCCTCTGCCGTCGCCAAACAGCGGAAATGTGAGGTTTCTGGCTGCGGCCAACCCAGAGGGGACACCAGGCAAGACTTGCGTTTTCGGACCCAGGTCGGACAGCCCAACGCGCAAAGGGGGCGGCCGATCCGGTCCCAAAAGCGGCTGCTGCGCGTGAGAAGTCCTATCAGGGCGACGGGGCGGTCCCCCGGCACCCGTCGCGCGCGGAGCCAGCGAACCGGCAAAATGGCGGGCAAAGGTATTTTTTTTCGCTTTGCGAAACGTGCCTTGCCGGCGAGTGAACTGAGGTGCTGTCAAGCAGCAGAGTTTGCGCGAATTTCGTCGCCGTCTTTTTTTTTGCCGCTCGCTGCAGCCAAAATGTGTTATCAAGTTGCTCGCGATACTTCTGCCGTCGCGCACCTCGACGTTGTGCGAGCGTTCCGACCCATCGCGACGATTGCTTCGCTTCCCGGCGGCATTACCGCTGGCGGTACCGGACGGCTCGTTCACGGTAACTGCAACATCGTTGGAAAGGGGGGTTCTCAATACCAGGCTGATGGAGCGCGGTGGTAACTAATTCCCGTGCTCCAAACGATTGCACCAACCACCATGAGGTGGTGGAGAGAAAAAGCATAGGGAGATAGCGTCCATGACCAGAAAGCAATGGCTTTTAACGAGCGTAGTCGCATTCACGACCCTTGTATCGACCGCTGCCGTCGCGGGTCCGATCGACAATTATAGTCCCGTAACGTCAGCCCGGTTGGAGAACCCGGAGCCGGGAAACTGGCTGATGACACGGGGCGGTTACAAGGGATGGAGTTACAGTCCGCTGGACCAGATCAACACCAGCAACGTGAAGTCCCTGGTACCGGTGTGGAGCTTCTCGACGGGCGTTGACTCCGGTCACGAAGCACCGCCAATCGTGAACAACGGGGTGATGTTCATCTCAACACCCTACAGCCAGGTGGTAGCGCTGGATGCCGCCACTGGCGATCTGATTTGGCGCTACAAGCCCAAACTTCCCGAAGGGTTCAGCGCCCTGCACAACACCAACCGCGGCGTAGCCCTGTACGGTGACAAGGTCTATATGGCGGGGCTCGATGCTAATCTGGTGGCTCTGGACGCCAAGACCGGCAAGGTCGTCTGGACCTCGAAGGTCGAAGATTGGAAGACCGGCTACTACATGACCATGGCGCCCCTGGTGGTGAAGGGGAAGATTCTGGTCGGCGTCGCGGGCGGCGAGTTTGGCGTGCGCGGCTTCGTTCAGGCGTTCGACAGCGAATCCGGCAAGCCGGTGTGGAAGACCTACACGATACCGGCACCCGGCGAGCCGGGAGCCGACACCTGGCAGAAGGCCGACACCTGGAAAACCGGCGGTGCTTCCACCTGGATGACCGGCAATTACGACGCCGACTCCAATACGGTCTATTGGGGTACCGGCAACGCTTCGCCATGGTTTGGCGATCAGCGTCCGGGTGACAACCTCTACACGTCCTCCACCGTCGCGCTCGATGGCGACACCGGCAAGATCAAGGGCTACTTCCAGTACCATCAGAACGAGTCATGGGACTGGGATGAGATGAATGCCCCGATGTTGGTGGATTTCCAGAAGGATGGCGCCACCACCAAGGGCCTGCTGAAGCCGGCAAGGAACGGCTACCTGTATTGGCTCAAGCGCAATCAGGACGGCGCGATTTCCTACATCAACTCCGAGCCCTACGTACCGCAGAACGTCTTCAAGGCCATCGATGCGAAGACCGGGCGGCCCGACGTAGATGTGGCCCATAAGCCCGCCACCGGCAAGGCGGCCCAGTTCTGCCCGGGCCTGTGGGGCGGCAAGGATTGGCCATACGAGGCCTATAACCCCAAGACGGGACTGGTCTACATTCCGTCCAACGAGAACCACTGCAACACCTTGGAAGGCAAGGTCGAGGAGCGGGTTCCCGGACAGTGGTGGACGGGCGTTGCTATTCCTGATCTGCACTTCTCGGTCGACACCAAGGCGAGCTTCTATGGCGAGCTGCAGGCGTACGACGTCAACACCGGCAAGCGGGTTTGGCGCAATCTGTATCCAAGCTCGATGATGTGGGGCTCACAGCTCACCACGGGTGGTGGTCTGCTCTTCACGGGCGGCACCAACGACCGTGAGTTCCGCGCCTATGATGCCAGGTCGGGCGAGCAACTCTGGCACTTCAAGACCAACTCCGGGATTATCGCACCGCCTTCGACCTACGAAATCAATGGCGTGCAGTATATCGCGGTTCAATCCGGCTACGGGGTCGATGCGGCGTTCCAGCAGGATCTGATGAGCCAGCTGGTAGGCTGGCAGAAGGATGTGCCGCAGGGCGGCGTGGTCTGGGTCTTCGCCGTGTCCAAGTAGGCCGATCTTTTGCGGAGGCCGGCCGCCAGCAATGACGGCCGGCCTCTCCTTCGGCCAAGCTTCGGCTATCCCGCCGAGCGACTTTCACCAGTTTTAGGATTTTAACGATGCAACGTGGTCGAGCGGGACGGATGCTGATTCACTTTTCCGGTTTTGCGTTGGTTGCTACGCTGGCGATCGCTGCGGCCGCACGCGGTTTGGAACAGGCGCGGGCCGATGAATCTCCGGCATATGACGTCGAGGTGACCGACGTGTCCGCCAAGGTCGGCGAGCCGGCGGTGTTGCACGCCACGTTGCGCGCGCGCGACGGCTACCGGGTTCTTCAGGGTTACAATAATCGGGTGATCGAGCTCTCCTCGCTTGACGATGGAGTGGCTTTCGATCGTCGCGTGGTGCGTGGCACCATTCAGGAGGGAGGCCTCGATTTCGCGATCGGTGTGCGGGCCACCAAGCCGGGCAAACATCCGATCAATGGCTATTTCAGGGTCGGTTACATCCATGGCAGCGACGAGTTTGCAATGGTGTCGCTGCGCCTGATCGCAAACGTCAATGGCACCGAATAATGGGAGGGACCTGCCACATGCCGTGCGATGATCGGCTGCACTGCCGTTGCTATAAACGTCGAACAATTCTTGGCCTGGCGCTTGTTCCGCTATTGGCGGTTGGCGCGCGCGCAGCCGAGGAAGGGGAGGCGGCCCAGCCGCCTGCGCCGGAAGATCGCTTCGTGTTTCTAAGCGGTGCGAAAAAGGGGCAAGTGGTTCACGCCGAGGACCTGGCGGTCGGCGGTCCACAGGTGCAGGCGTTTCCGATCGCACCGGATGGTACGGTGCGCAAGGGAAGCCAGCTCAATCTGGTGATCCTGGCGAGATTCGACCCCGCCGCACTGACCGATGAAACGCGGGCGCGCGCCGCCGACGGCGTTGTCGCCTATTCGGCGATCTGCACGCACCAGGGTTGCCCCGTGAACATGTGGTCAAAGGAGCGTAACGCATTCGTCTGCTCCTGCCACGGCTCCGTCTTCGATCCCAAAAACGGCGCCGAGGTGATCGACGGACCGGCTCCGCGTCCGCTTGCGTCGCTAGGGCTGAAGCTGAAGGACGGCGTCGTAACGGTTGCATCGACCTTTTCGAGTCGTGTCGGAGGCACGCAGAGCTGATTGGGGGCGGCCCAAAGCGCTCCGTCGCATGGCCATGGCGATGAACTTTGCGCCCGGATACAAGAATGCGGCGGAGAACGTCCGCCGCATTGATGTTCTTGCTATTTTCCTTCCCGTTCGACCTTCCGCTTTGCGTCCTCGTTCATTTCCCTGATTTTCGGATCGGGAGTGGTCTGGCCGGTCGTCTCCGTTCGCGTCGCCGGAGGGTTGTTGTTCGTAACCGACGTCTGACCCGGCAAGTCCTGGGCCGGGCGAGTCGCGGTGGCGGGTGGTGGCGAGCTTGATTGCGCGCTCACCGCCTGTGCGGTCAACAGAAGCGCGCCCGGCAACAGCAGCGCTAGCGTCCTGAGTTTGCGTTTCATCGATCTGCCTCCTTCGTCAGATCGATGAACGGTTTGTGCCGCTTGAACGTTCCCTCACGTCTGGAGCTGTTTGCCGATCGGAAGCACGCGGATGCGTTTTCCGGTGGCTGCGAAGATCGCGTTGGTCAACGCCGGCGCGAATGGCGGCACGCCAGGTTCGCCGACACCGCTTGGAGGCGTATCGGGTCCAGGCGGCACGATATAGACATTGGTGATGCGCGGGGATTCGTCGATCCGAACCACCACGAAATCATCCAGGTTCTTCTGTTGTACCTTGCCATCCTTGAAGGTGACCTCGCCATATTTGACCAGGCTCAAGCCCATGATGACCGCGCCCTCGAGTTGCGACTCGATGCGCTCTGGGTTGATGAAAGTTCCGCAATCGATGGCGGTATCGACTCTCGGTACCGTCAGCTTTCCCTTTTCGTCGACGGCCACCTCGACAATGGTCGCGATATAGCTGACGAAGCTCCGGTGCACGGCAATACCCAGTCCATGTCCCTTGGGCATGGGCCGTCCCCACTCGCCCTTCCGTGCGACCAGCTCGACAACCTTGCGCAACCGTGCGGTATCGATCGGATAGCTGCTGTAAGGCTCGCCGTAGTTCCAGGGGTCTTTGACCGAGGAGAGATCGACGATCCGTGGCGATCCGATAAGCTCCAGCAGCGTATCCTTTTGATCGCGGTTGGTCGCATGGGCGATCTCACCGACCATTGACTGCACCGCGAACGCGCGTGGGATGTTCGATACGGAGCGGAACCAGCCGATGCGCGTGTGCGCGGCTGCCTCCGGGTTTTCGCACTGGATGTTGGCGATCTCGAACGGCATATCGATTAGCCCCATTCCGAGTTCGAACGGCGCCTGATGCACCGTACCGGCTGCGAAAGTCGAGGCGATGCTGGGGGCAACGCTACGATGCCGCCAGGCGATGACTTTACCGTTTTTGTCCAGACCGGCCTCGATGCGCTCCGCCGATACGGTGTGCAGGAAGTCGTGACGGATGTCGTCCTCTCGCGTCCATTGTACCTTGACCGGCACGCCAAGTTCCTTGGAGAGCAACGCCGCCTCCAAGGCGAAATCACATTTCGATTTGCGACCGAATCCGCCGCCGAGCAGCGTGACATTGACGGTTACGTTCTCGATGGGAATATCGAGGGTTTTGGCGACATCCTCGTGCGTGCCTCCCGGACTTTGCACGGGAGCCCAGATCTCGGCCTTGTTGCCCTTGACGTTTGCAACCGCGACAGGCGGCTCCATCGATACGTGAGCAAGATGAGGCAGGTAATATTCACCCACGATCACCTTGTCCGCATTTTTCAAGGCGGCATCCACGTCGCCTTCCTTCCGGACGATCAGTCCGGGTTTCCTTGCTGCCTCCTCAAGCTCGGTCCGGTAGGAAGCTGAATCATACTTGCCGTTCGGCCCGTCCTCCCAGACGATTTTCAGGGCATCGCGGCCCTGGATAGCCGCGCCCGTATTGCGCGCGATCACGGCCACTCCGCCAAGCGGCTGGAACTTGGACGGCCACGGCCATCCCCTGACCTCCATCACCTTTTCTACGCCCGGGACCTTCATTGCCTCGCTACCGTCGAAGGAAACGAGCTTGCCACCGGTCACCGGCGGGCGAGCGATCACCGCATACTTCATATCGGGCAGGCGGACATCCGCACCATATTGCGCCGCGCCGGTGGTGATGTCGCGCAGATCGACAATTCCGATCTCGCCTTTACCAAGATACCGAAAGTCCTTCGGGTCCTTGAGTTTTAGTCCTTCGATGCTGGGCACCGGCTCCTTTGCGGCATCGGCCGCGAGCTCCCCGAATCCCAGTTTCCGGCCACTGGCACTGTGGACGACTTCGTGATTGACCGCCTTTACCTCGGTTGCCGGCACGCCCCAGCGCTTGGAAGCGGCGGACTCCAACATGCTGCGCGCGGAAGCGCCGATCTGACGCATCGGCATCAGATAATGACGCGTGCTGCGCGATCCGTCCGTGTCCTGATTGCCATATTTCGCCTCGTCGCCGGGGGCCTGCCGAACGTGAACGCGAGACCAGTTGGCTTCCAATTCCTCGGCAACAACCAGCGGAAGGCTGGTGCGCACGCCCGTTCCCATTTCCGAACGATGCGCGATGATCGTGACGATGCCGTCCGGTGCAATGGAAACGAACACGCGCGGATCGACCACGACGCCATGCGGCATCTTGCTTGCGCCGGTTTCATAACCGGCGAAGGCGGAACGGGACATCAACGGGGCGGCAAGCACGAAGGTCCCGGCGAGTCCCAGGCCTTTGAGGATGCCACGACGCGATACATTCTCGACCTTGATCGATCGTTCGAAACCACGAAGCTTGTTGGGGTTTGCAAAGATATTCATGATCATACCCCCGTCGATGCGAGGTGAACGGCGTTTTCGATGCGCTGGTAGCAGCCGCAGCGGCAAATATTGCCCGACATCGCGTCGCGTATCTGGTCGTGCGACGGCTTCGGGTTTTGCATTAGCAGCGATGCTGCTTGCATGATTTGGCCGGCCTGGCAAAAGCCGCATTGCGGCACGTTGACCTGGCGCCACGCCTTCTGCACCGGGTGGTCACCGGTCGGATGAAGTCCCTCGATCGTCGTAACGTCGCGGCCAGAGACATCGGCCACCGACGCAATACATGCGCGGGTGGCTTCCTTATCGACAATGACCGTGCAAGCACCACAAAGCGCCTGACCGCAACCGTATTTCGTGCCGGTCAGGCCAATCTCGTCGCGAATAAACCAGAGCAGGGGAAGATTCGGATCACCTTCCCAGGTCTGCTCCTGGCCATTTATTTTCAATTTTATCATGATGATTCCTCTCTCTGAGCTGACGATATCATTCAAGCCGCCAGTCATGCGCGAGCCTTCTTGCAGTTACCGCGTGCGTTCGGGCTCGGAAAACCTGGATGAGAAAGTGCAAAGGAAAATTCGCCAGTCAGTATTCAGTATTTAGGCGGCGCTGCCGTTGGGCGATCGTCCTTATGCGGCTTCAGCTTCATATTATATCAAAGTCAGCACGGCGTAGATCAATTCAATTTGCACCGTGGTTTTGCTTTGATCATGCAAGGTCATCGCGTGACGGTTCCGCGGACTTGGAACGGCAATACGTGTTTTTGTTCACCGACACTGTTCCCATGAGCTTGGAAACGGCAGGTTCCGCGCATTCCATGAGGAGGGCGCTTGGCTTGGGAACAAGAACCGAAGGACACCTCGCGTTATCCGAGGTCGATGTCGGCTGAGGCGATGGAACGCAAGGCTTGGTGGTTTAAGCGACCATTGAGTTCAATCAAATGCATTTGCTGGTCGTCGATCAATCGGCCGGTCCTAATGAATCGGATCAGCGAAAGAACAATGATCGCCATTCCGATGATTATCAGCACCAACCCGTCGTAGTGACTGAATGTGCCAGAAAACCGTTCCACCCAGGCCGGCGGTGTGATTGGTCCTGCGCGTGACCATCTTCGCCGCACGACGAAGATGGATTGCTCATTTAGGGGTTCGGCCGTGCGGGAGGCGATCTATGCCGGTTTCATCGAACTATCTTCGATGATGTCGAGCGCTGCTTGCGTTTTGCGCAGGCAGACGACAACGACCTTGGCTCGGGCGGGCTGCTGCAGGTTCCAAGGTATGGCTAGGCTGCGGCAAGTTCGATCTTCTCGGCCCTTTTTTTCTCGGCGTCGTAGACCTTGATCTGAAGCATAGGAAATCGCTGCTTGAGGTCTTTTGCGGTCTTTAGTGCCTGATCGCCGGTTGCGAAGGAAGCCTTGGCTTGGCCGTCCACCACCAGCGCGTAACCACTCGTTGGAAGGCCAATTGCCACTTTCTCTTTTACGGCAGGCGCGGCCATTCGTTGTTTGCGTAGCGGGCGCATTGCGAAACTCTTTCGTAAATTGTTGCCGGATGAAGACGATAACGCGCCGATACCGCACGCTGTTCCGGCGAAAACCTGCGGCAATTTTTTGGGTTGGAGGCCGCGAAATTCAGCCTTCGGTCATGGCTTTCGCTGGAACTGACTGAACATCCGTCCAGCCGCTGCTCGTCTTTGAGATGCGAACTACGTCGTCAAAGCGCCTTGCCGGTCGTGGTAGTTTTAGCGCCGGAACTGGAACCCGAACCTGGCAGATCGGAGCCGGTTGGTGGCTGGCACGACCGACACGACCGACACGACTGCCGCGGCTGGTCCGCGTTGCCTGGGAGTTCCTGCCAACCGCCAGCTAAGCTCCGAGAAGCTCGCTTGTTTAACTTGCGGCTGCCCTTGGATCCGCAAAAAAACGAAAGAGGCGGTCGAGCCGGGCCGCCTCTTTTTTAAAGTTCGCAAGCGAAGATCGCTCAAATCGCGGACCCGGAAAAACCCAACCGAATGAAAATTGGTCGCGGCATCTTTTGTTGGGCGCCGACCGTAAAATGGACCGGAAACGATCTCCGGCCCTTACCACAGACCGGATCATCGTTCCGGTGAGGGTGGAATTGTTATGAGCAAACCCAAATAATCGCGAAAGCCATCGGGATGCCGACACCTACGGCACCGCCAAGCATCATCATGAAATCAAGCAGCAGACCTGCTCCAGCTTGCAACTCACGACCTGACATACCATTACTCCATCGAGCCCCCGCCCATGGATGATGTTCAAAACGCCGACAGGCTGGACCTGTATGGTTAATGAAGGGTTAACGATCTCCTTTGCGTCGATCGCAGGTCCGGGACGCGGAGTGAAGCTTGGAACGCGCAGACGAGAATGAGTTTGCGTCGGCAGCCAGGCAACCGTTCGGGGAAGTGCGACATCAAATGACCTTATTTTTCCACTTTGCGGCCTTGCTTTGGTCATAACAGACTTGGGGAGTCGATCAGTAAATTCAGAGATGATCGGACTGGTGCATCCATGGATCCCACGACGAACATCAGGCAAACGCGCGATGCCTTGCTCTCACGAGTCGACGAGCAGCTCGCGCACACCTATGAACAAATCAAGAGCGCTGACGAGCAGCTCGACCGCATGAAAGCGCGGCTGTCCAGAGAGGACGGCGAATCCGCACCATCCCTTTCCCGGCATCCGCGCAACAGCGCGTGGCTGCGCGGCTTCGTGGGCTTGTTGCTCGCGGCCTACATCGTTGCCGCTGCGTTCGTTTCGCAGTCGTCCTATGGTGACGCCGTTACGCGGCGCGCGCCGCTGCTGGTTTCTGCTTTTACGCTGCCGTTGGAAAAACTCACGCTCCTGGCGCAACCGACTCCCTCTTCCGTTCACTTGGCCGCGGCGGAAGCAACTGCTCCGGATCAGGGCGCGCCGCCCGACATCACCTCGAAGGCCACGCCTAATCCTCCCGAGCCGGCGAAGCTGCTCCAGGCGATGGCGCGCCAGCTTGCAGATCTTGAGCGCGAGATCGAACAGCTAAAAGCAAGCCAGCAACAAATGGCCAGCGACAACGCAAACGCGATAGAGCAGCTAAAAACCAGCCAGGAGCAGGCGGCCCGCGACATTGCGAGGGATGCCGAACTCTTCAAAACGACCCAGGCGCAGCTGGCAGTACTTGTCGCCAAGATTTCCGAGAAGGAACTTCGGCCCAAGCCGCCGGCTCCGCAACAGCAGCTTACGGCTGGCGCGCATAAGCCTGTGCCAACGCCTGCGGCTCCGCAATCGAGCGTCCATCCGCGGGCGCCGGTGCAGTTGCCGTCCGAACCGCGGTAGCAAGTCGTGGCGGTCCGCTCATTGACGCCCGAGCAGGTCGATCTCATCAGGAAATCGTTCGATGCTATGTGGTCGATGAATCGTGACATCGGAGACCTCTGTTACAGCCGTTTCTTCGAGCTCTCTCCGGAAGCAAAAGACTTGTTCCCACGCGATATGGAGCGGCAGCGGGTCAAGCTGATGGACATGATCGCCGCGCTGGTCGGTTCACTCGACCAGCCCTCGCTTTTCCAATCTCTAGTCACGCATTCCGGTCGTCAACACTCCAGGTTGGGCGTTCAGCCATCGCAATATGCTGCATTGGGCAAAGCATTGATGTGGAGCCTGGAGTGCAAGTTTGGCGCCTCCTTTACTCCGGAGCTGCGGGAATCCTGGAGGATTCTGTACGCCACAGTGCAAGCCGAGATGCTGCGCGCGGCCGCGCAGGGCCAGTCCGCCAGGCGAGTGGATGCGAGCACTCGTCCCGAAGCAAACATCAGACGGCGTTAGTCTAGAAAACCTGCTTGGGTGCCAGGATGGATTGCACGGTTTGCAGGCCGCTTGCCAGCGCCGCCTCGACCGTTCCCATGTCGTGCCCGCGGTACAGCGCTTCGCCGGAAAACAGAACCGGACGGCCAGGCTGCGTTGCGAGCGCAGTTTTTGCCTCGCGCGCCTCGATCGTGGCGTAGGAATAGGCGCCCCTCGCGAACGGATCGTTAGCCCAATTGATCGCCCGCGCCATCATCAGATTCCGTCTCAGCTGCTTCGGATCACGGCCGAAAGCCTCGGCGAGCGACGCGATTCCCGCGTCGATCAATTCGTCCTCGTCGAGATTCGCCATGGCTTGCGTCTTCGGACCACCGAACCAGCCCGTGAGTACGGCAAGGTCAGCCGGATGCTGCGTCCACCAGACCGGTATCGTCGCATTCGAGAACAGGAACGACAGGTCGGCGAGCTCGCTTCCTCTTTCGAGCCACCAACGGGTCTCAAAGCGCAGCAAGATCTTAATGACGTTTCCGAAGCCGATATTCCCTGCGGCTGCGGCCTTCTCGCGTTCCGGCGGAGGGAGCACGATCTCTCTGAGCAGAGGCACAGGGACGGTGAGGATCGCGAGATCACACTGATCGGCCTCGCCGCTGGCGCAACGAACGGCGCTCCCGTTGTCGGTTGCCTCGATGGCGGTCACGACCGAGCCGAGACGGATCGCAGCGCCGTGTTTGCGGCATTCCGAGACCAGAAAATTCACGAGCTCGCCATAGCCGCCGGTAACGCGGGCTTGCTTGCTTCGGCCGCTGTCCATCCACTCGTCGCGCAACGCCAGGATGCTCGCCCGCCGCGGGTCGGCCGCGTCGTA
>Ga0163163_10004074_pt1 | contig 12458 bp, 8 predicted proteins | sample S65metaG_FD_119766 | JGI IMG/M metagenome (GOLD analysis project Ga0163163, IMG submission 119766) | Switchgrass rhizosphere microbial communities from Kellogg Biological Station, Michigan, USA - S6-5 metaG | ecosystem: Host-associated > Plants > Roots > Rhizosphere > Soil | place: USA: Michigan... | reverse complement strand
TTCATGCCGGACCAGGTGTTGCGCAAGGTGTGGGCGTACTTCGACGCCGCACCGGGCGGGCGGTGGGAGGTCCGCTACCGGCTGGACGAGACCGAACGGCTGCGGATCCTCGGCGAGCTGGGAGTCCTCGCCCACACCGCGCTGCTGTACCCGCACAAGCCGGGGATGGCGGCCTGGCTCAACGACTGGGGCGTGGACTTCGCCGCCCGTACCCCGAACTGCGTCGCCACCGGGACGTTCTTTCCGGAGTCCGATGTGGACACATACGTGTCGTCCGCGTTGGACCGGGGCGTGCGGGTCTTCAAGGCCCACCTGCAGGTCGGCGCCTACGACCCGCGCGACCCGCTGCTGGATCCGGTGTGGGGCATGCTCGCCGACGCCCGTACCCCCGTGGTCTGCCACTGCGCCAGCTCGCCGACGCCTGGGCCGTACACCGGCCCCGACCCGATCGCGGCGGTGATGAAACGGCACCCGGACCTCACCCTGGTGATCGCCCACTGTGGATCGCCGGAGTATGCCGACTTCCTCGACCTGGCGCAGCGCTACCCGAACGTCCACCTCGACACCACGATGTCATTCACCGACTTCATGTCGGAGCGCTCCCCGTTCCCCTCCTCGGAGTTGCCGCGGCTGCGGGACCTGGCCGACAGGGTCGTGCTCGGCTCCGACTTCCCGAACATCCCCTACCCGTACGCCCATCAGATCGAGGCCCTGGTGCGACTCGACCTCGGGGACGACTGGCTGCGACGGGTGTTGCACGACAACGGGATGCGGTTGCTGGGCCGCGGGCAGTAGGGTGGGCTGGCGCACGCAGGGTGCGTCCGGTCCGCGGGCAGGGCTCAGCCCACCTGAGTGGTTGCAGCACGGATCGGTCATCGCCTCCTTTCGGCCTGACGACGCGGACCTCAGGCACGCGAAAGGAGGTCGGCGTGCCGACCATCTCCCTGCCCGACGACCCGTCCCTGGCGCACCTGCGCGGCCAGGCCCGGTCCCTGCAGCGCGCCGCCAACGCGGGCGATCCCGTTGCGCGGCAACGCATTCTTGCCCACAGACAAGGCCACGACGGCGACGTGCCGTTGAGCCTGGCCCAGCTGGCGCTGGCCCGGGAGTACGGCTTCGCCAGCTGGCCGCGCCTGCGCCATCACCTCGACGTCATCGCCCGGTACCGCCGCGACCCGGAGCCCGACGGCGATGACCCGTTCTGCCGGCTGGCCTGCCTCAACTACACCCAGGACGGCCCGGACCGCTGGGCGCAGGCCCGGGCGCTGCGGCCGGAAGTCCCGGAGAGCATCTGGGCCGCGGCGGTCGCGTCAGATCCGGCCGCAGTAAAGGGGTTCCTGGCCGCGGACGTGACCCTGGCGCGCGCCGAAGGCGGCCCGTACCGTCTCACCGCCCTGGCCTACCTCGCCTACTCCCGCCTCGACCCGGAGGTGCACGAGGACCAGGTGCTGGACACGGCCCGGATCCTGCTGCGCGCCGGCGCCGACCCGAACGCCGGCTACCTGTGGCGCGGCCTGACGACGCCGTTCACCGTCCTGACCGGCGTGCTCGGCGAGGGTGAGCAGGGTCCGCGCCACCAGCCCCGGCATCCGCACTGGTACGCCCTGGCCCGGTTGCTGCTGCAGGCGGGGGCCGACCCGAACGACGGTCAGGGCCTGTACAACCGGATGTTCGTGCCCGGCACCGAACACCTCGAGCTGCTCCTCGAGTTCGGACTCGGTCGGGGCAGCGGTGGTCCGTGGCGGGCCCGGCTGGGTGACGCACTGGAGACGCCGGAGCGGATGCTGCGCCAGCAGCTGAGCTGGGCGTTGCGTAACCACCACGCCGACCGCGTCCGTCTGCTCGCCGAGCACGGGGTGGACGTGCAGGCCCCGTTCGCCGACGGCCGGACCCCGGCGGAGGTCGCCGCGCTCGCCGGTGACCCGGAGGCGGTGGCGATCCTGGTCGACCGCGGCGTCGAGTCGCCGCGGTTGTCCCCGGCCGAGGCCCTGATCGCGGCGATCCTGGGCGAGGACCAGGAGACCGCGTCACGCCTGCTCGACGCGGATCCGAGCCTCGCCGAACGGATCCGCTCGGCACACCCGGGGCTGGTCCTGGAGGCCGCGGACGCGGGTCGGGTTCGGGCCGTGACGGTCCTGGCTGAGCTGGGCTTCGACGTGAGCGCGCGGGCCCGGCCCGGGTCCGGCCACGCGAACGGCGCGACCCCGCTGCACGTGGCCGCGATCGACGGGCACGAGGCGACGGTGGCCGAGCTGCTGCGGCTGGGCGCCGATCCGACCGTCCGCGACGTGGAGCACGACAGCACCCCGCTGGGCTGGGCCGAGTACGCCGGCCAGGCCGGAACCGCCGACCTCCTTCGCGAGCCGCCGTCGCGATCATGAGGTTTGGAAGCCCAAGATCACCGCGATCATGACGACAGCCTCATGATCGCGGGCGAGGTGAGACAGCTGACAGCGCTCGGCGCTGGGCCCGTACCAAGCTAGATTTTCCGACGTGATGGAGGGGATCGACCCGGACCGGCTTTCGGTCTGCCTCGACGTGCTCGCGCAGGCCGAGGCGTTGCCGGCGGATCATCCGGACGCCGAACGTGTGCGGATGGCCACCGCGAAGCTGTTCAAGGTCGTCAAGCAGCGGCGGCGCCGGGTCCGGCGGGCCGAGGTGAGCGCGGCCGACCGGGCCGTGATCGCGGCGACCGCGACCGGCGCGCCCGGCCGGATCGACGATGAGACCAACGGCGTGGAGCTCCGGTCGGCGGTACAGGGGGCCAGCGCCGGCACGCTTCTTCGAGCCCGGCCCTGCTACGTCTGCAAGCAGCTCTACGACCGGGTCGACGCCTTCTACCACCAGCTCTGCCCCGACTGCGCCGCGCTCAACCGGCAGCGACGCGAGGCCCGTACCGACCTGACCGGGCGTCGCGCGCTCCTCACCGGCGGACGCGCCAAGATCGGCATGTACATCGCGTTGCGGCTGCTCCGCGACGGCGCGCACACCACGATCACGACCAGGTTCCCCAACGACGCGGTACGCCGCTTCGCCGCCATGCCGGACAGCGGCGAGTGGCTGCACCGGCTCCGCGTGGTCGGCGTCGACCTGCGCGACCCGGGCCAGGTGATCGCGCTCGCCGACGACGTGGCCGCCGCGGGCCCGCTCGACATCTTGATCAACAACGCGGCCCAGACGGTACGGCGCAGCCCCGGCTCGTACGCGCATCTGGAGGCGGGGGAGTCGGCTCCGCTGCCCGACGGGCCCCTGCCGGAGCTGATCCGGTTCGGGTCGGCGACGCGCGAGATCTCCGCACTGGGCACCGTCGTCCCGGCGCAAGCGGTCGCCGCGCTGGCGCTGACGGCCGGGTCGGCCTCGCTCGAGCGAATCGCGGCCGGCACCGCGGTGGACGCCGGCGGGCTCGCTCCCGACCTGGCCGACAGCAACAGCTGGGTCCAGCGGGTGAACGAGGTGGACCCGTTGGAGCTGCTCGAGGTCCAGCTGTGCAACGTGACGACGCCGTTCATCCTGGTGAGCCGGCTGCGGCCGGCGATGGCCGCCTCGTCGTACCCCCGCCGGTACGTGGTGAACGTGTCGGCCATGGAGGGGGTGTTCAGTCGCGGGTACAAGGGACCCGGTCACCCGCACACCAACATGGCGAAGGCGGCGCTGAACATGCTGACCCGCACGAGCGCCGACGAACTGTTCACCGACGGCATCCTGATGACCAGTGTGGACACCGGGTGGATCACCGACGAGCGCCCGCATCCGCTCAGGACGCGCCTCGCCGCCGAGGGCTTCCACGCTCCGCTGGATCTGGCCGACGGCGCGGCGCGGGTGTACGACCCGATCGTCCGCGGCGAGCTGGGCGAGGACCTGTACGGCTGCTTCCTCAAGGACTACGCGCCGGCCCGGTGGTGATTAACCCAGGCCGGCATAATCTGTGCGGTGCACGCGCGCCAGATCTCGTACTTCCTCGCCGTGGTCGAACACGGCGGTTTCGGACGCGCGGCCGCCGCTCTCCAGATCGCCCAGCCGAGCCTGTCCCAGTCCGTCCGGACGCTCGAGCGGGACATGGGGGCCGACCTGTTCCGGCGGGCCCCACACGGCGTGGTGCTCACGGCCGCCGGTCGAGCCCTGCTCGGTCCGGCCCGACAGCTCATGCGCGATCTCACCACGGCCCGTGACGCGGTCGGCGGCACGCGCGGTCCGAGCGCGATCGACATCGTGGCGTGCCGGCCGCTCGGCACGTACCCGGGCGCTGCGCTGGTCGCATCGTTCGCGGCGGAGCATCCGGACGTGCGGGTGCGGCTGGACCGGGCCGACCTCGACGACCGGCTGGCCGGTCTGGTCCGGGACGGCTCGTCGGAGCTGGGCCTGACCTACCTGCCCAACCCGCGGATGGAACTGGCCTCCATCGAGCTCGGCGTCCACGAGTTGCTGCTCGCTTTCCCGCCCGGCGACGCGCCGCCCGCGGGGCGGGTTCCGCTGGCCGCGCTGGCCGGCACCAGCCTGGTCGGGGCGCACCGGGGCTCGCGGGCCCGGGCGATGGTCGAAGCCGAGCTGCGCAACGCCGGCGTGCGGACCCGCGTCGTGGTCGAGGTGGCCCAGCGCGACACGGCGCTCGACCTGGTCGCGGCCGGCGTGGCGGCCACCTTCGTCGTCGACGCCACCGAGGCGGCGACGCGGGCCCGGGGGCTGGAGGTGCGGCCGGTCGACCCGCCGCTGCGGATGCCGTTCGGGTTGATCCACCGGCACCGGCCACTCTCGGACGCGGCAAAGGCGTTCGTCGAGCACGCGCAGCAGGTCACGCACTCAGGCTCAGCGGAGAACGGCCCGGCCGAGGAGCGGATCTAGACATGGACCTGCGACGGCTCGAGTACTTCCTGGCCGTGGTTCAGCACGGCCAGGTGACCTCGGCCGCGTCGGCCCTGCGGGTGGCCCAGCCGTCGTTGTCCCAGGCAATCAAGGCCCTGGAGCGCGACCTCGGAGTTCAGTTGTTCACCCGCGAAGGCCGCACGCTGCGGCCGACCCGGGCGGGTCGGGCCCTGGTCGAGCCGGCCCGCCGGGTGCTCGGCGACCTGGACACGGCGCGGGCGGCCGTGGCCGACGTGGTGGAGCTCGCCGCCGGATGGCTCGACATCGCCACCCATGACCTGCTCGGCCGCGACCCGCTGGTCGCCGCGATCGCCGCGTTCCATGAGCTGTACGCCGGCATCCCGGTCCGGGTCCATTCGCCGCGCGACGAGGACGACCTCATCCGCCTGCTCGCCGACGGACGGTGCGAGCTGGGCCTGGCCTTCCTCCCGGTACCGGAGGCCGGCCTCACCGTGCGGCCACTGGGAACCCAGGAGGTCTGGGTGGTCCTGCCGCCCGAGCATGGCGCCCCGGACGATCCACCGAGTCCGATGCCGGTCGGCGCCCTGCACGATGTGGCGTTCGTGGACAGCATGCGCGGGTTCGCCTCACCACGCGGAGTAATCGCGGCCGCACTGCGCGAAGAGAAGGTTTTGATTCGCCCAGTGGTACGGACCCGTCACCGTGAGTCAATATTGCCGATGGTGATGGCCGGCCTCGGCGGCGCGTTCACCACGAGCGCGTACGCGCGAGAGGCGGCCCGGGCCGGCGCGGTCGTGCGGCCCCTGGCGCCCCCGGTCACGTGCGATTTTGCTTTGGTACACCGAGATGCCACGCTGTCACCGGCAGCGCGGGCGTTCGTCCGGATCCTGCTCGATGTGGTCGGCGGGCAGGCCGACGCGGTCGAGGCCGGCGCAGCCCCACCCGTCACGACGAGTAAGTAAGCCCGACCCATAGCAACGACCTATGACCCCACTGATTTTTCGTCTGTTAATTCGGCTTGTCGGACTCTTGTGGTCAGGCCGGTCCACCACGAGAAACTTACGGGACACGAGACTGACTCACCGTAGACACGAGAATTTCGCGGCGATACCCGGCGCGGAGTCATGTAGCGGGATCAGTTAGCGCGGCCCGGCGGGCATCGCGGAGCGGTCACACCTGAGACCGCCACCCGGGGTGAGGGTCCCGGTCAGATTGGTGAAAGGGGGACCAGGTGCTCGAAACGCCTCGCGCGCGTGACTACGTGCCGCGCCAACGCCCGCGCTCCGGTGAAGGGTCGGTGATCGGTCCGCCGCCGCGCCACCTCGCCGCCGGGCCCGATCCCCGTGAGGTCGACTACGGGTACAAGCCCGCACCACCGTCCCGGCGGCGCGGCTGGCAGTGGCTGCTCGTGGTGACCATGATCGCGCCGCTACTCACGCCGCTGTACAACCGGATGACCCCGACTTTCTGGGGCATTCCATTCTTTTACTGGTACCAGATCGGTTGCGCGGTGTTCAACTCGCTCGTGATCACGTTCGTGTACCTGATCACGAAGGGACGTCGTCGCTGATGCCCGGGTTGACTGACCGGCAGATCGAGATCACGGTCTTCATGACGCTGCTCGCGGCGATGGTCGCCGTGGCCCTATACGCGTCCTACTGGCGCCGACCTCGCAACCCGCACACGCTCGAGGAGTGGGGCGTCGGCGGTCGCGCCTTCGGTAACTGGGTCACCTGGTTCCTCGTCGGCGGCGCCTCCTACACGGCGTACACGTTCGTGGCCGTTCCGTCGTTGACCTGGGGTACGGGCGCGTTCGGCTTCTACGCGCTGCCGTTGGCGCTGTTCACCTCGCCGCTGGTGTTCTGGATGAGCCCGCGCGGCTGGTCCGTCGCCCACGCGCACGGCTTCATGACCTACGGAGAGTTCGCGCGGGCCCGGTTCGGCTCGCGGACGACCGGGGTCATGGTCGCGATCCTCGGCGTCGTCGCCACCATGCCCTACATCGCGGTCCAGCTGATCGCGCTGCAGGCGGTGTTCAAGGTGGTCGGCATGACCGGCGAGTGGCCGCTGCTGATCGCGTTGACGGTCCTGTCGATCACCACGTTCCGCGGTGGTCTGCGGGCACCGGCGCTGCTGTCGATCGCCAAGGACATCCTGCTGATCTGGCTGATCCTGTCGGTGGTGCTGGTCGTGGCCATGTCCGGTGGCTGGGGTGGCGCGTTCTCGGCGTCGGCGCTCCGGTTCGACCACGACACGTCGCCGACCAGCGCGCTCCTGCTGTCCCAGCCCGGCCAGTTCGCCTACCTCACCCTGGCGCTCGGCTCCGGCCTTTCCATCTACGCGTACCCGCACGCCTTGACCGCCATCCTGGCCGCCAAGGACCGGGCGACCGTCCGGCGCAACTCGGCCGCCCTGCCGATCTACGCGCTGGCGCTCGGCCTGATGGCACTGCTCGGCTTCTTCGCCATCTCGAAGAACGTGTTCCCGATCGGGTTCGTGCCGGGCAAGTCGGTCGGTGACCTGAACACGATCATCCCGCAGCTGTTCCACCAGCTGTTCCCGGCGTGGAGCGCCGGCATCGCCTACGCCACGCTGGTGGTGGCCGCGCTGATCCCGGCCGCGATCATGTCGATCTCGGCGGCGAACTCCTTCACCCGGGTCATCTACGTGGACTTCATCCGTCCGCGGGCCTCGGCCAAGGAAGAGCACCGGGTCAGCCAGTGGGTGTCGCTGTTCATGAAGTTCGGCGCCGCGGTCGTCCTGATCGTGCTGCCCCAGCAGTTCTCGACGGACTTCCAGGCCATCGGCGGCATGATCGTGCTGCAGACGATTCCGGCGGTCTTCTTCGGCCTGCTGACCGGTTGGTTCCACCGGGGGGCCCTGATCATCGGCATGGTGGTGGGCCTCGGATACGCCACGTACATGTGGTACAACACTCCGCAGTACTCGACCGACCTGAAGTCGATCGTGCGGCCGCACTTCGGCGGGCAGCTCTACCCGGTGGCCAAGTGGGGCATCGACAGCAAGGCCCAGGTCTACATCGGACTGGCCGCCCTGGTGGTCAACCTCGTCATCGTGATTGTCGCTACGGCGATCCTGAAGCTGCTACGGGTCCCGGCGGGCACCGACCACACCCGGCCCGATGACTACACCGCCGACGCCGACGACCCGTCGGTCGAGCGCCTCGAGGCCCTGCTGGACGGCACGCCGCAGAAGTCCGGCGCACACGCCCTTCGATATTGACCGCTCGCACGAAGCGCCCCGGGCCGAATGGCTCGGGGCGCCTTTGTTTTCTCCGACTACATATTAATTCCGCCGGAGAATGACGCATGTGCATCTTCACGTGCATCGAACCGTTCGCATGCGCACCGCGTTTAGGCGAGTGGAGTAATGCGTGACCGGTGGGGACCAGCACGCAGCGCCCCCTCCCGCCGGCGGAGGCGGAAGGGGGCGCCTGTGCGGCCTGCTCGACCCCGATTCGGGAGCCATCCGGCTGGCCGGCGGGAGGCTCCCGGGCGTGGGGGTCGTCAGGCTGACCTGAAGGTGCGTGCGAGCGTGCTTCAGGACGGTGCTCAACTGGCCGCGTTCTTCAGACCGTGCTCAAAGGGAACGGCGGAGCGTGGTGGTGCGATGACGACAACGGTGTGAATCCCGGACGGTTCGGCGCCTTGCAGGGTTAGCGACGGAGTCCGTACCTGACTCGGGAACTGGTTGTCCCGTGCCCGGCGGGTGGTGCGTATCTGGGTGGTGAGTTGGAAGTCTGGTTGCTGACGAGGAATTTTCGCATCGGCAGAATTGCCGGCCTCTTCCCAATCCGTTACCCGTAGGTAACACTGGCGGAATGTTCGGCCCATCGATCGTGACCGACGCCGGCCTGCGTGGGCGCAGCGACCTGCAAGAGGCGATCACCGTCATCCTGGCCAACGCCAAGGATGGGCGTGGCTCGGCGTTGTCGCTGTACGGGGATGTGGGCGTCGGCAAGACGGCGCTGATGGAAGCTGCCGCGAACACCACGAAGTCCTTTCTCGTGCTGGCGACCAGCGGCAGCGAGCGGGAGGCGGAACTGCCCTTTGCCGGTCTGCACCGCCTGCTCGGCCCGGTCGCCGACCAGGTCGCCGGCCTGCCCGCGCCGCAGTCGGCGATCCTCACCCGGGTGCTGGAGAGTGGCGCCTGCGGCCAGGACGAGATGTTCGCGCTCTCGGCCGCCGTGCTCGGCCTGCTCCGGCTCATCGCGGCCGACCGGCCGGTGCTGTGCCTCGTCGACGACGTGCAGTGGCTGGACCGCCCGTCGCTGGACGCGCTCGCGTTCGCGGCGCGCCGGTTGCACGCCGAGCGGATCGTCATGCTGTTCGCGGCCCGTACCGGGGACCGCGCGGTGGACCTGCTGCCCGGAGTGACCAGCGCCGGTGTCTTCGAGCTGGACCACGCGACCAGTCGCGACCTGCTCGCCGACCTGGTGCCGGGCGGGCTGGCCGGCGACGTCGCCGGCGTGCTCGCCACGCTGTCGGGCGGCAATCCGCTCGCCCTGGTCGAGCTGGCCCGATCGCTGACGCCGGAACAGAAGCGCGGCGAGGCCGGGCCGCCCCGTAGCCTGCCGCCCGACAGCGTGCTGATGCGTGTGCTGCGGGGCCGGATCGCCCAACTGCCCGCCGACACCCAGTGGCTGGTGCTGCTGGCCGCGGCCGACGCCGACCTCGACGTCGGCGCGCTGATGCGGGCCAGCCGCGCCTCCGGCATCGACATCGCCGCGCTCGAGCCGGCCGAGCGGGCCAACCTGGTGCAGATCCGGGGCAACGCGCTGGTGTTCCCACAGCCGTTGCTGCGCACGATCGTGTACGACGATGCGACGCTGGCCCAGCGGCGCGCGGTCCACCTGCTGCTGACCCAGATCCTCGACCCCGAAACGCAACCGCTTCGCTACAGCCTGCATCTGGCCGCCGTCGCCGAGGGGCCCGACGCCGGTCTGGCCGACGCCCTCGCCCGGGCCGCGGCGACGCAGGGCTCGCCGCGGGCGGCGGCATCGCGCGCACTCGAGCGCGCGGCCGAGCTCACCACCGACCCGGTGGTGGCCGCGACTCACCTCGTCGCCGCGGCCCGCCAGGCATGGGAGGGCGGCGAACCGCACCGCGCCCGGATGCTGCTGCGCCGGGTCCAGCCGACCGCGGTGCCCCAACACGTCAACGCCCAGTCGGAGCTGTTGCTCGGCGAGATCGAGCTGCGCGCCGGCACCATCTCGCACGCCCGGCAGACTCTGCTCGCCGCCGCCGGTGACCTCGCGCAGGACCGCCAGTTGGCGCTGAGCGCGATGATGCGGGCCAGTGAGGCGCTCTGCCTGACCGGGGAGTACCCGCGGCTCGCCGACGTTGCCCGCCAGGCGTTGGCGCTGCGACGGTCCGAGGAGCCGCTCGGCACGCAGCTGTTGTTCGAGCAGTTCGCCGGTATGACCGCGATGTTCCAGGGCAACCACGAGGTCGGCGTGGCCGCGCTGCGGCGCGTGCTGGCGCTCGCCGACGAGCTGCACGACGCGGTGGCCCTGATCCGGGCCAGCATGGCCGCGGTCGTGCTCGGCGACGACGCCCAGGCATACCGCCTTGCCCATCGAGCCATCAGTGTGGCTCGATCAACCGGTGACGCGTCGAGTGTGCCGCAGGCGCTCGAGCTCGCGGCCGCCGCCGAGCTCGCCCTCGGCCGGTACGCGTCGGCCCGTTCCACGCTCATCGAAGGACTCCCGCTCGCGCGGGCCACCGGGCAGGAGAGTCTGGCCAGCAACATCCTCGCCACCCTGGCCGTCATCGCCGGTGTCGCCGGCGACCGCGACGAGTGCCTCAAGCGGGTGCACGAGGCGCGGGCTCACACAGCCGCGCACGGCGTGACCCGCGCACAGGCCCAAATCGACTGGGCGCTGGGTGCGCTCGATCTGGCCGCGGGCAAGCCGGCCGATGCGCTCGCCCGGCTCAAGGCTCTGGTCAGCAGCAAGTCCGGACGGGGCCAGCTGGTCATCCAGATCGCGGCAACGCCGTACCTGGTCGAGGCGGCGGTGCGATGTGGCGAGCGCAAGGTGGCCGAACACGCGGTCAGACTGTTCGGACCGTGGGCGACGAACACCGAGAACACGGCCTGGCTCGCCCTGCTGGCCCGCTGCCGCGGCCTGCTCGCCCTCACCGACGAGGAGGCCGACAAGCACTTCGGCGAGGCGCTGCGCCTGCACCTGGCCGGCGAGTCGGAGTTCGACCAGGCACGCACCGAGCTGTTGTACGGGCAGGAGTTGCGGCGCGCCCGCCGGCCCAGCGCGGCCCGCGAGCATCTTCGTCATGCGCTGGAAGCCTTCCAGCGGCTCGAGGTTCCACTGTGGGTAGAGCAGGCGGCTACGGAACTGCGAGCCGCCGGCGACCACGTCGAGCACCGGCAGGTCTCGGTCTCCGACGCGTTGACCCCGCAACAACTTCAGATCGCTCGCCTGGCCGCGGCCGGAGCCACGAATCGCGAGGTGGCAAAGCATCTTTTTCTGAGTACTCGGACGGTCGACCATCACATGCGGAACATCTTCGCCCGGTTGGGCATCCGCTCCCGCGTTGACCTCGCCAAGTTGATGAACTGACGCCCGTCGTAGCGGCTTCATAACGGGTTAACCGCTCAGGTCACGGCCCTGCAACGAGAGCATTGACAAGCCGTTTCTCAAACGTACACTCCTAGTGCAATAACCTCCGGACGTCGGTAAGCCGCACAACTTCACGCCGGACAACGTCGCACCGGCCTCCGGTCGGTTCAACCACATAGGAGCGAGGTGGGGATGAGTTCGTCGCCAGGCGAGACCTCCGGACAGGCCGCGTCCCTGACATTGCAGGGAATCGGCGTGCGCTTCGGCGGCCTTATCGCGCTGGAGGACGTCTCGATGGACGTCCCGGCCGGGCGGATCGTCGGAATCATCGGCCCTAACGGCGCGGGCAAGACGACGCTCTTCAACGTGGTGTGCGGCTTCGTGAAGCCGACCGCCGGCATGATCCTGCTCAACGGTCAGCCGATGCAACCGCGACCGGACCGTCTCGCCGGCATGGGCATCGCCCGCACGCTGCAAGGGGTTGGACTGTTCAATGGTCTGACTGTTGTCGAGAACGTCATGGCCGGAGCCACCCATCTGGCGAAGGCGGGCTTCGCCTCGGCCATGTTGGGACTGCCGCGCAGCGACCGGGACGAGCGTCGACTTCGCAACGAAGCGATGGAGCTTCTCGATGAGCTCGGCGTGGCCGGTCAGGCCAACCTTCCGCCGGCCGTGCTGCCCTACGCGTTGCGCAAGCGGGTCGCGTTGGCCCGGGCCCTCGCCTCGCGGCCGCGGCTGCTGTTGCTCGACGAGCCGGCCGGTGGTCTCGGCGGGGACGACATCAACGAACTCGTGGGTCTCGTCTCCGGCCTGACCAGTCGGGCCGGCGGCTGCAGCGTGATGCTCGTCGAGCACCACATGGACTTCGTCATGAAGATCTGCAACCAGATCGTCGTGCTCGACTTCGGCCGCGTCATCGCGACCGGCACCCCGCATGAGGTCCGCACCAACCCCGCGGTCACCGAGGCCTACCTCGGCGCGGAGGTCGATTTCGAGACGGAGACGGTGACGTCATGACGGCGACGGCAAGCGCTGGCAC
>Ga0163163_10004072_pt1 | contig 12464 bp, 11 predicted proteins | sample S65metaG_FD_119766 | JGI IMG/M metagenome (GOLD analysis project Ga0163163, IMG submission 119766) | Switchgrass rhizosphere microbial communities from Kellogg Biological Station, Michigan, USA - S6-5 metaG | ecosystem: Host-associated > Plants > Roots > Rhizosphere > Soil | place: USA... | reverse complement strand
GAGCGCGCGATGATCTCGCTCCGCGATGTCCGATTCGGCTACACGAGGGGAACGAGCGCGTTCTCATGCGACGCGATGGACGTCGGCCCAGGTGTTACACTGCTGCTCGGACCGAACGGCGCCGGGAAGAGCACGCTGCTCAAGCTCATCTCGGGGGTAGAGCAGCCGACGACCGGCTCCGTGCGCATCGACGGTCACGACCTGTGGCAGGACGAGGTCGCCGCCCGTGCCGCACTCGCGTACGTGCCCGAGCACCCGGATCTCACACCGTATGCAACGGTCGGCGAAGTGCTCGGGCTCGTATGTCGTCTCCGAGGCCGACCGGCAGACGACGGCGCGCGTGCGCTCGAGGTGGTCGGCTTGCGAGATCTCGGAGACCGTTCGGTGCGTGAGCTCTCCATGGGACAACGTCGGCGTGCCGTACTCGCCGCGGCGTTCATCGGCGAGCCCGGCACGTTGCTGCTCGACGAGCCGCTGGAAGCCATGGATCGACCCATGCGGCAGTGGCTCACGTCGTGGATCAGCGACGCGAGCGCGAGAGACGCGACGATCGTGATCGCCACGCACGATGTCGAGCCGTTCGTACGCCTGGCGCGGTGCGCCATTGCCGTGGCCCAGGGCGGGGCGCGCGTGATATCTCCCCTGCCTGACGAGCACGATGCGAGGATGGCACTGCTGGATCGCGTCGCGCACGGCACAGTACCTTAACGGCATGATCCCGAATCCGTTCCGCGTCTCAACAACTTCGATCGTCGCCGTGCTGGCCGCCGTCGGTACGGCTTCCTGCGCGCACAATCCGGCGCCGACCCCGTCGACTGCGCCGGGGAAGATCGCTGCGATCCCGAATCCGGCGCCGACTGCGCTCCCTGCACCGCCAGCTCGAGCCTTCAACCCGCGCGAACCACTCACGCCGGCGCAAGCGACGTGGGTGGACAGCACGCTCGCGACGCTCTCGCTCCGCGACCGCGTCGGCCAGATGGTGATGGTCTGGGTGCTCGGCGACTACACGAGCTACGGCGATTCGTCCTACGCCGAGGTGCGCCGATGGATCGAGCGCGACCACATCGGGGGCGTGAGCATGTCGTTAGGCACGCCGATCGAGGTCGCGGCCAAGATCAACAACATGCAGCGGCTGTCGCGTGTCCCGCTGCTCACGTCCTCGGACCTCGAGCCCGGTCTCGGGCGGCTCGAGGGCGGAATCTTCACGCACTACCTGCTCGACGCCGGAAGCGCCACCGTGTTTCCGAGCGCGATGGCGATCGCCGCGACCGGTCGCGACCAGGACGCGTACGACGTCGCGAAGATCATCGCGCAGGAAGCGCGCGCCGTCGGGATTCAGATCAACTTCGCGCCGGTCGTCGACGTCAACAACAATCCGTCGAACCCGGTCATCAACACGCGGTCGTTCGGCGAGGACCCGCAGCGTGTCGCGCGCCTGTCGGCCGAGTTCGTGCGCGGTACGCAGGACGGCGGTGCGGTGTCGACGGCGAAACACTTCCCCGGCCACGGAGACACCGACGTCGATTCGCACGTCGGACTCCCGATCGTTGGCGCGAACTGGGCGCGGCTCGATACGCTGGAGCTCGTGCCGTTTCGCGCGGCGATCAACGCAGGTGCCGGGATGGTGATGACGGCGCACATCGCGTTGCCCGCTATCGAGGGTGATTCCACGACACCGGCGACGCTCGCGCCCAAGATCATCACGGGTGTGCTGCGCGACTCGCTGCGGTTCGGTGGCATCGCCATCACCGATGCGATGACGATGGAGGGAGTCGGCAAGGGTTACAGCGTCGAAGAGAGCTCCGTCCTCGCGGTGAAGGCCGGCGCCGACATCATCCTCAAGCCAAGCGATCCGACGAAGGCGATCGACGCCGTGGTGAGCGCGGTCGAGCGCGGGGACATCCCGCGCGCCCACGTCGACTCCGCAGCACGGCACGTGCTCGAGCTCAAGGCCCGCGTGGGCGCCGCGTTCTACCCGGTGACAGATCTCGATGCCTTGCGCGAGGTCGTCGGATCGCCGGAGCATCGCGCGGCCGCGGCCGATATCGCGCAGCGCGCGGTGACGCTGCTTCGGGACAACGGCCCGCTCCTGCCGGTGTCGGGGCGGCGCGTGGCGGTCGTGCAGTACATGCCCGAGACGGAGCTTCGCGCCGGCAAGATCTTCGGCAGCGACATCCGCTCGGCCGTCCCTGGCGCCCGCGTGATCAAGATCTCGCCCGCGACGTCGGCGAGCGATCTCGATTCGGTGACGCATCAGGTGAGCGGCGCGGATCGTGTGATCGTGGCGGCGTACGTGCGCCGGATCGAAGGTGAGGGACGTCCGGCGGTGCCGCCGCACATCGCGAAATGGATCGATGAGCTCGCGCGCAAGGAAAAAGTCGTCGCCGTGGCGCTCGGGAATCCGTATCTGATCAGGCAGTTCCCGAGCGTGCAGAGCTACCTCGTCACCTACGGCGTAAGCGACGCCCTCGAGCGCGCGGCGGCTGCCGCCGTGCTCGGGCGCTCTACCATCACCGGTACGACGCCCGTCTCCTTGCCAGGTTTTTTCCGTCGCGGAGACGGGATAAAGCGTTAGGCGCGGGTCCCGCTGACGCGCTTCCGACGCGCCTTCGATTCCCGATTCCCTATTCCCGATTCCCTGGTCCCGACCACCCGGTACGTCGACAACACGCACCCGCCGTCGATCACCTTCGACTCGGCCAACACGAGGGAGATGCGGCGGCCGGCATCGCGGAAGAATGGCACGCCGGAGCCGAGCAGGATCGGGTGCACGTTGAGCCCCACTTCGTCGATCACACCCGCGGCGAAGAGCGACTGGGCAAGCTCACCGCCACCCATCACGCAAATGCCCTTCCCGGGCTGCTCCTTGAGCTGCCGCACAAACTCGCCAGGGTCCTCCCGAACGAGGTGCGCACCGTGACCCACGCGGTCGAGCGTGCGCGAGAAGATGTACGTGGTGATGCCCTTTGTCCCGCCACCGCCGCCACCGCCGCCCTGCCCGACCGCCACCTCCCACGTCTTTCGGCCCATGAGCATTGTGTCGATCGACGCCCAGTAGGTCGCCATGTACTCCTGAACGTCCCGGCTGAAATGCAGCCAGTCCATGGACCCATCGCTCGGCGCGATAAAGCCGTCGAGACTGCAGGCAGCGCCGTAGGTGACAGTGCGCATTGTGGGTTCCTCCGCGTGGAGTTGTCGTGGTGCAGGAGGCGCCAGCGGTCTATACTACGTTGGCGTTTAGTTTCAAACTATATGACCGTTTAGAAACGTCAAGCCTCTTGTGAGTCCCCGCCCTAGAAAAGTCAGCGACGAGGAGGTCTTCGCCGCCGCCCATCGCGCGACGAACCGGCTTGCCCCGAGTGAGCTCACACTCGCCGAGATTGCGGCCGAAGCCGGCGTGACGGCGGGCGCGCTGGCGCAACGATTCGGATCGAAGCGAGAGTTGCTCCTCGCGCTCGCGCGCGCCGCCGCGGCATCGACCGGCGACTTCATCGGTCAACTCAAGGCCGCGCATCGTTCCCCACTCGCGGCCGTGCGCGCGTATGCCGAGTGCATGGCGCAGCTGGCGCAGTCGCCGGCGGCGCTGGCCAGGAACCTCGCCTATCTCCAGATCGATCTCGCCGATCCTGCTTTCCGCGAGCAGCTCGCCGTGCAGGCGAAAGCAACGCGCGCGGGGCTCGTCGACCTGTTGACCGCGGCCGTCGCCGCGGGTGAGCTCCGGCGCACGACGGACGTCGCGGCGCTCGCGCGGACGGTCGAGGCGATGGTGAGCGGCTCGCTCATGACCTGGGCGTTCTACAGCGAAGGCCCGGCGGAGCGGTGGATCCGCGACGATGTGAACGCGGTGCTCGCGCCCCATCTGCGAAAGAAGAGGGATGGGGGATGAGGGATGGGGGATGAGGGATGTGGTTAACAGCGCTCTTCCCCATCCCCCATCCCTCATCCCCCATCCCTCATCCCCCTGTCACTTCGCGCACCGCGCCTACCGCCTCGTCCACCTCGGCCTCGGTGTTGTAGTAGTGCGGCGACAGCCTGACGGCCGTCTCGATGCCCTTTGCGTCGAAATCGTAGATCCCGAACTCGCGGAGCGACGACACGGTATTGATCCGACGCTCCTTCAGCGCCTTCACGATCGAGTCGGCATGGCGCCCGTCAGCGGTCATCGTGACGATCGCACATTGCGTCCCCCCGCGGTCGAGCACGCGGACGCCCGCGATTGTGCCTAACGCGGTACGGAGCCGGGCCGCGAGACCCCAGGCACGTGACCGCGCCGCCTCGACGCCCACGTCGAGCGCGTACCGCGCGGCAGCCGCCTGGCCGAGTACGAGGGCATACGGAAATTCCCAGTCCTCGTAACGCCTCGCAGTGGGAGTCACCTCGTACGCGCGCGCGATCACCCATCGCGCACCACGCATGTCCACGAACAGTGGGTGATCCCCGCGCTCGAGCGCGCGGTCCGACGCATACATGAACCCGATCCCGCGCGGACCGCGCATGAACTTCCGCGCGGTGGCCGAGAGGTAGTCGCATCGCAGGCGCGTAACGTCGATGGGGATCTGGCCGACGGCCTGACATGCGTCGACGATGTACGGCACGCCGGCCTCCTCGCACACGAGGCCGACCGACTCGACATCCTGCACGAGCCCGGAGTTCGTCGGGATCCACGACACGGCCACGAGACGCGGCTGCCGATCGCGCACGATCGCGCGCACCGAGTCGGGATCAACGCCGCCCTCGGGCAGATCATCCGCATGGACAATCTCCACGCCCAGCCGCGTCGATAGTGAGAGATACTGAATCTGGTTCGACGTGTAATCGCACCGCGTGGTGACGATCACGTCGCCAGGCTTGAAGTCGAACGAGCTCAGTGCCTGGACGAAGCCCGCGGTGGCGTTAGCGACCACCGCGATGTTCCTGGCCTGCGCGCCGACCGTCTCCGCGAGGTAGTCGTAGCCGCGCCAGACGTCCTCGGTGCGGAGATCGGCGGCCTCGTACCCGCCGATCTCGGACTCGAGCCTAACGTGATCCGTGATCGCGTCGATCACGGGTCGCGGCATCAGCGCCGCGCCGGCGTTGTTGAGATGGTTGCGGTGTGCACAGCCGGGCGTATCCGCACGCCACGCGGCGACGTTGTCGGTGGTGAGGGTAGTCACGGGGTTGAATTACGCTCATTGCCCGGTCCCGAGCAATCCACCACATTGAGATCGTCCCCATCATGAATGCCGTTCATGCGCCCTGACAGCGAACGCGACGCCCGGCCGCTGCATATCGATCTTCGTCACCTCCGACTCGTCGCCGCTGTCGCAGAGTCGGGCGGACAAACTCGCGCGGCTCGGCGCCTCAACCTCACGCAGTCCGCGCTCAGTCATCAGCTTCGCGAGCTCGAAGGTCGTATCGGCTCACCGTTGTTCATTCGCGCGAGCCGCCGCATGGTGCTCACGGCCGTCGGCGAGCGCATCCTCGGCACGGCGCGACGGGTGCTCCACGAAGTCGAGACACTCGAGCGCGATCTGGTCGCCGAATCTGCCGCCGGCGGCGCCGGGGTCGTTCGCCTCGCGACCGAGTGTTATACGTGTTACCACTGGCTGCCGGGCGTCGTGACGGCGTTCCGCCAGGAATGGCCGCGCGTGGACGTTCGCATCGTCGCCGAGGCCACCGCGGATCCGGTGCGTGCGCTGCTCGACGGGGCGTTGGACCTCGCGATCGTCGCGGGCGAGGTCGATGAACGCCGGCTGGGGTGCACGTCGCTGTTCGAGGACGAGCAGGTTGTTGTCGTCGCGCCGAGTCACCCACTAGCCACACGCGAGTTCGTCGCGCCGGAAGACCTGCGCAACGAGCATCTCATTCTGTACACGATTCACAGTACGGAGAGCTCGGTGCTGCGCGAGGTGCTGCGACCTGCGGGGGTCGAGCCGCGCCAGCTCACGCGCGTGCAATTGACCGAGGCGATCGTCGAGCTCGTGAAGGCGGGGCTCGGGATCAGCGTGCTCGCCCGGTGGGCGATCGCCCCGCAGCTGCGCGATGGGTCGCTCGTAGGCGTGCCTCTGACGGAGCGCGGGTTTCATCGTCGCTGGTGGGCGGTCACACGCCCACACGAAACGAGCCCGGCCTACCAGCAGCGTCTGCTCGACTTGTTAGGCCTGCATCTCCGCGGTGGCCCAGTGGCCGGGGCCGAGCTTCAGCTGCGGGCTTAGTGGTTCGAGGCGAGGTGGCCCGACCCGCCCAGGCTGACATCGCGTTAGGACCCGCTACACAAAGCCGGCCCGGTCGTGATGCCTGCCAAGGTGCACGTGAACGGATTGCCTGCAACTCGTCACGCCGAATCTCGCCTGATCACGCTCGACTGTCTGGTCACCAATCGGCGGCAAAGATTCGCCCATGCTCACGCGCGCGATTCGCCTTCTCGCTCTCATCGGCGTTTTCGGTTGCCCCGGCGCCGACACGGGGGCCGGGCCCGAGCCGTCGACGCGTGACGGGCGCCCGATCCTGTTCATCGGCAACAGCCTCACGTACGTCAACGACCTCCCTCTCATCGTCGAAGCGCTCGCCGACTCGGTCCCTGGCCTAACGCCGCCCGAGCGACTGGCGCCCGCCATGGCGGCCTTCCCCGATTACGCGCTCGAGGACCACTGGGCCAACGGGACCGCCGTGCGCGCGATCGATCAGGGCAAGTGGAGCGTCGTCATCCTCCAGCAGGGCTCATCGGCGCTCGACGAGAGTCGCGTGAATCTCCGTGAGTGGACAAAGAAGTTCGACGAGCGGATACGCGCCGTTGGGGCGCGAACTGCCATGTATGCGGTGTGGCCGCTCGCGACCCGGCAGTTCGATTTCGAGCGCGTCAACGAGTCGTACACGCTCGCCGCCACCGACGTGAACGGAATGCTGTTCCCGGTTGGCGAAGCGTGGCTGGCCGCGTGGCGTCGCAGCGCGAGCCTCGAGCTCTACGCGCCCGATGGCCTGCATCCGAGCGCCTACGGTTCGTACGTCGGCGCCCTGGTCATCACGTCGATGCTCCTCGATCGCTCGCCCATCGGTATGCCCGCACGCGTGAGCCTGCGGAACGGTGCGACCCTCACGATTCCGGCGGCGGACGCGGCCGTCCTGCAGGAGGCCGCGTCCGAGGCGATCGCCCAGTTCGGGCGGCGTTAGGCGTCAGTAGATGTAGACGCGCGTCCCGACCGGGATCATCTCGTACAGCCACGCGATGTCGTCGTCGCGCAGACGAATGCACCCGTGCGTCGCCGCCGTGCCGATCGAAGCCGTGTGCGGCGTGCCGTGCAAGAGGAAGCCGTTCCCCGTGTCGAGCATGTGGTGGCCGAGCTCACCGTCGATCCGCCGGTTGAGCGTGCCGATCGGCGGAATGAACAGCGTGTTGTCGAAGATGATCTCCTCGTCGGTCGGCAGATACGCAAACTCGCCTGTCGTCTTATCCACCACCCCGACCTGATTTTCCCGCACGTCGAGGACCCGCCCGTCGCTCAACACCGTCTTGCCTGGGGTCATCGGCGCGAGCTCGAGCCCGTGTTCACTCGCGACCTCGGCGTAGTGCCACTCGGGCGGGATCCATACGGGATTTTCCTTCTTCCCGAGCACTGTGCGGACTCCCCGTGGCGTCTCGAACCGCCACGACTTGCCGGCGTACTCCAGCGTCTCGTCCGTGGACACTGCGATCGGCGCCGTGAGCAGCGTGTCGGGCCCGATGAGAGCCCAGAGCTCTCGGTCGTTGAGCGAGACGACCACGCGAAGGTCGTTGTCCCGGTCCGCGGCCACCCGCGTTCGAACCGACGCCACGCTGTCGGCGCGCGACCGGTACATCGTGACACGCGGAGCGGAACGGGCGATCGAATCGGCGGACGAGCGAACGGACGCAGCAATCGCCGATGCCTCCGTCGCCTTCGTCGTATCCGACTCGTCCGCGCGCCCCTGCGCGATGCCTAACGAAGCAGCCGTGACGAGCGCGAACAGGGCGGGCGCTGCTGCGCCCGCCACTGCCCCCGCTGCCCGAGTCACAGCCGTTAGCGCCACTTCAGGCCGATGACGACGGGAACCCATCGGGTCTCCTCACCCTGCGTGTACGCGGTGGTATAGCGCGACTCGACAAACAGGCTCGTGTTACCAATCGGCACGCCCAAGCCGGCGCCACCCGTCCAGCCGCCCTTCGTCGTAGGCGTACCGTCGAAGGCGCTCGTGAAGTCGTTGCTGCTGCGATTGGTGTCGTAGAAGTTCGTGAACCGGAACACCCCACCACCACCGACCAGGTACAGCGAGCCGCGACGCTCCTGACCGAACTTCACGAGATCGAACGTCAGGTTGGCCGTAGCCGACCAGATGTTGGGGTCGACAGGCTGCGTGAGCAGACCATTCGTGCCCGCATCACGACCATTGAAGCGCGAGTAGCCGAGATCGATGCGCAGCCCCAGTGGGAAACTCGCCGGCTGATAGCCGATCGGCACTTCGACGTTGAAGCCCGTCTTATAGAAGTCGTTGACCACGCCCCTCGGAACGCTCGCGCCGGCGGCGAGACCGAGGTACCACCCACTCCGCCGCATGCCACCGTATTCCTCACTGCTCATCGCCGGCGTGACGGGCGTGCGAATCGTGTCACTCGCCGGCTTCGCGGCAGCCGCGCGGGCCATTGAATCGGCGCGAGCGGTCGAATCGCGTCTGACCGAGTCAGCGCGTGTGGTCGAATCGCGCATGATCGAGTCACGACGCGTCTGCTCTATGCGGTTGAGCGAGTCGGCGCGGCTCACGGAATCCTGCCGCATGCGGTCGGCTCGGGCCATCGAATCGGCACGCGCGACGGAGTCGCGGATGGACGCCGAGTCACGGCGGATCGTGACGTCGCCCTTCGATTCCTTCGTGACGCGAACTCTCGTCTGCGAGGTGGTCGTGCGGCGCGTGGTATCCGACTGTGCCGACGCTGTCGAAGTTGCCGCGAAAACGAGCGCTGCCGCCACCGTGCTCAATAACGAAATCCGAACAGTCATACACTCCTCCCACACTGTCGCCACTCGTGTCAGGCCCCGTGGGCGATTAGCGGGCGGGGCATCCACCTCCTGTCGACTGCGGGAAACGTTCAGGGTATCATCCCGTGCCACCCGCGACGGTGGCGCCCCGAGCGGCTCACTCGCCGCTGCACCGCGAGAGTAGAAAGCATTCGGCGTGCCGCGGGACGTCTCCCGTGACGGCGTGTCAGGGGTCGTGAACCTAACGCCCAGATAACAGCCGGCGTCGGAGGGGAGGAAGCGAAGCGGCCCCGACGGAGCTCCGTCGAGGCCGCCTAACGCCAACTCGAAGTGCGGTACGGCGCTGGACGATCAGTGAGTGGCTGGCGGCGCGGTTTTCCAGAAGTCGATTCCACCCGCTTGCTGTCCGACATCGACGACCGCGACCGTTCGCAGCGCGTGGAGATCGATCACTTCCACCGTCCCCGGCTCTGACCCCACACCCTCGACCGTCACGAACGCGTAGCGGTCGTCAGGCGAAATGACGACGCCGCTTGCCACCTTTCGCTTCGTCGGTAGCGCCGCGATTTCCTTGCCATTGGCGAGGTCGACAATCGACACCGATTGGCCGCGCTTGTTCGTGCCAACGAGCAGCTTGCCATCGTGAGACGCGGCGAGGTTATAGACGCCCGGCCCCATCGGGAAACGCCGTGTCATTGTCCACGTGGGCACATCGATCTCGACGACATCGCTCGACTTGTTGCAGGCAACGTAGACCTTCGAGCCGTCGACCGACGGCTGCGCCCACGTGGGCGAGCACGTCACGTCACCCGGCTTCGGCGGCTCGGTGCCATGCCCCGCGTGATCGCCGGCCAGTCCCATCTGCCCGCCTGCGGCGGGCTCGCGCCGATTTCCGATTCCCGACAGCGAGCCGGTCGCGCCGTGCTCCGCACCTTTCTTCAAGAGGAAATGTCGCGCGACCGCGAGCGTACGTGTATCGATCTCCACCAACGCGTCATCCATCATGCACGCCGGGTAGTGCCGGGTGCCATCGCGGTTGAGCGCGACCCATGCGGCATCGTGCACGTCGTGATTCGCGCGACTTCCGCCATGTCGTCCGCATAGACCACAGACACCGACGACGGTAGGTCCGGGCTGCTGCGCTTGTAGAACGGTAAGCAACACGAATCGCGCGGAGAGAAATGGCGCCATGGGTATCGATTGGGAGCGAGAGCAAGAACGACCGGCACTTCGACCCGTTCAACGTCGGGGGTCGTCGAGCCCTGTCAATGCGGCTCGAACCAATCCACGACGCCGTGACGCGCACGGTGACGCAGGGCGGGACGTTGACGACGCGCCCGCTCGCCGGTACCTCTACGCAGGCCACTATCCTTGGAGCGGACAATGGGACGAAACAACCGGGACTGGGGACTCCGAACTGGGGACTCGGCGACGAACGAGACGTTAGGTGTGGCTCCGGTGAGTCGGCGTGGATTTCTGGGCGTGGCGGCGGCCGGAATCGCGGCGACGCTCATTCCCAAGTCGGCCGAGTCGCTGGTCGCCGGTCCAGAGCTCCGGTCGTCGCCGCAGCCCATTGGGCTCCAGCTGTACACGGTGCGGGACCTGATGCAGAAGGATGTGAAGTACACGCTGCAACAGGTTGCCGGCGTCGGGTACCGCGAGGTGGAGTTCGCCGGGCTGTTCGACAAGAACCCGAAGACCGTCGCGAAGTGGCTCGGCGAGAACAAGCTGACGTCCCCGTCGAGTCACATCCCGCTGGACCGGCTCAAGAGCAGCCTGCAGGGCGTCGTCGATGAGTGTCAGACGTTAGGCAACAGCATCATCGTGTGTCCGTGGATCGACGAGTCCATCCGCAAGAGCGCCGATGACTGGCACAAGATCGCGGCGGACCTGAACAAAGTCGGCGAGCAGCTGTCGCGGATGGGCCTCCGCTTCGCGTACCACAATCACGACTTCGAGTTCAAGAAGTTCCCGAGCGGCGAGATGGGCTACGATATCCTGCTCAAGGAGTGCGATCCGAAGTTCGTGAAGATGGAGATGGACCTGTACTGGATCACGAAGGGAGGCCAGGACCCGCTCGCCTACTTCGCGAAATGGCCCGGCCGGTTCCCGCTCGTGCATGTGAAGGACATGTCGGGCTCCGGCGAGATCACGAACGTGGGCAAGGGCACGATCGACTGGAACCGCATCTTCGCGAAGCGCCGCGAGGCGGGGGTCGAGCATTTCTACGTCGAGCGTGACAATCCGACCTCGCCGATCGAGGACATCAAGGTGAGCTACGATTATCTGTCGAGGTTGGGACTGTGAGAAACGGGGATGAGGGATGCGGGATGAGGGATGATGAACTGCGGGAACCGGGAACCGGGAACCGCGAACCGAGGCCCCCATCTCGTCGTGACTTCGTGGCAGGCGGCGTCGCGGCGCTGAGCGCGCTTCTTATCCCGCATCCCCCATCCTTCATCCCTCATCCCGCCTCAAGGCCCATCAAACAGTCCGTCGCCCGGTGGACCTACGACAAGCTCTCACTTCCGGAGCTCGCCAAGGCGGCGAAGGGCATCGGGCTCGCGGGCATCGACCTGCTGCAGCCCAACGAATGGGACGTGGTCCGGGACGCAGGGCTCGTGTGCTCGATGGGCTACCCCACAGATCGGAAGGATTTCCTCAGCACGGGCTTCAACGACCGCACGAACCACGCGATGCTGCTCACGGAGCTCGAGCGCACGATTCCGCTGGCCGCGCAGCACCAGGTGCCTAACGTCATCGCCATGTTCGGCAACCGCGCCGGCAAGTCCGACGCGGCCGGGATCGCGGCGTCGATCGAGGGATTGTCGAAGATCAAGCCGCTCGCGGAGCAGCACGGCGTGACGGTGTGCGTGGAGCTCCTGAACAGCAAGGTCGACCACAAAGACTACCAGGGCGACCACACGGCGTTCGGCGTCGAGGTAATGAAGGGCGTCGGCTCACCGCGGGTGAAGCTGCTCTACGACATCTACCACATGCAGATCATGGAAGGAGACGTGATCCGCACGATCCGCGACAACGTCGCCTACATCGGCCACTTCCACACGGGCGGCGTCCCTGGTCGCCATGAGCTCGACGGGAAACAGGAGCTCAACTGGCGCGCGATCGCCAGCGCGATTGCCGACACGAACTACGCGGGCTTCGTCGCGCACGAATTTGTTCCCACGGATCCGGAGCCATTGAGGTCTCTCAAGGCGGCGTACGAGGTTTGCGCGGTCTAGGGAATCGGGAATCGGGAATCGGGAATAGCAGAACCCCCGGGATGCCTCTCGTTTTGAAAGAAGCATCCCGAGGGTTTTCGATTCCCGATTCCCGATTCCCGCTATTGTATCGTCCCCGTCAGCGCGCCCTCGGGCTCACGAGTAGTGCGGACCGAAACGTAGAAGGCGCCCGGGTTGGCCCGGAGCTCATCGAGGAGTGGCTTCCCGGCGGGGTCGATCAGGACGCCCGTGCCGCGCACCTGAATGTATTTGT
>Ga0163163_10004071_pt1 | contig 12466 bp, 10 predicted proteins | sample S65metaG_FD_119766 | JGI IMG/M metagenome (GOLD analysis project Ga0163163, IMG submission 119766) | Switchgrass rhizosphere microbial communities from Kellogg Biological Station, Michigan, USA - S6-5 metaG | ecosystem: Host-associated > Plants > Roots > Rhizosphere > Soil | place: USA... | reverse complement strand
GGCCAAAATTGCGGTCGCAACTGCCCGCGACCAGACAACGATTTCGGAATCCTCATTGAGGCCACGCGCAAGAATCAGTCCGAACGCGCGCCAGGCCTCGTTCGGCAAGTAACCGACGATGACCATCAAAAAATAAGGCCACAGCTCCGTGAGCACCGCACTCATGTCGCGGCCTCGCGCACACGATGGACGAGGTAAGCGAGCGTCCCGCCGATAAGGCCCGTCCACATCAGATCGAGACTCACATCCAGGTGCGTCAACAACGGTCCAATCACCAATCCGAACACCAGTCCAAGTTTGTCGACCATCATGCGGGCGTTGCGCGCCGTCGACATCAGGAATGACATCGGCGTCAGGAACAAAAGGCCGCCCGCGAGCAGCGGCGGAAGTCCGGCCGCCAGATAGAACCCGACAAATCCGAAGGCGGTCGCCGTAGCCATGTAGCCGGCCGACAGGCCATTGCAGAACGGAATGCGCCATTGATTCTCGATGGCAGGCAGAAGGCGCAAAGATTCAACCCACATGCTCACCGCGGTGAAGTGTGTTGGCAGCAGCAGGTCGCGCAGGCGCGTGGTCGGTCCGCGCAGCACTGGCATGAGCGCTACGACCATCGGAAACAACCGCACCCCGCTCAGGGTGACCGCAAGGGCGATCTCGAACAGGGCGGCGCCCGCGGTTACTGTCGTGATCAGAATAACTTGCGCCGGTGCCGCCCACACCAGGACGGTTGATATCGCCAGCCACCAGGCGCTCAGGCCGAAATCATGGGTCAAAGCACCGATGCCGATATACGTCCCGGCCAACACCAACATGAATACGGATGTCAGAGCTGTCTTTGCACCGGCAAAGAAAGCGGCTGAAGACGACGAAAAGGCAATCGGCGCAGACATGGCGGGCATCCACGTCTCTCACAGCGCCCGCGTCTCCGCAACGGGACACATCCGCATGCGGCAGGTGCGAAAAGCGAAGGCCGGGCGCGGGCCCGGCCTTGCAAATGGCGCTGTCTTCGTGGTCTCAAACTTTGGCCAGTGGCACTTTCGGCACTGACCCGCGTTTGGGCTTCGGCCGCGGCGCAGCGCGGCGCTTTGCCTTCGGCTTTGGCGTCGGTAGCTTCTCGGGCTTAGGTGTCACCGGGCCTTCGAGGAACTGGAAGCCGAGCTTGTCACGGCCCTGCTCGTCTTTGTCGACAATGACGCGTACGTGTCCGCCCGACTTCAAATGGCCGAACAAGACTTCATCGGCCAACGGCTTCTTGATGTGCTCCTGGATGACGCGCGCCATTGGCCGAGCGCCCATCAACTCGTCGTAGCCATTGGCAATCAGCCAGCGTGAGGCCTCTTCGGAAAGCTCGATGGTGACGTTGCGGTCGCCAAGTTGCGCCTCGAGCTGCAGAACGAACTTCTCGACCACTTTGGCGATTACCTCCTGCGAGAGGTGCGCAAAAGTGATGGTCGCGTCGAGCCGGTTCCGGAACTCGGGTGCGAACATCTTGTTGATCGCTTCCTGGTCGTCGCCTTCACGCTTGCTGCGAGTAAACCCGTAAGCCTGCTTCGCAAGATCCGAAGCGCCTGCGTTCGTGGTCATAATCAGAATGACGTTGCGGAAATCGACCTGTTTGCCGTTGTGGTCGGTGAGCTTGCCGTGGTCCATGACCTGCAGCAGCACATTGAACAGATCGGGATGCGCTTTCTCGATCTCGTCAAGCAACAGCACACAATGCGGATGTTGGTCGACGCCGTCGGTAAGCAATCCACCTTGGTCAAAGCCGACGTAACCGGGAGGAGCACCGATCAGGCGAGACACCGTATGCCGTTCCATATATTCCGACATGTCGAAACGGATCAGCTCGACGCCAAGCGACGCGGCAAGCTGCTTCGCCACCTCGGTCTTGCCGACCCCGGTGGGGCCGGAAAAAAGATAGCAACCGATGGGCTTTTCGGGCTCACGCAGGCCCGCACGGGCGAGCTTGATCGACGCCGAAAGCGATTCGATTGCCCTGTCCTGACCGTAGACGACCGTCTTCAGTGTCTGCTCCAGATGCAGCAACACCTCGGCATCATTCTTGGAGACCGTCTTTGGCGGGATGCGGGCCATCGTCGAGATCGTCGTCTCGATTTCCTTGATCCCAATCGTCTTCTTGCGCCGGCTCTGCGGCAGCAACATTTGCGCCGCGCCGGACTCGTCGATCACGTCGATTGCTTTGTCCGGCAATTTCCGGTCGTGAATGTAACGCGATGAAAGCTCGACGGCCGCCTTAATGGCCTCGTTCGTGTACTTGAGCTTGTGATAGTCCTCAAAATACGGCTTAAGCCCCTTGAGAATCTCGATCGCGTCAGGAACCGATGGTTCATTGACGTCGATTTTCTGGAATCGCCGCACAAGTGCGCGGTCTTTCTCAAAGTACTGCCGATACTCTTTGTACGTCGTCGAGCCTATGCATCGAACCGTTCCCGACGCCAGCGCAGGCTTTAGGAGATTGGAGGCGTCCATTGCGCCACCCGACGTCGCGCCCGCGCCGATCACGGTGTGAATTTCGTCGATGAACATGATCGCGCCAGGATAGGCTTCGATCTCTTTAATCACCTGCTTGAGTCGCTCCTCGAAATCACCGCGATAGCGCGTACCGGCCAGCAGCGTGCCCATATCGAGCGCAAACACCGTCGCGCCTTTGAGCACATCCGGCACCTCGCCGTGCACGATCCGCCGCGCAAGCCCTTCGGCGATCGCAGTCTTGCCGACGCCGGCATCGCCAACAAACAGCGGATTGTTCTTCTGCCGGCGGCAGAGCACTTGAATGGTGCGATTGATCTCGGCATCGCGGCCGATCAACGGATCGATTTTTCCATCCTTGGCTTTCTTGTTGAGATTGATGCAGTACGCTTCGAGCGCATCGCCTTTCTTCTTTGGCTCGTCGCCGCCTTTCGTATCTGCTTCCTCTTCAACGCCGCGCACCGGACGCGATTCTGAGAGGCCGGGCCGCTTGGCGATTCCATGGCTGATATAATTGACGGCATCGTAGCGGGTCATGTCCTGCTCTTGCAGGAAATAGGCAGCATGACTTTCGCGTTCTGCAAAAATCGCGACAAGCACGTTTGCGCCCGTTACTTCCTCGCGACCCGAGGACTGCACGTGGATAACCGCGCGCTGAATGACCCGCTGGAACCCCGCCGTCGGTTTGGAATCCTCCGCGCCATCGGTGATCAGGTTTTCCAATTCTGATTCCAGATAGGTCGTCAGGCTGCGGCGCAGTTTGTCGAGGTCGACGTTGCATGCGCGCATCACCGCGGACGCATCCTGATCATCGATCAGCGCCAGCAACAGATGCTCTAGCGTTGCGTATTCATGGTGACGCTCATTGGCGAGGGCCAAGGCCCGATGAAGGGATTGTTCAAGGCTGCGCGAGAAAGTCGGCATTAGCTTCTCATTCCTGCTTGTATTGACCGTTTCTTCCCGCGACTCACTTTTTTTCCATCACGCATTGCAAAGGATGCTGATGTTTGCGCGCAAAGTCCATGACCTGCGTGACCTTGGTTTCTGCGACCTCATACGTGTAGACGCCGCATTCGCCGATCCCGTGGTTGTGGACATGCAACATTATTCTTGTGGCGGCTTCGTGGTCCTTGCCGAAGAAGCGTTCCAGAACATGCACGACGAACTCCATCGGCGTGTAGTCGTCGTTGAGAATGAGGACCCGGTACATGTTCGGCCGCTTGGTTTGCGGCTTCGTCTTCGTGATGACCGCGGTGCCCGGACCGCCCTGCTCGTTTCGACGCTTGCGATCATCGTCGGCCATGCCAGTGGTCCGCAAGACACGGATCGCAAGGTCAGTTTTTGCAAAGGGGAATCTCATGGTCGAAGCATTGCATTCAGGGTGTGCCTTGGCCACGCCGTCACGTGACCACCCAACATAATAAAGACCTCGGCACAGCCCTTCCAAGCCGCCAATTCGCATACCGCATGCCCCGTTCCGGGACAGGGTCAGAACCTGTGCGATTTGCCGCGGTGAACAGCAGATAACTATTGCTTAAGCGATCGCAACCCGTTTGGCGTCAAATTGAGGCGACTTTCCCCCAAATTCCGCTCGTTCTTCTCACTTTTTCTCAAGGGGGTAGCCCCATAAGGAGGAACTCTATTGGTAGGTCGTGTCCTCAAACATTGGGTGAAGCCGCATGTTGGCCCGTTTTCTTTCGAACACCCGGGGCGGTGTCGCCCCCCTCATGGCTGTCGTGTCCATCCCCGTCCTCGCGGCGGTCGGCATGGCCGTCGACTACACTCGGGCGAATTCCGCCCGTGCCGCGTTCCAGGTTTCCCTGGACGCAACCGCATTAATGCTTTCAAGGGAAGCCGCAGCAGATGCGACGAACCCAGACAGCACTATGCTCCAGTCACATGCCACTGACACGTTCAACGCGCTCTACAAACACCCTGAAGTGAATAACATCACTGTCACCCCGGTTTACTCGTCCGGGCTCGAGGGGTCGAAACTCACGCTTCAGGGCAGCGGTGTCATGAACACCAACTTCCTCGGTGTCATCGGCGTCAACCAGATCCAAATCGGTGCAACCTCGGCTTCGGTCTGGGGTAACACCCGTCTGCGGGTCGCCCTTGTTCTCGACAACACCGGTTCGATGTCGAGCTCCGGCAAGATGACAGCGCTTAAAACGGCTACCCATAATTTGCTGGATCAACTCAAGAGCGCCGCGCACAAGCCCGAGGACGTGTACGTTTCCATCGTTCCCTTCAGCAAGGACGTGAATTTCGGGCCCGCAAACTACAATCAGACCTGGCTGCGCTGGGACTTGTGGGATGCGGTGAATGGCACCTGCAGCGACACGCGCTATCATTCGCAAAGCAACTGCGTGTCTCACAGCAAGGTCTGGACACCGGCCAATCACAACACGTGGAATGGCTGCGTTACGGACCGCGATCAGAACTACGATACAACCAATGCTGCCCCGGTCAGTGGGGCAACGCTTTATCCCGCCGAGCAATACAGCTCATGCTCGGTGCCACTGGTGCAATTGTCCAACGACTGGACCGCATTGAATGCGAAGGTCGACGAAATGCAGCCCGTCGGCAATACCAACCAGGCCATCGGCCTGCAGGTGGGCTGGCAGACTCTGACGGCGTCACCGTTCACGATCCCACCGGTGGACCCGGACTATAAATATCAGACGGTCATCATCCTGCTGACCGACGGTCTGAATACTGAGGATCGCTGGTACACTTCGCAAACATCGATCGACAATCGCCAGAAGAAGACCTGCGACAACGTGAAGGCCGCCGGCATCACGCTGTACACAGTCCAGGTCAATACTGGCGGCGATGCGACGTCGACCTTGTTGCAGAACTGTGCGACCGACCCAGGAAAATTCTTCCTGCTGACGACAGCGGGCGCGATTGTGACGACGTTTAGTCAGATCGGCACGGCGCTCCAGAATCTTCGTCTGGCAATGTAACTGATCCTCGCCCGGCGTAGCTTGCCTCAATAGGCCGCTACGCCGGGCCCTCAGCCCAATTCTTCGATCCGGCCAACGGCGCGTTAAGGACGCCTCACGAGATTTACGCGCATTTGTCTGAATGGAAGTAAGGCCCGTTTACCATCGAAGCCTTTGAAAAGGCGCGGACAATGTCCGTAAGCGACCCCAAATCCTTACCGACATTCTTGGATTCAGCCCACCCCGATATACCGGCCCTTTAGCACCGTCCTTTAACACGGCACCCGAGTTCAACCAATTTCTTGGTGCGTCATGATGAACGCCTGGAAGAAGTTTCGTCGCACATTGTCCGCCTTTCGCGTTGCGAACGCCGGCAACGTCGCAATCACTTTCGCCTTCGCATCGCTGCCGATCATCGGCTTCGTCGGCGCCGCCGTCGATTACAGCCGCGCCAATTCGGTCAAGGCGGCCATGCAGACCGCGCTCGATTCAACAGCGCTGATGCTCGCGAAAGAAGCTGCCACGGATACCGAGGACGAACTCAAAATCAACGCGTCGAAATTTTTCAAGGCCCTCTTCAAACGCGAGGAAGCCAAGGACGTCGACGTCAAGGTCACCTACACCACGACGGGTGGCTCCAACATCAAGGTTGAAGCCACGGCTTCTCTTGATGCGCAATTCGTGAGGGTGCTTGGATTTGACACCTTCCACCTGGGAGCATCGTCCACAGCCAAGTGGGGTATTAACCGGCTGCGTGTCGCGCTCGTGCTCGACAATACGGGCTCAATGGCCGATGCGGGCAAAATGGCCGCCCTTAAGACGGCAACAAAGGGGTTGATCGCCCAATTGCAGGGCGCCGTCACTACAACAGGCGACGTCTATGTCTCGATCGTTCCATTCGTGAAGGATGTGAACGTTGGTGCCGCGAACTACACAGCGGATTGGATCTATTGGGGTACGGCGGCGCAAGATCCGACGTTCTCCGACAATGCGTCCTGGGACGCGATCAACGGCACCTGCAGCAATACAAGCTGGACCAGCCGCAGCAATTGCTTTTCGCGTGGCGGGACCTGCAGCAATACAAGCTTCACCCGACAGAGCACCTGCACAACAAACGGAACCTGCAGCGTGGGCGGACAAACGTCCCAGAGCACCTGTAATTCGTCGGGAACCTGCAGCATTTCGGGTAACAATTCGCAGACGTCCTGCAATTCGGCCGGCACCTGCAGCCTTGCCGGCTATTCGACGCAAACGAGTTGTCAGAACGCCGGCACATGCAGCATTTCCGGCCAGAGCAGCCAGAGCAGCTGCCAAAATGCGCATGTGTGCTCGGTAGGCACGTGGGGCAGCAAGAGCACTTGCCAAAGCCACGGCGGCACATGGTTGGCCGGCGTCTGGACTCCGACGCCGGGTACCTGGACCACTGCAACGTGGACGCCGGCGACCTTCACGCCGTTTGTCTGGACACCCGGTGTCTGGACGCCCAAAAACCACAACACCTGGACAGGGTGCGTGATGGATCGCGGCTATCCGGCGAGCCCCAGCAATCTGGGCGGGCTGAGTGGTCCCGACGCCACGTACAACTACGACACCAATGCCTTGGCACCGGATCCGGTCACGCCGCGGTGGTCGTCGCTTTACCCGGCCGAGCAGTACAGCGCCTGCCCGCAAGCTGTGAAGAATCTCAGCGATGACTGGTCGGGCATGAACACGCTCGTCGACAACATGTCGCCGAACGGCAATACGAACCAGGCCATTGGTCTTCAGCTTGGCTGGACGTCGCTGGTCGGAGGCGGCCCGTTCACGGTGCCGGCAATGGATCCGAACTACAAGTACAACCAGGTGATCATTCTGCTGACCGACGGGTTGAACACCCAAAATCGATGGTACAGCGCCGATACAGACATCGATCCGCGTCAAGCAACCACTTGCGACAACATCAAGGATGCCAAAATCGATCTGTACACAATTCAAGTTAATACCGGCGGCGACCCGACCTCGACGATGCTGCAGAACTGCGCCAGCGATCCGGAAAAGTTTTACCTGCTGACGCAGGCGGATCAGATGACGGCGACGTTCCAGACCATCGGCACCAACCTCACCAAGTTGCGGGTGGCGCAATAAGTCCCACGTGACCCGCGGGTGAGGCCTGCCCCTGCCGCGACAAACAAAAAGCCCGGCTCATTGAGCCGGGCTTTGCATTCCAACTGAACTCTACGCGACGCCACCGACGCCGAACGCAACGCAACGCAACTTACTTACTTACTTAACCTTGGCGAACAGGGACTCGAACGGCTTGTAGGTTTCCTTGGCGAGATCGGCATACAGCTCACCGATCTTCGAAGCCTTGGCCACAAACCCCTCATAGGCGGTCTTGGCGTATTCGGTCTGAACCTCGATCGCCTTGTCGAATGACTTCACGCCGAAAAGCTTCTCGAGCGCGGCGGTGCCGTCCTCGAACGCCTTCTTCGAATAGTCCGCGACCTCAACTGCAATCGCCTGAGTGCCTTTGGAAAGCGCACCCATGGCCTTGAGGGTCACGTCCACGTTGTCTTTGCTGACCTGCTGGAGGTCCTCGAGATTTTTGACCATGTCATCCCTTTTTCCGGCCCGCTGGGCGGCGCCAATGTGCCAAATTTCAAACCTGGCTTTGCCAGGAACAAAGCCTCATATACTGCACTGCACAATAAAGTCAAGCATAATTATTGCAGTGCAAAAATTGCTTAATATTCAGTGGATTGCCTTAGCAATTTGTAAACTACGTTCTCCTACGGTCTTAAATTGTCGCGCCGCGGCGAGGCTATAAATCGGCCACGATGGCTGCCTAGGGGACGGCCACAAACTGGGGTTTGGGGAGAGCTGATGTTGCTTTGGGGAGGCGTAGTTCAGCGCGGTCTCTGCTGCAGCGTTGTGGGCCTGGCTGCAATCCTCGCGATCACTGCCTCCAGTACCGACGCCAATGCCCGGCGCCCCCACCGTATCCGGTCGGCGGACAGCTATCAGCCTGCTTATGCGTCGATCGTCGTGGATGCCAATTCGGGCGCCGTCATGCAGGCGACCAACGCCGACGCTCCGCGTCATCCGGCGTCGCTGACCAAGATCATGACGCTCTATTTGCTGTTTGAGCGTCTCGAGCAGGGCAAGATCAAGCTCACCACCGATATGCCGGCATCCGCTCACGCCGCGGTCCAGGCCCCGTCCAAGCTTGGCCTCAAACCCGGTGACTCGATCCGGGTCGAAACCGCCATTCGCGCCATTGTCACGAAGTCGGCCAATGACGTGGCAGTCATCGTTGCGGAGGCGATTGCCGGTGATGAGGCCGCCTTCGCCAAGATGATGACGGCCAAGGCGCGCGCGCTCGGAATGAGCCAGACCACTTATCGGAACGCATCCGGCCTCCCGGATGACCAACAAATCACAACGGCGCGCGACCAAGCTATCCTGGGCCGGGCAATCCAGGACCGCTTTCCGAACTACTATCGTTATTTCGCGACCCAAACTTTCGAATATCGCGGCCATGCAATTCGCAACCACAACCATCTTCTCGGAGTGGTTGATGGCGTCGACGGCATAAAGACGGGGTACATCCACGATTCCGGCTTCAATATCGTCACGTCGGTGCGCCGTGCGAACCATCACCTTGTGGCAGTCGTCTTCGGAGGACGCAGCGCCCCGGCGCGCGACGCAAGGGTGAGGAGCCTTATCGACAACAATATCAACATTGCTGCGGTCAAACGCACCGCGCCTCCCGTTGTCGAGGGATGGGAGACCGCGCTGGCGCGCAAAGACCGTCCCGACAAGGAGAAGAAAGACAAGGATAAAGATGATGACCGCACAGGCTCCGCGCCTGTGCGCGTTGCATCGGTGACCCGGGCATCCTCCGACGCACCGCTTCCCGGCTCGACGGACCCGATCAAGCCGAATGCCGTAAAAACGGTCGCCGTTCATCCCGGGAGCATGCGGACCGCCGCCTTGACGCCATTGCCATCTGAAAGCCGGCAACTCACGCCGTCATCGCCCGACTCCGCTCAGACAACAATCACCACGGTCACCACCGTGAAAACTGAGCAGCCGCCGGCCGCCGCACCATCTGTGACCATGGCGCCTGTCAGCGAACCTTCTGTCGCGAAGCCTGATCCTTCTCCCCCTGCGCCACCAACCAAGACGGCTTCCGCCGCTCCGAACGCGCCCGTTCCAACACCGGCCGTGGAACCGACTACTAAGCCGCGTTCTGGATGGATCATTCAGATCGGCGCGCTGCCAGACGAGAAAGAAGCCTGGCAACGGCTAGAGCTCGCGCGGACAAAGGTGAAAGACCTTCTCGGTAAGGCCGACCCATTCACAGAACGTGTCGAGAAAGGCGAAAAGGTCTTATTCCGTGCACGGTTCGCTGGCTTGGAAAAGAATCAGGCGGAGGCCGCCTGCAAGCATCTTAAGCGCACCGACATTCCATGCATGCTGCTGAAATACTGATTAGAAAAAAAATGAATAATAGGGACGTGCCGAACCAGGAGCCGCTGATGGTCGCGTTAGTGGAGTACCTCAGCGATGACGGCGAAGAAGGATTTCCTTGGCCTCGTTAATACGGGCCGCGAGATACGTCGAGCCCCCCTGGTCGGGATGCATTTTCTTCATAAGCGTGCGGTGCGCGCGGCCGATGTCGTCGGCGCTCGCGCCGGGCTCCAGGCCAAGGATCTGATAAGCCTCCTGCTCAGACATTTTTCCGCTGGCCGTAGCGCGCCTCCCCGCCGCCGCATCCGCCTGCGCGTGCTCAACCCAAGTGGGATCCCGGCGGTCAAGATAAGCTGCAAGTAAGGCGCGGCTCTCCTCATCAATCTCGCTGAACATCGAGATCAACGTCTCGACGTCGAGCCCTTCCAGCACGGCGCCCTGGTGACGGCCGGCGATAACGCGACCGCGCATCGAGCCGCTGTCATGGTCCAGTTCCATCTCAAAATACGCAGAACGCACGCGCGACGTCTGTCCGCCTGTCTTCTGCGTGCGCGCCCCAAAGCCTGCAGGCCCAAACGGCACCCAGCCGAGCAACCCAAGTCCGAATGCGCCTAATGGAATGGCGACGCCAATCTCTCCCCGCAAGCCAAGGAAGACTGCAAATCCGAGTGAAAGTAGACCGCCGCCGACTTTTGCCACGCGTGCAGCGATTCTCGGATCGACCTTCGAGATCACATTGAGTGCCCACAGCGCGAGCACCAACATCAGAACGCCGAAAATAAACGCGGGCATGGCTACTTCAGTTGGGACAATAATTTCTGCGCGCCGGCCGAATGCCTGGATGACAATTCCTTGAGCGCCCGAACGCCGCCTGCGGCATAGGCGGCAACTGCACGCAGCAGTTCGCCAAGCTGGTGGGCGGACCCGGTATCAAATCGGCAATACGCGCCGCGCGACAAACGCGCAATCTCCCGATAGGCGTTTTCCGCGATCGGGTCGCCACCTTCCTGAAACATGAATGCCGGAACTCCAAGAATGCCCAGTTCACCCGCCGCCTGGCAAAGACTATCGATCGCCTCCTCCATGGCGTCACCGACGAATACCAAGGCCTGGACCTTGCCGCGCGCGTGCTCCCGGCGGGCATGGTCGAGAACCTTGCCGATCTGGGTCTGCCCGCCGCGACAGTCAATCCTGGACATCAATTCAGCGAGTTGCTTCCCGTCCGAAACCCAGCCTGATGCCCGGCATTCGTTCAAGCCGCGAAAATAGACGAGCTGAATATCGAGTCCGCCGATGCCGGCCGCTTCCCGGAACATGTCAGCCTGCAACGTGCATGCCGTGTCCCAGGTCGGCTGCCGGCTCATCGTCGCATCAAGCGCAAATAGCAGACGGCCCCGGGTCCCCTGCGCACTCGAAGGTCCGAGCGCGCGGACGCGTTCAAGAAACGTTTCAATCTCCGACCTGGACGAAACTGGCGCAGGCGTCTGCTGGGAGTTCTTGGCCATGGCGCGATTCTACACCGAATTAGGAATGCTCGCGCAATTCTCCGCACATTATGTAAATGGCGGCCCCACAGCAGGAATACAAGCTTGCGGACCTATCCGATGATATCGTGGACCTGGAGAGGCTGGTCCATGACGGAGAACCACTCCGCGCGGGCGGCGGCACGCCGCCTGCCATTCTCCGACAACGGCAGCTGCAGCGCGTTGAGAATAGAAATGACTTCTTCTCTCGCGGTCAGGTGCGAGAGGTTTGGCCGCGTGCCAAGTGTCTCCTCATCCAGATCATCGAGCGCGGTCAATCCGCGAGGGAAAAATTCACGATAGACAACACGTTCAGCAAAGCCGTCGACGCAACGAAAACCCATTCTTTTTGACAGTTCGTTGATCCCATCGCCGACCAGCCGTTTGTTCCGCGACACGAGATTGGACAATCGGTTCCGCACCACAATCCAATCCGTGAGACGGCCATCAACCAACCGGCGTTGGCGGCGCGCTTCTCGCACCATTTCGGCGTAGTGACTTTCTCCTGTCACGGCAAAATTGGTTGGATCGAGCGTGGCCAGCACGTCGAAGTCGAGAAAGCTGTCGTTTAACGGCGTGACCAGCGTGTCGGCCATCGAGTGAGCAAGTCTCATCAGATAAGTATCGGCCCCCGGCGTGTCGATGACGACGACATCATGGTTGTGCTCGATCGCCCCGATTGCCGCTGAGAAGTTTTCAAACTCTCGAGCCTCATTGGCTTCGAGCGAATTGCCTTCAGCGCGCGCGATGCAATAGTGCGTCGGCAGTTCAAGCGACACTTGTGCACGCTCTGCCCAGGCGCGGCGATTGTCGATGTAATGAGTGAAGCTTTGCTGCCGCGAATCGAGATCAATCGTTGCAACACGCTGCCCAGCCTTGAGCAAGGCGACCGCAATGTGCAAAGCGGTCGTCGACTTTCCCGAACCGCCCTTCTCGTTTCCGAGAACGACAACGTGCGCTGATTGAACGGTTTCCTGAATTGGCTGAACTAGCATGCCGCCCCTCTCCGGCTGCTAATTGTCGAAATATTTGTATACGTTAGTCAAGTTAATC
>Ga0163163_10004070_pt1 | contig 12469 bp, 16 predicted proteins | sample S65metaG_FD_119766 | JGI IMG/M metagenome (GOLD analysis project Ga0163163, IMG submission 119766) | Switchgrass rhizosphere microbial communities from Kellogg Biological Station, Michigan, USA - S6-5 metaG | ecosystem: Host-associated > Plants > Roots > Rhizosphere > Soil | place: USA... | reverse complement strand
GCTGACGGTCCGCTATGGGCAAGAGTTCGCTCTAGAAAGGGACAAGTGCATCGAAATACTCCTCGATTGCGGGTTTCTGCCCACGGTCCGATTCGTCGTCTTGAACTTCATGGATATTCCGGATGGCCTGAATGCCAAGGAATTGGAGCAGTATCTGCTGAGAAACGGTGCCCAGATTTGCGGATTCGGTCGTGATCAGCAGCAGAGCGTGCCATGTAAGGCGCTTCGGCAAGGCGACAATTTTGGGTCAGATCACGCGCAGATGTCCGCAGGTGTCCTCAGATGACCGGCCATGGCGCAAAATTCGGGCGTAAGAAGGAGGATGCCATCGTCGCCCTGCTGACGACGCGCACCACCCAAGAAGCTGCCCGAGCCGTTGGCATTTCCGCCAAGACCTTGCTTCGATGGCAGAAGGAACCGGAATTCAACATCGCATTTTTGACGGCACAGCGGGCTGCCTTTGGTCAGGCTATTGGGCGGCTGCATTACCTGTCTAGTGCGGCTGTTACGACGCTCGGGAAAGTAATGTTGGAACCGGGAACGCCACCGGCGACTAGAATTAGGGCCGCGGACAGTATCTTGGACCACACCATAAAGGCCATCGAGATCGAAGGCCTTGAGGCCCGTTTAACGGAACTGGAGCGAGCCGCAGAAGCAAATAAGGGGCGATCGGGGCGGTGATGTTATTCATCTAACGAGAAGAATCGCGAGACTTGAGAAACTTGCGGCTCCGATCCGTGAAAACCGAATAGTACTGCGCTTTGAAGGCGCCGGAAGCGAGACTTTCCCACAACCCACGAAGGACGATATCGACAGCGCTGCCCAGATATTGACTATCCGCTTTGTCGAAGCCGAAGACGGCCGGCCAGCATAGCGGCCATACCGAAGATCAGAAGCTAAATGAGGGGCGATCCGAGCGATGACGAGGGTGGGCTCGCCACAGAGCCATGAATGCGTTGAATAGGCGAATCTCCAAACTTGAGGCTGGAACCGGTCTTTCCGCGGAAGATAAAACACGGGCGGAGCGCTGGCGGTCGGCAGCAAAAAAGATCTGTGAGGCGCGGCGGAGCGATATGACAAAGGAAGAATTGATTGTAGAAGAAGAGCGGTCTGCAATTTTGAAGGAGGCTTGTCGCGGGCACACCTCAATGGCCGAAGCCATCTGGAGTGGCCAGAGGGCGCTTAAAGCGTTTGAGGCTAAGCGGCGAGAAGGAAGCACGCAATGAAAACTAATGCAGGCAAACGGCTTCGCAAGCTTGAGTTAGAAGCGGGCCTCATCGAAACCGCAGCGGATCGCCGCGATCTCGAACTCGGACAAGTGTTCCTGAAGAGGTTAGCGGTGCAGAGAGCACAGGAAGGACTACCGCCACTAAACGCTCGGCCGGAAATCTTGGCTCGTTTAACCCTAAAGGATCTTCTCTACGGTTTGCACATCAAAGAGCGGGCCCGGGTCTTCGCTGAGAAACAAGCATTAAAATGCTCGGAACAGCATCAGCCTTCACAGGCAACTAGCTTCCGATAATGAGTAATAACGGGCGGTTGCGGCCACGATAGCTTCCGGATGCGCCGTAATTCAGGCGCAATCGGGTCGCCTACAGCCGTGCCTGCGTGATTTGACTTGGATATTGATGCAAGCGTATGAGATCACCTTCACTGCATGGAGCCATGGCGTGCTTGTTGTGTCTCACTGAGTTCTGGGCTTGCATTTAGCAGCGGCAGGTGGGCTGACGTGATTAGGCTGAGGATGGTGGTAGTCAAAAAGTTGATGCACAGGGCCACGAACCCAGCGCTCCACCCGAAGAATGGGTCCTGACGAGTCAGGATCAGGAAGGCGACTGTGGCGACTCCCGCTATCATACCGACGAACACTCCGGGCATGGTGACACGTTTCCAATAGAGGCCCAGCACCACGCCGGGGAAGAATTGTGAAACACCGGCGTAGCCCAGCAGGAGCAGGGAGACAAGTGTGGCGGAGCTATGGGTCGCCAGGTAGAGGCTGATGACGCTGAGCACCACGACCATTGCGCGGGCTAGTTTCGCCACTTGATCGTCTGTCATCGCCGGAGCGAAGATGGGCCGACACAGATTCTTGGCGAACAGCGTGGCCGCGGTCAGGATCAAAATGGAAGCGGGCACCATCGCAGTGAGGGCTCCGGCGCCGCCGACCAAGCCTAGGAGCCAAGCGGGGAAGCTCTGGCGGACAATGGTTAAAAGGGCAAGGTCACCATCGGGTAGGCCGGGCATCACCAAAACGGCGGTGAAACCAACGAAGAAGATGAAAGCGAGCGTGATGGTATAGAGGGGCATCACCACCGCGTTGCGGCGCAATGTGTCGCCGCTTTTCGCGGTGAAGGTGGCCCCAAATCCGTGGGGCCACATACAGCCACCCAGCGAAGTCATAAGGACCGTGGAGATAAACCAGGTGTGGCCCAAGTTGGCGGTGGCGCCGGGCATGGTCAGGTGTGCTGGCCGGGCCTGCGCTAAAGCGGAGAACATGGGACCGATGCCTCCGTAGTGAATATACGGTATGCCGATGCCGATGGAGAGCGCCGCGAAGACCATCAACGCATCCTTTAGAACGCTGATCCACGCCACGGCGCGGACGCCGCTCGCGAACACGAATGCCGCCAACAGAACCACGGAGATCACCATGGCAGGTGTGCGGCCGATGCTATCAAAACTAGCGACGTTGACGATGATCCCCAGTCCAGTGATTTGTAGTTGCAGGTAAGGGATCAGGAAGGTGACTCCCACGACGCACACAAAATAAGCTAGATACTTGTTGCCGTAGCGCATCTCGAAGAAATCGGATTGGGTTTGTAGCCTGTACTTCCGTCCCAATTCCCAGATTTCCGGCAGGATAAAGAATGAGACAACGTAGAACAGCGTGACGTAGGCCAAGATGTACAGGGTTGGACCGCCGCGGGAATAGGCCCAGCCGCTGGCTCCCAGAAAAGAGAAGGTGGTATAGATTTCGCCGGCCATCAGCAGGAACATCAACACCGTGCCGAAGCCACGTCCGCCAACCGTCCATTGTTCCAGATTCATTTTCCTGCGGACTCCGGCTAGGAAGCCGATGGTGGCACCCAGCCCCACGATGGCGAGGATCATCGCCATCGAAACGGCACTGGGACTCATGGGGCGCCGCCGTCTTTCTTTTCCCGCGCGGACTCCACGCGGTATGCGGCCCACATGCACAACGTAGTGAGTACGATCCAACAGAGCAGCCAGGCAAGATTGAACGGGAGGCCGAGGATCATCGGATCGATGCGGTCCCAGAGCGCGACCGAGAAACACATGCCAACGAAGGGAATCAAGCCCAGCAGGAGAGCACGGAGCGATGGCTTTTTTACCGGCACAGGTTGACTGAGTATAGCCTGCCCATGCGGATTGGCACAGCATTGCAAAAGTCGACTCGAAGCAAATCGGTCAACTTCCGGTTGGTCGGGAATCCGGAAGTTATCTTGGTGAAGGCATCGTCGCGAAATTGACGCCAAAGATCACTACCGATAATGGCTCTAACGGGCGCTTTCGGCACCAACTCCGATTCACCCGTAACCCTTTAGGTCTTACGGTGCTGCCACGACCCATCCGGCTCCGTCTTGCGACCCCGTCAAAGCTGGCTTCTCTGTCAGCCTCCTCAAGTCGAATATGCTCATCCATTCGTACCAACATTCAGGTAACTGACTACTGTAAACTGCGTCATATTCCTGAACATGGGCCGTCTGCTCCTGGATCTGCGCTACATTCTTCGCTCGCTGCGGGCGGCCCCTGGTTTCACCTCAATAGCAGTCCTCACTCTGGCGTTGGGTATCGGCGCGAATACCGCCATATTTTCGGTGATCAACACCGTGCTCCTCAAGCCGCTGAGCTTCCCCGAACCGGACCGGATGGTTTCCCTGATGAGCGATTCCAAGCGTGGTCCGAATCGCAGCGGCTCACCGACAAAATTTAATGCATGGCGCGCTCAAGCTGACATACTTCAAGACGTTACCGCCTACGACTTCCGCGCAATCAACGTGACCAGCGGAGAGACACCCGAGCAAGTCCCCTCCGCGCAAGTCTCGGAAGGCTTCTTCCGCCTGTTTGGATCTTCTCTGATTATGGGTAGAGGTTTCACTCCGGAAGAAGACCGGCCGCATGGCCCGAAGGTGGTGGTGATCAGCGATGGCTTGTGGCGGCGGCTGGGAACGCCTCCCGACATCCTCAGTAAGACCATCTCCGTGGATGGTGAAGCCCGGCCCGTTGTTGGTGATCGATCAACCCGCGGCTGTGCCGGCCAATCAAATTCACCCGCTCCGCCTCAGGTCTTCCGGCACGAGTTATAGAGCGGGGGGACGCCCGATCGGAGGAAAAGGCGACCCCCGTCTAGCAGGCACTCGGAGGAGATGCCAAACTACCCGAAGTATGCGCCGCTCGCGACGCAAGCGAAACCTATCTTTCGGTAGCGGCTCGCTATTGGGCCGCTCCGTTTCGGGCCTCCTGCTGACGATGTCCGTTAAACGCGAGTGCGGCGCATTGCTTACATTCATCGCCTTCTGGCGCTCTGATCCGCTTCCAACTGTGATATTCGGTCAGGATGAGCCCACAGACTGTCTTTGCCTCATATGAAAATGAGTTCATCACATAAAGGTGGCGCGGCACGCCTTCGGTGACAATTTTCATATACATTTAAGAATCCCCATGTCTTAGCGTATCCATCGAAGGTCAGGGAAGGCGCCTTAACTTTCGATCAAAATTACCCGATGCTCAAATGGACCCACTACCACCCTCCAAATCCTATTGACTTAGCAGATGTACCCTGCCGCATAATCGAGCGTTTGACACGATCGCCCTTAAGCGTTCTAGCGGGCAGGCGGTTGGCTTCCGATAATGGCAAACATCAGGCCGATCGCTTGGCCAGATATGGCTGAGGCGCCGAAGGCACCTGGCAATCTTTTCGCTTGACACTCACGTTACGTGATCCCCGAGAATGGAAAACGGCACGAGGTACAAATCGATGGCTTACACTGTCAAACAATTGGCTATCATGTCGGGCATCACCGTAAGGACACTTCATTTTTACGATGAAATGGCGCTGTTGAAGCCCTCCTACACTGCGGCGAACGGTTACAGAATCTACGAAGAGCCTCAATTACTGATACTTCAGCAAATCCTCTTTTACCGGGAACTGGGTTTCGAGCTCAAGCGTATCAACGAAATCCTGCGCCAGCGAAAATTTGAAAAAATCGCCGCTCTCAAGTCACACCGACAGGTTCTTGAAAAGAATGTTATGCGAACTCGCACGCTGATTGACACCATTGATAAAACTATCCGCCACTTGAAAGGAATAACGAAGATGAAAAGTGAGGAGCTATTTATGGGTTTCAGAATCGGCGCAGGGAAAGACCGGTTCGACGATGGGTTCAACCGCCACGGCACGACCATTGATTGCAAGGTGTCGGGAAAAGACACCGGTGGCGCAATGTGTGTCTTGGAAGTGAACCACACTGGATGGCCGCGCCACGTCAACCGAGACCAAGACGAATGGATCTATGTTGTTGAAGGTGATGTGACGTTGGAAATTGGAAAGAAGCAGTTCCGCCTCGGACCTCATGAATCCATGTTCATCCCACGCAATATAGAGCACGCCTGGGGAGGCGTTCCGGCCAAGATCATAAATACTTACCAACCGGCCGGCAAAATCGAGGAGTTCTTTCATGCGCTGGCTAAATTCAACGACCTGCCGACGCGCGAGCAGGCGATTAATAAAAGCTACACTAGCGAACAGAAAGAAGGATTGAAGCGGGTGTTCGAAGCCCACGGCATGACTATGACTGGCCCACCGCTGTACGTTGATTCTGGCGGAAAGTAGGCAGGTCCGGTAGATCCTAGGCGCGCCGTTGTGACAAATCGGTTCAACCACGAGGGCACTTCCCTTACGGACAGTATCGAAGCGAAGGCCAGATACCTACCGATAATAGCTGTTATCGGGCTCTGCAAGTACCCCGTAGCGACGGTGAACTTGACCACTTATACAATTTGCGCGTTACTCGGCCAAGTGGATTGTTCGGGATAGGACCACCTACCAGCGGACGGCAGTGCGAATCACTTAAATACGGGTCCCGATTTCGCGGCCCTTGGGGATTACTTCCGAGCAAACTGTTCTAGTACAATTCCGCAGGGCACTAGCCCGATCGGTCCTTCGCACATCCGAATGAAACGTGCGCATACTTACCGTATCTCGTGAAACATCTCTTAGTGTCCCTCCTGATTGCCGGTTGCGCGCTGGGCGCGAGCCAAAAGACGGCGACGATGCATGTCGGCGTGATCGTGCGGCCGGGCGCGAAGATTGAGGTACGGTCGCGAACTTCGGTTGTCGTAGGCGTGACCATGTATCCCAACGCCCAGGCCCTAGTGTGGACGGCAGCTGGTTCTTGTGGCGCGCCCCAAAATCCGAAGGTCATTCCTAGTTCGGGAATCCACCATCTGGGTTTTAGTCTGGAAGAAGTGCAAGCTAAGGATATGGTGTGTCTCACTTCGAGTGATGGCGTGCTCCGCACATCCGCTCACCTACAGCAGTAAGCGTGTGTCTAGTAAGTTATCGTGATCAGCGGATTATCGGAATAGGTGTGGGCCTTGGCCGTGTTCTGTCCGCTGACGATGCGGCTGTATACCACGTAATTCGTTGTTATCGAAAGGGAGAGCGGTATTGTTACGGAATCAGTAACTGTGAACGTGCTCCCCGAGCCGTCACCCCACACTTGCGTAAACGCGGAATCCCTATATAGGTTGTAGTCCAGGTTGTCGGATCCGGAAACCATCTTGCGGGCTGCAAACGAACCCAGGCCCGAAGCGATCGTGATGGTATAGCTGGCCGTACTCAATGGCAATCCGATACAGGTGACCGAGATGGTGCCAGTGGTGTCGGCACTCTGCCCAGGCAAGGGATTGAACGCACCGAAGGCAACCCCGGACGTGGACACAGTACACAGGAGGGCGGCCTGCGCCCCTGCGGTCGCGAGCAGCATGGCGGCGAGCGAAAGTATAAGCCGCTGCATCCTAATTGCCCTTCCTGCAAGTCAGTGGCCCGATTCGCGGAAGAGGCGTATTGGCAGGTGGCCTGACGATGCGAACGTCGCATGTTTCGCCCTCCCATGCAGCGTGAACCCTAGCGGGATAATCGATATCTATCACGAAGACTTCTCCCCGCAACGCCACCTCGTAGGCCGCCGGATTGCCGTTGATCGTGACCGTGGCTCCCTGCGGCACAGGCTGCCCACTGGCGGTCAACAGCAGAAGAGTCGCCCCTCCGATGGATGCCGGTTTATACTGCAAGAACACCGCGCTCCGAGCCATCGGCACCACCATTCGCTCCTCCAGATCGACCTTGACCTCGGCGGGCAGCGAGGCGTCGTCCAGGCGCACGGAATTCCGGTTATATGCCACTAACCAAGGCATCAGAGCCAGTCCCCGGCGGTCGGTCTTTGCGAGCATCTGATTGTTCACGTACACCGGAACGCCTTTTGCATTGGGAACTTCCACCACCCCGAAACTGTCGTTCAGCCAGCGGGAAACCATCACGTGGTTGTGCAGCAGCACGAGCGATCCGCGCTCGATGAAGCGCATGCTGGTTTGGCCGCTCTGCTGCGCCGCTTCGACGCCGTAGTAGCCGTCGGTCGTCTGAGAGTAGAAAGCCGCTTCGTTTCGCTGCTGATCGAGGCTAGTGGTCCGTACCCGATATCCATATCCCGGCCCCAGCGGAATCGATCTGTTCACTTCGACGCTGGCGGTCCTGGTCGTAGGATTGGAATCGCCGCTGGCGATGGCGATGGTTCTTTCGCCCAGCGGCATCACCAACGCCACATTCAACCCATACTGCCGCGGAATTAAAAGCGAATAGTTGCCGCCCACCGTCAGAAACACTCTGTGCAGACGGACATTCAACGAGGCGGTTACTACCCTAGCATCCTGCTCGGTTCTGCCGTCGCGCCGCAGATAGCCCGCTGCGATGGAGGCGCCGCCCCACAAGGATTTCGATACCTGCGCCTGCAACAACATCTTGGTGGCCTTCTGCTGGTCTGTAAGGCCCACTTGCCGGAAGTCTTCCGTAGCCCGTTGTACCTGCGCGGCAAAGCCGAAGCTGCGCTGTGCCCGGCTGAATTGCGCATAAAACAGTTCACCGGACCGGCCGTGATCGACGCTGCCAGCGGCCCCGCCGGCAATCACTCCCACTCGACGAAGGGCGTAGACGGCTCCCATCCCCGATGTTTCGATATATGGCTGGATCTCCATGCGGCCCTCTAGCGTGAGGGAGTCTGTGATCCCTCGCCGGTGGGTCCCTGCGGCAAAAAAAGAACTGTATGCATTACTTCTGATCCCGTAGTTCAGCCTGATTGTGCCTGCTTCGTAAGTGAAGTCGCTCACGCCGGGTCGTAAAAGATTGCTGGAACGAATGTAGGATTCCGTAATCACCTGCTGCCGTCCCAGAATGTCCGTGACCACCATGCGGATCTCACCCTGTCCGGACATCACGGGGACGTTCTGAATGGCGAAGGGTCCGGGGGCGATTGGCTGACTCAGCCGCTTCACGTTATCGACGTACACGTCCACGGTGGAGGGCTGGGCAGCCTGCCCGGAAATCGCCGGCAAGGGCGTAGGGATAAAGCTGGGCTGGGTCGCAAATTTGCTAGCCCAGCGCACGCCGGCGTAAGCAACGGTCCTGGCCCACGGCGAAACCGCGCTGAAGGAATCGCCGATGGTGAGAGTGGTCATGGATTCCGGGAAATCCCTGAAGAATTGCGTACTCAGCCGCCGGGGCTTGAAGCCATTGGTCAGGTCCGTACCGGCATACTGCGTCGTGAGTACGCCCAGTCTGCTGAAGAAACCGCCCTCCACCAGGCCCGTCAGAAGTTGTTGCCCCCCGGTGCGGAGCAGCTGGAAGTCGTGATTCAGGAACACGCCCGGGTCTGGGCGCATCGCGGTGGTCCTCATGTTATTCAGACCATCCAGCGTCGTGTCAATGAAGGCGGAGGCAGGCACGCTGACGTCGATGGTCTGGGTCGCCTCATCGATTGTGTAGTGGGCGCCCACGATTGCATCCAGGGGGTAATAGTCCAAGCCCAGCGCCGACACGTGCGTGGGACGCTGCGGCGGTAAACGCAAACGCCCACGAAGGAACACTGCGGCCGGCACAAACAAGCGGCCGGGCTCTAGCTCCAGAACCGGTTCCTCGTCGCCTATGTCAACGCCGTTGACGCGCACCATCAGCAGGCTTTCTTTCATCGCATCAGCACCGTCCACTGGCAAATTAGCAAGGCAGAGTCCGAGGACGCCCCAAAACGTTCCTCTACGGGCGATCTGGAACCAGGTCCTCACGAATCTCCCCGTTGTCTGTCTGTGCTCGGAGCCGGAGTTTGCCGGCGCCCGCTAGTTCCCCGTTTCGGATCACCCACTGCTTGCGCGCATTCTGCAAGACATAAGTGGTCGTACCCTGTACGAAGCCTGGCCCGGGCGCCTCGCCTGTGACCGCGAGTGTCTGGATTTGCACGTGCGCGTTTCCCCGGTTCTGCACCGAGAGCAGCAGTTCCTGATCCGAAGTCCGCTGCAACGTCCAAGCCAGTTGAGGCGAGGAAACTCGAGGATTGACGAAAATGGGCACGCTGATCCTCAGCAGGGTATTAATCCCGTTAAATCCGGGCTTGGCCGCTCGCGGAACTTCTTCCAGGATCAGACGGTACGTGCCTTCCCTAGTGTCCGGCTGCGGATGCCGGAGGCCCAGACGCAGGAACTGCGGGTGCCCTGCAGCGACGGTGAAGATCGGAGGGTTCAGCAGAATCTCGTCGTTGTCCGATAAAACCTCTTCGGCGCCCTCTGCATTCCAGGCAACCACGTGGGCCTGAATCGTCGCCGACTCCTCCCCCAAATTCTGGATCTGGATGGTGGTGCGGAGCTGCCGGGCGGACAACTCGATGCGGACCGGCTTTACCGTATAGGAGCCTGCCTGTACAAGCCCACCGAGGAGCAACAACAATCCGAGGGGCGTTGCCAAACAACTTCGGGACATCGCCTAGAAAGTGATCGTCGCCACAACCGTATCGGCGTAGCTCCCAGCCGGAAGGGTGCTCTGTCCAGAATCGATCGTGCCATAAACAGTGAGATTCTGATTCGTCCCCGTGCCAGTGGATGCCGCCAAACCCGTGCCCGCAGTATTGCCCCAAACCGTCGTACGGCCGCTGTCCGAATACAGCTTGTAGGTCAGCTTGTCAGTGCCAGCATCCTGCATCTGGCGAAGGGGGACAGCATCTGTGGACCCACCAGCGGCGTGCAAGCCTTGGCCGAGGGTAATCACCGCACCGGTTAACCCGTTCGTGCAGGCGACGGTCACTGTCCCAGTTCCGTTCACAGCCGGAGCTCCACTAAGAGGTTCATACCCGCCAAATGCTAGCGGAGCAGTGCTGATGATGCAGTTATTGGTAATGGACGCCGAAACGCCCAGGTTTGCCGTCGCAGTGCTGGCCCGTGCCGCGCTCGAAATCAACGCAGCCAGACACAATGTCAAACAAATATGTCTCACCTTTACGCCTCCGTAGTTCGTCTTTTTCCCGGGATTAGTGTTATTTTCCACTACGCCTTAAGCATCGACTTATGACGGTCTGCCAAGAATAAGATAGCCGCCCTAGTTGCCAAGCCACGGCGCCTTAGGGCCAAGCCACAAAGGGGGGTAGCGCGCCTCGTTACCACGTCTAAAGCGCGACCGGTACGAGTGACGCAGCATTGGTGCCCGAACAGATTCCGCCTGGAGTGTCGCTACCTCGGTTGGCTGATAAGTCGGCAAACCGTCGAAGTGGATCGTGAAAACGATATCGGGGCGGGGGACTGCCCATCGTAGCTTCCGATAATAGGAATTAAGGGGCGCATTCGGTAGGGAAACGCGAGCGGCTCCGCGAGTGGCATCCGCGATTACGCGGCGTGTCCACGTTCCGACGCGCGAACGCTAGTGCCTAGAATAAGAGGATGTCAAATCCCTGGCTCTCCATTCCCCTGGAGGACTATGAAGGTCACATGGGTGCCGCAGGCGTCCAGCAGTTGAGTGTCCTGTCGGAACTCTTCAGGTGCGCTCTTGATCGCTGTATTCCGGAGAGTGTCGCCGTGCTGGGGGTGGCGGGCGGCAACGGCCTGGAGCAAATCAACTGCTCAGCTACAAAGAGGATCGTTGGAGTGGATATCAATCAGCGGTACCTCGACAAGGTCCAGCGACGGTTCGGCACCCTAGCTGGTTTGGAACTTCACTGTCGCGACCTCGCCGAACGAGCCTTTAGCCTGGCTCCGGTGGCGCTGGTACACGCGGCGCTGATCTTTGAACATGTGGGGTTGGGCATCGCGCTGGAGAATGCGCTTTCCCTCGTCGCACCTGACGGCGCGTTATCTGTCGTGCTGCAGTTTCCGAGTGAGGATGAACAGGCCGTTGCTTCGACGAGCTACACATCGATGCACACGTTGAAGCAGGATTTTGCACTGATCGACATCAGCGAGTTTCAACGCGCTGGGACTGAAGGGATTCCGATTGGTCGAGCAGGAAACCCGATCATTGCCTGCCGGAAAAGCCCTGTGGCTTGGTGTATTCGTCCAAAGCCAGTGATGCACGAGTGAGCCGAACAACCGACTCGGTCAAGGCGATATCTGCGCGAATGCGACACCAGTATGACTTCCGTTAATGTGACACATCAGGTACTTGCATGGCTTGCGCCTTTTCGTCCGGGGGCCGCTCTACGTTCGCTACTGAAACTGTGTGTCGCGGTCAGTTCGCTATAGGATCTTGCCGCAGGGATGGTATAGCGCAAGGCAAGAAACGGATCTGATCATGTTTCAGCGCCACGAAGTCAGACGACTCGGAACAGTTCGCGGCTACCAGTACTCCATAGGTCAGTGTAGCCCTTCGCCTTTTCGCGAATCTGGGAATCCGAGGTGTACTTCTTAAAGGTCTCTTCAAACTCCACCACCGACTCCACTTCATATTCCATTACGACACGATTGAAGTCACCGGTCACGTCGGTGAGGACGCGGTGATTCGGGAGTTTCCCGGCGGCTGCCATGTCCTTTAATTGAGCTGCTAGCTTGCTTGCGTGTCCCGGCTTTGCTATGAAACTGTTGCGAACAATAATCATGGTCGAGGTCTCCTGAAAAGAAATCTTATCACTCAGGTTCGCAGCTGTGGCAGTTAGCCTACCGATAATCTTGGACATCCGCCGGGTAAAGCAGGGCGAAGTCATCGCATGGTATTTTGTCAGTACTTGAACGATAGTTTTCCCGGAGTGGAGGGTTGATTGTCTTTTCACTTTATCGTCCGCTTTGAAGCACTGCCTGGAAAAGAAGCGGCATTTCGTGATGAGTTGCTTCGGGTCAATGAACCCTCACGGGCCGAGACTGGTTGTTTGAGCATCGACGTGTTTGAGTCGTTGCGAGAGCCGTCCGTCTTCGCGGTCCATTC
>Ga0163163_10004068_pt1 | contig 12470 bp, 14 predicted proteins | sample S65metaG_FD_119766 | JGI IMG/M metagenome (GOLD analysis project Ga0163163, IMG submission 119766) | Switchgrass rhizosphere microbial communities from Kellogg Biological Station, Michigan, USA - S6-5 metaG | ecosystem: Host-associated > Plants > Roots > Rhizosphere > Soil | place: USA... | reverse complement strand
GTAGTCCCGTCACTAGCCAAATAAGAATCGACAAAGTCGCCGTGCGTATTGAAAGAAGTATCACGGGTGCCGTCCGAGTTTAGCCGGAATATTCCATCGGTGAAGGTCGAGACTCCGTCTACATATGCGCGCTCTCCTTTTGCACCGATCAGGATTTTGCCATCCGGTTGTAAGACCAACGCTTCCACAATCAGATTCCTTCTTGCTTTCTGTGAGTCCGTTTGCGATCGGTCGAACAATCCAGTTAGCAAGAGACCGGGATCAAAAGTTGGATCGCAACTGCCGTTCGCGTTGATGCGCGCGATATTGCGACGAGCACATCCAGAAAACGAGTCGAACTCACCGCCGACGATGTACTTCCCATCAGGCTGCGCAACGATGGCATTGATCGTATGCCCGCCGTAGCGTGTGACCGTGGTGTTGAAGGTTGGATCTACGTCGCCGACTTGTGGCACCGGCGTCGGGGTTGGTATCGGCGTGGGTGTCGGACTTGCGGTTGGGAAAGGTGTTGGAGTTGGAGTTGGTATCGGCGTTGGAGTTGGCGTCGGTGTTTGAGTGACCGTACCGGGCTCAGTAACCGTAATGAGATTCAGCAGTGGTACAAGGTTTTCGAGACCATTGCTATCGGTGACAATGAGACTGGCGTAGTACTCACCTGGCGTATCGTAGATGTGCGTGACAGTTGAACCCGCGCCGCTAGTGCCGTCACCGAAATCCCAGTTCCAAGCAACAATGGTCCCATTGACGGCAGTTGATGCGCTTCCATCAAAATTAACGGATAGCGCTGCTGGTCCTTCCTGTGTGGAAAGAGTGACCTCGTCAACTGGAGCAAGTGCCGTCTCTTCGACAAGCGCTGGCGGGACGTTAATTTGCAGATCATCAATGGTTGGTTCTTCAACTACCGTTGTCATCGGTTCATCTTCTGTTGTTCCGAGTGCACCGATCTGACCATTTCCATCGAAGATGAGTTTCAACCAGTCTTCGGCTCCTTCCAGGATATCTGGTTCCTGGTACTCAGGGGCGTGTGCCTGGACGTCGTCAGTACCTTCTTGTTTGACGCTTTCACATTTGCGATTTGGCCCATCGACTATGACCTGTGCAGCGCCCGTTCCCCGAAATTCATCATCACCGCCGCGAGAAGTCGTATTGAGTACTTGGTCTGGGCCGGCGCTGATGCATACTGCGTCGCCATTTATGTCCGCAGTTGGTGTGAGGATTCCGCCGGTCAAATTACCATTGCAGTCCCAGTCGAGAGCGGGATAGGGCAGAAACTTGTTATATCCGTTTGCGTTACTTACGCATTGGTTTGGAAGTGGTCTTGTTAGAGAGTTCCAAAATGTTAGATGACCTTCCGGATCATTAATCCCTGCAGACTCGGACAACGTGCGTTCATTTAATTCGTCAAGCTTCAGCCGCGAATAGTCGAGTTTTCGTTGTTTTTTGTTCTTTGAAATTAGGCCCGTAAGATTGAAGGCATAATTCATAATGCTTAGATAGTTTGGCTTGTCATTGATGTCAGGAGTTCCAGGTTTGAGGCCAAGACCTCCATGTTTGAGTCCCAGGTTATGACCCAATTCATGCATGAACATGAGGGCTTGAATTAAGCTGACTTTGCGGACTGGGCTCCAACTTGGATGGCCCAACGTAACTAGCAAATCGGATCCAGGTATCCCATGGGAAATACCGCCATTAGGTGCACCCGCAAATGTGTTGCAGAACAACGCATAGTGGAAAATTCCTTTTCTCTTGGCTGGTAGAAAAGAAGTTGTTTTGATGAGTTGTACATTCGCCCAGTTATATTTAGTTTTTTCCGAGTCTGTATAGCCGCCTGTTTCTGTCTGAAATGTAACTTGACTGGCCCGAGACAAAGCGCCCCATTTCGTGTTCTTAACAGGATCCATCAAACTGGTAGGGCCCAGATCCACATGGAGGCGAATGCCCTTCTTCCCGTCCGGATTTTCAACGGGCGCAATCGCAAAGGCATCGACAACCATTTTTATTGCAGCGGGATTAGGCTTAAAAACGACTCCGGTAGGACTTGGCTGCATCCAATCGGCGTGAACAAATACATCCTTGTGAAAAGGATCCGCACCCATTTTGTTCAGCGGCATTTCGACGCCATCGATTGTGACTCCATTTCTTTCCCAGTCATCAGGCAGGCCATCGCCGTCGGTGTCACCGAGATAGGCGTATGCTGCGCCCTGATTAATACTAGTGCCGACGTCATCACTGTAACCTCCGACGATCGCTGTCCCGCTGCTTATCGCTACTGAGTTTGCGAACGCGTCATAAGGTGCGGGATTTGTTTGCGCTACACGCTGCTGCAACACCCATCCTGTGCTGTTCCGATTGAAGATGTAAGCCGCGCCGTCATAGTTACGTTCACCATTGGTTGGAGTATTGTCTTCGCCTGGCGCAGCAACGATCAGGTTCTGGCCGTTGATCGCCACTCTCGAACCAAAGCTATCCCCAGGCGCTGACGGGCTTTTGGCACCCAGGATATTTTCCAAAGACCACGTCCCATTTTTCCGGACATACGTAAACACGTATTGCCTGAGAAGATATTCCGGCGTTGTGTTGTTCGGATTCTTCATATTCTCTGATCCAACAACAACGAAGTTGCCGCTAATCCCAACTGAGAGACCAAATCTGTCGCCTTCTAGTTGTCCTTCGAGTTTCTTTTGCACGTTCCAAACTTCACCCGTGCGCTGAAAAATGGTGGCCGAGCCTGCAGAGTAACCATCGGCGTCTTTCTTATCGCCTAGTGCGCCGACTATGGCGGTGTCGCCACTGATGGCAACTGCGAAACCAAAGAGGTCTCCATTTTGTGAAGGGCTGTTAGTGAGCTTGTTACCACCCTGCAGCAACCAGGCACCGTTCTTAAGTGCAAAAATGTATGCGCCATGACCGTAAGTCCCGACGATTATCGTCTGGTTGCTTATGGCAACTGACCTACCAAAAAGGTCGCCATCTTGGCCGTCCGGCGCAAATATGTTTGCCTCTTCAAACCAGGTGTCGCCGCTTCTGCCAAAAACGTGAACTGAGCCCAGGTTCAATCCATTAAGGCGCTCACCAACAGCGCCAACCACCGCGATGTCACCGTCGATGGCCACTGCCTCACCAAATCTGTAGAACGCATTGTTGCTTTGGCCACCCTTCAGTTGTTGTTGCTGTTTCCACCCACCTTTACTGCGGACGAAGATGTAAGCAGAACCACCCTGATGTACACCCTTGAAGTAGTCTTCTCTGGCACCGACGATGGCTGTGTTGCCACTGATCGCGACTGACCAACCGAAGTAGTCAAAGGCCTGGGCACCGGTCCCCAACAACTGTGCTTGTTGTTGCCACAGCAACGGGTCGATCGTGATGGGATAAGTGGCGGTGGCATCATTGACGAGCAATGAAATTTCTCGACCACTCGCCAGCGTTTCCATTCGCGCCGTTAGCTTCCGCCCGTTGGCGTCGACAGCAGAAAGGTTGCTGTAATTCAACGCGGGTTTGCCTTTCGCGTCGACCAATTCGATTTGTTTTCCTCGATGCCTTACGCGCGCAGTCAAACCTCCCTTTACTGACACGACAAGCCGCAACGGCTTGTTCGCCTGCACACCAGCGCTGCGTCGTGGTCGTTCATTTACAGTAAAGCCTTGCTCAATTCCGCTGGATCCATTCTCGTACCACTCCGTAATTGATCGTCGCTTCGCAAACTCGAGGTCATACTCAACGCGATTGTCTTTCACCCGTTGCTCAATAATTTTTGGATGGGAAATCAACTTCGGACCATATCCAAATGCTTTGAGTCTCATATCCATGTGCCAGGGTCTTTTCCTGTTGGATACTGTTGGACTGACCGTCACGCCGGTTGCTCCGAACCAGGCCTTCAAATTCTGTTCATGGCTCACTGCGAGATATCCGCCGGAGTTCTCACCAGAAGGTGCATGCTGGTTCCACTCCAAATCGAAGCGCGCCTTACTCACGGCTTCCATCAAAGATTGACCATCTGGGTCATGCTCGAGATATTCGCGGGCCTGCTCGCCCTGTACTGATTGTGCTGGGTCCGCCTGCTGTGAAGTAAGTCTTGGAGGTTCCGGCTTTGGGATTGGAGCGTTCCTGGAAAGAAGAAAGAGTCCCACCAACAATAGACCAGTGACGACGCCGACACTTACGTACAGAGTGACAGGCGAGACGCGCGAAGTTAAACATCGAACCATTAAGATCTCCTCGTTAAGTACACAGACGTTCCGTACACCGGAACCTTCAGGCCGCCTTAAAAACTACCTGGGCCATTCAGTGGGTATTTCTTCTTACTTTCTCCGCAATTCAGGAGAGTAAGATCCAGCACCTTACGGAGTTATTGGTTACTCGGCTTTGATCTCTTACTGATTAACGCGAGAGTTAGCGCGAAATTACCGTATCCCGTCGCAAAACAATTTAGGGCAATGAGCAAGGGGTGCCCCTGAGGTCGTAGGTTCTCTGGCAGGTTGATTTCGACTAAGAGATCCGACGGGTGTAGGTATACTGAGGTATCTTAGCAAATGATTTACACTGACGCAGGTCGCAATTCAATCCGCCCGCACCTGGGACAAGTGTGGACCTCTTCGACCGCTCCCCCGAAAACTTCATCGACAGACGCCGGGTCGTCCACGCTGTATTCGATCTTCATGGCGTGATGATTCATTTCAGCGCCACAAACAGGGCAAATCATTTTGGTTTTCGACATGAGATTGACTTCCTATTGCTTTGAGTCGCTCAACTTTTCAAGATGATCCTGGAAATACTCACGCCAACTTTCAGGCAAGGCTTCCACTTCGATTGCCCGACCAAGCAACGCCGTGTTGTGTTTGTCTCGTGCATATAGACGAGTGATATCGATGACCTTTACCCCGTGTGTATCTCTTTCAATGACGGAGAACTCGTCACCAGTTTCCACTTCGCCTTCTTTGAGAACCGCCAGGTAAAAGCCGGTGTGTTCACTCTGCAAAAACCGCTTGATGATGTCGGTTCGACCGAAGCGAATACCGAGTTTGTAACACGGCATGCGCGGTTGGGTAACCATCACCTCGGCTTCGCCAATTCGAAACTTGTCACCGATGTTAATTTCCGTTTCGAGTAAACCAGTGGTCGTAAGGTTCTCGCCGAAGACGCCCCATGGAAGATCCATTTCCGGAAATTCGCGCTTCCAAAAATCGTAGTGCTCCGAAGGATAGACATAGACCGCCTTGTTCGGCCCGCCATGAACCGAGAGATCCGCCTGGCGGTCGCCATCAAGGTTCAGCGTCCGCATCATCACGCGACCCTCGATGGGTTCTTTGAAGATTCCGGTCGAGACTGGCTCGCCATTGCGCATTACCAGTCGAGGCCGACCAACATGGACTGAAATGATTTTCATGACGCGATTAGATCGAAACGTTTTCACGTCCGTAACGCAGTACTTTGCTCATCCAGATTAATTCGTTGAGGAACCTGTCAATATACTTTGCGTGCGTGGTTTCCTCGCGAATTCTACCATTCTCATCGAACAGGTTTTGCGCATGAAAGAAATTACCGTCCCAAAAGATTGTGACCAGGCCGAGTTCTCGCAGCACCGGAAGAAGCGCCTCGATAACACGGGCACCACCAAAACTTCCCGCCGAGACGCCACACACACCCACGGCTTTATGAATGTACTCTTTCAAATTTGTATCGAGCACGTGCTTCAACAGTCCAGGATAACCGTGGTTATATTCTGGAGTAACGATCACAAAACCGTCCGCGCGCTCGCATAGTTTTGCAAATGCGGGATCTTTGATCTGCTCGCCCGCATCATCAGTGGGCAACTTCAAATCACGAATATCAATCAATACAGTTTCGACGTCTTCGCGTTTCTGCACTTCGCTGAAGATGAACTTCGCAACGTTCTCGCTGGCTCGGCCTTTCCGCACTGTACCGAGAATGACGGGAATGAAAAGTGGTCTGGTGTTCATAGGGATTTTTGTTTTGTGTTCGATAAGCTTTAGAGGCTCTTGCAAAAGTCCACGAGTAACTCGCGGAGTGGGATTACTCAAAGCTTTTGGTTCTTCAGCAGTTCTTTCTTCGGAGGAGTGCGATGTATAGCTCGACGCGGCTCAGCAACTCTGCTTTCTTCGGAAGAGCGGCCTTCGTCCGAGCCTATGTAAGATCGCCCCGCCGCTCTTCCGAACAAAGCCGGAGGAGGATGGCTTCCGACTATAAACATTGCACTCCTCCGGAGTGGAGCTCCTGACTTGTTGTGTTTTTGACTTTTGCAAGAGGACTCTAAGCTCCTCGGACATCGGTACGGTGCAGACGTCTTTTGAATGGGTCCATATTAGATCAACCCGTCTGTCCGGGGCACGCCACAAGGTTCGCGGCGTCTATCCACCGCCGATCTCAAATGGAGACTCAAGGTAGACACAAAAACAATTATTTTCTGAAAAGTTTGTCGATCCAGACGCGACCCATTCGTCGTATCACTGAGGAAAGACTTCATGTCTAAAAAGCGGTGAATTAGCTACGGCAACCGCAAGTTAGGAAATTAGTGGATAGAAATTATGGAAGAAGGGAAAATCATGGCAACAAAACCAACACAAGAACAAGCACAACTTCATTTGCAGGTTTACGATTTGCGCCGCGAAGCACGGTTGCGACAGGCACGCGATTGGTTTCAACAGAACTATTTTGTTGAAACTGTGGACGACGCGGCGCGGATCGCAGCGCCCGGAACAGAGAATGGCATTTTCTTTGGAATGGTGATTGGCTATTGGGAGCAAGCCTGCGCGCTGCTCAATTACGGCCTGCTACACGAAGATCTTTTCTTTGAAACGAGCGGCGAGTTTTTTGGAGTTTGGGAAGCAGTCAAGACAGTTGTGCCCCAATTCCGCGTGCTGTTTTCCGATAATAATTTACTAGGAAATCTGGAAAAAGCCGCCAAGCGATTCGAAGAGTGGTCGGAGCAACGTTCTCCGGGACACATCGCGGCTATGCGAGATTTCCGGAAACAGCTGAGAGTTAAGGCGAACGCGGCGAAGAGCGCGTAAGCGAAGCAAATAAGGGACACGTAGGACCTTCATCTTTGGCAGCACCGAAGGTCCTACATTTTCCCGAGACGTTAGTAACGCCTAACGTCAAGGAGGAAGTTATGTTGAGCATACACACGACTAAATTGGGGAACGTTGCAGTTCTCTTTGTTCGGGGACAAATTGTGCGTGGTGAGACTGACGCGTTACGCAGTACCGTGTTAGCTCAAGTAGATGCCAGCGCCGTCGTACTCGACCTGGCGAAGGTAAACACAATCGACGCCGGCGGTTTGGGAGTAATGCTGGAATTGCGTGAGCATACTCAGTCAAAGGGGATTGAGTTCAGGTTGAAGAACGTGACGAGACTTGTCTGCGGCGTGCTGGAGCTCACGCGCTTGAATTCTGTTTTCGACGTCAGACCCAAATTGGAGGATTTGCCTCGGCCGAGAGGCCACTTGGGCATGTCAACGACGAAATTTGCTTGTTGCACGTAGTTCTTGGATAAAGATGACCTCGGTTGACGATCAGCAAAGACATCCAGCCAGACCTTTTCGCTTTCTGATGCGCATTCCAGTACCGTGGGTATTTGTTTTGGCATACCTCATCGGCGTTGGTCTCGAGATTCTCGTTCCTCTTCATGATCGTTCGTCGCAGGTTGTAGTCATCAAGGTTCTGGGTGGCGTGTTATTCCTCACTGGCGGTGCAGTGGCTGCGTGGGGATTGCTTGTGTTCCGTAAAGCCCGCACTACAACGGTCCCAGGTAAATCCTCAACGGCGGTCGTTTCGTCGGGTCCTTATCGTTTCAGTCGTAATCCGATGTACTGCGGTCTCATCATCGCCTACGTTGGAGAAGCCGGCTTGCTCGTCCAACTATGGCCACTGATTATCCTGCCGTTCGTCGTTGCTTACTTGAATTGGATTGTTATTCCCGTTGAAGAGTCTCGGTTGCAAGCGGACTTTGGAGCGGAGTATGAACAGTACCGAGCCAGAATTCATCGGTGGATATGAGAGCAGCTGGTGGATTTGCTTAGATTCTACGTACAAAGCCAGCGAACAAACTCGCAACCACACGTCCTCTCAGTGCTCTCGCCCGAAAATAGCAAGTAGTCAGCCCTGCATTTTTTTGTAAATCAGTTGTCGATTTCGTTGTAGTCAGCCGTCGTAGAGTTGACCGCGAGACTTTTTCTGAAACTAACGCTTAGAAGATGAACGGCGTCGATTCGACTTTCAGCAAGTTCTAAGGAGAGACAATCATGAAAAGACAATTATCAATCTTCATCGTGACATTCATTCTTATGGCAACCGCATCACTCGGCTTTGCGGCGTTGGGCCGAAGGACTCAGCAATCGCAGAAACAGTTTGCGCTACTGCTGAAAGCAACCGGTCCGGAATTTTTCAAGAAAGTGCAAGAGCCGGACGGGAAGCAAATGGTTGAAAAGCACTTTAAGAAACTGCAAGCGCTGACCCAACAAGGGGTTTGCCTGTTCTCTGGACACACGCTGGTTACTGATGAATCTGGTTTCGGGATTATCGTCGTCCGCGTCAGCTCTGAAACCGAAGCGCAAAAAATTATTGATGATGACGATCTGGTTAAGGCCGGCCTCGTTCGCGGAACAATATTCCCATTCGAGGTTATAACTGCAGCCAAGTAAAGTTTGTTAGATAAGGAGTCGAGATGCGTTACATGATGCTGATTTACTCGCGAGAAACACCCAGCCCAGCTGAGCAGCAACACGGAGTCGTGTTACGACACCGAGAAGTGATGAACGAGGCGAGAGAGCAAGCCATTTTTCAGGGAGCCGAACCTCTCGAGCCGACGACCACGGCCGTCACCGTGCGGAAGAACGGTGACGGAAAAATGATGGTGACGGACGGACCATTCGCGGAAACGAAAGAGCAGTTAGCTGGCTATTACATACTCGAGTGCAAAAGCATCGAAGAAGCAATTGAGTGGGCGCGCAAGATTCCGACCGGCTGCCACGGAGGCGAAGGCTGCATCGAAATCCGACCGATCAGAGCAATGAACGTCCAGGTTGAGGTTGGTCACGCGACATAAGAGATGTTAGTCGCTAGTTTCTTGGCCCATACCTGACTCATACGAGGCATGACAGCGAGCACCGTTTGATCCTCACTAAGACGCTGCATTTCCGCTATTGTTTCGGCTAACTCGTCATTAGTAATCAGCCCAGCTTTGACGAACGATGGACCAGCCTCGGCCACTGATAATTCCAGCAGCCGTTTGTTTTCTCCCTGAGCGAAGACCGGTTGATTAAGAGTGATTTCGGGCTCGACAAAATTAGTGGCAAGCACTAAATGGAAGAGACGCCGACCCAACGTGTAATCAACACCCCATTTTGGACCCAGTTCCCCGAATAGCGTCGAGAACTCTGCGAGTTCCGATGGTGGTTCGCTGCCGGCTGATGTCAGATCGCCGTCTTCGCAGACAAAAATTCCGTTCGGCTTCAACAGTTCGTGCATCTCGCGCAGCGCTGCTTCCGGTTCAGTTAAGTGGATAAGTAAGAATCGAGAGTAGACGAGATCAAACGTCTCCCTGGGTAACCCGGTGTCAGTGGCGCTTGCCTGGACGAAAGAAACATTGGAGAGACTCTCGGGCAGCGACACACGAGCTTGCTCTAGCTGGTCTCCGCTGAAATCTATACCGATGACCTCTCCGGCTGGTCCAACGAGTTCAGCCAGGAGTTGTGTAACCATTCCCGTCCCACACCCGAAATCCGCGACCCGCATGCCGGGTTGGATTCCAGCTCGGATTAGTAACTCATATGCCCCTGGTCCATACACGTTGTGCAGAATACGCAGGCGATTTGCGGCTGCGTTTCCGGTTGCCAATACGTAGTCACCTTTGCTGTTGGATGTAGATTCGTTCTTCATAATTCCTCCCAGTGACTCCATCATTGAATTCATAGTTTGTTAATTAACAAGGACAGCCATTAGTTTTCAGGAGCCCAGGTAATCCAAATTTCGCACTCAGCATCGTCTCGCTTGACGCATTTAACTTGCTCAATAGTTGCTTCCTCTCCATAGAGCCGCAACACTTCATCGGCGAGGCTTACGTACAAATGGCAATGCCGATTAGGAGAGCGATAATGCGTTATGAGTTTGTTACCCAACTTTTCAATGCGAAATTTATCCTTAATAAGATCACGGGAGACAGGATCACGCACGGCCTCCGCGAAATTGTTATGCACAGCCGGATGCCGCTCAAGAAACTCGCGAGCGCTTCCGGACATCCTGAACCAGGCTGGCCAACGATTCAGAGCATCTCTCAAAAAGTACCTGGCATATTCCTCTTCCAATGTTTCGGGCGAACAACCAAGTACTTCGCAGCCAGCAGCGACCATCTTTTGCCAAACTTCGTAGACTTCATTGATTCGAAATTCTAAATCTGTGTCGCACCCGGAGCGACGCTTGATTTCAAGCGCCACGTCGGCGCCATGTTCGCGAGTTACTAAATCCATCAAAACCTTTGGAATGAGACCCAACACGATAAGTTACCGCCTTTCGTACTAAACCCATCTTTAAGAAGGGAGCCGATCTTTGGCGTCCTATCTTCCAACGAATCAAAACTAGGCCAATTACTAAATTTGCATGGCAATCACCGTCTGGTCGTCAACCATTTCACAGGGACAATGAGCAAGAAGTCGATCGAACACTTCGTTAACTATCTCAACTGGTCCAAGCCGGCACGCCCCCTTCAATACCTCTATTAATCTTTCGGTGCCAAACTCGTTTCCGTTCTTGTCGACTGAATCCACTACACCATCGGTATAGAAGAGCAACGTATCGCCCGGTTCGCACTGAATTCGCATAGCCTCATATTCAGCGACTGGAAACAATCCAAGTGGTAGGCCATACACTGGAAGCCTTTGCACTGTCCCGGCTCTGCAAAGTAGAGGCTCGGGCAAGCCAGAATTGCAAAGTTCAAGTACCAACTTATCGTCGTCCCACGTGTAGTAAGTTAAAGCCACAAAATTCCCATCAGGTGCTCGTGTGAACATGGTGTCGTTTAATTTGTGGAGCATCTCGCACGGATTGAGTTCCTGATGAACCAAACTTCGTGCAATACCGCTCGCCAGTCCGGCGAAGATAGCTGCGGCGGCGCCTTTGCCGCTTACGTCGGCAAGTAGGCCACATGCAATCCGGATTTTGCACACTGAGCAAAATCAAAGAAGTCACCTCCCACTGCTCTTGCCGGAACACATTTCGCACTTAAGTGAAGATTGCGCGCCTGTGGTAAGGATTGGGGTAACAGTTTCTCCTGGAGCTTCCGAGCGGCCGATAGATCCTCCTCCATTCGTCGATGAACTTCACGGAGGTCAGCAAACGATCGCCTTGCTGATGCCAGGACAAAATTGACAAGCAGGAGAAGCTTGTCGAAATCGTCGTCACCTTCAGAAACCTGTACGACAAAATCGAGATCTCCGTCTACGACCTGGCAGAGTTGGTCGGCTGCGTCTCGAATCAGATGTCGAAGATCTGGCCCTGCCTCCAGGCGGAGTGAGCTGACAGGTCTAACTACCGAGAGGGCTCGATAAGGACCGCTGTTCATCGGGAGACTTTTCACCCGGGGACTGCTCACCGATATTCTCGGATTCGAAACCATCAATAACCCCTTTAGTAATTGGAAGATTCAGAAGTAAAACCAAAGATTCTTCATCGAAACAAACAATTTTCGATTCGGATCCGAGTTGCTGGGTTGGTGTTGTTCCATCCAGCCAAATAGATTCGATCTGGCCTATCCTCGACATTTAGTACTCCCTCTTAAGCATGATTCCGCGTGTCTCATATGTGCACCTCTGCTAAGCGACTACCTTTTAATGCGTAATTGACTACCGGAAAGGTTCAGGCCGCGGTTAACTCTATGTGAACATTACGGCGTGGTACGTCGGATTGACGCCGCTATGTAAGGTTGAGGCTTGGGAATTTGCTTTTACGATTCATGCTAAACTCAGCTTCGAGACCAATAATCTTTTCCGATCACCGAACCTAATCCAGCTTTTAGTTTCGTTTCCCAGATAAGTAACTAACTACTGCGATGAAAGAGTTTCCTTCAACTCCAACCAGCCTCCTGGCTAGTTATGAAGCGTCAGATTTTTTTGATGAGATGTTCTCGTCCACCGGTGAGCCTCGTCCACATTATCGCCAACTACATTCAAGGCTCGCAGACATGACCGCTGAGGCTTTCAATGAGCGACGTGGTGACGCGGATATCTCGTTTCTTTATCAGGGCATCACCTTTACGGTTTATGGTCAGAAAACTGAGGGCATTGAACGAATCTTCCCATTCGATTTAATTCCCCGAATCATTCCTGCCGAGGAATGGTCAGTTGTAGAGCGTGGGTTAACGCAACGCATAACCGCTCTGAACCAATTTCTCTTTGATATCTATCACGACCAACGAATTCTCAAAGACAAGATAATTGCACCGGAGTTGATATTGGG
>Ga0163163_10004066_pt1 | contig 12471 bp, 7 predicted proteins | sample S65metaG_FD_119766 | JGI IMG/M metagenome (GOLD analysis project Ga0163163, IMG submission 119766) | Switchgrass rhizosphere microbial communities from Kellogg Biological Station, Michigan, USA - S6-5 metaG | ecosystem: Host-associated > Plants > Roots > Rhizosphere > Soil | place: USA: Michigan... | reverse complement strand
ATTCGGCCGCTCGCAACAGGTGCAGCGTCGTGACCGGGCGCTCCGGGTCGAGCCACGGGTACGAGCCGTCCAGGTCACGGCTGAGCATCACCAGGTCGTCCTGGGACAGGCTCGCCCCGTCCAGGTCCGCCTCGATGCACCGGAACCCGAACTGGGCCAGCCGCGACACGACCGATGACGCCGACCGGCCCGCCTTCTCTGCCGCCCGTACCAGATGGACGGCCGCGACGGTCTCGGCCGGGTCGAGCCAGGGCGACGCGCCGTCCAGGTCGCGGCTGATCAGCACCAGGTCGTCGGTCTCGGTGTGCAGCGCCTCGCAGCCCGGGGTGAGCGGGTAGCCCAGCACGTGCAGGCGCGCGGCGACGTCGGCGATGTCGCGCTGCAGCCGGTGCGCGACCCGGACCAGGTGCACCAGTGAGACCGGCTCGGCCTGGTCCAGCCACGGGAAGCTGCCGTCGAGGTCCCGGCTGGCCAGGATCAGGTCAGCCGGGTCGAGCGACTCCACCGGCAGTACGGAAAGGTCGGCGTCGATCTGCAGGCCGACCCGGGTCAACCGGGCAACGATGTCGCGCACCGGTCGCCCGGTGCGCTGGGCCGCCTTGAGCAGGTGCGGCAGCACGACCGGCACCGACGGGTCCAGCCACGGTCGCGACCCGTCCAGGTCGCGGCTGAGCAGCACCAGGTCGTCCGGGTCGACGCCGACCGTCTCGTGGCCGACCGCGGCCGAGTAGCCCAGCTCCTCGAGCCGGCCGGCGATCTCGCTCGCACTCCGGCCGATCCGTTTGGCGGCGCGGACCAGGTGGGCCAGCGGCACCAGCTCGACCGGGTCGAGCCACGGCGCGGAGCCGTCGATGTCGACGCTGAGCAACAACGCGTCCGAGGGCCGGGCCCGGGCCACCCGGACCCAGTCCGGGTCGGGTGTGATGAGCTTGCCGTGGCGGCCGGCCGCGGCCAGTGCGGTGAGGCGCCACTCGATAAGCTGGTCGGGTCCGATCAGGGTGCCACCGTCGGGCCCGAAGCAGCCGCAGATCGTGGCGTCCACGCTCTCCCCGCCGAGGTCCCACTTGGTGTACCCGGTGGCGAGGGCCCGCTCGAAGATGACGTCGGCGATCAGCGGCCGGAAGAACGCGAACGTGTAGAGCCAGCCGAATGTCAGCACCACCGGTCCGGCGTCGACCAGCGCCGGAACCGCCTGCCACAGCAGGCGTTCCAGGTCCTCGTCGCGGTACGCCAGGATCTTCGTGCGGTCCACCGACAGGCGCGGTGCGAGCTCCCGGCTCAGGTTCACCACGGCGCCGGTGAGCTCCTGCCCGGCCCACAGCCCGTCGGCCAGGATCGCCCCCTCGCCGTGGCACCACCACACGCCCGCGTCCGGGTCGGCCACGACGGTCGGTCCGGTCACGTTCTTCTGCGCGTTGCGGTTCGGGCCGGCCGCCTCGGAGAGCTGCCCGGGCAGCCACACCTGGCGCTCCGAGCCGTGCTCGGCGTCGGTGCGGAAGTCGGAGACCCACAGCACACTGCGCAGAGTGTCCACACAGGACACCGTGGTGGGCCGCAGGTGCAGGCGGATCGTGGTGCCCGACTCCGTACCCGGGCCGAGGGTACGGATCCGGAACAGGCTGCCCGGCCCGGCGATGCTGACCCGCAGTCGCTGCCCCGGACGGCCGTCGCGGCCCAGCCGGCACGTGTCCACGGTGATCTCGTCGGCCAGCATGAAGTAGCTGAGCACGCCGATTCCGAAGCGGCTGTTGGGAAACAGCTGCACCGGCGGGTCGAGCCGGGCCCACTCCGACTGTTCCTCGAGGAACTCCGGCAGGTCGCCGAGGCGCACGCCGGCCTGGGCGAAGACCTCGGACAGCTCCCGCACGCCCATGCCGATCCCGTTGTCGACACAGTCGAGGTACGGCCGGCCGTCCTCGTCGGTGCCCTGCGCGAACGAGATCCGCCCGGCCCAGTCGTCGTCGAAGTCGCGGGTCCGGCGCAGGTACTCGGTGCGTGCCTCGCGGTAGCGGCACGCGTCCAGCGCGTTCTGGTACAGCTCGCGCACGGCCAGGGCCGGGTCGCCGTACAGCTGCTCGCCCATGAGCAGTTCCTGGACCCGGTCCTCGGCGAGCCGGAACCGGACGCCGGCCGACTGGTACGCCCGGCCGCCGTCGACCTCGGTCGGGGCGAGACCGTCGGTGGTGACGTGCGTCGGCACGTCGCGAAGCGGGGCCAGCGACGGATCGGCCGAGGCGGCCCGCTGGACCTCGGTGAGCACCTGGTTCACGGTCTCCACATGGGACCGCAGCGCGACCTCGACGGCCGGGTGGGCGCACAGGGCGGTCAGCACCAGCGCGGTGCCACGGGGGGCGAAGGTCGCCGACCGCACCGTGGTGATCAGACCCTCGGCGGTGACCGGGTCGACGATGCCCAGGTGTTCGCCGATCACCTCGGGCAGCGCGACCGCCTCCACCGCGAGGGCGCGGGCGGCAACCAGCAGGTACCCGACGAAGCGCTCGCGCACCCCGTCCTCGGCGACGGCCCGCAGCGCGCCGGTGCGGTCGGTGCGGGACAGGAAGCCGGGATCGGCCCGCATCGCCCACAGCAGCTCGGAGACCCGGTCCGCCCGCAGGGTTTCATCCGATGGCGGCAGCAGGTCGCCGAGAGACTCGGGCTTGTACGCCGCCGGCTGCCGGCCGATCCAGCGGTGCAGCAGCCACCAGCCGATCTCCTCGGCGGCGTCGCGCTGGCCGCGGGCGACTGCTGCCACCGCGCGCCGATGTGGCTGCGAGTAGCTCTGGGCGAACCGCTCGAACGCGGCCCGGTCGCTCGTCGCGTCCTGCGACGGGGTCAGGTCGTGCGGGCGCACCACGCGCTCAGCGGCCGCGCGGGTCGACCAGAACGCGTCGTACAGCAGCGGAACGCAGACGAGCAACGTGGCCTCGGACGGGCTCAGCGCCGCATCGGCCGGCAGCGCCGCGGTCAGGGAGGAGATGCGGTCCAGCGTGCGGGCGGCCAGGTCGAGGTCCTGCCACGGATCGTCGGCGAGGGAGAACAGGCCGTCGCGCCGCGTCCACGCGAGCGCGACCGCGAACTCGGTCGCTCGCACCCGCGCGCCCTCGTCGTCCCGGACCCGCGACCACACCGGGTGGTGAGCGACGAGCGTGGGCCACCGGTCGAGGTCGTCGGTGTTCGCAGGCCACCCCATCTCCATGCTGCTGCGAACCCCCTTCGGCGCGGACGTGTCGAGACAGCAACATACCTAGCCCGGGCAAGCGGCGGAACGGCCGAAAAGACGTAGAGTTCTCCGGTGACCGCGCCCCTGTTGCCCGAACGTGCCCGTGTTGTCGTTGTTGGCGGAGGGGTCATCGGGACCTCGGTGGCCTACCACCTTGCGCTCGCCGGCTGGACCGATGTCGTGTTGCTGGAGCGCGACAAGCTGACCTCCGGGACGACCTGGCACGCGGCCGGACTCATGGTCACTTTCGGCTCCACGTCGGAGACGTCGACCTCGATGCGCCGCTACACGCGCGACCTGTACGCGCGGCTTGAGTCGGAGACCGGACTCTCGACCGGGCTCAAACAGGTCGGGTTCATCGAGCTCGCCGCTGACACCGGCCGACTCGAGGAGTACCGCCGGGTGGCCGCGTTCAACCGGCACTGTGGCGTCGACGTGCAGGAGATCTCACCCGGCGAGGTCAAGGAGCTGTTCCCGTTGGCCCGCACCGACGACGTGCTGGCCGGCTTCTACGTGCCCGACGACGGGCGGGTGAACCCCGTCGACGTGACGATGTCGCTGGCCAAGGGCGCCCGGATGCGCGGGGTCCGGGTCATCGAGGGCGTGCCGGTGCTGTCCTTCCTGACCCGCGGCGGGGCGGTCGCCGGTGTGCGCACCGAGCACGGCGACATCGAGGCCGAGTACGTGGTGAACTGCGCCGGTATGTGGGCACGGCAGCTCGCCGCCACCGCCGGGGTGACCGTGCCGCTGCAGGCGGCCGAGCACTACTACCTCATCACCGAGCCGTTCGACGGCATGTCGGGCGACCTGCCGGTGCTGGAGGACCCGTCGTCGTACGGGTACTTCCGCGAGGAGGGCGGCGGCCTGATGATCGGGCTGTTCGAGTCGGTGTGCGCCCCGTGGCGCGTCGACGGGGTGCCGGCGGATTTCTCGTTCGGCACGCTCCCGCCGGACTGGGACCGGATGGCGCCGTACCTGGAGAAGGCGATGTCCCGGATCCCGGTCTCGACCGAGGTGGGGGTGCGCACGTTCTTCTGCGGGCCGGAGTCGTTCACGCCCGACCTCGCCCCGGTGGTGGGGGAGGCGCCGGAGCTGCGCAACTACTTCGTCGCCGCCGGGCTGAACTCGATCGGCATCCTCACCGGCGGCGGGCTGGGCCGGGCGGTCGCACAGTGGATTGTGGACGGTCGGCCCGACATCGACGTCACCGGCATGAACATCGACCGCCTGCACGCGTACCAGACGACGCCGTTGTACCGGGCCACCCGCACTGTGGAGTCGCTCGGCCTGGTCTACGAGACGCACTACCCGGGGCGGTCGATGCGCACCGCCCGCGGGGTCAAGCTCTCCCCGGTGCACTCCCGACTCGTCGAGCAGGGCGCGTACTTCCGGGACGTCACCGGGTGGGAGGGCGCCGATTGGTACGCCGGGCCCGGTGTGGTGCCGGATCCCGGTCCGCTGACCTGGGGTCGGCCGGCGTGGTTCGGCCAGTGGGCGGCCGAGCACGAGGCCGCTCGTACCGGCGTGATTCTCATGGACATGTCGTTCATGTCGAAGTTCTCGGTCCAGGGGCCGGACTCGGCCGCGGTGCTGGAGGAGCTGTCGGCGAACCGGGTCGCCGGTGAGGTCGAGCGCATCACCTACACCCAGTGGCTCAACGAGGCCGGGCTGCTCGAGGCCGACCTGACCGTGACCATGCTCGACGAGGACCGGTTCTGGGTGGTCGCCTCGGACACCGCGCACCGGCACGCGCTGACACGCCTGCAGCGCTCTATTGTGGATCGGCGCGCCTTTGCCTTCGACGCCACCGAGGCGTACGCCCAGCTGAACATCCAGGGGCCGCGCTCGCGGGAGCTGCTGCAGGCAGTGACCACAGTGGACCTGTCCAACGACGCGTTCCCGTTCCGCTGCGCGCGGGAGATCCCGATCGGGTACGCCAACGTGCTCTGCATCCGGATCACCTACCTGGGCGAGCTCGGGTACGAGCTGTACATCCCGGCCGCGCAGGCGACGCACGTCTACGACGTGCTCGTCTCCGCCGGCGCCGCCGTGGGGCTGCGCCACGCCGGTCTCAAGGCCCTGGCCAGCCTGCGGATGGAGAAGGGCTACCGCGACTACGGGCACGACATCGACAACACGGACTCGGTGCTGGAGGCCGGCCTCGGCTTCGCGGTCGCGCTCGACAAGCCGTCCTTCATCGGGCGGGACGCGGTGCTCTCGTTGAAGGCGCAGGGGCCGCTGCGGCGCCGCCTCGTTCAGGTGCTGCTGACCGATCCCGGCCCGATGCTGTACCACGCCGAGGTCGTGAGCCGGTCGGGCGTCGAGGTTGGGTACATCCGGGCCGCCTCGTACGGGCACACCCTGGGCGGCGCGGTCGGGCTCGCCATGGTGTCCCGGGCCGACGGGCCGGTGGATCAGTCCTGGTTGGACAGTGGCGAGTGGACGGTCGAGGTGGCCGGCGTACGCTACCCGGCCGTGGTCTCGCTCAAGCCGCTCTACGACCCGGGTAACGTACGGATCCGTGGCTAGCTTCCTGTCCCACCTGGAGTGCCCGCGCTGCGGAGCGGTCCGCGACGCGCATGTCCTCACCAACCTGTGCGACTGCGGCTCGCCGCTGCTGGCCCGCTATGACCTGGCCGCGGTCGCGCGGGCTGTCACGCCGGACGACCTGGCCTACCGGTCCGCCGACCTGTGGCGCTACCGGGAGCTGCTGCCCGTCTCGTCAACCCGGCCGGTCACGCTGGGCGAGGGTTGGACCCCGCTGCTGCCGGCCCCGCGCTACGGGGCGTCGGTCGGGGTGCCGGATCTGCTGGTGAAGGACGAGGGACTGCTGCCGACCGGCTCGTTCAAGGCGCGGGGGGCGGCGGTCGGTGTAGCGCGCGCCGCCGAGCTCGGCGTGAAGCACATCGCCATGCCGACCAACGGGAACGCCGGCGCGGCCTGGGCCACCTACGCCGCCAGGGCCGGGATGCGCGCCACCATCGCGATGCCCACAGGCGCCCCGGTCATCACCCGGCAGGAGTGCCTGACCGCAGGGGCCGACCTGCACCTGGTCGACGGCCATATCGGCGACGCCGGCGCGCTGATCCGGTCCCTGCTCGCCACCAGCCCGGACATCTTCGACGCGTCCACGCTCAAGGAGCCGTACCGCATCGAGGGAAAGAAGACGATGGGCCTGGAGATCGCCGAGCAGCTGGAGTGGTGGCTGCCCGATGTCATCGTCTACCCGACCGGCGGCGGGGTCGGCCTGATCGGAATCCACAAGGGACTGTCGGAGCTCAGGACGCTGGGCTGGATCTCCGACCGCCCGCTGCCGCGGCTGGTCGCGGTGCAGTCGACCGGCTGCGCCCCGGTCGTGCGCGCCTTCGACGCGGGCGCGACCAGGTGCCAGCCGTGGGCCGACCCGTCGACGGTCGCGTTCGGCATCCAGGTGCCCGCCCCGCTCGGCGACGAGCTGATCCTGGCCGCTCTGGCGGATACCAACGGCACCGCGATCGCGGTCGACGACGCGGAGATCCTCGAGGACCTGGCCGCCTTCGGCCGCCATGAGGGGCTGCTGCTGTGTCCGGAGGGGGCGGCGGCGTTGACCGCGGTCCGGCACCTGCGCCGCTCAGGCTGGCTCAGCGCCGACGACCGCGTGGTCGCATTGAACACCGGCGCCGGCATCAAGTACCCCTCCTGACCGCCGTCCAACAGAAGTTGACCAAGACGTTGGGGACACTCCTCCCGGCGTGTCGTGGCACAAACGTCTTGATCAACACGTCGAACGCCGAGCGCGCCGCGGATGGAGTTGCGGAGGTCGCGAGACGCCGAGTCAGGCGGGCGGCTGGGTGAAGCGGACCTCGTTGCCGGCCGGGTCGCGGAACGCGCAGTCCCGAACGCCGTACGGCTGGTTGATCGGCTCCTGCAGCACGTCGGCCCCGGACGCGCGGACCGTCTCGAACGCGGTATCGACGTCCTTGACGGTGTAGTCGAGCCGGCCCAGAAGGCCCTTGGCCATGAGCTCGGCGATCGCCTGCTTGTCCTCCGGGGAGGCGTTCGGGTTGGCCACCGGTGGCTCCAGGATGATGTTGATGTCCGGCTGGGACGGCGGCCCGATGGTGGTCCAGCGCATGCCCTCGTACTTGACGTCGCTGCGGACCTCGAAGCCGAGCACGTCGCGGTAGAAGGCGATCGCGGTGTCGTGGTCGTCGATCGGAAGGAAGCAGCGGGACAGTTTGATGTCCATGCCGCCGACGCTACGGCTGGGCCGGCGCCGAGGCTTCTCGAATCCTGACCGGCCTGGTGTAGATCTTGGCGTAGCACGCCGGCACGCCGGCGCCCAGATCGTGGTTGCGGGCCCGGTACGCGCTGGGGGACTCGCCGACCAGCTCGGTGAAGCGCGCGCTGAACGAGCCCAGCGACGAACACCCCACCTCGAAGCAGACCTCGGTCACGCTGAGGTCGCCGCGGCGCAGCAGCGCCTTGGCCCGCTCGATCCGGCGGGTCATCAGGTAGCTGTACGGCGTCTCGCCGAACGCGGCCCGGAAGCTGCGGGAAAAGTGGCCGGGCGACATCAGCGCGGTCCGGGCCAGCGCCGGCACGTCGAGCGGCTGCGCGTACTCGCGGTCCATCTGGTCGCGCGCCTTGCGCAGCCGTACCAGATCCGCGATGTCCACCAGGTCAGAGTAACGCGTCCGCGGGCGCCCGTCGCGCGGCGGCGCGGCGCCGCGCGACGACGCGGATCACACGACGCGCCGCGGCGACCAGAGCGCTGACAGTGGTGGTCGAGGGCGAACGGGCCCCGCGTCGATCCGGTGCCGGCGGCATCGACCAGCGTCACCGCCGAGCCAGCCCGGCCATACGACACGCTGTGGGACCCGCCGGTCGGCGTCCCGCCGTAGGCGTTGAAGTCGTACGGCACCAGCGCGATCCACCGACCGTCCGGCGACCACGCCACGTCGGGCAGGACGCCCAGGTCCTCGCGCGGCCGCGGGATCTCGCGCTGGACGCGTCCGGCCAGGTCGACCACGAGTACGCGATCGCCGGCCACCGCGACCGCCGCCGCGAGACGGGCGTTACCGGGAATGCTTCCAGTGACACACCCGAATCCGGCATGGCCCAGGTTCGCACGGCGCCCGCTGGCGGCGCTGCCCCGGGGCGGCCTACTGGTGCGGATGTCCCTCGTCGTCCGTGTCGAAGGCCTGGGTGTTGAACTTGACCTGCCACACCACGAGACCCGTCGGGCTGCTCGGCCATCACGCCGCCGTCCTGCCAGACCCCGTTGTCCGGGTACCACTCGCTGCCCAGCGGGTCGCCCTGGTTCTGGTGCACGTCGTGTACGCCCAGCCCGGTGGTGAACTGCTGGCCGAACACGTACAGCCGGACCGATCCCGAGACGTAGGGCTCCAGCGCGTCGAGCGCGTTGTCCCCGTTGCTGGGACGCCACGCGAAGTAGCGCCAGTGCAGGCGCCGCAACGGATTGCGCAGCTGAGCCGGCAGGTACCGGGTCATCGTGTTGACGGCGTGCACGAAGTCGTCGGGCAGGTCCGGCCCGTACACCGGATCGCCCGGGGCCGGCCGCCGGTAGATGCGGTAGGCGTTGGCGGTGGCCAACTTCGCCGCCCACCAGTACCGGTTGCGCAACAGCGGTGACCGCACATAGTCCAGCGCTCCCGAGGTCGGGTTCGACGCGAGCAGGTGGAAGCCGTCGGGCTGGGCCCGCACGGCGGCGATGTCGGCCACGGTGAGATCGGTGACGAGGCGGTAGCTCACGCCGACGCTGGTCGGCGCGTCCACGTCGAGGGCGGCCTCGTACGTGCCGGCCGGCGCCGAGATGCGCAGGTGCCCGTGGTACCAGTGGCCGAAGTCGTGCTGGCCGTCGCGGGTGAAGCCGGCGAACGACCCGATGACCACGCCGTAGTGCGGCAGCGGCATGCGCACCTCCTTGACCGCACCCTAGGTTCCGCGCGGGCGCACGCACCGGACATTGACGCGGCAGTCCACCGTTAGGCTGCCAACCGTGAACCGCTGGGACGTGATCGTGGTGGGCGGGGGACCGGCCGGCGTGTCGGCCGCCTACGCCGCCGCCCGCGACGGCGCGCGCACGCTGGTGCTGGAGAAGGCGGAATACCCCCGGTACAAGACCTGCGGCGGCGGCCTCATCGGCACGTCGCTGGCGGCGCTACCGCCGGGGTTCGCCGTTCCGGTGCGGGAACGCATAGACCGGGCCACGTTCACCCTGCGCGGCGGGCGGTCCTTCACCCGGGCGGAGACCGACCGACCGCTGGTGTCGATGGTGAACCGGGCCGAGTTCGACGCCGCGCTCGCCGACGCGGCGGGCCAGGCCGGGGCCGAGCTGTGGCAGAAGCGGAGCGTGCGGAGCCTCGACGAGGACGCCGACGGGGTGCAGGTCACCCTCGTCGGCGGCGAACGCCTCACCGCCGGGTGCGTGGTCGGTGCCGACGGTTCGGCGGGCATCACCTCGCGGTACGTCGGGGTCAGCTACGACCAGGTCGACCTCGGCCTCGAGCTGGAGCTGCTGGCCTCCCCGGACCGGTACGCGTCGTGGCAGGGCCGGCTGCTGATCGACTGGGGACCGGTCCCCGGCTCGTACGGCTGGGTCTTTCCCAAGCACGACCGGCTCACGGTGGGCGTCATCGCGAGCCGCGGCCAGGGCGACGCCACGAGGGCGTACCTGCGGGACTTCGTGGACGGGCTCGGGCTGGCCGACCTCGTCGCCGAGCACGACTCCGGCCACCTGACCCGGTGCCGGTCGGACGCGTCACCGCTGCGCCGGGGCCGGGTGCTGGTGGCCGGCGACGCGGCCGGGCTGCTCGAACCGTGGACCCGCGAGGGGATCAGCTTCGCGCTCCGCTCCGGCGCGCTCGCGGGCGCCGCGGCCGCCTCGGATCCGTCCCGCTACCCGTCCGATGTGGAGCGGGTTCTGGGTCCGAGCATGCGGGCCGGCCGCCGGTTGCTGGCCGCGTACAGCCGCCATCCGGGCATGTTCCACCACGTGCTCAACACCGGCCCGGGGTGGCGGCTGTTCGCCCGCTTCGCCCGCGGCGAGATGACGTTCGACACGATCGTCGACCGCCGTCCGATCCGTGCCGCCCTGTCCCTCCTAAGCTGACCGGATGCAGGTCGAACCCGACAGCGCCGAGGACTGGACCCGACCCGGCGTCTATGAGGTGGTTCCCGGGGTCTACCGGATCCCGTTGCCACTGCCGACCGACGGGTTGAAGGCGGTCAACGTGTACGCGCTGACCGGCGTTGGTGGTCCCGTCCTCATCGACTCCGGCTGGGCCATCACGGAGGCCCGGGAGACGCTCGACGCCGCGTTGGACACGCTCGGGCACACCGTGGCCGACGTACGCCGGTTCCTGGTCACACACATCCATCGCGATCACTATCAGATGGCGGTCGCGGTGCGCCGCGAGTTCGGCAACCAGGTCAGCCTCGGCGCCGGCGAGGAGCCGGCGATCACGCTGCTCTCCGAGCCGATGCGCCGGCCGATGTCGGGCCGGGTCGAGGAGATGCGCCGGTACGGCGCGACCGAGCTCGTCAACTGGCTGATGTCGCGGATGGACCAGATGCACCACGACCCGGCCGCGTGGGCGCCGCCGGACGACTGGCTGCAGGACGATCAGACCGTCGCCGTTCCCGCCCGTACCCTGCGGGTCATCGCCACGCCCGGACACACCCGCGGCCACGTCGTCTTCGTCGACGCCGAGGCCCGGATGATGTTCGCCGGCGACCACGTGCTGCCACACATCACCCCGTCGATCGGGTTCGAGGCGTACCGCTCCGAGCAGCCGCTCGGGTCCTATCTGGACTCGTTGCGGCTGGTGCGCGGGCTGCCCGACCAGCGGCTGCTGCCGGCCCACGGCCCGGTCAGCCCGAGCGTGCACGCGCGGGTGGACCAGCTCCTCGACCACCACGCGCACCGGCTCGACCAGGCCGTGGTCGCGGTCGGTGAGGGCGGCACCGCCTTCGACGCCGCGCAGCGGTTGACCTGGACCCGACGTGAGAGGAAACTTGCCGATCTGGATGAGTTCAACCAGATGCTGGCGGTTGCGGAGACCGCGGCACACCTCGACCTGCTTGTGGCGCAAGGTCGGCTGCGGTCGACGGACACCGAGGGTGTTCTTTTCTATCAATCTGGTTGATATCTGGGCGACGCCGTACGTTGGCGTGGCCCGCGACCTAATCCTTTCGTAAGCTTCCCCGCGTGAGCGCCGGCGCCTGGTTGAAGCTCGTCCGAAACAGCACGCTCGCGGCCACCCTGGTGACCGCGGCGCAGGTCGGCATCGGCAGCGGTGTTGGGATCATCGACTGGCAGCCGGGTCTTGCCGGCCCCGATGGTTGGCGCAACCTGCTGACCTGGGTCGTCTTCATGTTCGCCGTCGGCACGCTCGCCGGCGCCGCGGTCGGGCAGCGGTTCGTGCCCATGCGGCTGCGTCCGCTGCGGCCGTTCCAGCGGTTCACGGCGGCCGCCGGGGCCGCGTTCGGCGCGTTGCTCGCGCTTGCGGTGGTGTGGCTGCCGGTCTCCGTCGCGCATACCAGCGTGAGCCCGCACCCCGAGCTCACCGTCGCGCTCGCCGCCGGCATCGGGGTGCTGCTCGGCATCGTCGTGGCGGTGCTGGGCCTCGTCTGGGGCGGGGTCACTGCCGGTGCCGCGCTCACCGTCGGCTGGGTGTGGCTGCTCGCGGTCGCATCGGCCCTGCTCAGCGCGCGCAACCACGCGGCCGTCACGCCCGGCCTCGGGCTGCTCGACGCTCCGTCCGCCATCCCGCCGTCGACCTGGTGGTCGGGCCCGTTCCTCATGGTCGGCCTGTCCGCGATCTGCGGGCTGTTCGTCGCGGCCGTCTCCGGCTGGCGCGGCGCGCACTGGCCCGGGGTGGCGCTGTCCGGCGTGGTCGGCCCGGCGCTGATTGCGGCCGCGTACCTGACCACCGGGTGGGTTCTGGCCCTGGCCGGGCTGACCATCGGCTCCGGCGCCGCCGCTCCCGTCGTGGCCGCCCTCGTCGCCGCGGTTGTCGGCCTGATCGTCTCGGCCGCCGTCGCCGCACCCCAGCAGCGCCGCAACCGCTTGGAGTCATTCGGGAGTACGAATCCCCGTCCCCTAGCTCAGCTGACCGGCGCGCCCTCCGCCCAGCCGCGCAAGCCGCTCGCCATCACCGCGTCGGGCGAGAAGCCGCACGAGCCGATCTACCTCGCGCCGACGCGGAAGGGCAGCTCGCCGGTCACCGTCTACTCGGCCGACCCGT
>Ga0163163_10004065_pt1 | contig 12471 bp, 11 predicted proteins | sample S65metaG_FD_119766 | JGI IMG/M metagenome (GOLD analysis project Ga0163163, IMG submission 119766) | Switchgrass rhizosphere microbial communities from Kellogg Biological Station, Michigan, USA - S6-5 metaG | ecosystem: Host-associated > Plants > Roots > Rhizosphere > Soil | place: USA... | reverse complement strand
TTGGGCGTCAGCGTATCGCAAATCCAAACGGCATTAGGAGATGCATTTGGGGTGCGTCAGATCTCGACCATCTATACGTCGACAAATGAATACCAGGTAATCCTCGAAGTGAAACCGGAGTATCAGTTCGATCCGGCAGCCCTCGGTCGTCTCTACGTACGGTCGTCAACCGGAAACCTGATTCCACTTGCGACAGTAGCGAAACTGTCGACTGGTGTTGGTCCGTCACAAGTAAATCACCTTGGCCAACTTCCTTCCGCAACGGTGTCCTTTAATTTGAAACCAGGTGTTTCTTTGAGTCAGGCCACTGACGAAGTTCAGAACCTTGCGAAACAGGCTTTACCTGCTTCCATCACGACCACATTTCAGGGCACGGCACAGGTTTTTCAATCGTCTCTTCAGAATCTCACTTTGCTCCTCGGCGTGGCGATACTTGTAATCTATCTCGTGCTGGGAATCCTCTATGAAAGTTTTATTCACCCGTTCACAATTCTTTCTGGTATACCGGCAGCCGGCTTAGGCGCGTTGTTGACCTTGTTAGTCTTTGGCAGGGAGTTGGACATTTATGCATTTGTCGGCTTGATCATGTTGGTTGGTCTGGTAAAGAAGAATGCAATCATGATGGTCGATTTCGCGATCTCCGCGCAGCGCGAAGGCAACTCAGCTCACGACTCCATCTATCAAGCGTGTATCGTTCGCTTCCGGCCAATCATGATGACGACGCTGGCAGCATTGATGGGAACATTGCCAATAGCATTGGGTTTTGGTGCGGGAGCATCAGCGCGACGTGGCCTCGGACTGGCCGTCGTTGGCGGTTTGATTGTTTCGCAAACGCTCACGCTTTACATCACGCCGGTTGTGTATCTCTACTTTGAACGGTTCCAGGAGTGGTTACAGGGTGAGACGGATGGCGGAAAATCCAAAACGGATCAAGTGGAAGCGATATCCTGAAATTCAGTAGACATCGTAGACCTGAAGAAGAGTGGAATCATCTGAAGCAATCCACTACACCTAGGTAGTTGCACCGCATTATCCCCTCACAGTCTTGAAGGCGTAGCCTCAATAATTCAGAAGCTAAAGCGCGGTGCAACTACGAGTGCGATCGCTTAGCGGCCGCGATGACTCCAGGTTCGATTGCGGCTCCTGTCGCGATTCCGCCAGTAATCGTTCCGGTTGAACTCTCGGTCGTGGTGATGCCTCCGTTGTCGCTGCTGATCACTAAAATTGTCAAAGTCCCCACCATGACGAAAGCGTCTAGAGTTCCAATTGTCAGAATCGGTTCTCCGTGGTCCACGTCCGTCCCAACGACCTTCACTGGCGTCGTGACAGTTCACAAACTTAGAGCATTTCTTGTCCCGATTCGACTCGCCTTGGCCACGTCCCTGGGCTTGAGCCTCGTAAGAAGCGCTCATGAGTACCAAGGCCAGCCCTCCAACCATGAAAAAGTTCCTGAAAGTTACAAGCTTCATAAGCTTACCTCCGCTATCTGACTTAGGATGTTTGTTACGTGAGACTTACTTCGAAGGGCGCTGAATCTAGCATCAATCGCTGTGCCCGGTTGTTTGTGAGAGTTAACTTCAGGGCATGGGTCCGGTCCAAGTTGCCCTAGTGGAACTAGTAAACACTAAAGCTTTGGGCCGTTTCAGTAGCTTAGCATCTTGTTTATTGTAATTTTCTTGCCGGGTTGTCTACTTACTTAGGTAAGCATGGACAAGCGGTCGGAAAGGGCTGTCCGCACTATTTGCGAACCTGCCTGTTCGAATTGGTGCGCGATTGAAAGCCTCTCTTGTTCGAACGTGGTCTAGGTTTGTCCCGCAGTTGTCCCGCAATTCTTTACAAACTGAGCACATCAAGCACAAATATGCAGCGTACACTTAGCTGACTTTGTTTGAAGCTTTCCCCCTCAAGGATCCCCCACAGAAGTAAATCAACTACAGCCAAATTATGACCGCGAGATTTAAATCGTTTGGCGTGATGCTGTTGCTTGTGCTTCTTTCCGGCAACGGCAGCGCAACAGTTCTGTACGTCAGAATCACACCGCAAGAGATCGTAATAGGTGCCGACAGCAAGCGGACTGAGGAAACTGGTGAAACAATCTGCGTCTGTAAAATAACCAAAATCGCCGATACGTTCGTTGCGTCCGCGGGCCTCGCTGAATTTGGCTCATTTGATCCAAGAGAGATTGCTGGGGAAGCGCTCAGCTCGACTCAAAGTCTTGTTGACGCACGAACAAAGTTCGAACAACTGATCGAACAACCGCTGATTGATGTGCTGATGAGGATGAGGACGAAGAATCGGGAACGGTACGAGGCATTCAAGAAGGGTGCAGCTGTCGACATGATCTTCGCGAGATTCATCGACGAGCCCGAACTCGTGGGGAGTGCATTGACGCCTAAAGACGAAAAGGACGGATCGATCAGTCTGGTTAAAAATCAGATCACTTTGATCGATGTGCAAAAGTCCAAGCGAATTTTCGTCGGGGTTAGTAAACGAGCTGAGATGATCCTTGATCGTCCGAGCCTTTGGTCAAAAGGCACGGTTGCCGGCGTTCAGCAAGTGCTGGAAATGTCCATCGAAGACAACAAGGAAGCCGGGGGACCGATTGATATCGTGCAGATCACCAAAGGCGGTTTTCGCTGGTTTCCCAAAGAGCCTGAGTGCGATAGCAGAAGCCGGCGAGTAAATGATCAACCATCAACGTGCAACTCTCCACGACATTGATTGGAGAAAATTATCAGGTCAGGAAGGGGACCCTGTCCCCGCCAACTCAAATACTCTAACCTGCGGGGACAGGATCCCCTTCCTGACCTGATAATTTAATTGACTACCTACCTTGGATCCGTTGCTTAAGTACTTCCCGAAAGAAGTCGCACTGGGTGGGACGCAAACCACCCGCGATAACTTTCACTTCTCCCGCCTGCGTGAAGCGTATGAAATTTTGTGAGGGGTTGAATTCCGGCCACGCTGGTAGTGAAGTGGAATTCGGATTTCCTGTCTTCGCAAAGTTTGTCCAGTAGGTCTCGATCAAATCGGCAAGTTTGAAATCAGCCTGGTTGAAGTTGCCGGAGATGTTTCCGGACTGGGGGAAATAGCCAAACACATACGGAAGGTCTGCGGAATGGACTGCGCCCTCCGCTTCCTGTCCAGGAATCGCGTGCGCTAGTTCGTATTGATAAGTTGATCTATTCAATGTCGTTTGAGACGCAGCTTGTGTTGATACAGGACAACGAAAGACCATGTCCGCAAACCACTGGTCACCCGCCGAACCATACATCGAATCGCTTACTCCGGGTCCGTTATTGTCCAAGTTGTAGATCGCGAGCGCACGATCTGACAGAGGGCCAGTTACGTTCTGAATAAACTTACGCACGACATCAACTGGCGCCGTAAAACCAAACTCGCGCGTCGTAGTACCGATGATCAATGGAACGGGTGATTGTTGATGCTCATAAAAAACTCGATCCGGTGCTTTCGGAATCACCCATCCATCAACATTAGGTCCAAGTAACGGGAGTTGTGTTGGATCTTGAGCCGGGATCGCTGTCAACAATTCGCTAGTCGATTTTGTTCTGAGGAATTCGAGTGAGGTATCGCCGGATGGCGCCTTTAGATTCGAGGCGATCTTCTCGCCGAACCTCTCACAATCAGCAAGAGCGGATGCCGGTGGATTGATTGCCGACCCACTTTGAACGATCGCACGTTGAAACAGTCCGCGTGTTAAAGGCGAGGTCATTAACAAACTCGTATCTTGTGCGCCTGCCGATTGTCCAAACACGGTGACGTTGTTTGGATCACCACCGAACTTTGCAATGTTGTCGTGGACCCATCGGAGCGCCGCGACTTGATCCATGAGTCCGTAGTTGCCTGAAGCTTTGTGTGCGGATTCACTCGTTAGTCCAGGATGCGCGAAGAAGCCGAAGATCCCGAGACGATAATTTATCGTGACGAGTATCACGCCATGATTGACCAGCGTTCCATCTTTGTAGAGTGAACTCGATGCGGTGCCTCCGGCGTTTGCGCCTCCGTGAATCCAGAACATCACCGGCAAACGTGTTTTCGCCGGCCAAGTCGGCGTAATCACATTCAGGAATAGACAGTCTTCCTTGCTCGTTTCCGAATCGTGTTTGTTCCAGTCACCAAGCACTGCTTGAGCACATGGAGCTCCGAACGCGGTCGCATCACGAACACCGGACCACGGGTTCATCGGCAAGGGTTCGTGCCAACGAAGGTTTCCCACGGGCGCTTGTGCGTACTGGATACCGAGGAACTCAGCACCGCCTGAATGTCTTGCGACACCTCTGATTTTGCCCGTTCCTGTAGTTATGACCAGATCGTCTGTCGCTCGTGTTGCGACCATCCGAGGACCGATCGTTGCAGTCATTAAGAGTGCGCAAGTGAAAAATATTGATTTGTACATGGTCTACTAGATGCAAATCAATAGAGTATTAGGTGTCATTGACGCAAGTGGTGAACAGCAGGGTGAATGCTGGGAGCGCAGGCGTCCTCGCCTGCTGATTAAGGGTTAGTGACATTAGGGGGTCAGGAGCAGGCGAGGACGCCTGCGGTCCCAGCACTGGCGCTCCCAGCACTGGCGGGCCCAGCATTGTTTATGGTTCGCTAAAAATAATCAATTATGCAAACGCCCAACCTGCGGGCTAGAGTAGAAGCCAGTATTGGGGAGTTGTCATGGAAACTGCGACAAAATCAGTGAGTGCTCAGACTTCTTTAGCGAACTGCTTTGCGGTCGGTGTTGTCGACTCAACCGAACTCCGTCTCTCCCTGACAGTCATTGGTATTCAGGCTGAATCTAGTTGATGGCCTGTTACCAGATTAACTTCTAACGGGCCATCAGCGGAGGTTGATGGCCTTTTTGCTGCGAAGGCGCCTGCCTCAGGGCGCCATGGAGCTAAATATGACTTTCGATCAATCTCGATGGGTCTGGCGCAATGGCGCCATCATTCCGTGGGCTGCTGCCACAACACACGTCTCCTCCCACGGACTTCATTACGGCAGTGGAGTGTTCGAAGGAATGCGCTGTTACGAGACAGCTGACGGGCCGGCCATCTTTCGCCTCGATGAGCATCTGGACCGACTATACGAATCTGCAGCGGTGCATGACATGCCGATTCCATATCGGCGTGAAGAACTGATTGAAGCGATCTGTGAACTCATCGAACGCAACGGCTTCAAGAGTTGTTACGTGCGTCCTCTATGTTACTACGGCAGCAGTTCACTCTCTTTGCACCCGGCCAAGTGCCCGGTTGAAGTTGTGATTCTTGTTTGGCCCTGGGCGCCGTATCTAGGAGCAGAAGGATTGGAGCGAGGAGTACGAGTCACCGTGTCGCCGTGGACAAAGTTTCATTCAACCATGATGCCGACCACAGCGAAAGCGTGCGGACAATACATCAATTCTATACTCGCTGTGCGCGACGCATTCAATCGCGGGTTTGACGAAGCGTTATTGCTGGACTCTGATGGAAACGTCGCTGAAGGGTCGGGAGAAAATCTATTCCTGGTTCGTAACGGAGAAGTGTTTACGAACGACGAACGACATTCGATTCTGCTGGGAATCACACGCGACGCCGTGATTCAGATCGCACGCGACCTCGGATTTGTAGTCAACATCCAAGCCCTCTCTGTCGACGACTTGCTCAGCTCCGATGAAGCATTCTTCACTGGAACAGCTGCTGAAGTGACTCCGATTCGAGCCGTAGACGATACAATCATCGGCGATGGAGCGCGAGGACCTGTAACAAAGGCAATTCAGAGTGCCTTCTTCTCCGCGACAGCAGCCCAGAACGAACGCTATCGCCACTGGCTCACATTTGTTGCTCAATCAGTCGGGCTCATCCACTAAACAAGAATGCTTAATCGAATCGAGATCTACGACACAACTCTTCGTGATGGTACTCAAGGCGAGTCGATCAACTTCAACGTCGCCGACAAGATACGAATTGCGGAGGCATTGGATTCACTAGGCGTCGACTTTATCGAAGGAGGCTGGCCTGGTTCGAACCCTCGCGATGTTGCGTTCTTTGAGGAAGCCCGTGCACTCAAATTGAAGACGGCTCGCGTCACTGCTTTTGGTTCAACACGACGTCGCGGACTTTCCTGCGAGGTTGACCCTAACATCCAGGCACTCATTTCGGCAGGGACGCCTGTTATTACGATCTTTGGAAAGTCGTGGGAGCTGCACGTTGAAGAAGCACTTCGAATCACTTTGTCAGAAAACCTCGAGCTGATTGAGGATTCTGTTCGTTATCTGTCAACACGTGTCGACATGGTCATTTACGACGCGGAACATTTTTTTGACGGCTATCGATCGAACCCCGAGTACGCGCTCGAGACACTCCGTGCAGCCGTGGCAGGCGGCGCGCAGAGAGTTGTACTGTGTGACACCAATGGCGGAAGTCTTCCAGAGGAGATCACGGAGGCTACGCGATTAGTATGCGAAGTGATAAAAGTGCCGATAGGTATTCACTGTCACAATGATGGTGAGTTGGCGGTTGCCAATACGATCGCAGCAGTTAACGCTGGTGCCCAACAGGTGCAGGGAACAATCAATGGTTACGGAGAACGTTGTGGTAACGCAAATCTCTGTTCGGTAATTCCAAACCTGGAGCTAAAGCTTGGAAGAGAAGTCGTCGGCAGTGAACGACTGGGACACTTGAGGGAGACCGCCAATCTGGTTAGTGAGATCGCCAACCTTTCGTTACATTCCAGCGCCGCTTTTGTCGGAGATAGCGCCTTCGCACACAAGGGCGGTGTACACGTCTCGGCAGTGGAGAGAAATCCGCGAACGTATGAACACATTGAACCCGAATTGATCGGTAATCGAAGGAGAGTTCTCGTCTCTGATTTATCCGGGCGCGGAAACCTTTTTGCAAAGGCTCGGGAGTTGAATATTCAACTGGATGGCGAGCAGGGCATTCTCGATGAGCTGAAGCGGCTGGAACACGATGGCTACGAATTCGAAGCGGCCGAGGCGAGTTTTGAACTGTTAGTGAATCGACTTCGCAATGGGCGAAAACCATTTTTTGAGTTGATTGGCTTTCGAGTTATGGATGAACACCAGGGAGATACGATGCCAATGAGTGAAGCCACCGTGAAGATACGTGTGGCCGATCATGTAGAGCATTCAGTTGCGAGTGGTAATGGACCGGTAAACGCACTCGATCGGGCCTTACATCGTGCACTGACGAAGTTTTATCCTTCACTCAAGAATGTTTACCTGGTTGACTATAAAGTACGAGTGCTCAAGAGCTCGTTGTCAGGTTCGGCCAGTCTTGTTCGTGTTTTGATAACATCCGGGGATGGCAATACCAAGTGGGGAACCGTGGGAGTCTCGGCTAACATCGTCGAAGCGAGTTGGCATGCTCTGGTTGATTCGGTTGAGTACAAATTAATGAAGGACGCCGCAGCTCCGGTATCCGATACGCATTAGAGCCTTTTGCAAAACTCAATGAAAGACTCTAACAGCAAGGTCGCAACTTGTAGCTATTTCTGCAAGAGACTCTTTAGCCTGTAGCGAAAATATTGATTCACACTTCCTCCGACAAGCTAAAGCATATCGGGCAATTCTAATACATGAAAAATAAACTCCAGGTGATGAAGTTCGGTGGAACTTCAGTTGGCGACGCCGAATGCATTCGTCGGGCGGCAGACATCGTTGCGCGGGCTGTGCGTGAGACATCAGTAGTGGTTGTTGTATCGGCCATGCGTGGAGTAACGAATCGATTAGTCGCTGCAGCGCAGCAAGCAGCTGAAGGAAAACCAAACGTTGCCGACGACCTTTCAACGGCATTGCGAGAGCAACACTTCTCTGCCGCTGAGTCTTTAGTCGCGGACGAAGCTTACCGCGCAGAATTAGTTGCTGACCTTGAACGCATCATTAACGAGGTAACGAAACTTTGCCAGGGGATTTCGTTGTTGCGCGAACTCACTCCGCGTGCACATGCCACCGTATCGAGCATCGGCGAACGATTGTCAGCGCGATTGATGACCGCGACCCTGCGGCAGTTGGATCTAAACAGCACTGTAGTAGAAGCAACAGATGTCATCGTCACGGACGAACAGTATCTTCAGGCTGAACCTCTAATGAAGGACGTTCGAGAGCGTGCCGCAACCGTCTTGCTGCCGTTGGTAGCAGAGGGCGTCACACCCGTTGTGACCGGATTCATCGGCGCGACTGCGGACGGAGTTCTAACCACGCTTGGTCGAGGTGGTTCCGACTATTCCGCGACGACTCTTGGTGCAGCCCTGGATGCGGATGAAATAATTATCTGGACTGACGTCGATGGCGTGCTGACAGCCGATCCGAGGCTGGTTCCAACCGCGCGTTTACTTCGCGAAATCTCTTACAACGAAGCTGCCGAACTTGCTTATTTTGGTGCAAAAGTGCTTCACCCAAAGACATTGCGTCCCGTAGTTGAATCCGAGATTCCTGTTTGGATTCGTAACAGCTTTGCGCCTGAAAAATTAGGAACGAGAATCACTGCGGGAGGCCACCCGACCGAACACGGTGTCCGCGCTATCACGGCGATTCCGAACGTAAGCATGATCACAATTGGCGGTCGTGGCATGGTTGGAGTTGTCGGTGTGGCTGCCAAGACATTTCAGGCTGTTGCGAGTGTTCGTGCGAATGTTTTGTTGATATCGCAATCGTCATCCGAAAACGATATCTGCTTGATTGTTGATTCAGCTGATGCTCCGCTTACATTGAAGGCGCTACGTTCAGCCTTTGCCGCGGACCTCAGGCATCACGATGTGGAATACATTGGTGTCAATGCTGACATCGCGATTGTGGCAATTGTTGGAGAGAAGATGCGCGGAACCCCAGGCATTGCGGGGCGAACATTCAGCGCCCTGGGAAGGGCGGAAATTAACATCATTGCCATCGCGCAAGGATCGTCGGAGTACAACGTGTCGTTTGTTGTTGAAGCTGGCGCAATGCGAGATGCAGTCGCCGTCGTGCACGATGAGTTCAAGTTGCATGAGTTCAATGCTTCGACACACAATGTGGCTCATGAATAGTACTGACAGGCTACAACTCCTCGCTCAGTTAGCTCACACTCCAGCTCAACTCGCAGAACTCATAGACGGTCTTCCAAAAGACAGCGTGCGTGTCAGACCTGCGCCCGACGAGTTCTCTGTCGTCGAAAATATTTGTCATCTTCGTGATATTGAGGTTGAAGGGTACGCGATCAGAATTCGACGTCTCATCACTGAGAACCATCCAGCGCTTTCTGACATAGATGGGACGCGGCTGGCCATTGAACGCGAATACAACAACCAGGATCTTCAGGAAGCGCTGATGACTTTCACTCGCGCACGTCAGGAGAATATATCTTCGTTAAGCGACGCATCGGACAGCGAGTTCGAGCGAGAAGCTGATTTGGAGGGCGTCGGCAAGATCACTCTCGAGAGATTGCTGGAGATGATGTGCGAACATGATGAAGGTCACGTTGATGAACTCACAACTATGAGAAGAAGACTGAAGAACGGTTTGAATTCGGCAAATATATAGCTGACCCTCACTCTACTCTCAAATAATTTTCAGGTCAGGAAGGGGACCCTGTCCCCGCTCTTCCTTCAAACTCTGTTACTGACTTTAAGCGGGGCATTTCTCCAAATAGCCAACAGCAAAGAAGAGCTACCTCACATGGAATTACCGTTTCGAGTCATTGAATGCAGGCGGGGACAGGGTCCCCTTCCTTACCTGATAATTTGTTTAAGACTAGAGTGCATGGAAACGTTGACCAGTTTTTGGTAAGGGCTAGATATCGTTTAGGCCAAAAGCTAATCATCTATCTGTAGTCTTACAATCGTCGCGCCCCATCCTCCAGCCTCGGCGGGTGCATCGGTCCAACTCACTACAAAAGGTGTCTTCGCCACTATTGAACGTACCATTTCACGCTGCACACCGATGCCCTTGCCGTGAATGATTCGCACGCTCCGAAATCCTCTCTCGTGCGCCTGGAGCAGGTACTCCTCGACAACGAGCTTAACTTCTCGAGGCTGGATGGTGTGTAGATCAAATACGTCAGTGATTTCGACTTCGACAGGTTCCGGAAAAGGGTCGTCAGGATCGAGTTCGCTGTCGTCTTGCGCAGAAAGAGTTGGACGTCCGAGGTCTCTGAGCCAATTCAGGAGTTTCATATATCATCCACAGATTACGCCGATTACGCAGATTCTTTTGAAGAGAGATACCAATCGTACCTTTTGTGAAAAGAATCTGCGTAATCGGCGTAATCTGCGGATGATGTTCTCTTCGTGTTCAGGCACTGATTTGACACTCTATTTCACGCGCTTTAAACTCGCGCTCTTTCAAATCCGAAGCATTATTAATTACAAAAACCAGAACTGCACTCGCGCGTGCGTGAGTCTTAATCTGTGAAAGGAATGGAAAGTTATGGGTGCGCGAAAGAAAATCACTGTCGTTGGTGCTGGTAACGTCGGCGCCACTGCTGCTCACTGGCTGGCGTCAAAGGAACTTGGCGACGTCGTGTTGGTTGATATTGTTGAAGGTGTCCCGCAGGGCAAAGCGTTGGACCTCGCCCAGGCGGCTCCAATTGAGGGTTATGACGTTCGCTTGAAAGGAGCAAACAATTACGACGGAACCGAGAATTCCGACGTCGTCATTATCACCGCAGGACTTGCTCGCAAGCCTGGTATGAGTCGTGACGATTTGCTCAAGACAAATGCAGACATCGTTTCGAAGGTCGTTGACGAAGTTGTCCGGCGTTCGCCAAATTCGATTCTCATAATCGTCTCGAATCCGTTGGATGCCATGGCCCAGGTTGCCTTAAAGCGTTCTGGTTTTCCGACGCATCGAGTTATATGTATGGCGGGAGTACGTGACTCAGCACGCATGCGTTGTTTCCTTGCAGAGGCGCTCGACGTCTCGGTGGAAAACGTCACGGCATTTGTGTTGGGTGGTCACGGAGACACAATGGTACCGCTGCCTCGCTATTCAACTTGCGCGGGTATTCCAATTACAGAGTTGCTAACGAAAGATCAGATCGATGCGATTGTGAAGCGCACGGCCGGCGGCGGTGCGGAGATCGTCGCACTCCTTAAGAGCGGTTCGGCCTACTACGCTCCGTCATCGGCGGCGGTCGAAATGACGGAAGCAATTCTGAAGGACAAGAAAAAGATTTTGCCTTGTGCGGCCTATCTCGAAGGTGAATACGGCGTCAACGGACTCTACGTCGGTGTTCCCTGTAAATTAGGAGCTAATGGTTTGGAACAGATTATTGAGATCAATTTGACTGCAGAAGAACGCATCGCATTGCAGAAGAGCGCTTCGGCAGTGCAGGAGTTGGTTAGCATACTCGGCGTCTAACTGAACGCCGGAAAAAGCAAGGGCGACGATCTGCCTGGATCGTCGCCCTTGTTGTTTATGGTGTGGATTAGACCTTAATGCTTTAACCAGCCAAGTAGACCATGAAGCACGGTTTCACGATTCTCTTCATAAATTGCTTTGGTTAAAGGTATTCCCATTGGGCACGCGCGGACACAATTTTGAGCGTTGCCACAATTGGTAATGCCGTCGTCTCCCATAATTCCTTCAAGTCGTTCGTCTCGATTCATCTTTCCTGAGGGGTGCATGTTGAAAAGGCGAACCTGGGCAATCGCCTGGGGTCCAATGTAGTGATCTTCGTCATACTGTGGACAAGCCTCAAGGCAACAGCCGCACGTCATACACCGAGAGTATGCGTAACGCTCCTGCACGTCGTCCTGCGACATGCGCGGTCCCGGTCCAAGGTCGTGTGTCCCATCGAGTTCAACCCATGCATGAACCTTGCGCAGGTGATCGAACATCTGTGAACGATCGACGATTAAGTCGCGCACGTTGGGGAACTTTGACATCGGCTCAAGCTTGATTGGTTGATCCAACTGGTCGATCAGTGCTGAACATGACTGACGCGCGCGTCCGTTTATTACCATCGTGCAAATGCCGCAAACCTGTTCCAGACAGTTCATGTGCCAAACTGGCGGCGTTGTTTTGGTGCCCGCTTTGGTAACTGGATTTTTTTGAATCTCCATGAGGCAGGAAATAATGTTGAGATTGGGACGATAAGGGATCTCAAACTCTTCCCAGTATTGTGGCGCGTCAGGATTCGCTCGGCGGCGAATATGAATCTCTACGGTTTTAGTCCTGGACGTTTGCGCTGCACTCATTAGTTCGACTTGCCTCCCGCTTCTTGATTTGCCTTTTTCTCGAGGAGTCTTCGTGTCGGCGAGAGGATTATTGAATCTCTCATTATTCCGGTCTCTAAACTTAGCTTCGGCATTCTGTTCATACTACGACGCGACCTGTTTCGGAGCTGCCGTCGCTGATTCTTTTTTACCTTTACTGTAGTCGCGCTTACGTGGTTGGAGTAGAGAGATATCAACCGGTTCATAAGAAAATACCGGACCTTCGCCTGAATATTCCGCAATGGTGGTCTTCAGGAAATTCTCATCATC
>Ga0163163_10004061_pt1 | contig 12479 bp, 8 predicted proteins | sample S65metaG_FD_119766 | JGI IMG/M metagenome (GOLD analysis project Ga0163163, IMG submission 119766) | Switchgrass rhizosphere microbial communities from Kellogg Biological Station, Michigan, USA - S6-5 metaG | ecosystem: Host-associated > Plants > Roots > Rhizosphere > Soil | place: USA: Michigan... | reverse complement strand
CGGTTCGCTGTTCAGCTTCCAGACGCTCAAGCCGCTCAACTGCTACGGCGGCGGTCTGGCGCTCGTCAACGACGCGGCGCTCGCGACCAGGGTGCGGGCGCAGGTCGAGGCCCTGCCGTGGCCGAGCGAGAAGCGCGTCACCGATCGGCTGCTGATGGGGCGACTGCAGCGGATCTTCATGAAACCGTGGGTCTTCTCGATCTCGCTGTTTCCGGTACTGTGGGTGTCGGCGCTGATCGACGCTAACCCCGACGTGTTCTTCTGGGAGAAAATCCGATCGCTGCACCCGCTGCCGGAGCAGTACACCGAACAGTTTCCGAATGTGCAGGCTGTGATCGGGCTCGAGGCGTTGAAGCACCTGGACGCGTGGACGTCACGGGCGCAGGCGAACGCCGCGTACGTCAACCGCACGCTGGCGGGGATCCCCGGAATCCAGCTCCCGCTGGCGCCAGCCGATCGGACCCACGTCTACTACCAGTACTGCGTGATCGGCCCCGAAGGCCCCCAGCGCGACGAACTCGTCGTCCGCTGCGTCCGCCGCGGCGTCGACATCGAGACCCTGCACGTGGACGTGCCGCCCGAGATGGAGCTGTTCGGCACGGTCAAGGCGGAAGCCGACGGCGCGCGCCGCGCCGCGCAGGCAATGCAGATCCCCGTACACTCCGGTCTGCGCGACGACCAGATCGAGCGTGTGGCCCGTGTGGTACGAGGCGTGCTGGAACAGGCCTGAGTGCTGCCCTACCTGACCATCGTGCTGTTCGCCGTGATCGAAGGCGAGATCTATTACAGCAAGGTGTGCGCGGACGCGATGGTCGGCAAGCTGAACTGGGCTGGTGTCTGGTGCGCAGGCGCGCTTGGCGGCTCGCTCGGCGACCAGATCTGGTTCTACCTGCTGCGCGGCCGCATCCATTGGCTCGACCGCTTTCCGAAGCTCGCGAAGTATCGCAACCGGGTCAGCGCGCACGTGCATGCGCACGAAGCGCTGATGGTGCTCTCGGGCCGGTTCCTGCCCGGACTGCGGACGGCAATCCCGGTGGCGTGTGCCTACGCGAACGTGCGGCCGCTGAAGTTCAGCGCGTTGAACCTCGTCAGCGGCTTCGCGTGGGCCGGTTCGATCATGCTGTTCGTGAAGCTCGGGTCGAATGCGCTGACCGCGTTCGGTCTCAACGCCTGGTGGGGTCCGCTGATCCCGGCGCTGTTCGTCGTCCTGTTCTTCCGCTGGCTCAGCCTGCCGAAGAGAAGCTAGAGATCATTGCAAATTGCAGGTTGCAAATTGCAGATTCATTGCTTGATTGGGCTGACGACGATGCGCAAGTCGGGGAGATCGTGGTCGGCGACGAACGCCGGCACATCACCGCGATCAAAGTTGTAGGGCCTTTCTGGCAAGGGCCGCGGCCATTCGAGCGTAAGTGTCACACGTTCGCCGCGTGGAATCGCGACGGTAAATCGACCTTGCTCATCGCTCGCCAGCGGCCCTGAAAACATCTGATAGTGGTTCGGATCATCGCGGCGAAGATAAACCTTCGCTCCGGCGGCCGGTGACCCGCTCTCGGTGACCACAGTCCCTGATACTTGAACAAACGTTGTGTTCGACGTCAGCGTAAAGTCGCCGAGGGTCACCTGTTCGCCGGCGCCGACCACCACCGCCTCGGCCACATCTGCCGTGGCGGCGGCCGGGAAATAGACCGCGCGGCCGAAGCCGCGCCCGCCGGAATAGTCTCGGCGCACGTTGATGCCAACGACGTAAATGCCTGGAGGCATTTTCGCGATTTCGTAGGCTCCGCCCGCGTCGGTGACCGCGGCGCGGGTGTATGACGGCACGCGCGCCTCAGGCGCCAGCGCGTCCACGGTGACTCCCGCCAGCGGCCGAAGATTGGCGTCGAGGACGCGCCCACGAATCCGTCCGTCGAAGGCGATCAGGACATCGAGCGCAGCGCATGCCCGAAGATCACGGATGGTGACGTCGCTCGGCTGAAACACAATGTATGTCGAGTCGGGAGCCGTGACCCGCGGCAAGCAGGTTCCGACGGGCAGACCCGTTATTTCGAATCGCCCCCGCGCATCCGTCTCGGCGGCATGGACAACGTCACCACATTCCACGCGCACAGCGACGCCCCGGACGGGCGCGAACGGAATCTCTTGACGCGAAGGATTGGCTGGTCTGAGATCGCGATTTCGCACGGTGCCACTGATCACGCCGCCGCCGGCCGCGGCACTTGCGGCCGCGCGCGCGAATGTCAGATCGTCGTGCGCGTCGCTCAGCGGTCTCGTGCGCGTGCAGATGCTCGTCGACAGCGCCTGCACGTCCTTCTGGGGGTAGGCGTACACGACATAGCTTTCGCCGACCTTGAACGAATACCCGCAATCGCCGCCGCCGCTTCCGGTGTCGATATCTGTTTCCTGGGACGTGACGCCGCGGAACGCCTCGCCTACGACAAGATGCACGCGACGGCGGAAGCCCGGACGCTCCTCGATCGAGACGACCTTGCCCACAAAAACCGCCGGCGCGTCGAAGAACGCCTGACATGGCGCGCCGCCGCCTGCACAGGTGCACGCGTAAGCCGGGCGCGCACTCAGGAGGGCCGCGACGAAGGCCGCCGAGAACAACAGTTGGACGCGAGCCATTCAGCGATTAGACACCACATCACGCCAGTTGGTCGGGTCGACTCACGGAGACGCGGCCCAGTTGACAGGTATATCCGTTACGGATATATTGCGCGCGGTCATATGCCGGCGCTGACGCCCGCTGTCCTCCACATCCTCCTCGCGCTCGCCGGCGGCGAACTGCACGGCTACGGCATTCTCAAAGAGGTCATGCGGCACACCGACGGCGCCGTGCGCCTCGGCCCGGGCACGATCTACGGCACGCTGCAGCGGCTGATGGAATCGGGCTGGGTCGAGGAGAGCGACGGTCCCGCCACCGCGGTCGACGAACGCCGCCGGCATTACCGGCTGACGCGGTCCGGCCGCCAGGCGCTCGAAGCCGAGGTCCGGCGGATGGAAGGGCTCGTGCGCACGGCGCGCGCGCAGCGGATTGGAGCGCGCCCCTCGCGCGGCTGATGACTGGCCACACCGGCAGGCCGCGCCCGAGGGGCATCGGCGCCCGCGTCTACGGCGCGGCGCTCTTCCTCTGCCCGCCGGCGTTCCGGCGCGAGTTCTCCACCGAGATGACGCGCGACGTCGACGACGCCGCCGAGGACATGCGGAGCGGCGGCGGCGCTGCGGCGCTGCTGCTGTGGATCGGCATCGCTGCCGATCTCGCCGCCACCGTCGTCGTGCAATGGCTGCGCACCGGATGGCCGGTGCTGGCGGCTTTCTCGCTCGCCGGAGCGATTGCCGCGACCCGCGTCGCCGCCAACATGCTGCTGCACGAGCCGCTGCCGGTGCCGGCGAGCGCCCATGATCGCGATCTGATGACACTGCTGCTGCTCACCGGCACCGTCCTGCTCGTCATCGTCGCCACGATCGTCTTCACGTTCTGGTTTGCACGACCGGTCGCACGGCGGCGGCGGCGCTGACGCGATGCTGGAAGCGCGCGGCCTCACCAAACGGTACGGCGGGCTGCTCGCGCTGGACAAGGTCAGCTTCCAGTTGAACCGCGGCGAGATCGTCGGCTACCTCGGGCCGAACGGGTCCGGCAAGAGCACGACGGTCAACATTGTCGTCGGCCTGCTCGAGCCCAGCTCGGGGACGATTGCGCTCGACGGCCACACGCTGTCCGACGATCCGATCGCGTACAAACGGAAGATCGGCTACGTTCCCGAGGAGCCGTATCTCTACACGCATCTGACCGCGACCGAGTACCTGACGCTGGTCGGGCGCCTTCGCGGCATCCCGCAGGCGGTGGCCGACGACAAGATCGGCAGGCTGCTGCGCCTGCTGCAGCTGCACGACAGCCGCTACAGCACGATGGCGGCGTACTCCAAGGGGATGCGGCAGCGCGTGCTGCTCGCCGCGGCGCTGATGCACAACCCCGACCTGCTCGTGCTCGACGAGCCGTTCTCCGGGCTGGACGTCAACGCCGGTCTGCTGTTCCGCGCGCTCCTCGGCCTGCTCGCCGCGGACGGCCGCATGATTCTCTTCAGCACCCACCGCTTCGACATGGTCGAGAAGCTGTGCTCGCGTGTCGTCATTCTGTCGTCCGGACGACTCGTCGCCGAGCAGGCGATCGTGACATCCACCGACCAGGGCGCTTCGTCGCTCGAAGACACGTTCGTTCGCGTCACGCAGCAACCGGACTTTACGCCGGTCGCCAGAGAGATCATCGACACGATCCGCGCATCATGACCCTCGCGTCGCGCTTCGCGGACAAGGCGTGGTACCGGCTGACCGCCCATTTCTTCGTGGGGCTGTTCGACTTCGGCGTCCTCTCCGAGGCCGGATCGGACGCTTTCCAGCGCGTCCTGATCGGCATCATCGCCACGATGCTGACGTTCGGCCTGCTCTTCGCGCGGATCCTCATGAGCGCTGCGTCGGGACGCCACGCGGCAGCGCTGGCTCCCGCGCCGTACCGCGCCGCGATCGAGGCACTGATCATCGGCGTGCCGATGCTGATCGTCGCCTTCACCACGCTGCTGGTCAGCCACTCGCTGTTCCCGGACGAAACCGACTTCCGCGTGCTGCTGGCGCTCCCGGTTTCGAGGCGGCTCGTCTTCCTGTCGAAGCTCGCGGCGCTGGCTCTGTTCGCCGGAATCTTCATCGTCTCGGCGCATGTGGCGATGCTGCCGGTCTTCGCGATCATTTCGGGCGGCCGGCAGGCCCAGGAAAGTTTCCTCGTCCGGTTCGCCGCCCACATGCTGGCGAGCCTGAGCGCATCGACGATGATCGTGCTGGCCCTAACGGCGATCAACGGCGCTCTCCTCCTGACCGTGCCGCGTGTCCATCTGCAGGCCGCGTCGACGGCGGTGCGCAGCACGATGCTCTGCGCCCTGGTGTTGTCCCTGCCGCTGGCCGCGAGACTGCCCACGGTCGCGCCCCTGCTCGCCGCCGGATCGCGTTCGTTGTATCTCGTGCCGCCGGTCTGGTTTCTCGGCGTCGAGGAGCTGCTGCTGGGACACGGCACACCGTACTTCGGCCGGCTGGCAGGCATCGCCGCGGCCGCGTTGGTCGCATCGCTCGTGGTTGCGGTCGGCAGCTACTCGTATCTCTATCGGCGGTTCGATCGCGTGATGATGCGCCCGGCGGATGCCCCAAGCGGATCCCGCCGCCGCGCCGCGATGGTCGGCGGTCGGATGGGCGGAGCGCAGTTCTCGGCGATCAGCGCGTTCACGCGCCTCACGCTCGCGCGCAGCGCCCTGCACCAGGGCGTGTTCGTCGCGATCGCGGCCTGCGGCGCCGGGCTCGTCATGAACAGCTTCATCGGCGCGATGAACATGGGGCGCGTGCGCTCGCCCGAGAACGAAATCGTCAACACCGTCGTCGCCGCGCCGTTCACACTCGTGTTCGTGATGGTGCTCGCGGTGCGCGCGGCGCTGGTGCTGCCGATCGAGCTTCGCGCGAACTGGGTGTTCCGCCTGACCGAAGACCCGGGCGCGCGCGCGGCGCAGCTCGGCGCCGTCGTCCACACCGTCGCCCGCTTCGGCGTGTTGTGGCCGGTGGTGGTGCTGCTGCCGGTGCAATGGGCGGTGCTGGGCCCGCGCGCGCTGATCTGCGCATCGATCGCGTACCTCGCCGGGCTCGTGCTCGTCGAGCTGCACATGGCCGACTGGCTGCGGATCCCGTTCACGTGCTCCTACATGCCGGGCAAGCGCTTCGTCGGCAACACGATGCTGATCGGCCTCGCCGCGTTTGTCGCCTTCACGTTTTTCGGTTGGGCCTTTGCGCTGTTGGCCATCAGAAACGTCACCGGCGGGCTGGTCGTGATGGCGATCCTCGGCGCCGTGGCAATGCAGCGGCGGCGCCACCGCCTCTGGTTGTGGCGGGGGACCGCGCTCGTCTTCGAAGACGTGCTGCCGACCGAGGTCGAGCCGCTGAAGCTGAGCGCGTACTGATGCGGCGTCATACCGGAACAAACCCGCGGTGTCTTCTTCGTCCGTCTACTGCGCGGCGATTGCCGACTTCCGCCCGCGCAGCACGAACTTCTGGATCTTGCCGGTCGCTGTCTTCGGCAGATCGGTGACGAAGTTGAACGTGTGCGGGCACTTGAAATGCGCCAGATGCTCGCGCGTGAACGCGCGCAGTTCGTCCGGCACCCCTGCCGCGCCAGGTTTGAGAACGATGAACGCGTGCGGCGCCTCGCCCCACTTGCTGTCCGGCATGCCGACGACCGCGGCCTCCTGCACCGACGGGTGCCGCAACAGCACCCCTTCCACTTCCACCGACGAGATGTTCTCGCCGCCGCTGATGATGACGTCCTTCAAGCGGTCGCGGATGTCGACATAGCCGTCGGGATGGACGACGGCGGCGTCGCCGCTGCGGAAATAGCCGCCGCGCAGCGCCACCGCCGACGCCTCGGGATCGTTGTAGTACCCCTCCATCACCACGTTGCCGCGCACGGTGATCTCGCCGACGGTCTCGCCGTCGCGTGGCACGTCGCGGTCCTGTTCGTCGACGACACGCAGGTGGCCTGAGGTGATGAGCTCGACGCCCTGACGCGCCTTGATCACCGCGCGATCCGCCGGACTCAGCGCGTCGTGCTCGGGCCTCGGCTCGCAGACGGTGATGAACGGCGCAGTCTCGGTCAATCCGTAGACATGCGTGATCGTCCACCCGAGTTCTCCTTCGATCCGTTCGATCGTGGCTGCTGCGGGCGGCGCGCCGGCGGTCACCACGCGCACGCCGGCCGGCACGTTTGCGCGGACCTCGGACGGCGCGCTCGCGATGCCGATCAGCACCGTCGGCGCCGCACACAGCATCGACACGCGCTCCGCCTGTATCAGCTCGAACAGCTTCACGGGATCGATCTTCCGGAGACAGATATGCGCCGCGCCGACCGCCGTCACCGCCCAGGTGAACGTCCAGCCGTTGGCGTGGAACATCGGCAGCGTCCACAGATACCGGTCGGTCATCCGCATCGGCAGGTGCAGCAGCGTGCCGACGATGTTCATGTAGGCGTTGCGGTGGGTGATCATCACGCCCTTCGGCCGTGACGTCGTCCCGCTCGTGTAGTTGATCGTCAGCAGATCGCGCTCGCCAATCTCCGGCCTCGCATAGTCCGCCGACGCCTCGCGAACGAGCGTCTCGTAGTCGAGGAACCCGTCGCGGGTACCCTCGAGGGCGACGAAGTGGCGGACTCCTGGCAGCTGCGGCCTGATCGTCTCGAGAGTCTCCAGATAGTCTTCATGCGCGCAGACAACGGTGGCGCCCGAGTGGGTGATGATGTAGGTGAACTCGTCCGGACTCAAGCGATAGTTGATCGGGACGAGGACGGCGCCGATCTGCGGCACGGCGTAAAACGACTCGAGCTGCGCGTGCGTGTTCGGCGCGATGTACGCGATGCGGTCGCCGGCCTTTACGCCAAGCCGCTGCAGCGCCGACGCGAAGCGATCGCAGCGCTCGAAGAACTGCTCGTAGGTGAGGCGGAGTGCTCCGTCCACGACGGCTTCACGCGCTCCGTAAAGCGCCCGCGCGCGACGCGCGAATTCAAGGGGTGTCAGCGCCACTTCCATGGCGCGAATTCTATCTCACGGTCAGAAAAAACCGGGAGATCGCCAAGAACGCAGAGAGAAACGTTTTTCTTCTGTGCGATCTCTGCGGTCTCTGGCGGTTTTTTCTTACCTTTTTCCGGCCGAGATCAGATTGGCCAGGATCTGGTAGGCGCCGTCGGTGCCCGACGGCAGCTGACGCCAGAGACCGAGGCCGACGTAGACCCATTTCCCCTTGCCGTAGGGCGCCTCGACCAGGGCGCCGGTCTTGACGCCCTTGTTGTACGGGAAGTTGTCTTCCATCTGGATCACGTCGTGGTACCGAGAGTCCTTGTCCTCCGAGAGGAAGTAGGTGCCGCGCTCCTGGACCCAGTCCTTCCAGGCCGCCTCGCCGATCTCGTTCGGGCTCGTCAGCAGCGGACTGTGCGACGCCACGGTCTGAACCGGCGCGTGCTCGTCGGTGACGCGGTTGGCGCTTACTTTCGCCGGATAGGGCCCGTACTGCGCGTCGTTGAACTCGAACTTGTTGTACTGCACGACCATCGTGCCGCCCTTGAACACGTAGTCGAGCAGCCGGCTGTTGTTGGCGCGCAGGTCCTCGCGCCGCTCGTACGCGCGCACGCCGGTGACGATGGCGTCGAAGCGCGACAGGTCGCCCCAGGCCAGGTCCTCGCCGCTCAGCAGCTGCACCTTCGCGCCCAGCTGCTCGATCGCGGACGGCACTTCATCCCCCACGCCCATGACATAGCCGATCAGCAGGTTCGACGGCGCACGGACGTTGATCACCTTGAGCGACGCCTGCGCGGGATCGTAGATGTGGTACCGCGTGATGTGCGGGTACTCGACCACCTGATAGCCGCGGTCGTAGGTCTTGCCGCCGGCCGACAGGACCGCCTTGACGTGGAACTCACCGGCGCCGACGCTTGGCGCGGGCTTCAGCAGGAAGCGCACGGTCTGTGACTCGTCGGACCGCGAGAAGGTCACCGGCTGCTCGGCCGGCGTCGCGCTCCACCCCTGCGGCAGCTCGAGCTTCACCGACGTTTCAGCGGGTCCGATCGTGTCGTTCAGCACCGTCACGCGAATCTCACGCTCGGAGGTCGGTGCGCCGCCGGTCGCACCGGCCGCCGCCCGCTGCGGCGCAGCAGCCCCGCGTCCCGTTCTGGCCGCACCAGCGCCCCGTGCCGCGCCCGCTCGCCCCGGTCCGGCCGCGCTCGCCCGTCCTGAGGTGGTCGATGGGCGGGCTGTCGAGCGAATCGCCGACTCCGGCACGATCGCTACCTGCGGCGTGACGCGGACCGAGAACGCCGGCACGACCAGCAGCTCGCTCCGCTTCTCGCCGCTGAAGATGTCGCCTTCGTAGCGATGCAGTACGGGCAGTCCCTGAACAACCTCTTCCCCGCCCGGCAGCGCCAGCGTCACCTGCACGTAAAACGGAGTCGGCCGCATCGGCAGGCCGAATGGCGCGTCGGCGTCGAACGTGTACCGGCCCTCTTCACCCTTACGGTGCCAGTACGGTTCGTTCACGGGCGCACCGGCGGGAACGGCGAGCGTGGGCTCGCAATGCGCGACCTGATCTCTGCGCAAGCTGGGCATCGGCAGGGGCGGTGGGGCATTCGCGCCACGGCCGCCGCGCCCGCCGCGCCCCCCGACGAACCCGAAGCCGCCGCCGGTGAACGCCGTCATCGCACAGGTCGCATCCCCGTCGAAACCGGCGATTTTGACGTTCTTGATCGCCACATCTCCCGTGCCGCGATTGGCGACGATGACGTTGACCTTCACCGCCTGACCGGGCACGACCACGCCGTCGTCGGCCAGCGCCTCGATCCTGATGCCGTGAGCGATCGTGATCGCCTGCTGGAACTCGCTCTCCTTCTGCCGCAGACGGAAATCGATCTCGTACTTTCCCGTGTCGTCGATCGGCATCGACCGCAGTTCGCGGCGGAGCACGCGGAGGGCGAACAGACCGTCCACCAGCGGCTTGATCGTGGCCTCGTCGGTCGCCGTGTCGAACGCCTTCTGCGCCGCCTGTGTCGCATTGGCGATCGCGCTCAGGCCGTCGGAAAGATCCCTCGGCACCCGCGCCGGCCCTGAGCCTGTCGAAGGGCCGGCGAACTTCGCCAGACTGAGCAGGCTGCTGTCCACGCCGTCGAACAGCGAGATCTCATCCTTCTGCTGCTGCCCGGGGATCGTCGTCTCCACGAGCTGATAGGTCGCGTTGGACGTTGGCGCCGGCAGCGAGAGGAGCTGTCCCATGCCCTGACACTTGTGCATGCTGCGCGCTTCGGTGCCGATCTCGTTGTAGGTCTTGCCCAGCAGCGCGTCGTAGACGCCCGAGTTGACGCGCGTCACCTTGCCAGTCGGCTGCGGTTCGCCCGGAAATCCGAAGCCGGCGCTGTGATACAGCTTCTTCGGCTGCCACGGGCGCAGGCCTTCCTTGATCTGCTCCGGGAACTTCGTCGGATCGCCGGCGAGCTTGTACGCGTCCCGTGTGATCACCGCGGACGCCATGTGATGCTGGCCCCCAGCGTTGCCGGTCGGCGGCAGCGTGATGATCACATCCGGACGAATTGTGCGGATGAGGCGCACGTAGTCGGCGGTGATCTCCTCGCGCCCCCACTTCTCGAAGGTCTCCTCGATGCCGAACGAGTAGCCGAAGTCGACTGCGCGCGTGAAGTACTGCTCCGCGCCGTCGAAGCGGTGAAGCGCCGCGAGCTCACCGGTGCGCAGGACCCCGAGCGCCTCGAAGATCTCCGGGCCGATCTCGTTCTGTCCGCCGTTGCCGCGCGTCGCCGTTGCCAATGCCGTGCGGTAGCCCTGTCCTCGATTCAGCATCACGAGCAGCCCGTTGTTCTCGTCGTCGGGGTGCGCCGTGGTGTGCATGAAGATGCCGGTGTTGGCAAGGTGCCGCAGCGCGAGCCCGAGCGCGACATGTCCGTGCAGGTCGTCGAGCGGAACGACGCGCATCTGGGCGGCAGGAATCGTGGAAAGCGCGGCGAGGAGAATGAATGCGGAGAGGAGAAGGCGCTTCATGGATTCATCATAACGGAAAGGGCTCAGAGCTAAGGGCTAAGGGCTTCCGCCCCTCACCTCGTAGCCCTGAGCCCTCAGCCCTCAGCCCTGACGTTCGTAAGGATCTTAGAAGCGGACCTTGAAGCCCAGTTGGAATTTCCGCTGCTCGTATCCCGTCGGGTTGGTGAACTGGTACGGGTCCGTCGGAATCGGCGCCGATGGATTACCGAGCGCGTCGACCACGGTGTTCGTGGTGATGTTCGAGAGCTGCTCCGTGTTGAACACGTTCTTGAGCTCCGCCACGATCTCCGCGCGCACCGAGCCGCTGATCGGCACGAAGCGCGTGTAGCGCAGATCGACGTTCTTGCGCGGCGCCAGATACAGCGGGTTGCGCGCGACGAACAGCGGACGGTCGCTGCCGACGCCATCACCGTTCAGGTCGCGGCTTGCCAGGATGTTCACCGGCAGGCCGCTGTTGATCTGCAGCAGCACGCCGATCTGGTTGCCGCTCAGCAGCTGCCGGACCACGGCGTTCGACGAGTGGTTCTCCGAGAGCCAGACAATGTTGCCGTTGAAGCTGTGGCGGATGTCGAGCGGGTTCGGTCCGAGATCGCGATCGATATTGCTCGGGTCGGAGCGCCCGGTCTCCGCCTGGACCGTCAGCTGCGTCAGGAGCGGCGTGTTGTCGAGACCTTTGCCGAGCGAATACTGCGCGTTCAGGGACAGCCCGTGCGACAGGCGCTTGGTCGCGCCGATCGTCATCGACTTGAACGTGGATTCGCCGATTGAACCCACCTGCTGGAGCAGGTTGAACCGCGGGTCGAGCCGCGTCGCCGCGCTCGCCGTGGTGTTGTAGATCGGCCGGCCGTCGGCCAGTGTTCCGATCGGGTTGATCGGGTTGACGTTGGTGACGACCGGCAGCTGGCTGCCCTTCGCGTACATCACCGAGAGATTGACCGTCAGGTCGCGGCCGATCGCCCGCTCGAGCTGTGCGTTCGCCTGCCAGGTGTGCGCGACCTCGAAGTCGGACGCGACGGCCCACGGCGACTGGATGGCGAGCGAGCCGGCGGTGGCGGCGCCGTTCGGGAACGCCGGCGCGCCAGCCGAATTACCGCTGAAGGTGTACACCGGCGAGCGCGGCGATCCGCTCAACTGCAGCGCCTGTTCGTAGCCGCCGAGAATCGGCTGGTCGTACATGATGCCGGTGCTGGCCCGCAGCACGGTCTTCGAATCGATCGACCAGGCCACGCCAACGCGCGGCCCGAAGTTGTTCCGGTCCGTGTTGAATTCGTGCGTCTGCACCAGCGGCGCGTCGGCGATGCCGGTGGGGTACTTGTAGAGGTCGTAGCGCAGACCGTAGAGCACCTTCACTTTGGATGAAATCTGCCAGTCGTCCTGCACGAACGTGCTGAACACGTTGGTCGCCATGTTGAACGACAGGTTTCCGGTGATCTGTGACATCGTCGTGTAGCCGAACGGCGCGGTGCCGGCCTTTGCCGCCAGATACGACGCGGTCGTCGGGAAGGTGTAGGCGAACTGCGGCGCGTTGGTGCGCTCGTCGTAGATGTGCTGCCAGTCGAAGCCGAACTTGTAGCTGTGCGACGCGCGGATGTAGGTGAAGTTGTCGATGACCTGCGTGATGTCCTGCTTGAAATCGAAGCCGGCGTTGCCCTGGCCCGTGCCGCTGAGCGGCGCGCCGAAGGCGATGGAGGGATTGCTGATCGTGATCGCCGGCCCGGTGCCGGAGTCGGAGTTCGCCGAGGAGCTCTGATGGCGGTGCGCGTACTGGAAGCGGAGCTCGTTCAGCTTGCTGGAGCCCATCGAGCTGACCAGCTGACCGGCGATCGAGTCCATCGCGTCGAGGAAGTCGGTCGCCCGCTCGAGCGT
>Ga0163163_10004060_pt1 | contig 12487 bp, 10 predicted proteins | sample S65metaG_FD_119766 | JGI IMG/M metagenome (GOLD analysis project Ga0163163, IMG submission 119766) | Switchgrass rhizosphere microbial communities from Kellogg Biological Station, Michigan, USA - S6-5 metaG | ecosystem: Host-associated > Plants > Roots > Rhizosphere > Soil | place: USA... | reverse complement strand
GCCGAGAGCGCGGCCGCACGCCTCCACGTCGTGCGCGCGGCGCCCGTCCCCCGCGCGGGCTGACCCTCAGCCGATCCCGCCGCCGAACCCGATCTCGTTGCCGTCGGGGTCGCGGAAGACGATCTTGCGGACGCCACCCGGGTAGTCCTCGTGTCGTGCGGGCTCGAGGCCCCGGTCGCCGGCGCCCGCCACCACGGCGTCGAGATCGTCGTAGAAGATCGTCTGCTCGCCGTGGCCCGCGCGTTCCCGGTCCTGCTTGATGTAGAGCCACCGGTGCTCGGCGAGCGCCCAGACGGCCTCCGTGTCCGAGGCGAGGAACGCGGGCTCGCGGCCGAACAGGCGCTCGTACCAGGGTCGGGAGGCCTCGAAGTCGCTCACGAAGAGCCCGGCGAAGAGGTTGGCGAGCGGCTCCTGAAGCGCCAGCGCCACGGCCAGGCCGCCGACGCCGAGGGCGGCGAGCATCGGCCGGATCTCGATCCCGAGCTCGTTCAACACGACGAGCAGGCCGCCCATGATGACGATGAGCCGGATGATGTTGCGCGTCAGCCCGGAGATCGGGACGCCTGGCACCGCTCGCGGACCGTAGGTGCCAACGAGCCGTGTCGCCACCCCGGCCAGCGCGAAGGTGACCGACGCGAACCCGACGACCGAGATGGCCGTGGCGGCCAGGTGGAGCCAGCGCTCGGGAATCGGCCAATAGGCGAGCGACACCCGGAGCCCGATCAGGAAGCTCCACAGCGGCACGTAGGTCTGCAGCTCGCTGACGATGATGTCGTCCCACGGGCCGTGGGAGCCGCTGGCCAGACGCGTCAAGTGGCCGGCGATGAAGCGGTTGAGAATGCGGCCGAGGAGGTAAGCGCCCGCCACGGTGGCGAGCGCACGCAGGAGTGGCGCGAGCCACGGAAGGTGCTCGAACGACAGATCCATCGGCCTAATGATGCCGTAGAATCCCGCTCGACGGAGGCTTGCAATGGCTGTGTCGAAATCGTCGTGGTGGGTGGCGCTTGCTGGCGTGACGTGTGGAGTCGCTGGTCTCGTGGTGGCGCTCGGCGCGCAGGACAGCGGACCCAAGCCGCAGTGCACGAACTGTCCGGGCACCTATCTGGCCGAAGGCGAGATCAAGGAGTACGTCGCCAAGGCGATGAAGGAACGGCTGATCGATCAGCAGATCCGCGACGTGGAGATCGGCAAGGCCCACGTCGGTGTCGGCGTGGTCTACCGCGGCAAGCTGGACACACCAACCCCGAATTCAGTGGCCGAGCACGATCTCGTCAGCGAGGTCTATCACGTCATCGAGGGCACGGCCACGCTCGTCACCGGCCCCGACATCGCCGACATGCAGCGGCGCCCGGCGACGCAGGAGACCGTGCGCCTCTTCAACGGCCCCGGCAACAACGGCTCGACGATCCGAAACGGGGTGGCGCACCAGCTCAAGCCGGGCGACGTCATGGTGATCCCCGCCGGCACCGGGCACTGGTTCACGAAGATCGACGACCACATCGTCTACCTGATGGTGCGGATCGATCCCGACAAGGTGACGCCGCTCAAGGATGAAGCCGCCTCGCGGGTGTGGCTCAAGACGCCGCACGCGGCGTCGCAGTAGAGGGCGGTCTTTAGACCGCCCTGCAGGCGGACCTGAAGGTCCGCCTCTACATTCAAAAGGTCTCGGGTGTGAAGCCGAAGCGCGCGAGGCGGTCCGCCGACTCGCGCAGCCAGCGGCTGCGTTCGGCCGCGAGCACGCGGACGATCTCCACCACGTCGACGCGCTCCGCGCTGAGCACCCGCTGGATGCCGGCGCGCGCGTCGGCATAGCTCTGACGCTCGTCGTTCCGCATCTCGCGCCACATCCGGATCGCGCCGGCGAGGTCGTTGCGGTCCCACAGCAGCTTGCCCGCAAGGAACCGCGCGTCGGCGGCGCCGTAGCCCCCGGGGCTGGTTTCAACGATCGTCGTCAGAATGGCCAGACGCACCGCGTCGAACCGTGCCTCCACCGACGCCGGCGTGTCGGCGGCGTGCGCGCGGGCCCACGTCTGGTAGCCGCGCTGCAGCTGCCGGGCGAGCGCGAGGTTGTCGGCGCTGACGGCTTTGGTCAGCGTCAGCGAGTCCACGTCCGTGTCCATCAAGATCGTCCACGCGTTCGAGCTCGCCTGCGCGAGCTCGTCGAGCAGGAACAGCAGCTCGGTGGTGGTGCGGCTCGACGGATGCTGCCGCGCGTAACGCCCGGCGAACTCCACCACGTCCACGTGATCGGCCGCCAGCCCGAGGACGACCCAGAAGCGCGGATCCGGCGGTATCGACTCCACGTACTGCTGCAGCAGGTTGCGCTCGACGTGCCCCCGCACCACGGCGGGGAGGTCGCCCTCGTCGCCGTCGTAGCGGCCGGTCAGCTCCGTGATCGGGGCCAGGCTCTTCCAGCGATCGCGGCGGGACCACGCGCGGTCGATCAACTTCTCGCGCGTCGCCGGCGGCATCGACAGCGGCGCCGCCGTCCCGCGGCGCTTCCCGCTGCCGCCCAGAGGATTGTGCAGACGGCGGTGGTCGGTCTCGGCAATCTGGCGTATCTCGCCCAGGAACGTGAGCTCGCCGGTCAGAAACGGAAACAGGATGTTGCGGTGGCCGCGGATGCGCGACGGGTCGAACGTGAAGCTGGAGCCGGAGAAGACCGCTGCCGTGAACGGGGCGGCCTCGACGTCGCTGAGCGCCGGTCCGGTGCGCGCCAGCACCGGCGGCGGTGGCGCCGCTTCGACGACTTTCAGGCCGACAGTGACCGGCATCACGGTGGTGGGTGGCAGCCGCGGCGCGCTGAGGATCGTGGCGAGCACCAGCGCGGCCAGCACCGTGGCGTGCAGCCCCAGGGTGCCCGCCACGCCGCGTCGGGGGTGGGAGGGCAGGGCGTCGGCCGGCTTCGAGAGCAGCAGAGCGGGTCGCATGGTCGGCGGGGTGACGCCCCGTCTACCCCTAAGACACCGATCGGCGAGATTTGGGTCGGCGGGCTTTCTTTTCTGCCGAGGCGCGGCGCCACGCGCCGGTGAGCAGATCATTCAGTGCGTCACGGTGCACCTTGCCGAGCCGCACCAGCAGGCACGGATACGGCTCGTAGTGCGGCTTCAGGTAGTAGATGTCCGGCTGCTCGGCGATGAGATCGTCGCGCTCGTCGATCGGCATCCGGATCATCAACGTGTTCGGCTCGGCCGCCTTGTTGATGGCGATGCCCGCGAGGATCCGGCCGTTCAACTTGAAGCAGGGCGACCCGTACGCCGTGGCGTCTTCGACGCCCTCGAGCGCCAAGGCGATCTTTCGCACGTCGGCAAACGTGGCGCCGCCGGCGCTGCGCGGCACGTTCCTATCCCTACCTCTTGACGGGGCGGCCGTAGACCTCGATCTGCGCGACGTCGGACCAGCCGCCTTGGCCGTGACCGCTGCCGGGCATCAGGTCGATGTAGCCCACCTCGTCCACCTTGGTGAGGTCCGGGTTGGCGACGAAGGTGCCCTTGGTCACGCCGGCCGCGATGTCCACTTTCACCCACTTCACGTCGGCGATCGAGATCTCGCTCCATAGCCAGTCGGTCTGGGAGCCGTCGGCCTTGTCGCCCACGAGGAAGGTCCCGTCGGCGAGCTTGATGAGCGGGCGCACCTGATGGAAGCCCGACATCTTGGTGTTCCACTTGATGCGCGCCAGGCCCGACAGGTCGACCATGTTGCCCTTGTCGCGCAGCGTCGCGGCGCACGGCGAGGTGCACATGCCCGTCCACAGGTGCGTCGGGTTGTTCTCGTCGTTGGCGGCGCCGGTCATCAGGAACTCTTTCGCCGTCGGGCCGTACAGCTTGAGCTCCAGATTCGGATTGCTGAGCGCGGTGGCGATCTCGACGGGATGCTCGCCGCCCTTCTCGGTCTGTTTCCACTCCTCTTTGAAGAAGAGCGGGGGACGCCCGCGGTTCGCACCGCCCCCGCGCCCGCCCGCGCCCGGAGCAGCCGGTTGCTGCGCGAACGAGGCGGCAGCGGTCAGGAACGTGAGTGCGGCGAAGAATGAAAAGAGATGGGTGCGTCGCATGGGTACTCCAGTTTGTGTCCAGGCCAGAAGCCGGGAGCCGGAAGCCCTGTCAGGCGAGTCAGGGCCGGTCCAGCGCGTAAACGGTTATTGAACCACCTTCTGGGACCGGCGGGTACTCGCCGGGAAAAATTCGGTTCATCGTGTTCTGCATGCCACGCACATCTCCGCCCCAGCCGGCGTGCACGGCCAGGTACTGCCGGCCGTTGACGGTGAACGTCGTCGGCGGTGCCACGATGCCCGAGCTCACCTGCGCTTCCCACAGGAGCGCGCCCTTCGCGGCGTCGAAGGCGTGAATCTTCCGGTCGTTGGTGCCGCCGCTGAAGACGAGCCCGCCACCGGTGGCCAGCATCGATCCCCAGTTCGGCGTCTTGGCGTATTCGTGGGTCCACACCTTCTGGCCGGTGTCGACATTCCACGCCTGCACTTCGCCACCGACGTGGCCACCGCCCGGCGCCGCGAACGGCTGGCCCGACATGGAGCCGGAGAAGGAACGCTTCTTCTCGTAGCGCACCGGGACGCCGGTGAGCGTGCCGCACAGGTTGTTGTTGGCGGGGATGTAGATCATCCGCGTCTTCGGGCTGTAGGCGATCGGCGGCCAGTTCTTGCCGCCGTGCGGCGACGGACAGAACTCCGCCGTCTTGCCGGTACCTGCCTTGCGCGCGGGATCGACTTCGGGCCGACCCGTCTTCGGATCGAGACGCAGGTAGACGTTGTTGGTGACGAAGGGCTTCCCCTCGACGAAGTTGATCGCACCCGGCGTGCGTTCGAGGAACCACAGGTAGCCGTCGCGTGCGACGTTGATCAGCCCCTTCACCGTGCGGCCGCCGCGCTGATAGTCCACGAGGATCGGCGGCGACACCTCGTCCCAGTCCCACGACTCGTTCGGGTCGTACTGGAAGTGCCCCTTGATACGCCCCGTCGCCACGTCGAACGCGACGGTGGACGCCACATAGAGGTTGTCGCCCGGCCGCTGGTCGCCCATCCAGGGGCCGCCGTTGCCGGTGCCGAAGAAGGCGAGGTTGGTCTCGGGATCGTAGTTGCCGGTCACCCACACTGGCGCGCCGCCGGTCTTCCACTGGTCGCCCTTCGGCCACGTCTCGCTGCCCGGCTCGCCGGGCGCGGGCACCGTGTAGGTGCGCCACTGTTCCTTGCCGGTCTGTGCGTCGAAGGCGGCGACGAATCCGCGCACGCCGAACTCGCCGCCCGACGCGCCCACCAGCACCTTGCCCTGCGCGACGAGCGGCGCCAGCGTGATGTAGTACGCGGACTGGTTGTCGGCCACCGTGGCGGTCCACGCTTCCTTGCCGGTCTTGGCGTCGAGCGCGACCAGCACGGATTCGGCGGCGGCGTAGTAGACCTTGTCGCCCAGCAGCGCAACGCCGCGATTGGTGTCGTGCAGCACGAAGACGTCCTTCGGCCGCGGCCGCACGTAGCGCCACAGAAGCTTCCCGGTGGCGGCCTCGAGCGCCAGCACCTGGTTGGCGGGGGTGGAGACGAACATCACGCCGTTGTTCACGATCGGCGCGGCCTCGTGCACGCGGTCCACGCTGGTCGGGATGCTCCAGACCTGCTTCAACTGCGCGACGTTGGCGGTGGTGATCTGATCGAGCGGGCTGTAGCCCCAGCCGTCGTAGGTGCGGCGCACCATCAGCCAGTTGGCGTCTTCGGGGCGGAGCAGCCGCTCCGCGGTCACCGGCTGATACGAGCGAAGGATGGCCGCCGCGGCGGCGTCGGGACCCGAGCCGCGCGGCGGATTCTGCTGTGCGAAGAGAATCGCGCCGATCGAGGCGGTCAGCGCGACGGCAGCCGCAGCAAGCGGACCTCTTCGAGGTCCGCTTCTACGTACTGGACTACTGGGCCCGTCCGCCCGGGGCATCGCCGTTCGAGGCCGCAGCCACCGCGTCCTTGGGCACGCGGTTGAACGAGTCGAGCGTCGGACCGAAGTCGGCGCGCGGCAACAGGCTCGGACCCGAACGGAGGAACACCTTCTCGGGCGCCGTGCTGCGATCGAAGAGCACGCCGATGAAGCAGTTGCTCATCTCGTCCCAGTTCTGGGGACCCCAGAGCACTCTCTCTTCCGGGTTCGGGTTGAACTTGTTGCCCTTCGAGTTGTCGAAGTGGGTGATGAACTGCAGCTTCGAGCCCTTGGGCAGGTCCACCGGTTCGGCGAGCTCGTACCCCATCTGCCACTCGAAGTCGAAGCGCCCCTTGAGCACGGTCTTGGTGGCGCCCTCCGGCGACACCACGCGGAATTCGAAATCCTTGCCGCGCAGGTGCATGTGCGGCTGCATGTAGACGAGGCGCGCGTTCTCGCCCAGCGTCACTTCGCTCACGACTTCAGCCGCCGCGGTGTTCGGCGGGATCGCGAGGTTCAACGCCGTCGGTCCGGCGTGGAAGAAGTAGCGCGTGTCGGGCGGCGTCTTGGTGAGCACGAGCCCGAGCTTCGACACGTCGGAGGTCGGCTTGCCGGACGTCGTGTAGTGCAGCTCGAACACGATGTCGGAGCCCTTCGGGATGAACTTCGCCGCGCCCTGGCGATCGAAGCGCTGCGGTCCCAGGCCCGGGTTGAACTTGCCGAGGATGTCGTTGCCTTCTTCCGTCGAGTTGCGGCCGATGATGTCGCGCTGCGTCTCGTTCTCGTAGGCTTCGCCGGGCACCGCGTTTTCCATCCACTTCGATCCGGGCGGCCGCACCCACACCTTGCCGTGGTGCAGCACCGCGGGGTCGCCGGGGCGCATTTCAGCCGCCACGACCCACATGTCTTCGGGGAAGTTGGTCTTGACGACGACGTACTTGTAGTTGATGGTGCCGCGTGCCGGCAGCTCGAACGGCTTCGGCATTTCGACCACGACGTCCGGGTTGATGTTCCAGCCGGTGGGGAAGACGCGCGCAGCCGGTGCGGTGGCGGGGTCGCCCGCGGGAGCGCCGCCGTCGGCCCAGCGCGCCAGCGTGTTGATCTCCTCGGCGCTCAATACCTTTTCTTTTTCGTTGGCGTAGTGCTCGTAGCCGCCCTCCGCAAACCACGGCGGCATCGTCTTGGCCTGCGTGGCCTTCTTGATGCCGAGTGCCCAGGGCCGCGCCTGCTCGTAGGTGAGGAGCGACATCGGCGCCACCTCGCCTGGGCGATGACAGGTCTGGCAGTGTGCCTGGAGGACGGGAAGCACGTCCTTGTAGAAAGTCGGCGCCTGCGCCGACGCGATGGTTGCGCTCAGCAGCGTGCCCGTGACGGCGACGAGTAGCGTCCTCATGACCACAGCTCCTCCAAGACCACTAGCTTAAGCCAGTTACGGGGCTTTGCAGACGAAGCTCGACGCCTCGTCCGTGTTGCCCGATCCTTTGTATGCAGCCACTTGCGGGTACGGGCAGAGCGGCCGCGTGCGGTCGGCCCGCCCGTCCACCACCCGCGAGGCCGGAATCTGGTCGGGCGCCTGCTTCTTTTCCACCCACCGCTCCAGGGCGCTCAGCATGTCGAACGTGGCCGTGCCGTCTCCGCCGCCACAGTGCCCCATTCCCGGAACCATGAACAGCCGGTAGTTGTCCTTCACCTTGTCGGCGCCGCCGAGCGCCTGCGTCACGGCCGTGTAGTACTCGGGGCTCGTACCGGACGGGATCTGCTGGTCGGCCCAGCCGTGGTACTGAATCAGCTTGCCGCCGCGCGCGATGAACGGCTTCAGGTTGGGATCCATCGCGTTGATGTTCCCCTTTTCAACCGCGTCCACGGCGGCCATGTCGGCGTCGTAGTTCAGCGTCTTGTAGTCCCACGCCGGGTTCTTGAACACCATCTGCTGGAACATCTGCGTGGCGATCGGGAACGCCTGCTGGCTGCCGAACGTGCTCCAGCCCATTTCGCTTCCGAGCTCGAGGCCCGAGAAGATCACCTTGCCGGTCTTCGCGTTCTTCACCGGCTGATAGAGCGCGCGCGCGGCGACCACCTGGGCCGGTGTCAGACACGACGCGTCGTCGGCGCCCGCCTTGCACTCGATCGTCTTCGGGTCCCACGTGCAGGCGCGCGGGTTCTCGAGCACGTCGTCCTTCACGCCGTCCTTGGCGTCGCACGCCTCGAGCACCGCGCGGTGGATCGCGGGGTACTTCGTGGCCGGGATGTAGCTGCCTTCTTCCTTGCGCAGCGCCTGCGCGGCGTAGACCGCGAAGATGGCGCGTCCCGTGGTGTTGAGCGCGGGTGCGCCCGCCACGATGCCGTCGAAGTCCTCGGGGAACTTCTGCGCCGACTTCAGCCCCTGGCGCCCACCGGCGGAGCAGCCCTGGAAGTAGGCGAGTCGCGGCGCGTTGCCGTAGTAGGCGTTGATGAGCGTCTTGGCCTTGGCGGTCGTCTCGTGCACGGCGCGGTAGCCGAAGTCGATCAGCTTTTCCTGATTGGCCATCCACGGGCCGCCGCCGCCGTCGTGCCCGGTGTCCGTGCTGGCGGCCGCGTAGCCGCGACGCACGCCCGCGGCGATCGCGTTGCGATCGACGTTGCCGTTCCAGCCGCCATTCCCGACCATGAGGAACTTGCCATTCCAACCGCTCGCGGGGAGCCAGACCTCCATCTTGATATCGGAGTCGGCGGTCGGCTTGAGCGTGGCGGCCACGCGACAGAACGCCGGCAGATCCGCGAACGGATTGCCGCCGCGTCCGCCGGGCTGCGAGAACGCGCCGGCCGCCACGGTTTCCGCCGCGGTGATCGTCGCCTGTGGCAACGCCACCGACGCGAGGCTCTCGCAGGTTGCCGCCGCTGCGGGCGCCGGACTCGCGGCACACACCGCGAGCGTCGTCAGCGCAATCACGACATCCGAGATTCGAAGCTGCATCACTACCTCTTCCAAGGCCGGTCTAAAGACCGGCAGCTACGCTAACGCTTCTCCGGCAGTGCAAACACGTACAACGCCTGGCCGGTGGTCGGAACGCGAATTTCAGGGGCCAGCGTGGATGGTACGAGGCGCGGGCTGCCGCCGCCAAGCCCCGTGGTCACCGCGATGTACTGGCGGCCGTCCACGGCGAACGAGATCGGGAAGCCCTGCACCGACGTGGCGAGACGCGTGGACCAGAGGATCTTGCCCGTGTTCACGTCCACCGCTTTGAACGTGCGATCGAGGTCGCCCACGAACGCGATGCCGCCTGCGGTGGAGAGCACGGCCGTGAGGAACGGCGCGCGCTGCTGCAGCGCCCACTTCTCGGTCAGCGTGTTCACGTCGAACGCCGCCAGCCGGCCGATGTTGCCGTCGGTGCCTGGCATCTCGTAGAAGCGCCGGTCCGCGCCGCCGGCGCTGCCGCCGCCCGGCTTCTGCTCGATGCGCTGCGCGCGAATCGAGATGCAGCTCTGGCTGAGCGGGATGATGAGCGAGTTGCTGGTGCGGTGATGGCTCATCGCCTGCCAGTTGTGTCCGCCCTCGGTGCTCGGGCAGCCGTCGATCCACTGGCCCACTTCGGCGTCGATGATGTCCTGGCGATAGCGCGGCTCGCCGGTCTTGACGTCGATCTTCTCCCACACGTTCTGGAACAGCGTTTCCTTGTGGCCGAGATACTTGCCGGTCTTGCGATCGAGCTTCCACAGGACCCCGTCTTTCCCGACGGTGAACACCAGGTTCTGCCCACCGGAGTCAGCGAGCACACGTTCGAAGACCACGTCGAGATCGAGCGCTTCGCTCGGCGCGTGCGAGTAGTGCCACGCGAGCTTGCCGGTGTCGAGATCGAGCGCCAGCGTGGAGCTGGTGTAGAGCGCCTTCTCGAGCGAGTCGAGGCCGCGGCTCACCGGCATCCATGGCTTTGCCTGTGCCGTGCCCCAATACGTCAGGTTCAGATCCGGGTCATAGCTTCCGGTGATCCAGCTCTCACCGCCCGCGCGGTAGAGCGTGCTGAGCGCGCCCCAGGTCTTGCCGGCCTCGCCGTCAGTGGCGATCGTGCTGAACCGCCAGAGCTGCTTGCCGGTGTTGGCGTCGTAGGCGCTGATGAAGCATTTCTGCTCGACATAGGCCTGACAGCCTCCCATGCCTTGAACGAGCTTGCCTTTGGCTGCCAGCGGACCACTGGAGCTGCCGCGCCCGTCCGGCATCGCGGCTTTCCACACCTGCTTACCCGTCTGCGCGTCGAGCGCGACGAGATTCGCGTCGCTCATGGCGACGAACAGCTTGTCGCCATAGAGCGCGATGCCGCGCATCGCAATGTTGCCGCCGAGGCGATGTTCCCAGATCAGATCGCCGGTTTTGCCGTTGAGCGCCTGAATGATGCCGTTGGTGTTGTTCAGGAAGATCGTGCCGTTGTGCGCGAGCGGCGACGGCTGATTGGTGCCGCCTTCATTCATCGGCCACACCCACGCCAGCTGCAAGTCCTGGGCGTTGTCACGTGTGATCTGTGTCAGCGGGCTGAAGTTCGATGCGTAGTGATCGCGCCGGATGACGAGCCAGTCGCCCGGCGGCGGATTCTTCAGCATCTCGTCGGTCACTGGCGTGAAGCCCTTGACGTCGCCCGCAACGGTTACGCCTGTCGCAGGCGGCGCGGCAGCGCCGCGTCCCCCCGCGGGCGCGCCACCTTGTCCAGCTGCTCGTCCTGCGCCCGCCGCGCCCTGACGTCCGCCACCACCAGCGGCTCCAGCTTGTGCCGCAGGCGCCCCCACGTTTCCGGCGCTGTTCACCGTCAGCATCTGGTCGCCCGGTGCACGTCCGTTGACCTGAAGAATGTAGGCGACGATGTCCAGGTACACCTCTTCGCGGAGCTGACCCGGACGATCGGACGGCATCGACGCGCGGATCGTGGAGATCAGATCGCGGACCGGTCGCGTGCTCCATCCGCCGATAAAGTCCGGACCCGCGAGCGCCGGCGCGCCGCCGTTCCGCAGTTCGGGCCCGTGACAGCCGGCGCAGTTCTGATCGTAGGACGCTCGACCGGACGTGGCCTGCGCTGCCGTGAATGACGCAGCGCCAGGCGCCTGCTGCGCCGACATGAACGCGGCCGCGGCGCCGAATACGATGGCGAAGAGAAGAAGATGCTTTTTCATTTCAGTAACCAGCCCCAGAGGTTGCTGTTGTCGACGTCGGGTTGAGGTTTACCCTGCTCCGGCGCGATGCCCTTCTCGCTGTGGACCTGCAGGTAGATCTTTCCCTGCTTCAAGGCTTCGACCTGCTCCGGCGTCAGGGTGACAGCACCGGAGATCGTGCCTGAAGCCGCTTTGGTAATCGTCAGATCGGCGAATGCTTTCCCGCGCGCGCCCTTGGCGATGCCCTGATGCAGTCGCGCCGCGGTTGCCGCTGCCGGAAGCCCTTCGAACGTTCCGTTGATCGTCAGCCGATTGCCTGCGAGCGTGGCTGTCGCGGCGCCCTTCCCGGAGACGAGGACCTGCTGCGTCCCGTTGGCGGCCGGAACCATGCCCAGGCGCGCGGTGTACTTGTCGGCGGTCTGGCCGCTGGCTGCGCCGGCCGCGAGGAGTACACAGCAGAAGAATGCGGCGACGTGGCCGCGGAGATGCGGGTTCATGAGGCCTCCCAAGGCTGCGGATCCTAGCAGGCCTAAGGGCTAAGGCCAAAGGCCTAAGAAGGATGAAGTGCCTCATTCCTGGACCAGCCCTTGGGCCTTAGGCCTTTGGCCTTGGCCCTTCAGGATCTAGAATGGCGCCCACCTCTTAGGCCTTTCGTTTGAAGAAGGAGCTCCGAATGGCGGCACCGCGACGTGTGCATCTCTTCCTTGGCGTGCTCGTCCTGCTGGCGGCCTTGCCGCTCACTGGACGCATGCAGAACAACCCGCCTGCTCCGGCACCGGGTCCTTCCGTGGAATGGCGGGCCTTCAGCGGCGAGGAGTTCAGTCACTATTCGCCGCTGGACCAGATCAACCGCGACAACGTGAAGAATCTGCAGGTCGCGTGGACCTGGCGGTTCGACAACTACGGCACTGCCACTGAAACGCTTCAGACCGAGACCACGCCGCTGATGGTCAACGGTGTGCTGTATTTCACGGCTGGTCCCCGGCGCAACGTCATTGCTGCCAGCGCCGCGACCGGAGAAACGCTGTGGACCTATCGCCCTGACGAGGGCGTCCGCTTCGAGCAGGCCCCGCGCAAGATCCACCGCGGTGTTGCGTATTGGACGGACGGTAAAGGGCGCGAGCGGATCTTTACGGCGACGCCCGGGTTCAACCTCGTCGCGCTCGACGCGAAGACCGGTCAACTCGTCGACAGCTTCGGCGAAAACGGCATCGTCGACATGATGAAGCAGATGGATGACAAGACGCAGGATCCGGTCGGCAAGATCGGGAACAGTTCGCCGCCTGTTGTGGTGGGGAACGTCGTTGTCATCGGGCCCGCGTCGATTCCGGGTGGACGCGTGAACAAGGCCAACATCAAGCTGGACGTGAATGCGTTCGATGTCGTGACCGGAAAGAAGGTCTGGACCTTCCACACGATTCCACGCAAGGGCGAGTTTGGCTATGACACCTGGTTGAACGGGTCGG
>Ga0163163_10004058_pt1 | contig 12489 bp, 21 predicted proteins | sample S65metaG_FD_119766 | JGI IMG/M metagenome (GOLD analysis project Ga0163163, IMG submission 119766) | Switchgrass rhizosphere microbial communities from Kellogg Biological Station, Michigan, USA - S6-5 metaG | ecosystem: Host-associated > Plants > Roots > Rhizosphere > Soil | place: USA... | reverse complement strand
GGTGAAGACCTCGACCGGATTGAGGTTGACGAGCGACAGCGCCTGGCCGTCCGTGTCCCGCTTGGCGACCCACCACCACCCTTCCCCACGCGTCGCCATGTTCCAGCCGGTGTCGCGGAAGAATGCCCGTGGCTTGCGGAACGGATCGGGCCGGACCATGACCCTCGGCCGATCCTCCGGGGCCATCAACGCGCCGTTGCGGTAGGCGTTGAGACTCAGCGAGCCGATGGTCGTTGAGATGAGCGTGACCGCACGGAAGATCGACGGCACGCTCAGCGCGTCGTTGACGCTCTGAAGCGGCCAAATGCCCGGAGGCCGTAGCCGTGCGATCAGGTCGTCGATGCTGTCCCCGGAACGCGTCTGCGGGGCCGGCTCGTTGAGCCTGAACATCTCTTTGAGGAATGAGGTGACGCTCATCTAGTAAATCCTCGCTCTAGCGGTGGACGGCCCAGACGCGAGCCATACGGCACGGATCGCCGCGAGGGCAGCGGGGATCGGATGGTCATCGGACATCCTGACGGCTTGGAAGTGGCCGGTATCGTCGTGGTCCTTGCGAGCCGTCCACGCAAGGTCATCGGTGACGGCCTCGGCATCCTGCCAGTGGATGCGTCCGGCGTTGACGAGGTTGACGAATTGCGCGGAGGCGTTGGCGTACTCGGTGCCCGTGATCTTGACGGGCTTGCGAAGATGCTTGGCGAGCTCGGCGTCGGTCAAGGGGTTCATCCCGACCTTGACCGCGCCGAGCTTCTTCGCGTGGAGGTCGATGGCCTCGCCAAGGGCCTTGACGTCGATAGGCGAGCCGATGGCATCCTCGATGAGGCGAAGGCCGATGGAGCCGTCCGGCAGCTGCCACGCGACGGCGGCCGCTGCCCGTGTGCCGTCAGGGGTCATGGAGACGGCCATGACCGGCTGGCGTGGATCGCCCAGCGGGCGCTGGCACTGTGCCCATGCGAATTCATCCACGAGTCGTTGGCGGGTCGATGGCACGAGGCGACACAAGGCCTCGGTTTCAAACCCGGCCAGGTTGCCGCCGATCTTGGCGGCCACATAGTCCGTCTCCAGGTCGCGGAGGACTTGCGGGTACTCGGGACTGATCGCCGGATTAGCCTGGAGCCAGCCCGCGAGGTCGCCGGTGTCGTACTTCGGATCGGCCGACCATTCAAGGTAGGCGAGCGAGGGGTCGTCTCCGAAGGCGCGAGTGCGCAGCGAATTCAGGACGACGGACTGTTCCGTGCCCATGTTGGATAGGTAGATCGTCTGCGGGTTCTCACTGAACCGCTGCGCCGGCTTCGCGCTGTTGATGACATCCCACGTTTCCATCTCGCGGAGCTCGTCAATCAATAGGTCGTCCATCGAGTGGCCGCGCGAGCTACCCGCGATGGCGGCGGCGATGCGGTAGCTGCCGCCGTTGGTGAGCACGATGGACTCGGAGCCGGCACCACGACGCGGCCAGATGATCTTGCCGCGCCTACGGGCGAAGAGCTCAGGATGCTGTTCCAGCGCATCCGCGATGGCTTCGAACATGATGCGTGGAAGCTCGCGCTTCTGGGCGATGTGCATGATGTGGCGGCCGGCCTTCAGCCTGGCCACGATCAGCGGTTTGGTAAGCGTCGTCTTCCCGTTCTGGCGGGCGACCACGATGGCGACGTCTCTATACAGCCAGCGGTCATCGGGGCCTAGCGCGGTCACGTAGCGGGCAGCCGTCTCCTGCCAGGGCATCGGAACGATGCCGAGGTCCGCCGATTGGCGGCGATAGTCGGCGAGGCCGTGCCGTAGCGGCAGGGGCGGGGCGATACGCGGTCGCGCATGGCCGATATGCTCGGACGGCGTGCGCTCCGCGATCATGGGGCCTTGGCTGCGATCCGAAGACACGTCTCGCACGAGGCGTCATCACCGAAGCCATCGGCCGTCGGACCGGACGCGCTGCGACCGCACAGCGTGATGGCGCGACCGGGGACGCGGGTCCAGGTGCGGACGATATGCCAGCTGCGAATGCGGATGTACACGGTCATGGCCTCGTGTAGTCGGTCCTGGCCGGGGTCGCCCCGAGGGAATTCCCGTCATGACGGTTGGGGGGGCTCTTTTGTGTGTATTTTTGCGCGACAGCGCGATGTCTAGCAACGGCGCCGTTTAAAAAAACGGAAGACAGCACGCGCCGTTTGTCAAGGGCCTGTCCCATCTGCTGCAACGGTCTGGCCTCTGGACTCTGGCACGCCACACAGCACGCCACCAAGTTGCCGCGATCATCCGTCCCACCGATCCGTCGCGGCACCTTGTGGTCCACCGTGTTGGCCCATGCCCCGCAATACTGGCACGTGTGCCGGTCCCTAGTCAGTACCTCGGCCCTGATCCTTCGCCATGCTGCGGTGCTGCCCTTGCTGCTCAGCGCAGACGTGGAAGAGCGCCGCCCCTCTGTACCGGAGAGGAGGCGACGCCCTAAGGGAATGGCTCTTGCAAGGCCCACGCCTACGAATGATGGGTTATGCAACGTGCAACGTCAATATGCGTCTATCTGTTCTGCTCCAATACGCCACAACTCACCATCATCAGTGCTACGCAGATATAGCGATCCATTCTCACGCGACGATACCTTGACTGGACCGGCTACATCCGTAACCAAGGCACGGTACGCGCGAAGGGCCGTAGAGAAGACACCAGCTACATTGAATGTTGTGGTTTCCGCTTCCTCATAGAAATTTTGGTCAACGGCACCCACCAGCACGTATACGACCTTGTCACTCATTACACCATCACCATGCCCTCTACCCTGGCGATAACCATCGTGGCCACGACAGCGACTATGAGGATGAAGACGATCAGCGCGGACATCGTGACGATGGACTCTCTCATGACACGGCCCTGAAGCCGCCATGCTGGCCACGATGGGCATAGCCCCGACCACACTGGCCGATGAAGTCGCAGCCCATGTACACGTAGACGTCTTCGCCAGGGATTGTGACCCATCCCCGCTTGTAGGCCGCCTCCATCGCGTTGCCGGCATCGAGCTTGGCGTATACCGCGTTCATCTGGTTCTTGACGGTCTGAACGCTGACGCCTAGTTGCTGCGCCACTTCGTCATTGGTCAGGCCCTTCGCCCTCAGCCGTAGCACCCTGTCCTCGGCCTGGCTCAGAGGACCGCTCATGCAAGGAGCTCCGCGACCCTGCCGCTGTACCAGTCGCTGGGACGGATCACATGGGATGCCGGCAGCGCCTGTAGCCAAACCCACTGCTCCGGGCTAACTTCGCCCTTCTGATCCTTCACTTCCATGAACACGACTTCCTTGTCCCTGGCACAAGTCAGGTCTGGATACCCAGCAGACACACTGCGCCGACTAGGACGAACCTCGCGGTTCTGTGTTGACTGCTTGACAACCCAGCCGTTCTGAATGGCCAGCCCGCCAATCAATGACTTCAGCTGTGCTTCGGTCATCGGCACGTAGCCGTCGTCGGTTTCGACCCTTCTCACTAGATGATCCCCGCTTCCCGAAGATCCTCTGGCGTCCATGGCTGCGTAAATCTTGCGTCCTTAGAGACTATGATCTCTAGGTAGTTACCTAGTGAGTCTGTACGCTTACTCCCTCCTTCCATGAAGTAGGGCGCAAGATTTGATTGCAAGCGTGAAAGTCGCCGTTTCTGAGCCTCCGACCACCTGTGGATCGTGGCCGATGCCTTACGCCGAAAGCGGTCCATTCCGTCATCCTTGAACGCCCTCTGAATGAAGGTGCGTGCAGAGCGCCCACGTCCCGTCAGGTACGTAATCAAGCCAAACCACGTCAGCTTGACCAGTGCTCGTGAAACCGTGGACACCGAGACATGGAGGTCGTTCGCCATTGAAGTCATGGTCACGCTCTGACCGAAAAGGTCCTTGCAAAGCAGATAGACGCGCAGCTGGATCGGCGTAAGTCCGACCATCTTCCCACTCACGGGGTTCTGTACCCATGTCAGCACCTCATCGCGGTGGAAGCGTTGCCACTTGAACCCTCGCCCATTGACGACCGTGGCGCGTCCTGAGCCGTCAGGCCCGATTGGATCGCGTTCGCTGTATGTGTAGGCATAGGCGTCGCGCGTCATCGGATGGCCTCACGGTATCGGCGGAGCCCGTCTGCGGTGTTGCGCAGATCGGTGACGGAGCGGTCGAACCGCTGTACTTCACGCAGTGCCGGCTCCTCGCGGAACCTCTGGCAAGGGTGTTCGGGTATCGGCCCGATGTAGACCCCACACCACGGGCAATTGACAGGCCCGTCATTCATCGGTATAACCCTCTCGTATCTTTCTGACGCTGGCGGCGTCAAATCTTGTGGGCGATGGCCGAGGTTCCGAAAGGATCTCGGCCATCTGTCGTATCAGCGCACTCTGCTCCGATTTCAATAGGTTGTCACCATCAATTTCGCGCCACACGGCGGCGATGGCACGTCTCAGAAGGGAAGGCCCGTAGGGTCCGTGTCACCTTCCTGTGCCGCGTGTGTGGCAGCGGCCTTTTGGGTTGCGGCGATGGGCACCGGGGAGTCCGCCGGCGTGGCCGGCGGCGCGACCGTCTCCACGTACTCGTAGCCCGTCGTCTCCTTGATGGCGACGATGATCGTGCACGGGCGGCCTTCCGGCTCGACGACCTCACCCGGCTCTGGCATGTGCCCGATCAGCGCGGCGGCCCACTTACCGCCCTTGGACTTGGGTGACGTGGCGAGCGACGAGCTCCCGTCGATGGTGCGGAGGCTGCCATCGGTCAGCTGGAATGCCCAGACGCGGAAGACGTTGGTCGGATCGGCCTTACTGCTGCGCTCTTCGACCCCTGTGCAGATAGCCTGGTAGGCGCCGGGCTTGATGCTTGGGACGTAGGCAGTTGCGGTGAATGGCATTAGATACGCTTCCCTTTCAATCCCTGTAGCCACCAATGCAGATCGAGGCACGCCAAGAACGCCATGCGCTCAGGCGTGCCGATGTCAAGGGTTATCTCCTGGCATCCCTCCGCTGTGACGTGGATGAGCTTGTGCTTGTCGGCCATGGGCATGGGATACAGCTTCGGCGTCTCGGTGATGACGTTGTCGACGGCCGGCTGCACGTACTTAGCGAGGCCGTAGGCCGTCACCTGGAGGATTTCGGAATCATAGGCATCCCGGCCCCACTTGCCGCCCGTCTTGATGTCCGCAAGCACCGTGCAGCCGTCGCCGTCGTAATAGAGGAGGTCGAACGTCCCACCCCATCCTGAGTGGGGGTTCTCAGGGTCATTGGGCCGCGCCACCATCGCCTCTGACAGCCTCAGCTTGGCTCCCTTGGCGAGCTCACCCTTCCACCATGCCGCATAGTGGAGGACGCGCGCTCGCTGTGTTTCACCCATGGGTGGAGTCGGCATGCCCCTGACGACAAGATCAGCGAGCGCGTGCACTTCCGTGCCCAGCTGCGCGGCCTCGTCACGCGTCCAATTGGCGCGGGAGGATAGGGCCTTGATGGTGCCTTCCCTGCCTACGCTGAGCATCAGGCTGCTGAGCGCGTCACGTTCGAACATCTCGACGGCCGCCGTGGCCGTCTGCTTCGATGCGTAGTGCATCAGCGGTGCCGACTTGTCGAGCACGGACAGGACCGTGGTCACGCCTGGTAGCTGCTGCTTCTCGCCGTCAATGGTCAGCGTGTAGCGGTGCGCGGCGTCGCGGGTGATCACGAGTCGATCCCGTAGTGCGTTCGACTGAACCGTGACGGCATCGACACGCCTAGTCGCTTCTGACGGTTGTATGTGGTCAGATCGATCGGCCGTTCCGATGGCGTCACGCTAGGGAACGTGAACAGACCGGGCACGATGTCCGTGCGGTAGCAGTTCAGATCGCGCCCCCGCTTGATCCCGCCAGGTTGAACGCGCGTGCAGTGGAAGCCGGCAGCCTGCCAGAACTCGTTGCTATCAGCGGACGATGCGCACTTCAACCGGATGCCAGTCGCACCGGCAGCGGTCGAGAGCTCGATCAGCTTGCGCACCATATCGAAGCCGAGATGTCGCCGGCGCGAGTCATAGTCAACGCACGCCTGGTAGATCGTGACATCGCGTCCACCGATAAGCGCACCGAACCACAGGTATCCGGCCGCTTCCCCGTTGTCCTCGCACGTAACGACGTGGCCGGTCTCTAGGGCATCACCCAAGGTGGTCAGTGGATAGAACGCTAGATCGTCGGCGTTCGCCCGTTGCAGCTTGTCGATATAGGAGAGGCTAATCGCGGTCATTCCGTTTCCTCGGCCCACGCGCCGTCCTTGTGAAGGATGAGTGTCTCCTGCCGCTCCTGGGCGAGGGCGGCGTACTCGCGGGCGAGGGTGACCGCCTGAAGGTGCCAGTAGTACGGTGTCAGTCCTGACCCAGAGTCATCGTGCGCTTCCATCGCCCGTGCCAGCCGCTCCACGTCCAGCGCCGGGGCTGGCGGTGTGGCGGCGAGACGCAGTCCCTCGTCGCTCATGGCCGGTTCCTCGCGGGAACGGATGCAGTCATCGAGCGCAATCGCCCATTCCGCAGCCTGTTCGTGCACCTGCTTCAACTCGCGTTCCAGCGGGGCGCGGGCTTCGTCCTGCTTCTTGGCGATGTAGTCCGCTGTCAGCGTGCCGCGCTCAAAGGAACCGGCGCGGGCTTCGTCCTCGATGGCGAGGATGCCCACTGCGGCTTCGTGGGATGCCACTCCGCCATGTGTGAACCAACGGTCTAGCAGCCGTCGTCCCGCCTCCGTCGTTGGGGTGCGGTCGGTCATGACTCGATCCCGCCAACGACAAACGTGATACCGCTATCGTGCTTCCAGTAGGCCATGACGGTGACACGAAGGATCATCCACGCGAGTCGGAAACCGTGGCGGCGCGGAACCGATATAGACATGGTCGCGTCGCTCATCCCAGCCACGCCCACGCAAAGATCAGGCCCGCGACCAGGCCCAGGAGGAACAGGCCCACAAGCTCTAGCCCGTAGCCGGCCAACACGGCCAGTCGGCGGCGGCGCTCATAGCGGCGGAACCATCGGTCGTACTCATCCATGACGCCACCATCGATCCAGCGTCCCGCTGTACGGGTTGTCCACGTACCAAACGCGATAGCGGCGCATCATCCAGAGCGTTTGACGCTCGGCCTTGACGCGGAGGAGGTAGAACCGTAGCCGTTGCATCGCATCTCCTGGTTGAGCCGTCACCCCGGATGCGACTACAGGGTGACGGCTCTTGTCGTGGGTCGTCGCATCTGGTACTACGGTACACCTAAGACGTGGGATGTCAATACCCTATCTGGGCGTGAAGTACGCGAGGATTCCGAAGAACGTGGCGACGATGGACAACACCGTCGCCACGCCGAGGACGAAGCGCCACACGCCGCGCGTCTGCTGATACCAGTCTTCCAGCGGCTCCAGGTCGGCGCGGATGGCGTCAATGAGTCGTCGGTTCTCGCGGGACCGCTCCAGGAGTGAGCGACCCAGCGGCGACGCCTCGGGCTCGGTGATGAGAAGCTCGCGGATGGTCTGAACGTCGGCCGCAATCTTGGCCACGCGGTCACTCAGCTCGCGGTAGCGGTCATCGTCCGCACGCCGGAGCTCGGCCATGACTAGATGGACGCGCCTATCTCGCTCAGTGCAGCCGTGATCGCATTGCCGAGGAAGATCAGCGACACGATGGCGATGACAGCGATGAGGGCGAGGATGAGTGCGTACTCGGCGAGCGTCTGGCCACGGTCACGACGCCACGTCGGAATGAACGGTGCGACCTCTGGAGCCTCGCTACGGGCCGCAAGGCCCGGACCCTGTATCTCGGGCCGCTCGACCACGAATGCCGGCCATAGGCGATGTGCGGCGTCGGTCAGACTCAGCAGGAGATAGCCCATCATAAGCCGCCTGTCTCTGAGGTTCGTTCGCATGATGCCCTCCACTGTAAGCGGCTTGACGTTGACTCTCGTTGCCTTGCCTGTTTCGTTGTCTATGAGGAGGAGGGAGAAGCGGCCGGCCCGTTGTCGTGGCTTCTCGCTGCGATGGCTCGGCTGCTGATCGGCAAGTCCGCCCACGTCCCGATGGTCAGCGGGCGATAGCGGCAACGTGACGTCGCCTGGAGGAGGTCGTGTGCTATTTCGTTGACGGCGACCTCGCATCCTTTGAGCTCCTGATTAGCAACCGCATTCCATGACTCTCCGGGATGCATGGCGGCCCATTCCGCCAAGACCGATGTTCGCCTGTCCTGTTCGGCCTTGGCAATAAGCAACATGCCGCAGTCAATGGAGGCGAGGATGAGGAAGAGCACAAAGGGCAAGATGACGGCGAGCTCCACGAGTGCCTGCCCTCTGCGCATTGCTCAGGACGTGGCCCAGCGAAGCACGGCCCGATAGACGACGCGGACCGTAGCACCGATCACGGCAAAGGCGACAACCTGGGGCTGGGCAAGGGCACTGCCCACATCCGTTACCTGGATGGCGACAAGTGCGGCCGCTCCGGACAGAAGCAAGTCAGCTACGAAATCCTTGACGACCTTGGAACCGGTGATCGCCGAGATGCCGGTGCCATCGGTCAGTGCTGCACCTAGTGCGGTATCAGGCATCGTCGTTCCCCTCTCCATCCTTCACGTCCGTGGGCAGGTCCACGGCCTCGTACTCGACCTTCTCGGTGTAGGTGTCTAGCACCTCTGCGGCCTCCTCCTCGGTCGGTCCGCCTGGCTCCGGTTCTTCGATCATGACACGCTCCAATTGATGAGCCACTGGACGTCGGAAGGGTCCACGACCGATCCGTAGTTATGGCCGATCCTCTTCAGCGCAGCGGCGATGTCCGAGACATCCACGCGCGTGCCGTAATTCTGTCCCGCCTTCCGAACGGCAGCGCCGACGATCCGCCCGTCAGGGTCGACGGCTCGAATGTTGGCCGGCACGCCAGCGCCCCATATCGGGCCTTCGGTGTCGGGGAAGATGCCGCAGTACACGCCAGAGATGCCCATGCTCTTCAGCGTCCGAGGATCGGCTTCGCCGTAGGGATGCAGTGCCCTGGCAAAGGCGTAGACCTGTGTCCACGACCACCACGCGGGACCGGCCGACCACGGGTCATAGACGAGCGCAGAGGTCGGATGCCCGACCGTTCCGCCGGCACACTCGTTGAGCCATACGTTGTGGTTGACGTTGCCCTTGCCCAGAGGTGCGGTGTTGCCTGCTAGGGACACGCCCTGCCCCGACTGAAGCGAGAGGCCCACGAGGTACAGGGATGCCACCCTTGAGCCTGTGTGCGCGTCCACGTGGACGCCATGGAGACTCGCCACCTGGGCATTCTGCTCGATGGTGGTTCCACCCGACGTGTCACGCGGCGATATCTCGTCACGGACCATGCAGCCGGTGATACGCACCCTGCCGCGCGTGCTCTTGTCCATGCCCATAGCGAAGGACAAACAGGTGCAATTCTTCCATCCGAGGTACTGGCCATCGAGGACACAGGCACCGGCTGGGCCTTCCTTCTGGAAGACGGGACGGTACGTCATGGCTCTTCGCTCTTGTGGGCCTCTTCCCATGCCCTGCGCCGCTCGTCGGCGGCCTCCTGATCCGGGTCCGTGTGATCTTCGATCATCCTGCCCTTGTGCTCGATCAGCGGGTATTCGCGCTCGTCGTCGTCAGACACCGATCAACTCCATGGCTGCCCAATTCTGCTGACTCGGCGTGCTGCCTGAGTCTCCGGTATTGATGCTGCCCCCTTGCGTGTGATAGCCGACCACCGTGATGTAATCGGCTGCCGTCAGCGCCGTGATAGTGGACAGGTACATCCCTGGCCCGCCACCATTCTGTGCCGTTGCACCACCACGGATAAAGGCCCCGGCCCCGTTCTTGTCAAACAGGATGTAGTTAGTCCCCACCGAGGTCGCGTACCAGATGCCGGCCGACACGCGGTAGCGGCCCGTGACCGGGGCCACAAGCCGTCCCGTGTTCGATCCGGTGTCATGGAAGGCGGCGTCGTCCCAGACCTCGGAGTCAAAGGTGATCGTGGTCAGCGTGGTAGCACCGAACCCCTGAAGCCCGCTGTTATAGACGAAGCACGAGTAATTGCCCGGGAAGGTGGGTCGGACCACGCCTGAGCTATCTCGAGTGTGGAGTGCATTGTCCTCGCCAAGGAACAGGCGGCGGAAGTCGGCGCTCGGGTTGGTGAAGTCGGACCCGTCATTAGCTGACTCGCGGATCGTGATGCCGAAAAGCTCGGCCAAGCTAAATAGTCCCATGACGCCTCCTACGGGTCCAGGTACAGAAGATCAGACCCGTCCTCGGTCTGCAAGAGGTCAGCGAACACGAGCGGCGTCGAGTGGGTGTCGCTGATGAGGATGGGGCCAACAGCATTGCCCACGGTGCTAGACCCCGACGACGTGCCCACTTCACGACTAATCGTGTTCGCGCCACCGTTGATGTTGAAGATGTGATCGGGCAGCTGCGTGACGCCATCGAGGGCAAACCAGACAACCTCGCCGTAGAGCTCGTCGCTACCGTCGTCGAGGTCGTATACGGTCACGTTCCATGTTGGGAATGGCGGGTCCGTGTAGTGCTCGGTGTCAATCCTGATGATGGCCCGGTTCTCGCCGGTCACCTTTATGCCGTAGGTGCAGCCGGTTTGCTGCATCCCGTCGATGATCGACCAGTGTTCGGAGAAGGGCAGCTCCACGGCCACAACATCGAGGCCGAAGATCAGGCCCTTGCATTCGGCCAGCTCGCCCTGGAGGAGGCCGGTGTAGTATTCGGCGACCATGAGGCCGTCCACGTAGGTGTAGTTGCTCTGTCCCCACTGCGGCAGCTTCACGCCATAGGCATTGGAGTGGGTCGGTTCGGTGCCGTTGCTCCACGTGCTGTTATAGATCAACAGGTTGTGGATGCCGCCGCCCTGGCACGTGGACAGGTTCCAGAACGTCAGGCTCGGATTGTCGGGTCCGAGGCAGATGAGATTCTCGATATAAATGGACACGTTGGTCTGTGTCGGCCACGTGCCGTTGCCGCCTGAGAAGACGGCCGCCGTGCCGGTGCCTCCGGTCAGGTCCGAGACGATGATCGAATAGCACTGCGGGTCCGGCTTCGGGCCGTGGATGGCGAAGGGCGGACGTGCCGCGCCAAGGAAGGTGATCGTTATCTGCTCGTCAGACGTGGACACGTCAGGGAATAGGATTTGGCCATTGAACGCGCCAGTATCCTGAAGCGCGCTGCTGATCAGGTAGACGCCAGGCGGAAAGAACAGGGTCGCGGAGCACGTGCCGTTGCTCGTGGCCGCGTCGATGGCGGCCTGAAGCGCCGGCCCGTCGTCCGTGACGCCATCGCCCACGAGGCCGCCGTCGCGCACCACGTCGTACCACGGGATGCCGATGTCAGCGGGCGTCGGGATAGGCAACGATCCACCGAGGCCACCGGGGCCGGACAGGATCGGGAGGCGGCGGGCACCGACGCGATCTACCTTCACGTGATGGCCCACTCGGACACAAAGGCCCAATGCGTAAATGACGTATCCCAGGTGTTGATGGCGGCCGTATCGCCTTCAGCAACACACTTGCCCCAGATGTCCACGGTGCGGAAACCCGGTGCGCCGGTCGTGATCGTGCCCGTTGCCAGCTGTGTGAAGCCGACCGGCCCTGAAGAGAATGGGCTAGTCTCCACAACACGGATGGCGATAAGAAGGTTGCCAACGGTCGGCGCACCGGGCAGGGTCGTCGTGCCGCCTGACGAGCTCATCGCGTGCTGCACGGGAGCCGTCGCGGCCGTCTGAAGCGCAATGGCAAGGCCGCGATACGCCTCGGCCGATCCGGTCCACGAGATAGAGAGGAGGCCAGGACTGCCAGCGGCGACGGCCTCGTACGCCGTAACGGCGATGGTGTGCTCGTAATTCGTGGTCGGGTCGTGCATGTCGATGATCGTGAACGGCGTACCGCCGGTGATCGACACGAGGCCGCCGACCGCCGTCCCATCGTTGGCCACCACGAGCGCACCGATGACGACGGCGGGATAGTCGCTCGGATTGCTCGGAGCGACGGAGACGGGCGGGGACGCGCTGCCCTGTTGGCCGCTGTCGTATGTCTCTGCGGTGGCCAGTACCGTCGTGCACGTGCCACTCGGATTGACGAGCGAATTAGGCGACAGCGTGTAGGTGATCGCCCAGACGCGCGGCGTGACGAGCTTAGCGGTCCGGTTCAGGATGCGCATCCATGTCCAGTCCTCGTAGCCCGGAAGGTGCGAGAAGCGGGCCTGGATGCGGTGCCCTGCTCGTGCGTCGTTGATGTGATCGGGATGCACGAGGATCGTGGTCGTAATGACGTCTTCCTCGGTGCTGATGTCCAGCAGCATCCGGTCAGCGCGTGCGGCCGCCTGAGCGGCCGTCTTCACCAGCGGCCACGAGGCCGTGGTCTCTCGTGCTGCGAATTGTGCCGCCGTGGGCAGCCGCGTCCTCACCACTTGACCGCCGTCATAGTTGCCGACGATCTTCCAGTAAATGCGCGTCGGATCGCGGCGACACTTCGTATCCAGCGACGCCTCCCACGTCTGAGCGGGACCGGGCGG
>Ga0163163_10004056_pt1 | contig 12490 bp, 10 predicted proteins | sample S65metaG_FD_119766 | JGI IMG/M metagenome (GOLD analysis project Ga0163163, IMG submission 119766) | Switchgrass rhizosphere microbial communities from Kellogg Biological Station, Michigan, USA - S6-5 metaG | ecosystem: Host-associated > Plants > Roots > Rhizosphere > Soil | place: USA... | reverse complement strand
GATAGACATGCGCGCAGCGCGAATCCTTCAGCATGTCGCGCAAGCGCACGCCGGCGAGAGCTTCCAGTCTACGATCGGGGGGTCCCAAAGCTTATCGTCGTAGATCGTCAGTTTTTCGGGAACGTGAGTATGGATGTATTGGATACACATCTGCTCGAAGCGACGCGCGCGGCGCTCGATCAGGTCAGCCCATTTGCGCACCGTCTTATCGCCCAATAACGCGCTGTCGCGATTCGTAAAGCGAGCTGACCGAGTTCGAGCCGCCGATCAGGAACAGCCAGCCATCCCGGCCCTTGTGCACAAAGCTGTCGTCGAATGTGGGCGCCTTCGGCGTACCGGCCATGCCGCTTCAGCCCCGCGCCACCGCCGCCGTCTGCCCAAACAAAACTTTGCGGGCCTCATCGGTGATCGGCTGCTTTTGCACCCAGGGCTCACCCGCCTCATAGGCGCGCACCACTGCGGGCCGGGCGCGGATCGCCTCGAACCAACGTCTCAAATTGGGAAAATCATCGAGATTTTGGCCGTGGCGCTTCCACGGCACGATCCAGGGATAGCTCGCCATGTCAGCGATCGAATAATCACCGGCGACGAATTCGTGCTTCGAAAGCTGCTTGTCGAGTACGCCGTAAAGCCGGTTCGTCTCGTTGACATAGCGGTCGATGGCATATGGGATTTTTTCCGGCGCATAGAGGTTGAAATGACCGTTCTGTCCGGCCATAGGACCGAGGCCGCCCATCTGCCAGAACAACCATTCGAGCACGCGCGTGCGGCCGCGAATGTCGCCGGGGATGAACTTGCCGGTCTTTTCCGCGAGATAAAGCAGGATAGCGCCCGATTCGAAGACGGAGATCGGCGCACCGCCGTCCTTCGGCTCGGTGTCGACGATTGCCGGCATGCGGTTGTTCGGCGCAATCTTTAAAAAGTCGGGCACGAACTGCTCGCCCTTGCCGATATTGACGGGATGGATCTTGTAAGCGACGCCGGCTTCCTCCAGGAAGATCGTGATTTTATGTCCGTTCGGCGTCGGCCAGTAGTAAAGATCGATCATTTCTTCTCTTGGAGCTCAGTCGAGCTCGACGGATTCGTGATAGGTGCTCTTCAGCGCCGGGTCCTGCTTATCCTTGTGCAGGACGCAATTGCCGACGACCAGCATCTCGATTTCAGTTCCCATGAAGCAGCGGAATGCGTCTTCCGGCGTGCAGACGATCGGCTCGCCGCGAACGTTGAAAGACGTGTTGACGAGAACCGGACAGCCCGTGGCGGCTTTGAATCCGGTGAGAAGCTGCCAATAGACCGGATTGGTTTCGCGATGCACCGTCTGGACGCGGGCGGAATAATCGACATGCGTCACCGCCGGGATTTCCGAGCGCTGCACGTTGAGCTTGTCGATGCCGAAGAGATTTTGCTCTTCCGCGGTCATCGCGCGCCGCCGCCGTTCCACGACATCGGCGACGAGCAGCATGTAGGGGCTGTCCTCGTCGAGCTGGAACCAATCGGGAACGTCTTCGCGCAGCACCGACGGCGCGAAGGGACGGAAACTTTCGCGATATTTCACCTTGAGATTGAGGAGGCGCTGCATCGCCGGCGAGCGCGCATCGCCCAGGATGGAGCGGGCGCCGAGCGCGCGGGGCCCGAATTCCATGCGGCCCTGGAACCAGCCGACCGCTTTGCCGCCCGAGAGTGCGTCGACAGTCTCGGCGATCATCTCGTCTTGCGTGCAACGCGTATACGTCGCGCCGAGAGCCGAGAGGCGCGATCCGGCATCGTCATCCGAGAAGGATGGACCGAGATAGGCGCCCTTCATCGAATCGATGACATTGTGCGGCGTGCGCGGCACGGAATCGTGCATGTGCTGCGCCGCGAACGCGGCACCGAGCGCGCCGCCCGCATCGCCGGCGGCGGGCTGAATCCAGATGCGATCGAACTTACCGTCGCGCAGCACCTTGCCGTTAGCGACGCAGTTCAGCGCGACGCCGCCGGCAAGGCAGAGATTGCGTTCGCCGGTCTCCTCGGCAATCGAGCGCGTCAGGCGCAGAACGATCTCTTCCGCCACCACCTGCACGGATGCGGCAAGATCCATATGGCGCGGCGTCAGGAGCTCGCTCGGGTCGCGCGCCGGCGCGCCGAAGAGATCGTCGAACGCGGCGTTGGTCATCCTCAAGCCGGTGCAATAATCGAAATAATCCTGGTTCAGGCGGAACGAGCCGTCCGGCTTCAAGTCGACGATTTTGTCCAAAATGGTCTGCGCGTATTTCGGCTCGCCGTAAGGGGCGAGCCCCATCACCTTGTACTCGCCGGAATTTACTTTGAAGCCGGTGTAATAGGTGAAGGCCGAGTAGAGCAGGCCGATCGAATGCGGAAAGTGAATCTCCTTTTTGAGGGAGATATCGCTACCGTTGCCGATCGCCAGACTGGTTGTCGCCCATTCGCCGACGCCGTCCATGGTCAGAATCGCGGCGCGCTCGAAAGGCGAGGGGAAGAAGGCGGAGGCTGCGTGGCTTAGATGATGCTCGGTGAAAAGCAGCCGATCGGCGAGGCCGTCAACTTCACCGATGTCCGCTAATTCGTCCGCAAGCAGCTTCTTCTGAAAGAGCTTCTCCTTGAGCCAGACCGGGATCGCCATCCGGAACGAGCGGAAGCCGCGCGGCGAAAAGGCAAGATAAGTCTCGAGCAAGCGCTCGAATTTCAGGAACGGCTTATCGTAAAACGCAATCTGATCGACCTCTTTGAGACCGACGCCGGCCTCTTCGAGGCAATAGTGAATGGCGCGATGGGGAAAGCCGCTGTCGTGGCGCTTGCGCGAGAAGCGCTCTTCCTGGGCGGCCGCAATGATCTCGCCATCGCGCACGATCGCCGCGGCGCTGTCATGGTAGAACGCGGAAATGCCGAGCGAGATCACGCGGTGCTCGCTTTAGGTGCGATCCGCATCAGAAGATAGTGTAGATGAACGGCGCCACGGCCGAGCCGTGCGTCAGGATCAAGAGGCCGCCAAGCAGCGCCATCATCAGGATGATGGGAACCAGCACGAATTTGCGCCGCGCGCGGATGAATTGCCAAAGTTCGGCGAAAATGGACAGCATGAGCGTTCCTTTAGAATTGATTTTTCATCGAGCCGGGCAGGGGAGCCGGCGGCGTGCGTTCGATCCAGTAGCTTTTCGCGGCAGGATCGAAGGCGAGCGCCAGGGGGCGCTTGCCGAAAGCGCGCATGACGAGCCCGATCGGCGCGACCACCAAAAAGAACAAAATCCCCATGATCACGGGATTCATGACTTTGGAGATGAGCAGCGCGAGCTTCGTCCAGAGGCGGTTCAGCGGCGCAAACAAAGCCGGCCGGACAAGCGCGATGGCGAGCATGATCGCGGCCGCCGCCGCGAACCAGCCGGCGCCGCCGTGATCCTTCCACCAGCGCACGATCGCGACGATGGCGAAAAATCCCGTGAAAACGAGGCCAAAGCCGCGATCGGAAGAGCCTGCGGCCTGTTCTTCGCGCTCGAAGGTTTCGTGCAGGCCGGCTCGGGCAGGCTTTGCGTTTTGTATGTGGGCCAAAATGTCTTCCCAACAATTCAGGCGGGCTGCAGGGGGCCGTGCGCTCTATACCAGTCGACGAGCGCATCGACCCCTTCGCGGGCCCCTGTCGAGGGCCGATAGCCGGTCAACCGCTCCAAAAGATGGCAATCTGCAAAGGTGACTGGCACGTCGCCTTTTTGCATCGGCAGGTAATTGCGAATGGCCCTCTTGCCAAGCTTCGCCTCGATCTCTTCGATGAAATCGAGAAGGTTCACCGGCTCGCCGCGGCCGATATTGACGATGCGAAACGGCGCAACGGGCGAGAGCGCCGGCTCGTCGCTTGTCTCGGGATCCGCCGGGTGCGGGACGCACTCGATCAGCCGGACGATCGCCTCGACGAGATCGTCGATATAGGTGAAATCGCGGCGCATATCGCCGTTATTGTAAATGTCGATCGGCCGGCCGGCATCGATCGCATCGACGAATTTCAGCGGCGCCATGTCCGGCCGCCCCCACGGGCCGTAGACCGTGAAGAAGCGAAACATCGTGGTCGGCACGTTCCACAAATGCGAATTCGCATGGGCCATGACCTCTGTTGCCTTTTTCGAGGCAGCGTAGAGGGTTAGCGGCTGATCCGTAGGTTGATGTTCAACGAAGGGAATGCGCTCGCTCGCGCCGTAGAGCGAACTCGTCGAGGCCATGAGGAGGTGGCGAGGAGGCTGCTCACGGACGGCCTCGAGCAGGTTGAAAGTGCCGACGATGTTCGACTGGATGTAGGCGCGCGGATTTTCCAGGCTGTAGCGTACGCCGGCCTGGGCGGCGAGATGGATCACTACCTCCGGTTTTGCGGCGGCGAGCGCGGCGGCGAGCGCGGACTCCTCCTCAAGCATCGCGACATGCAGACGGAAATTGTTGCGGCCTTCGAGCAGCGCGCGGCGCTCGGCCTTCAGGCCTTGGTCATAGAAGGGGGTGAGCCCGTCGAAGCCGTCGACGACATGGCCGTCATCGAGGAGCCGGCGGCAGAGGTGAAAGCCGATGAAGCCGGCCGCCCCGGTGACGAAAATTTGCATCGGCCAGTGCCGGAGCCTACGACTGAGAGACGGCGAGGCCTACTCAATCGGGGGTCCGGCCGCAACCCGCTTCGCTCAAGCCGACGCGCTGTGGATCTCGTCAGGCGGCGCTGCGATGCGCGCGGTCGTGCCGGCCCTCGCGGATTTCCTCGATCATCTTGGCATTGAATTTCGGCAAGTCGTCGGGATTGCGTGAGGTCACCACGCCCTTGTCAACCACAACTTCCTCATCAACCCAGGTCGCGCCGGCGTTGCGGAGGTCGACCTCGAGCGAGGGCCAGGAGGTCATCTTCCGGCCCTTGACGCCGCCCGCATTGATCAGCGTCCACGGCCCGTGGCAGATCGCGGCGATTGGCTTCTCCGCCTCTACGAAATGGCGGACAAACGCGATCGCCTTCGGCTCAAGCCGCAGCGCGTCCGGATTGATGACGCCGCCGGGCAGTACCAGCGCGTCGTAGCCGTTGGGATCGGCGCCGCCGAGCGGGGTGTCGACCTTGACCTTATCTGCCTTGTCGTGATGCTTCCAACCTTGGATCTCGCCCGATTTCGGCGAGACGATTTCCACCTTGGCGCCGGCTTCCTTCAGCGCCTTCACTGGCTCGGTCAGCTCCACCTGTTCGAAGCCATCGGTTGCGAGTACGGCAACGGTGCGGCCATTGAGTTCGCCTGCCATGGGGACCTCCGTGTTTGAGATGAAATGTCGAGAGATGGGGTAACGGCGCCCGGCAAGCCATTGTTCCAGCGCGAACTGTGCCGTCCAAGGCTTGATTTCCTCACGCCGCAAAATGCTCTAGAGCTGCTCGCGCGGGCACTCCGGGCCGGGTCTTATGGCGTCTTTTTTCAGAGGTTCGACAGCTTGGAGTTCCGCAGCATCTGCGGCACTCGTCGCAAGCGTCCTCGCAAGCTCGGCGCCCGCGAACGCCGTCGACAGCGGGCCCAATCCGGCGGGAATGGCGGTCAGCGTCATCAAAGCCCGCCGTGTCTGCTTCAATGACACATTGCAGCTGACCGGGCGTCTCGTCGCGCGCGAGGAGGTGCCCGTCCGCCCCGACGCCGAGGGGCTGCGCGTCACGCAAACGTTGGTCGAGGATGGCGATAAGGTAACGGCCGGCCAGGTTCTCGCCCGCCTCGGCCGTACCGAAGGCCTGCCCGGCCCGACAGGCACGGTGCAGGTCACCGCGCCCGCTGCCGGCATCGTGCTTGGGCCGCCGCCGCCTTCGCCGCGTGCGCAAGGTCCGCAGCCGATGTTCAGGATAATCGTCAACGGTGAGATCGAGGCCGATATCGAGGCGCCGGCGGTCACGCTACCGAGGATTTCGGTCGGTCAGTCCACGGACGTCGACATTGCCGGCATCGGACCCGTTCCTGGGCGGGTGCGCGCCATCTCGCCCGAGGTCGATCCGGCGACGCAGATCGGCCATGTGCGCATCGGCTTCAAGACCGACAAGGCGTTGCATGTCGGCAGCTTCGTCAAGGCGACGATCGTGCGGGGCCGGACTTGCGCGCCATCGATCCCGCTGACCGCCATTCTCTACGGCGCCGAAGGCGCTGTGGTACAGATCGTGCGTAACGGCCGCATTCAGACGCAGCCGGTGAGGGTCGGTTTGTTGGCAGGCGAAGACGCCGAGGTGCGCGAGGGGCTTGCCGTCGGCGAGGTGGTCGTGCGGCGCGCCGGAACGTTCCTGCGCGAAGGCGATATCGTCCGCCAGGTCAATGCGGACGAAGCGAGCTGATCGCGAGCCGCTTGCAGTGACCTCATCCCGCCGCACCTTTTTCACTGTCGTCGCGCGCGCCGTCGCCGTTCTCTTCGCGCTCAGCTCCTCCCTTGCATTCGCAGATCAGCAACGCCTCGCCCTCGTCATCGGCAATGCCGATTATCCCGATCTCGGCGCGCCGCTGCAGGTCGCGCTGAAGAGCGCGCGTGCCGTCTCCGAGCAATTGCAGACGGCCGGCTTCGATGTTGAGGCGCACGAAAATCTCGCCAAGGACTCGCTGCAGCAATCGCTGCAGCGGTTCTATGATAAAATCGAACCCGGCGCGATCATCGTATTTTTCTACAGCGGTTACGCGATCCAGACCGCGCGTCAAAATTATATCGTTCCCATCGATGCGATGATCTGGACGGAACCCGACGTGCGCCGCGACGGCGCCAGCATCGAGAGCATTCTCGCGGCAATACGGCACAAAGGCGCCGGCACGCGCGTGCTGGTGCTCGATGCCTCGCGCCGCAATCCCTTCGAGCGCAGGTTCCGCAGCTATTCCGCGGGCTTGAGCGCAATCGAGACGCCGGCGAATACGATCATCATCTCGGCGGCGAGTCCCGGCAAAGTGATCGGCGATGCCGATCCCGACAGCAGCCTTTTCGTCGACAAGCTTTTGCGACAAACGAATACGCCGCGTGTTCCGGTCGTGGATATTTTCGATCGCACGAGAGAAGAAGTGTCGCGCGCCACGAGTGGCGAGCAGGTGCCGTGGGTGTCGATCAATCTGCGCAACAGGTTGTACATTCGCAAACCGATCCCGCTGCTGCCGCAACGGCCGCGCGCGCAGCAGTAGCCCTCGTCAGGATAAGATCGGCTCCTGCTCAGCCGATTGCCGCGCAGCCTCGCATTGCTGCCTCTCCCCGCGCCGTGTAAGTTCCGCCGGCTTTGCTCTTGCCTTGTTGCGGGCCCGCGGCCCGGTCGGATTTCTTGATGAGAAAAGGTCCGTTGCTCGGGCCCACGGTGCCGCTTTGGCTTCTGCTTCTCGGCGTGACAGCCGCGATTCCGTTCGCGGACGCGTTGGCCGCCGACAAGACCGCGCCGCCGAGCGCAGCAGGTACCTATGTCATCGTCGCGCGCGCGGTGCAGGGATGCTTCTTCGACACGGTGCGCGTCAGCGGCTATCTCATGCCGCGCCAGGAAATGCAGATCCCCTTCGAAGCCGAGGGCTACCGGATCACTGAAGTGTCCGTCGGCACGGGCGATAAGGTCACGGTAGGGCAGCAGCTCGCCAAGCTCGTGCGTCTGAGCGGTGATCAGCCGTCGAATACCCAGAGCGCCAACGCGCAGCCTATCCTCGTGAAAACCCCGGTCGCGGGTACGATCATAAAAACGTCCGCCGCAATCGGCTCGATCGCCTCGCCGCGCGGCGAGCCGTTGTTCCGCATTGCCGTTGACGGGCAGATCGAGCTCGAAGCCGAAGTGCCGGGCACGCAGCTTTCGAAGCTGAAACCGGACGAGCCCGCGCGCGTCGAAGTCGGCACGGCGCCGGAAATCGCCGGCCGCGTGCGCCGGGCGCTGGTCGAAATCAATCCGGCAACACAGCTCGGCCGCGTGCGGATTTCCGTCGATCAGAATTCAGGCCTGCGCTTCGGTGCATTCGCCAAGGCGAGCATCGACGCGACACGGCGCTGCGGCGTCTCGGTGCCGCGCTCCGCCGTCGCTTACGGTAGCGGCGGAACTAGCGTTCAGGTCGTGCAGGACAGGATCGTCGAATCGCGCAACGTGCGCGTCGGCCTCACCTCGGACAAGGACGCCGAAATTCTCGATGGCGTGAAGCAGGGTGATCTCGTCGTCGCGCATGCCGGCACATCCTTGCGCGATGGCGAGAAGGTGACGATCATCTTTGCCGACGAATTCGGCCAGACGAGTCTCCGATGAGATTGAACGTCTCCGCCTGGTCGATCCGACGGCCGATGCCGGCGATCCTGTTCGCGATCGTCACGGTGCTGCTCGGCGCGCTGTCGTTCACGAAGCTGCCGATCAGCCGGTTGCCGAATGTCGACGTACCCGTCGTCTCGGTCACGATCTCGCAATTTGGCGCGGCGCCATCCGAGCTCGAAGGGCAGGTGACGAAGTCGGTCGAAGACGCCGTCTCCGGCGTCGAAGGCGTGCGTCATATCAGATCGTCGATCACCGACGGGCTGTCGGTGACGACGATCGATTTCCGGCTTGAGACAAATACCGACCGCGCGCTGAACGATGTGAAAGATGCCGTCACGCGCGTGCGTTCAAACCTGCCGCGCAATATCGACGAGCCGCTCATTCAGCGCGTCGATGTGGTCGGTCTCGGCATCGTCACCTACGCGGCGATATCGCCGGGCAAGACGCCAGAGCAATTGTCCTACTTTGTCGACGAGGTGGTGAAGCGCCGCCTGCAAGGCATTCGCGGCGTTGGCCGGGTCGAGCGCATCGGCGGCGTCGATCGCGAAATCCTCGTCTCGCTCGATCCCGATCGCGTGCAGGCAATCGGCTTGACCGCGGTCGATGTCAGCCGCCGCTTGCGCGGCACCAACATCGATGTTGCCGGCGGCCGCGCCGAGATCGGCGGCGGCGACGAGGCGATCCGCACGCTCGCCGGCGCCAAGACGCTGGACGCGCTCTCCGGCACCGTGATCGCGTTGCCAGCGGGCGGGACGGTGCGGCTCGACGATCTCGGCGTCGTCACCGATACGGTGGCCGAGCCACGCACGTTCGCACGCGTCGACGGCGAGCCGGTCGTCGCCTTCAGCGCCCTGCGCGCCAAGGGCGCGAGCGACGTGAGCGTCGCCAAGGCTGTCGCGACGACGGTCGCCGACATCCACGAAGCTTATCCCGACGTCGAGCTGAAGCGCATCGACTCATCCGTCGATTACACACTCGGCAATTATCACTCGGCGATGGAGACGCTGTTCGAAGGCGCGCTCCTCGCCGTCATTGTCGTTGCGATCTTCCTGTGGGATTGGCGCGCCACCGTGATCGCCGCAATCACGCTGCCGCTGTCGATCTTCCCGGCTTTCTGGGCGATGAATGCGCTCGGCTTCTCGCTCAATCTGGTCAGCCTGCTCGCGATCACGCTGGCGACAGGCATTCTCGTCGACGACGCTATCGTCGAGATCGAAAACATCGTGCGCCATATCAGGATGGGGAAGTCCGCCTATCAGGCGGCGCTGGAAGCCGCCGACGAGATCGGCCTCGCCGTTGTTGCCATAAGCGCGACCATTATCGCGATCTTTCTCCCGGCAAGCTTCATGGAGAGCATTGCCGGACAGTTTTTCAAGCAATTCGGCCTGACGGTTTCGGTCCAGGTGCTGTTTTCGCTGTTATGCGCGCGGCTGATCACGCCGATGCTCGCCGCCTATTTCATGAAAGATCAGGCGCATGAAGAAAAACAGGGCGGGCGGCTGATCGAGTGGTACACGAGGGTCGTCGCCTGGTCGGTGCGCTACCGCTACCTGACCGTCGTGATCGGCATCGTGCTGTTCGCGCTGTCCATTCTCAGCACGAAGCTGCTGCCATCGGGATTTCTGCCGCCGCAGGATGCGGCGCGCTCGCTATTGGCAATCGAATTGCCGCCGGGCACGCAACTCTCCGGCACGCAGACGGTGACCGAGAACATCATCCGGAAGCTGAAGACGCATCCCGAGGTGCAGAGCGTCTTTGTCGATGGCGGCCGCATTCCGCCGGCAACGACGGAAACACGCAAGGCAGCGCTGATCATCAACTACTCGCCGAAGAACGAGCGCTCCGTCTCGGTGCATGATCTCGAACTGACGATCGGCCGCGAGCTCGCCGACATGCCGGACATGCGCTACTGGTTCCTGGACGAGAACGGCCAGCGCCCGGTCTCGATGATCGTCACCGGACCCGACAGTGTCACCGTCGACAATTTCGCCGCCGAGCTCGCGCTGCAGATGCATCGCGTGGCGACGATCAACAATGTCGTTCCCGCCGCGACGCTCGACCGGCCCGAGCTGCTCATCCATCCGCGCCGCGACATCGCCGGGCGCCTCGGCATCTCGACCGAGAGCCTCTCCGAAACGATTCGTGTCGCAACGATCGGCGACGTCGGTCCGGCCTTGGCGAAGTTCGACGCCGGCGGACGGCTCGTGCCGATCCGGGTGCAGCTCGATCCTCGTGCGCGTGCCGATCGGCAGGTACTCGAAAGGCTGAAGGTCCCAACCGGCACCGGCACCGGCGTGCCGCTACTCGCCATCGCCGATATCGAGCTCGGGGAAGGTCCGATCAGCATCAACCGCTACGACCGCGAACGCGCAGCGACCATTCAGGCGGATCTCGTCGGCTCGGCGGCGCTGAGCGATGTCATGGCTTCGATCGATGCGTTGCCGTTGATGAAGAATAAGCCGCCGAGCATTACGGTGAAGCAGGCGGGCGACGCCGAGACGATGCAGGATTTGTTCGAGGGCTTCGCGACCGCGATGCGCGACGGCCTGCTTATGGTGATCACCGTCTTGATCCTGCTGTTCGGCAGTTTCCTGCAGCCGATCACCATTCTCATCACCTTGCCGCTATCGGTCGGCGGCGCCATTCTCGGTCTCTTGCTCACCGGCAAATCGATCAGCATGCCGGTTGTTATCGGCTTCATGATGCTGATGGGCATTGTCACGAAGAACGCGATCATGCTCGTCGATTTTATCATCGAGGCACGTCACGCTGGCGTCGATCGGACAACCGCGATCGTCGACGCGGGGCGCAAGCGCGCGCGGCCGATCATCATGACGACGATCGCCATGGTCGCCGGCATGTTGCCGAGCGCACTCGCTTTCGGCGCCGGCGGCGAGTTCCGCGCGCCGATGGCGATCGCGGTCATCGCCGGGCTCATCCTATCGACATTCCTGTCGCTGCTTTTCGTGCCGGCCTTCTTCGCCATGATGGACGATTGCGAGGGCGGCATCCGCGGCGTGTTTGGACGCGTCGTCACGACAGCGCACGGCCCGGCGCCAGCTCATGCTCCTCCCGTCGCGGAGGACACCCGCGCTGCCCCGCAGCCCGCGCCGGGCGAATAGCGGCGCTGCCGCCGCCGCTCGCCTTCGCCGCCGGCCTGGGCTAAGGCTCGAATGAGACCAACAGGAAAGAGGGAATGCCCGCATGACCGAAGCCGTGATCGTCTCCACCGCCCGCACCGGCCTGGCAAAATCCTGGCGCGGCGCCTTCAACATGACGCATGGCGCAACGATGGGCGCGCATGCGGTGAAGGCGGCGGTCGAGCGGGCAAAGCTCGATCCCGGCGAGGTCGAAGACGTGATCATGGGCTGCGCCAATCCGGAGGGCGCGACCGGCATGAACATCGCCCGCCAGATCGCTATAGCCGCGGGCTGCCCGGTCACCGTTCCGGGAATGACGGTCAACCGCTTCTGCTCCTCGGGCCTGCAGACGATCGCGCTCGCCGCACAGCGTGTCATCGCCGGAGAGGCCGACATCCTCGTCGCCGGCGGCGTCGAGTCGATCTCTTGCGTGCAGAACGAGATGAACACGCACATGCTGATGGATCCGGCGCTGCAGAAGAAGAAGCCGGAAATCTACTGGCCGATGCTGCGGACCGCCGAAACCGTCGCCAAGCGCTACGGCATTCCGCGCGAGCAGCAGGATGAATACGGCGTGCGCAGCCAGCACCGCGCCTCGGCCGCCCAGCAGGCCGGCAAATTCCGCGAGGAGATCGTGCCGGTGACGACGACGATGGCAGTCGTCAACAAGGACACCAAAGAGGTCTCGCATCACGAGGTGACGATCGATTCCGACGAGGGCATCCGTCACGACACGACCTACGAGGGCGTGTCGAAGATCAAGCCGGCGATCGAGGGCGGCGTCATTGCTGCCGGCAATGCCAGCCAGTTCTCGGACGGCGCCGCCGCGGTCGTGGTGATGAGCGCCAAGATGGCGGAGAAAAAGGGCCTGAAGCCGCTCGGCGTCTTCCGCGGCTTTGCGGTCGCCGGTTGCGAGCCGGACGAGATGGGCATCGGGCCGATCTACGCCATCCCCAAGCTGCTCGAGCGTACCGGCGCCAAGATCGACGACATCGATCTCTGGGAGCTCAACGAAGCCTTTGCGGTCCAGGTCATCTATTGCCGCGACAAGCTCGGCATCCCCGACGATATCCTCAACGTCGATGGCGGCGCCATCGCCGTTGGCCACCCCTATGGCGTCTCCGGCGCG
>Ga0163163_10004054_pt1 | contig 12493 bp, 6 predicted proteins | sample S65metaG_FD_119766 | JGI IMG/M metagenome (GOLD analysis project Ga0163163, IMG submission 119766) | Switchgrass rhizosphere microbial communities from Kellogg Biological Station, Michigan, USA - S6-5 metaG | ecosystem: Host-associated > Plants > Roots > Rhizosphere > Soil | place: USA: Michigan... | reverse complement strand
CGACCCTCGCGTGGGCCGTTGCAAACGCCAGCGGCGACCGCCGGGAAGTGGACCGCCTCGCCAACCAGGCAGTTCCAATGGCAGGCAATAAGGTCGCTTCCACCACCGCCCTGGTGCACTACCAAATCGGCCTCGCCTACATCACGATCGGCGATAGCCATCGCTCACAACAGCATCTGAGTTCGGCCGCCATGGCCGATTCGAAAGGCAAATGGGGACGCGACGCCAAGAAGTTGATGGCCGCCATGCGCTCCTGAAGTCAGCATGAAAACCGTCGACATCAACTGGCAACAGCTCGAGGCAGCGCACGGTCCCGGCACTGACCTTCCAGGCCTAATCGCCAGCCTCGCCTCTCCGGAGGACCTGAAATTCAACATCGCGCTCAGCCGGCTCCAGATGCAGACCGTGCCGTCCGACGTCCTATACCCGGCCTCGCCACCAGTGATGGACGCAGTAGTCGAGTGCCTGAGGAACCCCCAATTGGATCCCCGCCGTCGCCCGGCGCTAGTGAAGCTGGTCGGCCGTTTCGCCGGGGCTGCTCGCCAATCCCTTGTAAAGAAGCGCATCGACACCGCATGGGCTGTGGCGATCCGCGCGAGCCTTGCTGCAAACGCGGCGGCGGTGTTTCAACCTCTGCTCAACAACCCCGACCCGGAATGCCGCGCCGGAGCGGTCGAGATCCTGCTCGCCTTTGCGCCTTCCGATCCAAGCTTGCTGGATTGGGCGGAAACTGAGTACTTCCGCGAATCCGATGCGCGCGTTCGCACGGCCATGATTGCCGGCTTGGCCCGCTCCGGCCGCAACGGCGGATATGTCGAACGTGCCCTCGACGAGGAAACTCAGCCCATCGCCCTGGTGCTGCTGCACCGGTTGTGGATTCAACAGAACAACGGCTCAGTCGCTGACGATTCCGTCGCCGGCCTCGTGTCTTCGTTCCGGGAATCGAACCAGGGCCATGAATTGAATGCCGTCGAAGGCCAACCCGAGTTCTTCGAGGCGTTATCTCTACTCGGCCCCGAGCGCGAACGCTGCATCCTGATTGAAGCGTTGCGTGAGCCGCAGGAAGCCTCCGTCGCACGCGTACTGGCACAACAGTTGCTTTGCCTGACCTTCGAGGACCACCGCGAGGATTGGTCCGAGGTCCGTCTCTCTGCCGACATGCTGCCCACCGAAGGCGCCTCGCCGGACTTCATGATGCAGCAGCAGGCGCGCTTTGATCGCCCCATCGGGCAGATTCTCGGCGACGTGTTGAAGGGCATGTTCCAGAGCCGGTTCAACCGTGAAAAGCACCAGGCAGAGCGCCGCGCCCGTATCAACGCGATGGTCGAGCAGTTCAGCACCGCCCATACCGTCGTCAAGCGCATCGATTACCCGTCGGTCGCGGGCGCCGTCCATCCGCCGGAGCGGTTGACCGCCGCCCAGGCCGAAGCGTTGAATGTCCTCGCTGGTCAGGCAAGCTTGTGGACATTCCGCACTAATCTGTGGACGCTCTTTGGACTGCCCGATCAAGCCGGCGAGTTGCGTGAGTGGGTCACAAAGCGGACATTGTGACCACCCTACAAACCGACCGGAACGCACTCGAACACGCTTATAGAGCAACCTGCCGCAATGGCTCGATCGGATCGACGCCGCTAAGGGGCGCTTTCTCGAGGAGGCGTTCCAGGAGCTCTACTCGCGGGTTCTCTATCAAGGGACGATCTATACGGCCTCCGTCCCGGCCGCTGCGGCGGTCCTCGCCGTCGCCCGTAGTCCCAAACCTCCCGCCGCGGCCGCGACTACTGCTTGAGCATGCTCGCCGAGTTCGCCGCCTCGTCGCGGCAAGCCATCGCCGACGGCCAAGCCATGGAAGACATTGTGCTAGCCAACTTGCGAGCCTAATTGAAGTGGAAAAGGACAAGCTCGATCGCGGGTGCCTCAACGCTCAGGCGATCCAACTCAACTTGCTGACCCGCCTGTGGCGATGATGTTGGCAAATTACTTCGGCTTCGCGCATGGCCGCTCACCAGAGACTACCGTATGTCCGGCGGACTTCGATAGGCCGGCAATTTCGCAGGCGTCTCTCGGTAGTGCTCCTTGTTGAACCGGACTCTGCACTGCCGGCGAAGGGGTCGCGGTGCACTTGGCCAATCATGACGTTGGCCCAGTCATGGGCGCCGCGGAGTTCGCGGAGTTACAAGCCGCGTCTGGGGACGGACGTTCCCCTGGACACGGGCCTGCGGCCCGCCACTCCCTTAAGCACATAGATCGCCAGAGGGATTTTTTATGGATCGAAGCGAGTCCCGCCCTCGCGCTTCCCGCCAGGACAGGGTCGGAAGCGAACTACGGTCCTCAATCCCGCGCCACAGGTCACGTTCCTTTACGAGCAAAAATTACCGGCAGCCTCAATTGGCCACTCGCGCGCTACGCAAAAATGAGTGTCCAACGACGGTAACGACATGGATATGAAAGACCAGACGTTTCAAGCTGCAATTCTGCTTTACCCGGGAGTAACCGCGCTTGATGCAGTCGGACCGTGGGAAGTGTTTTCGCGCCTGCCGAATACGGAAGTACGATTCGTCGGCAAGGAAGTAGGACCGGTCACCTGCGAAGGTGGCACACTTTTGTTAGGCGTCACGCATACGCTAGCCGAAACCCCCTCACCGGATCTCCTTCTCATACCAGGAGGCGCCACGACGCCAACTCAAATGGTGGACGACGAGGTGCTCGAATGGCTTCGTGAGGTACACAAAACGACCACGTGGACCGCCTCGGTCTGCACCGGCGCACTGATTTTGGGCGCCGCACGCATTTTGAAAGGTCTCCCGGCAACTACGCATTGGTACAAGATGGGCGTCCTCAAGATCATGGGCGCCAAACCGCAACCAGATGAGCGCATTGTGCACTCCGGGAAGATCGTTACTTCCGCGGGCGTTTCGGCGGGTATCGACTTGGCGCTATGGCTGGCTGGCGAGATCGTTGGCCGCGAACGGGCCCAGGCGATCCAACTGGCGATCGAGTACGATCCACATCCGCCGTTCGATGCGGGCCACATGAGTAAGGCGTCCGAAGACATACAAAAAACTTGCCAAAGAAATAATGGATGACCGAATGCCGGCCGATCAGCGCCACCTCGTGCCTAAGATCGCCTGGAGGCGCTTCGTCGATTTTATCCACACTGGAAAATAGGCAACCGGACACGGGTCACGATAGCAGAAAGGAAACAAATCCATGACAGAACGAACTGGACCATTCTGGGATGGGATCGCAGGCCGTGCGCCTGTGCCTCCCGCCGCTGCGACGCTCGGATTCGAATTCATTCATGCCGATATCGATCGGGCCACGATTGAGCTCGCGTTCACGGCAACGCAGAATTTCACCAACCCGATAGGGAACGTCCTGGGCGCATTCCTCGCAGCGATGCTCTATGACACCGTGGGACCGGCTCTTCTCGCCACTCTTGAACCCGGCCAGTTTCAGTCCACGCTGGATTTTAACGTGTGCTTCCTTAGACCCGTCAAACCCGGCCGAATCCTAGCCAAGGGGCGGGTAGTGCACCGGAGCGGAGACATTGCTTTCCTGGAAGCCTCGCTTATCGGCTTGGATCAGGCGACTATAGCCACGGCTACGGCCACGGCTCGAGACATCCCCCTCTCGGAAGTGAAGACTGCGGTCTGAACAAGGATAACTACTTCTTGCCGCCCGCTCGAATCGACTCGTTCCCTGCCTGCCTGTACGTTTCGATAACGCCTCGCTTCCCATCGTCCGACAGCAGCAAGCGGAAGGAAACGGGTTCACCCTTGCTGTCTAGCACCTGAAAGCCCGCCGGATACCCGAACGGATGAACAGGCGTTTCGAACGTCAGGCGCGTAGCCCCTTCCACCGTGAACTTCAGTTCACCATCGATCGCCGGCAGCGGCTCGGCGCCTGGAACGATAGGAAATTCCGTGCCCGCACCGGTGAGCAGAACATAGGACGCGCCAATTGTAAGCGGTTCGTCCGGAACCACGCGCAGCCAATTGGGCCCCACTCTCTCGACGTGCGTGGCAACCCGTTGCTGTCCCTGACGCAACATCAGACCGCCAGAGTCAACAGCCGGACTGCCGAAACGTACGTCGATCCCGGTAGTGCTCGACAGCAGCCCCGTGACATTCACTTCTGCGCCTGCCGAGGCAGCGGCAATGTGAAATACGATCGGGGGTGTGTAAGCCAGCAGAATACCGGAATCCGCATACAGAGTTCCGGCGGCAATTTCGACGGTCGAACCCGCCAGCCACGCGGAGTCCGGAGTGATCCTCCAAACACGGCCATCGCTTTCGCTCGCTAATTGGAAGGAAACTGGCTCACCGTTGTCATAGACTTTAATGCCGCCGCGCATTGCTGTTTCATTCATCGGTTGATTGAATTGCAGCGCCACGGTGGCATCGGCGGGCACATTGATGTCTCCATTCGCCGGAAGAGTCGAAACCAATCTCGGCAAGGCTGAGGCGTCGGGCGAGAGAACGTTGTACTGAATGGTCCGCCCAACGAAGGCGTTGCCGGAGAGGTCCGTAATGGACCCCTGAAGATTCAGTACGCCGATGCCCGGACCTACGGGAGCATCGAGTATCACAAAAACGCTCCGGCCGTCATCGCGGAACAGTATGCTGACGTTCCCGCTGTTCGTGAACCCGATGCCGCTCGGTGGCAGGTTCACGGGTTCGGAAAATCGCAGCAGGAACGTATTGCTGCCGCTCACAATCGCTGCGCCAGGCGCTGGTGAAATGAGCTCGAGGGTCGGGGGCGTCGTGTCGGGCATGCCTGCGGTGGTATAGCTCAGAGAGGGTGTGCCGGAGAGACCGTTGGACGACTGAACCGTCATCAGCACATCCGTCAGAAGTCCGCCGGGCGGCGTGGACCGCGGCGTCAGCGTAACGGTCGCTCCATCGTAGGTCGCATCGAGCGGCGAAATGATTTGTCCTGACTTGGGAAGATACTGGTAAAGCGTTGGGGAGGAGGCTGGAATCACTGGGCGCGAGAACCGCAGAACCAGCGGCGCTTCCGGTGCGACACCAACGGCGCCAACGGCGGGAATCGACGAAATCAACTTTGGTGGCGCGTCATCCCGCAGGCCATCCGCGGCGATGCTGAAGCTCCAAGTCACCGTGGGCGCGGCATTGCCGCTCGCATCGATCAAGCCGGAGAGTTGCACCTCATACGTTTCGCCCGGCAGCCAACTGAAGAGCGGGGTGATAGTCACGGCCGGATTGGCAGCCGGCGAAATCGTCACCGTGGCCGGCAATCTCCGTCCGCGATTGGTGACTACTGCGGAAATCACAGCTCCGCCGGCGGCGACAGGTTTGTCAAAGACAACGGCGGCCAATAGATTCGGGCTGTTGACGCTTCCATCGGCAGGGCTGACCGCCAGGACGCGAGGCGCGGCATCATCAACCGAACCGCCATCTCCGGCGATCAAAGCAACGACCGTGAGGCCAATGGACTTGCCCGCTAAATCCGTCAGCTGAGTTCCAATGCGGCGGAAGGTGACCATGTATCTCGATCCCAACGAAGCGGCCGGAACCACCGGAATCACGGTCAGCGAACGCCCATCGGCGGCAAGAGTTACATCTGCAGCGACAGACGCGCCCTGCAGTTGCAGCAGGTAGGTCGGACCGTAGGCGGAGACAGCATCGACGGCACGTGAGAAGAACACTTGTAGCTGAAGCGGATTTTCTGAAATAACCTTGGCGCTCTCGATCGGGGACCCCGTCCAGGCGATCGTACCGGTTTGGAAACTCCAGCGTTCCGCCTGGTCCCGGGCGGCGCCGTTCACGTTCTGAACGCCCTCGAGCACGACAGTGTAGATGCGATTGGGCAGCAATCCTGGTGGAAACACTTCCAGTACCGTGTGGCTGCTGTCCAGTGTTACGTTGATGGGTTGAAAGATTCCATCCAGTTCCAGCCGCACACCGCTGACGCTTTCCGGCAGGATCTCCTGATCGAAACGGACGCGAACTCTCGAATTCAACGGAACATCTGTGGCGTCTCTCGCCGGGGTGAGTGCCACCGACACGGGCGAGGTGAGTGGGTTGTCGGTAGCTGTAAAGGTCTGGCCGACGTTGTTGATCTCGAGCCCGGTCCATGTCACAAACCTCTGATCGTACGATTGAAGATTAATGCTGGAACCCGCCGGCCAGAGGCTGTCGGGAACAAAGAACATGGTGCGCTGATCAGCGGAAGGGCGTATGTGGGCTGTCACCAGTCCGCCGGTATCTGTGTTGCGGCTGAACTCGGGCGGGATTCTGTTGTTGCTGGTATTGTCGGCGCTCAGCAAAAAGACAGGAACGTCGAACGTGACATGGGGAATGACATCGCGCCCTGCTGATGTGATTGGCGCGGCGGATACGACAGCGCCGCCTCTGACATCGATGCCCGCTCCCGTATGGAAAGTCCAGCCTTGAGGGGGCAAGGGCCGGCCCGCCATATCTTCGATCCCGGTCAAGTAGACCGTATAGACGCTGTTGCCTTGAAGGAGTCCTTTGGGGGTGATCTGCACGGCCCGCCCCGAGTCCGCGAAGGCAACCGTGAACGGCTGCTCTATCCCGTTCCACGTCACCGAGGGCTTCACTGTGAGCGGATTGAGCATCGTTTGCGTCCGCATCCAGATCACGCCATTGACGGGAACCGCGCCCATCAAATCCGTTGGTCCGGCATATATTTCGCGTGAGAGCGGAGTCAAAGTAGAGGCGTCGAAGACTACGTTGGCCGTGATCAATCCTGTGGACCCCTGAATCTGTGCTTCCAAGGTGTAAAAGCCGGAGACTGGCGTTTGCAGCGGGCGCACGCGGAAGCGGCTGGCCGATCGGATTTCCGTCTGCACTGGGACATCCTGGCGCGTGGCTTGAGAGCCGGAGTAGAGCACCACATGCTGCAGATAGCCGGCGGGCTGGTCCTGAGCGAGTTGAACCTCGATCCAGGCATCGCCGGGAGCGGGGCCGACAATGCTCGTCTGAACCGTCGGCGCACGCGGAGCGAGATCCGTGGTGAACCAGATCACTTCGCCTCCCGCGCCTCCGAGCGGGCTCCTGTTCAAATACACGTAGCCGGACTGTTGCGCGGGCAAGGGTGCGGACGGATAGAAGCTGACCGCGAGGCCATCAGGAGTCCACTGGAAGCGGCCCTTTTGAATCTGGCCGGCGATTACGATCTGCAGCGCACTCTCCACCGTGGCTTGCGGATAGGCTCCGGAAAATCGGATGATTATGGGTCGATCGACCTGTAATCGCTGCGCGTTAGGAAAGAGTGACGAGAGGAACGGGGGAGGCTCCGTCTGAGCAGTCCCCAGGCCATACGACAAAGCCGAGATACGCAAACGAAACTCGCCGGAAAAAGGTTCGGCAGGCGTGCCGTAGAGGCTCAACAGCGATGGAGCAACCACGACGCGAAAGGTGCCATCCCGTCCGGACAGGTCGAAGGTGATCGTCACCCGCCTCAATTCCGGATCGTAATTCACGGAAGCGTAGATCGGGATGTTGGTCGTCGGCGGATAGTAGTTATAGAGGATCGAATTCGAAACAGTGGCCGGATTCAGTGGCTGATCGAAGTCCAGCGTAATCGTCTGGTAGCTCAGTTCGCTGCCGGAGGGGCTCACGGCGATAACCTTCGGTGCGGGATAATCCGTGGCTGGGTTGGTCACCCAGGCGCTCCAGTCGGAGGCGTTGTCGAGCGGCGCACCCGAGTAGTCCGTCACGCCGATCAGCGAGCAACTCACCTGACCGGACGGCATGGGAAGCGAAGGCCGAAAGGTCGCGGAATTGCCGCTGGCGGTCCACTGTCCGATGATTGACCCGGTCGTAGTATTGACTCGCTGGGAGTAACTGAGATTGCCGAGGCTTACCAGCGACGGCGGGCGGTTGAACGTGAAGGTCACCGGTGTTTGAGGGTCGAGGTTGAGCGAATTGGCCATCGGCGAGACATCCACCAGACGGAACGGCTCGCTGGAATCAGGACCTACCTGGAATGTCCAGGATTGGTCCTGGGAAACGTTGCCTGCATAGTCGTGAAGTCCCGTAAGAGTCACTTGATACGCTTGTCCATCAACCAAGGGCACGTGCGGGCGGAAGAATTGTCCAGAATTCGTCGAGCTGGCGGCGTCCACCGCGAGCCTGACTCCGTTGGACGTGAGCACGACCTGGGATGGCAGGACCGGAGGAATGACCTTGTCAAAGAGGATGGAAATGAGAGCGCCTGGCGTTGCGGTGGATTGGTCGACCGGCGACGTAGCAACGATCCTCGGGGGTTTTTGATCCGCTACAGAGGTGACAGTGACGGAGTCCGTCAAGTAGCCTATTATGGTGGCGGGCGTCGAGGTGACGCGATCATACGGAGCCGGATAAAGCCGGTAAAAGCCTGCTGCCGGAACGTCCCCTTCCAGCGTCATCCCGTCTGCGGATAGTCGTAACGGCAGAGGTATTGCACTACTTCCGTTCGGCGAGATTTGATACAGGCCCGGCAGCCGATACGGGTGGATGGGCCGGTCGAAGGTCCAGCGTAGCTTGCTGACTAACGGCATCGTGAAGGCAGGCTGAGACACGATCGTTAAAGGGCGCGCGACAGGCAACTGCGCCGTATGAAAGTGAACCACGTTGGGAAAGCTGTACTGAGTTCCAGCGGAGTCGCGCAATTTGATGATGCTCAGCGTATAGTCCGTATCGGGCCGAAGCAGCAACTTCGGCTGCAAGACCAGGTACCTCGAAGTGTCGTTGATTGGCGTGACCTGTACTTGCGCCGCTGGATCTGATGCCGCGCTGAGTTCGAACTGAGCGCCCAAAGGCGACACCGGCCCGTCAAATTCCAAATAGATCGCCGAGTTGGTGGGAACGCCGGCTTCCTGATCCCCAGGCAAACTGTGCACGAAATGAACTCTTGCCTCGACAGGCGCAAGCAACGTTGAAAACGAAACTTTCAACGGCTGTGGACTGGCCAGTTTCTGGCCGTAGATGTCCTCAATAGTGAAATCGCTGAATGAGTAAGTGAAGTCGCCTATCGCAAAGGGCTGATTCGGCACGCCGGTCAACTCGAACGCGCCGGGGCTGTTGACGCTCGCGGTCCGCGGGTTGGAGTTCGCCGAAGCCTCAGTATAAGTGAGGTTAGAGCTGACAGTGGTAGGGATTATTGGATTGGAGAAACGGATGTGGAATAGATCCGTGAGAAGGACATTGTATTGGTTGGCCGTAGGATAGTAGTTTGTCACCTGGAACGGCGGCGGTGTCGTTTGATCCGTTCCGGTAGTAAATTGGCCGACTGACTTCAGAGCGCCGGCATGCGTCACGGTGATCGTGTACACCGTCTTCGATTTGAGCGCGGCGGTGGGAGTGAACAAGATCGAAGAAAATGAAACCACAGTGGCGCCGGCCACCGTAGCTCCATCGGCCGCTTGCACGAGCATCGCAGGAGCTCCGCTGCAACAGCTGAAGCGCACGAGGATCTTCGTGTTCAAGGGAATTCCGGTTCCCGTGGGAGAAATACTATCTGCCGCCGGGACCGCTGCCGTTTGGCCGAACGCGGCGCCTGCCAGTACCGCTATCAGCGTGCCAGCCACAAATCTCAATGACTTCACTTGAGCCTCACCTCACTCCGGCCCGCTGGCAGATGCCGGCCGGACAACGACACTGCGCCTTCCAACCGGTCCGAACGGATTGCCGCTCAAGTCGAGGATGCCGGTTGATGCCAAAGAGATTTGAAGGATCGGCGGAATCGGGCCTGAAAGCAAGCGCACTGAGAGGACGGTACGGTCGTCGGACAGCGATACAGACGTTTGATTCGACAGTGTATGGCCATTGCCATCGGCCAGAAGCACAGGAACGCTCGCAATCAGCAGGGGCTCATCGAAAACGAACTGGAACGGCGCAAAGGCGTCGTCGATGGGGCCATTTGCCGTGGAAGGATTGACAGAGGCGAGTTCTGGCGGTTTGGTGTCGAAGTCCGTGCCGGTGGTGAAGTTGAAGGTTGAGCTCAAACCGGGGACGGTAACGGTGAACTCATAAGTAGTATTTGGCTCGAGAGTATTATCAATCCGCCAGAAGATATCGCCCACAATTTGGCCATTGGTGTAAGAAACGGGAACCACCGTGATCGGTAGATACGCAGTGACGCCGGTTTTGCGCAGCGCTCCTTGAACAGACACCGCGGGAATATTCAACCGTAGGAGGATACTGCTATTGAGAGGAACATTAGTGGCACCAGGCACGGGAAATTGGCTGCCGATAAGCGGCACGCTCGATTGGGCGATGGCCGGCAAGCAGGCAAGACAAAGCACGGCGACTTTTTGAAGTAGCACCATAATCGATTAGAAAATGTATCCCTAAGTATAGCCGTATCGTATCCTTAAAAGCCGCCGATCCGAGGTGCGCCGAGCTCTTCGATGGTGGACCGCTTACGATGGGTCTTCGGCGAAGGGGCATGAACTTCCGAGCGGCCGCCGAGGGCATCGGGTCGAATGCCAGATGACTCAAGCTGATCCCATCGGCTTTGAATCGGATCCATACCCGAGTCCACCGGGTATGTGACAATCCCCTCTCAAAGCACCAAGCCCTCACGCAGTTGAAACCCCGCGCGCACGAGTGAAGGTGTCGTCCAGCACCGTGACCGGGGCAAGAGACTAACACCCGATACGCAACCACCCGAGGTACTCGCCGACTTCCGATCTGTAGCAAACAATGCGGCATTCCTCTGACAACCCGTCGGATGCCCCCACTCGCGCCACCACTACTCCCCGCAAAGTATCTCTGGAAAAACCACCGAAACAAGCGTATTCTAAAATCGAACTGAATAGCGCCCGTGCGGACTCCTCCGCCGGGCGCTTTTTCATTTCCAAACTGAATTAAGGAGAACACCCAAATGGCAACCCCAGCCCAAATCCTCGCAAATCGCGAAAACGCCCAGCACTCTACCGGTCCAAAAACCGACCAAGGGAAAGCCGCCTCGGCCGGCAACGCCGTCCGCCACGGGCTCACCGCTCGTGGACTCATCGTCCCTCTCGGCCTGGAAGCCGCCTTCGCTGACCTCGAAACCCAACTCCGCATCAACCTCATTCCCAATGGAGGCTTGGAAGCGATGATCTTCCAACGCATCCTCGAATGCAGTTGGCACCTCGAACGTTGCCGCCGCGCCCAGGCCCAGCTCTTCGACCAAACAGCGGCCGGGGACCTCTCCATCGACCCATTACTCGATGACCAAAATGAAGCCAAATTCGCGCGCATCGACAAATATGCCCGCCAATCCGAAAACTCGATGTTCAAGGCTATGCGCGAACTCGGCAAGCTCCAAACCGAAGCCCAGCTCCGCAATGAGATCCATCCTCTCACTCAGGAAGAGATCGACGATCCGGAATTGTTCGACCAGACGCCCCAGAGTCTCTCGGCCGTCTGCGATTTTCGACAAGTGAATGCCGCGGCCCGTAGAACGCCGAGAGAGAAGACTTTCCAAAACAAAGCCGATTCCGAGCGCGCCGCCATGGCCTTCCTTGAGCAACTCACCGCACCTCCCCGGCTGAGCGACGAACGTCTCAGCCAGATGGTTGCGAAAGTGCCAAGCAAAGCCGCTTGAGCGTCAGCGAATCCGGCCGCGCCTGTCTTTCCTTATGAATCGCAGCCCCGTTTGGCCACAGATCTTTCTCAACTGAATATGACTCTCGCAGGGGTACACCTGAAGTGTGTTTGTAAGACGGGAAACGTTGGTGTGAAGTGGTGGCCAGGGAGGGAATTGAACCCCCGACACGCGGATTTTCAGTCCGCTGCTCTACCAGCTGAGCTACCTGGCCACGTGCAGAACGCACTTGCTCGAACAACACTAGCTTAGCAAACTTCCCCGCACGACTTGCTGTATGGGCGCCAACTCCAGTATGATGCTCCCCAATGCGTGCTTTAGTGCTGTTGCTTCTGGTTGGGATCTTCGAATGTTCCGCCTACCCTGGGGGACATCCGCCTCCGCAGCCTAAATACCCATCCCAGTTCACGCCGACGCTCGCTGCCGACGCGCGCGTTCAAGCCGCCTTCCGCAGCATCGAAACTCGCGAAGACAACATCGTCAATGAGTGGATTCACCTCGCCGAAATCCCCGCGCCCTCCGGCAAAGAACAGGAACGCGGCCACTACATCCGCCGCGAGCTCGAGAAGTTGAAGCTCCAGAACATCCACACCGACGAAGTCGGCAACGTCTCCGGAATTCGCCGCGGATTGGGCGGCGGCCCAACCATCGTCTTCTGCGCCCATATGGACACGGTCTTCCCCGCAGCCACCATCCTTAAGGTCAAACGCGAAGGCAAGCTGCTGAAAGGTCCCGGGATCGGGGATGACACAGGTAACCTCGCCGCACTCCTCGAGCTCTTCCGCGCCCTCGATCGCGCACAAATCCGCACCAAGGGCGACCTCGTCTTCCTCGCCAGCACGCAGGAAGAAACCCGCCTCACCGGAGCTCGCTATTGGCTTACCCACGCCTCCCGTAAACCTGACATGTTCATCGCCACCGACATTCCCTT
>Ga0163163_10004050_pt1 | contig 12497 bp, 9 predicted proteins | sample S65metaG_FD_119766 | JGI IMG/M metagenome (GOLD analysis project Ga0163163, IMG submission 119766) | Switchgrass rhizosphere microbial communities from Kellogg Biological Station, Michigan, USA - S6-5 metaG | ecosystem: Host-associated > Plants > Roots > Rhizosphere > Soil | place: USA: Michigan... | reverse complement strand
TTTGCCCTTCGCGCCCCGTTATCAGGGCGCAAGCGGTAGGAGAGGGACTTGCCGAGGGCACGATGAAAGCGCGCGGCGAAGGCGCTATCGTCGTCGAGCTTGGCGATTATCATCGCGCGCGCGACTTCCATCACCGGCGCAGTCGTTTGCGCTTTGACCCAGACGTTCGGCGTACTTCTTCTTAATGATGGTTAGCCGCGGGATCGCGCTGGCGGGTCGCGCACCCGCCCGTCGGATCGCGCGTTGACCATGCTTCGATGGGGTAATTATCTCCGTAAGCCGACGATCCAACGAATTTCTTCCGTCTGAATCAGAACGTCAGACCGGCAGTGTAGGTGTCCGACACGGCCCGTGTTCGGAAGTGTCGGTCTGAGGAACGGCCCCTCTCGGGGACAGCACACCTTGCCCCCGAAAAGGCATCTCAAGCGGCAAGCGAACGACCTTCCCAACCCTTTTTTTGTCGCGATTTATAATTTTTCGACCGCGCCACCGGCCTGCGGGCGGCGCGAGACTGTATGTTTGGACACCCCGCCCACACCCTTTGGAGCCGAGACATCCTCTTGCCGCTTCGGCCTTCGGCGCGCGACGGTTTGATCGGCGAGTGAGCGCTCAGGACCTTGCCCCACCACCCCCCTGTTAACATCGAAGCATGGTTAACGCGCGATCCGACGGGCGGGTGCGACCCGCCAGCGCGATCCGCTGACCGTCCCTTCCTATCAACTCACCCCGCCGGTTCCCCCGGCGGGGATTTTTCTATGTTCTCCCGTTCGGGCCGATCCCTCCGGTTTGTTTTGGAATGGCGTGTCGGCGTAAGCTCACTATGAGGCGTGCCGTGCGCCTCTCTGAGAGAGGATAATCTCATGCTTTTCATGCTATCCCTGAACTTCACCGATCAAGGAATACGTTCCATCAAGGATACGTCAAAACGCATCAAGGCTGCGCGGGATTTAGCTAAGAAAGTCGGCGCTGAAATGAAACAGCTCTATCTTACCACTGGAGAACATGATCTCGTGGTGTTTGTCGAAGCCCCGAGTGGTGATCACATAGCAAAATTCGCGCTTGCGGTCGGCTCACTCGGGAACATCCGTTCAAGGACTTCACGCCTCTGGACGGAAGAAGAGTACGTGAAAATGGTCTCTGAGCTGCCGTGAGCACGTTCGAAGCATCCGTGAAGCTGTGAGGGGAGGGCGCGAGCCTTCCCCTTTCGCTTTCCGCGTTCTTGTGTGAGCATCCAAATCAGAGCGATAGGCTTATGCGCAAACTCGGTTTTCCGGTCGCCTCAGTTTAGATCATCAATGGAGCTCGCCACGCGCTGACTTGATGGTCGCCGGACGGCCAATCGAGAAGCACTCTTTCCTAGTTTCCCGAGCCGGGCTGCGAACGTCCGGCCCGATGGCGATGCGTACCAATTCCGAGATTAATCATGCGTCTCGGATGGTGACTAAACGCAGGTTCCGATCGGAGAGCCTCAGCAATCGGCTCGGCGGCCGTGTGAAGCGCATGGGCGCGCGTCGCGTCGGGTTAATGTTGCTGGATATCTGCTAGGCGGCGGAGCCCATCGTCGAGCGCACGAGTAAGCTGGTGCCGCATTGCTACCCGATTTGCCATTCACCGCCGCTCGAAATTCGGGTTCTTCGTCTTCAACGACGCCCGCGTCCGGCCGCTCACGTAGTGTGATCCGAGCCGCTTCGAGACGATGCCTTCAAGGTCCATCCAGCACGCGTGGCGGAAAATCGTCGCGCCAGGCCCGTAATCGCCTCGCTGAGTTGAATCCCATCGCGCAGCGCCTTGTTGCTACGCGATAAGCAGCCGCGCTAGGCGGAGGTGTGCCGAATTACGAGCGGCCTCTTTCACTAACCCCGGGTGGCCGAAGATCCGATTACCAGTGAGGGTGACCCCATCCACCGTGACCCCATCCGCCATGGCCCCAGCTATGACGCCAGCCACCGCCGTAACCAACACGGTAGTATGGTGCAGCATAGACGCGTGCGACGGGCGCCACATAGACGGGTGGCGGCGGCACATAGATTCGAGCAACCGGTGCGACTACGACCGGTGCGACCGGTGCGACCGGTGCGACGACGACACCATCATAACCGTAGTCACCTCCGTAGCCGTAATCGCCAGCAATGGCTGGAGCCACTACCCCTATGGTCATTGCGAGCGCTGCTATCAAAGTTTTCATGTTCGTTTCCTTCCCATACTCCTGGCGGTAACCCTCCCGATAGCCGCTGAATTCTGTGTTAGCTTTATCGTTTCCCACGTCCGGTCACGTCTGATCAGTGTTCGATGCTTCTCCACGCCGTTCTTCAATAACCGCTGATCGATCGAAACTGGACATCTCAACACGCTCGCATTGTTGAGCACCTTTCGTGGGCAATAGCCAAGCGACGCAATGATAGAATCTTAAGCGTAAGACATCATTGAACACCTCCGGCGGACAGAGCCGCCATTGTGTGCCGTGCGATCATCAATTCCTCGTCCGTCGGGATGACGTAAACCCCGGTACGGCTGTCGGGCGCGGACACACAAATGGCATGCGCCCCATTGGCTTTCGCATCCAGAACCACGCCCAACCAGCCGAGCCTGGCGGCAATGCGCGCGCGGATGGTCGCGGAGTTCTCACCAATTCCGGCAGTAAATACGAACGCGTCGACCCCACCCAGGGCCGCGGCCAGCATGCCCGCATTAAGGCAGACGCGATAGCAGAAATGATCGATTGCAAACGCGGCCCGCGGGTCACTGCTAGACTGCAGTTCGCGCACGTCGTTGCTGATCCCGGAGAGGCCTTTGAGGCCGCATTCGCGATACAAGAAATCCTGTATGGCGGCGGCGGTCATCTTTTTCTGCTCCATCAGATAGAGGATAACGCCGGGGTCGATCTGGCCGGGACGGGTGCCCATCGGTAGCCCGTCGAGCGCGGTAAAGCCCATCGTGCTCTCGACACTGCGTCCGCCCGCGAGCGCGCACATGGAGGCGCCGCTGCCGAGGTGAGCGACAATGACGCGCCCTGCCGCACTCTCGGGCGCGACCTCCGGCAGACGGGAGGCGACGTATTCATACGAGAGTCCATGAAAGCCGTACCGGCGCACGCCCTCTGCATACAGGTGCTGCGGGACTGCGTAATGATCTGCAACAGCGCTGTGGTCGCGGTGAAAGGCGGTATCGAAGCAGGCAACCTGAGGCAGACCCGGAAAAAGCGACAGAACGGAGCGAATGGGCGCGAGATTGTGCGGCTGGTGCAGGGGCGCAAGCGGCACATAGCGCTCAAGCCCGGCGAGCACCTCCGGGTTTATGAGAACCGGTTTGTCGTACTCCGGGCCGCCATGGACGACGCGGTGGCCGACCGCGCCTGGCGCTATCCGATGCTCTTCCCGTAGCCATGCCCCGGCCATGTGCAAGGCCGCCGACACGTCTGACATAGCGGCGGCGTCGTATTCGCGATCAATGAGGCTCATGCCGTCACCGCCGTGCGCTCTCAGTCGCGGGCGCCTGCCGATTCCATCGATCTGGCCTTTGATCTTGCGCGTTAGCTTCTTGGATCCATCTACCGCAAATACCTCGAACTTGACACTGGAGGAGCCGGCGTTCACGACAAGAATGCTGTCTATCGAGCTCACGCCGCCACCGATAGCGCAGTCGTCCGACGGGCGTGGGCGTTGAGCACCGCGACCGCGCAAGACGCCATGCGCGAGCGCACTGAATCCGCTCGCGAAGTGAGAATGATGGGCACTCGCGCGCCGAGCACGATGCCGGCCGCGTCCGCCTTGCAAAGGAACGTTAAATTCTTGGCCAGCATATTGCCCGCCTCGAGATCGGGCACGACGAGAATCTGCGCGTGGCCAGCGACTGGGGATTTGATGCCTTTGATCTCGGCCGCCTGCGGACTGATGGCGTTGTCGAAAGCGAGCGGCCCGTCGAGAATACCGCCGCTGATCTGACCGCGCTCTGCCATCTTGCAGAGTGCGGCGGCCTCGATGGTTGACGGAATTTTCGGAGTCACCGTCTCCACCGCGGAAAGGATGGCAACCCGAGGCGTGCCCAGGCCTGCTTGCGTAAACAGATCGATGGCATTCTGCACGATGTCGCGCTTGGCATCGAGGTCGGGGAAAATGTTGATCGCGGCATCGGTGATGAACAGCGTTTCGCTGTAGGTGGGGACGTCCATGATGAAGACGTGGCTGATGCGCCGCCCGGTGCGCAGACCCGTTGTTCCGGCGGTCACCTCGCGTATCAGCTCATCGGTGTGCAAGCTTCCTTTCATCAGAAGCTCGCCCTTAGATTGACGGATCAGCTCGACTGCTTTTGCTGCAGCCGCCTCACTGTGAGGCGCGTCGACAAGTTCATAGCGAGCGATATCGATCCCATGTTGCTCGGCCACGGCGGTGATCTTGGGGAGCGGCCCGACCAAAATGGGAACGATGATCCCTAGTTCTGCCGCCTCGCAGGCGCCGCGCAGGGAGGTCTCGTCGCATGGGTGCACCACGACGGTCTTCACCGGCGGCACTTCTTTAGCAAGGGAAATGAGGTTTTCGTACTTGCTGCGGGGAGGGCCGAAAGAATCTCCGCTTGTAACGATGCCGATATTGCTGTCCTGGAGCATGGCTCTCTCCGCTGTCAAAGGTTTCGTGGTGGGCTCTTCCTCACGATGCTTTTGCCTGTCGTATGTGCGGAAAAGGAACAGTTGCGCCATCTCCGATCCCAAAGAGCAGGCCCATATCGCTCAACCTCTTCTCGTCCTCCGGGGACAGCTCCCCAATAGCGGTCATCACTTCCTTGACGAGGTCAAAGGCCTGCTTTCGCCTCTCGGTATCCGGCGGAAGCATGGAGGGGATAGCAGAGAGCGAGGCGTCCTTATCGATCAGAAGCATGAAGTACTGATCGCGGATGAGCGTCTTGAATTCCGAGAGCGGGATGTCACCATACCTACCACGCAGGCGGCGCACGGCCTCAAAGCCACGTTCATCTACCGAACCTCGCCCCAGGCCGACGTAGATGAGGGCGCGAGCGATCGCTTCGCGAAGGCCGCCGAGCGGTATGTGCGATTTCAGCTCGGCAATCCGCTTCTGCACAAGCTCCTGGTAAAGAGCATTCTTCGGGGACTTGCGCAGCGGCCGCATGTCGGCGGGATCGATTCCCACCGCGGCCTGCAGGGCGGGTGATCCATAGACGGTCAGGAAAGTCCGTTCCGTAGCGGCCTCAATGAAGTCGCGCCAGCCATCAAGCGCGGCGACCATCTGCTTTGACACGCTCTCCTGCAGGGCGACGAACGGATTATCGGCCGCCAGCGGTCTTCGGGTCTTGCGTGCCTCTTCGGCCATTCCCTCGACTGCCGCCATCAATGGGTTTGCGTTGGAGAACATTTCATATTGAACCCGCAACGGGTGCAGCCGATGCAGAGTTTCCGCGAGGGGCGCCGAGATGAGCGCGCGCACGGCCGGCTGTGCAAACGTGCGGTAGAGCGCGAGATTGATGTCGGAAATGCGAGCGGCCGTGGCGAAACGGCGTTCATCGGCAGCGTCATTGCAGCCCAGCGCCCGGATGTCATCGAGCGTCCTCGCCTCGCAGCGCATGAGCCAGTCGCCCGTGACCAAATCCGCGCCGGAAATGCTCTCCGTCTTCGGTTCTAAGATCGCTTCGTAGAGCCCGGGAGGAAGCGTATCGATCAGGTCGATGTTGTTGGCAAATTCGCTGTGCTCCTTTTTCGCGACGCCTCCGGCGACAAAAATGCCGAGGTGACCGATATTGTCGTGGATCGTGTACACGATGGTCTGCCCGTAGGAGCGGATGTCGTCCACATCGTCGTAGAGGTCGAGAATCCAATCCAGTGCTTGCTGGGGCGGGGTGATGTTGTCGCCCTTCGAGCAGAACACCACGATGGGAGAGCGGATATTGCGAAGGTCGATGCCGGCGCCGTCCGACGTCTTGATCATTCCCGCCGCGAGCTTGTTGCCCACGAACAGCTCATCGACGATGAACTGGATCTCTTCTGCGTTCAGATTGACGTATCCGCCCCAATAGCGTTCGAAGCCCAGATAGCGGGGCGCCTCCGTGTCGATGTTGGAATAGACATTATACTGCTTGCTCCACAGCGTGTTTGCCGGGTTCAGGTTCTCGAAATTCTTCACCAGCCAGGCGCCGTCGAACTTGCCTCCGCCGAGGTCGCTGGTAAGCGCGGTAAGCCAGCTCCCGCCCAGAAGTCCGCCGCTGTAGCGCATTGGATTTTTTCCATGCACGCCACCCCAATAGGACAGGGGAGAACCGGCGATAATGATGGGGCCGAACAATTCGGGGCGCATCGCGGCGAGCATCATGACTGCCCATCCGCCCTGACAGTTGCCGATGACAGCGGGCTTGCCGTCCGCGTCCGGGTGCAACGAGGTCAGCTTCTCAAGGAAGATCGCCTCGGCTCGGCCAATGTCCTCGATTGTTTGTCCCGGCATGGGTTCGGGCAGAAATCCGACGAAATAACAGGGGTGACCCGCCTTGAAGATCACTCCGATTTCGCTATCGGCCTTGAAACCGCCAATGCCGGGGCCGTGGCCGGCACGGGGATCGACGATCATGAAGGGGCGTTTCCGAGGGTCGATAGTCACGTCCTGCGGCGGAACGATGCGCACGAGCCCATAGTTCACCGGGCTTTTGAGGGTTCGCCCGTCGATGATCAGCTCCGCCTCGTAATTGAGCACATTCGGCACACTCTCAGCCATGTGTTCGCGGTACTGATTGCCGCGTTGGCGCATCACGTCCCAGAACAAAACCGTGCGCTGGGCGGCGTCGATGGCATAGTCCATGGCCGGGCCGAACATCCCGAACATGTCGGATGACAGCTGTGCCTGGGGTACAGGCGTTTGTTTGCCGCTCATTTCAATCTCCTTTTCCAGTGATCAGGCCCAGCTCAAAGTCATGCCGATGTCGCCCGGCAATCCGTCGGGAAAATCGACAACCTGTACTTTCAGCTTATAGCCCCGTGGCCGAAAGTACTTCTGCCACAACTCATAGATTTCCTTAGGCGCTCCGGTGAGTGTTTTTTCCCAGCCGGGCTCTTGCTGATTGACGGCACGGCCATAGTCCGTGCACAGCTCGTGGGGGAAGCGAAAGACCTCGACCTCGGTCATGCGGTTTTTTATGGCGCGCTCGATGATCTTCATTCCGCGTCCGATCGCCTCCTCATCGGAGATGCCCGACGGTTTCATGAGCTGGTCGATGAGCGCCTTTTTCTCGGCTGCCGCCTCGGCCCGCATTCGCGCCTCTTTTTCCGCCTCTTCTGCCTCAGCCAATGCGAGTTTTTGCATCACCTCCTTTGCAGAGGGCAATAACGTGTCAGGTGCGTTTGTCATGCTTTGCTCCATCAACCGGCAGATCCGACGCAGACCTCATATGTTTTCGAGAGCGTTTCGCAGTGGCGCGCTTGATATGCTCATGACCCCGGTAAAGGGCCGGCTCAGCTCCAAAATCAGAAAAATTGCGGATGCTGCCGACAAGGCAAACAGGCAAAGACACGTGACGACTGTCACGTTGAGAGGGGAGAACAGGCTGAAGCTCGCGAATATGAGCGTCAGCCAGAATGCTAGGACTGCGAGGAACGGGCTCGGAACCAAGTTTTCGGATTCGACAAACAGCAAGAAGCGCGTTTGTGCGACCTCGTTGCTGACCTGTACCGCGCGCGATTGGAGCGAGCGTTGGACATTGTCCTGGGGTGAAAGCTTCTGAATGTCCAAGTAGACTTGTTCCTCGGTACCGTCCCGCTCAAACGGGCCTCTTAAATCTGCCTCCTTCTCGCGCCAGAGCCGGTCGGCAAACGGACCGACTGTGGTGCGAATTCGTTCGCGCACGGGACGAGCTTCTGGTCCATACTGGGCCAGAATGTTGTCGAGCAGGATCAGGTCGGCGGTGATCTTTCTGATTTGACTGGTTTGTCTATCAAAAGAATCCTTTGCAGATGCGATGAGCAGTCCAAGAACCAGCGCGGCTATTGTCGCAATCAAGCCAACGCCAAGCCGCACGACATCTTTGGCATGCTCGTTCAGATGATGTTCCGGCAAACTGCGCCGAAGCAGCGTGCCGAGAAAAATGCCGGCCAGTGTTAGTCCGAATATGGTGCCCGACAGGGTCAACGCACTCATGGCTGACTCGAAGCTGGCTCGGCCAGCGCAGAGGTGGTAATATTCCCAGCACTCGAATCGCGATGCACGTCAGTACTGCGGCTGGGAGCGGGTTCAGAAACCCGGAACCACGCCACATACAACGCGGGCAGGAATATCAGAGTCAGCACGGTTGCCACGGTGAGCCCGCCGATGATCGCAAAGGCCATCGGCCCCCAGAATACGGTCGGCGCAATCGGAATCATTCCCAGTGTCGCGGCCGAAGCGGTGAGCAGGATGGGGCGAGTCCGGTGGATTGCGGCAGTCACGACCGCGTCCCAGACATGCTGCCCGGCCTCAATCTGCCTTCCGACCTCGTCGATGAGGATAACGGAGTTGCGCGCGATCATGCCAACCAGCGCCAACACTCCGAGTATCGCAACGAAACCCAGGGGTGCCTGAGCCATCAGCAGCGCCGCAACCACACCAATCAGGCCCAGCGGTGCCACGCTCAGCACCAGCAACACGCGCTGGAAGCTCTGCAACTGAAACATCAGGATCGTCAAAACCAGCACCGCCATGACCGGCAAAACGGCCTGCACGGACGCCTTCGCCTTCGCACTCTCTTCAACCGATCCACCCGTCACGATGCGGTAGCCGCGTGGCAGTGACGCCGCGAGCTGGTCAATGCCGGGCTGCAGTGCCCGCACCGCCGTCGCCGGCAATAGGCCAGGCGCAACGTCCGCCTGCACTGTCAGGGTCGGGATTCGATCACGCCGCCAGACGATCGGATATTCCTGAGCGTATTCGAACGTAGCGATTTGGCGTAGTGGCACAACGTTCCCGTCGCGCAATGGAATCTGCAGCGAGCGGATCGATTCGAGCGAGGTCCGCTCCTTGTGCTCTGCGCGCATGTCGACGTCGATCAAATATATGCTGTTGCGCACCTGCGTGATGGTGGTGCCGGATACGATGCCGTTGAGTGCAAGCGACACGTCCTGCGAGCTGAGACCCAGTTGGCGCGCCTGGTCCTGGTCGACGCGCAGGCGCATGACTCGCGCCGGTTCTGCCCAGTCGAAGTTGATTTGGCGTATCCCGTCAGTCGCCCCCAGCTTCTCGGCGACCTGCAGCGCGATGCCGTGCACGCGCGCGAGGTCCGGGCCGCTGATGCGGTATTTCACCGGCCAGCCCACCGGCGGACCGAGCTCAAGTGGATAGATTCGCGCAACGGCCGCTGGGAGGCGCTCCGCCAGCGCCTGCTCCAGACGCGCGCGCACCTGATCACGCTGCTTCAGGCCTTTGGTGACCACCACCGACTGCGCGAAAAAGTCATTGGGCAACGCGACATCGAGCGGCAGATAAAAGCGGATCGCCCCCTGCCTCACGTAAGTGGAAAAGCGCACAACGTCCTGGTCGGCCGCGAGCATCTTTTCGAACTCCGCTGCTAACTCGCGGGTGGCCAGCACCGAGGCATTGTCCTGCAGCTTCAAGTCGACCAGAAGCTCCGAGCGGTCGGAGGACGGGAAGAACTGCTCAGGGACGAAGCGGGTCCCCCAAAGCGCCGCCACGAACAATCCAAGCGTGACCAAAATGGTGAGCCACCTTGCCCGCATAGCCGCCACCAGACAGCGTCGGAACACGCGCATCGGGGCGCTCAGTATCTCCTCGGAATGCGTGTGTTTCGGCGGACGTAGCAGCGCAATGCCGGCAACCGGTGCGCAGATGCCGGAGACCACCCAGGAGGCCAGCAGAGCCAGCGCTACGACGGCGAACAGTGAGAATGTGTACTCGCCGGCATCACTACGCGCGAAGCCTACCGGCACGAATGCCGCAATGGTGACAAGAGTGCCGGCAAGTCGGGGATAGGCCGTCGAGGCATAGGCGAAAATGGCGGCCTTGGGTTTGTCGTCGCCGCGCTCCAGCCGGCTCACGGTGCTCTCGATGGTGATCATGGCATCGTCCACCAGCAGGCCGAGAGCTATAATCAGAGCGCCGAGCGAGATGCGCTGGAGGTCGATGCTCAAGGCGTACATGGCCGCGAACACGATTGCGAGCACCAGCGGAATGCAAACAATTACGATGGCGCCTGCGCGCAACCCGAGACTGACAACACTGACCACGAGGACGATGGCGATCGGCTCCCACAGCGCCTCCATGAACTCGTTGATGGAATGGTGAACTGTATCGGGCTGGTTGGCGACTACGACCGGCTCGATACCAATCGGCAGGTCGGCCTTCAGCTCCTCCATTGTGCGATGAATGTTCTCGCCCAGCGCGAGCACGTCGCCGCCATCGCGCATCGAGATCGACAGCCCCAACCCGGGCGTGCCGTTGATGCGGAACATTGGGTCCGGCGGATCGGCGTATTCCCGCCGCACATCGGCGATGTCGGCCAACCGCACATTCCGGCCACCGACATCGAAGTTCAACGCGAGCACGTCCTTTTCCGACGCCATCGCGCCGCTCACTCGCAGGATTATGGTCTCCTCGTCTGTGGTGATCACGCCCGAAGGAGCAACGGCGTTCTGCGCCCGCAGGGCAGCCGCAAGCTCCGCAGGCTTGAGTCCATAGCCGGCGAGCTTCGTAGGCGAGAACTCGACGAAAATGCGTTCTGCCTGTTGGCCAATCAGGTTCACCTTGTTGACGTCCGGCACCTGCAACAGCCGCGATCGGATATCCTCCACGTAATCGCGCAACTCGCGATGCGTGAACCCGTCGGCCGTAAATCCATAGACGATGCCGTAAGTGTCCCCGAATTCGTCGTCCTCTACGGGACCGATGACACCCTGCGGCAGGGTTAGTTCGATGTCTTTGATCTTCTTGCGGACCTGATACCAGGCGTCCGACACTGCCTTCGGCCCGGCCGATCCCTTGAGATAGACAAAGATCGTCGATTGACCTGGCTTGGTGTAGCTCTTGATGTAGTCGAGATTAGGCGTCTCCTGCAGCTTGCGCTCGATGCGCTCCGTAATCTGCGACAGGGTGTCCTCAAGCGTCGCGCCTGGCCACTGTGCCGTCACCGTCATGGCCTTGATGGTGAAGGTGGGATCCTCGTTGCGGCCTAATTTCATGTAAGAGACGACGCCGATGACGACGAGCATCGCCATGAAATAGTGCACGAGCGGGCGGTGCGTGATTGCCCAGGCTGAGAGGTTGAACCCTGTCATGATGACCCGCCGAGCAAACGAACTGTCTGTCCAGGCCGCAGCGCGTGCACGCCGGCGGTGACGACCAGCTCGCCCGGCTCGACCCCCTTCGACACCACGATGCTGGAAGACGCCTGCCGGTCCAGTTCGACGGTACGCAGCGCTACTTGCAAGCTCTTAGGATCGACCACCCAGACGGCCGGTTGATTGTCCACCATCGTCAGTGCAGTTGCCGGAAGCTCGATGCCCTTGCTTCCCCGCATGAGCGCCTGCCCAAACACGGTCGCGCCGAGCCGCATGCTTTCCGGCCAGTTGTCGAGCTTGACCTTGACTCGGAAGGTCCGGGTCGTTGAGTCGGCCTGTGGTGCGGCTTCCCGCACTCGCCCAGTGGTACGAATTCTCGGATCCTCGGTGAGCGCGATGGTGATTAAGGCGTCAGGGGAGATCTGGCGCATGAGGGCTGGGGGCACATCAAAGACAGCGTCAACGCCGTCGTAGTGTGCAACAGTTACGATCGTCTGGCCGCCCCGTACGACCTCGCCGGCCTCGGCGCTGGTGGAGATCACGACGCCTGGGGCATCTGCGACAAGGTGAGTATAGCCGAGCTGGTCCTCAGCCGCATGCAATTGCGCCTTGGCGACATCAACTTCGGACTTAGCCGTGTGCAAAGATCGCTCCGCGGCATCGAAATCCACCTTGGTGGCCCAGCCCTGACTCACCAGAGTCCGCTTGCGGTCCATGTTATTGCTGGCTTCGTGGAGCGCGGCCTCTGCCTTGGCGAGTTTGGCTTGCGCTTCGCTCAACGCATCGCGCTTGGGCTGTGGGTCGAGCTCCGCAACGAGGTCGTTCGGCTTGACTGCCTCACCGATACCCACCCGGCGCGAGATCATCCGGCCATCAATGCGGAACGCGAGGCCTTCCTCCGTTCGCGCGCGGATATGGCCGGTGAGCGATACCGGTTCTCCTCCCGAGCCGCCGATGGCGGCGACGGTCCGGACAGGCCGAATTTCAGCGGCTGGCTGCGGCTTGTCGCAAGCAGCCAAGAGCGGCAGGCTGAGAACAGCCATGATCGCGGCAGATCTCATTTCATCTCCCCTGGTTGCGGCTCGCTTGTTTGAGCGCATCAGATAAACGGAAAAGCTGCCCGGCCATTGATGTGGATCAAGGAGGGTCACTGCATTCAGCCCCAGTGGAGTAGGGAGCGCTATTGCGTGTTGGTACCGCGTAATTCGCTTTTGGTTGGCTGCCCTAAGCGATGGCTTAAGAG
>Ga0163163_10004049_pt1 | contig 12497 bp, 10 predicted proteins | sample S65metaG_FD_119766 | JGI IMG/M metagenome (GOLD analysis project Ga0163163, IMG submission 119766) | Switchgrass rhizosphere microbial communities from Kellogg Biological Station, Michigan, USA - S6-5 metaG | ecosystem: Host-associated > Plants > Roots > Rhizosphere > Soil | place: USA... | reverse complement strand
CGTGGCCACGAGGACCTCGATCAGCGTGAAGCCGTCGTCGGCCCGCTCGACCGGGCGGCCCGGCGAGCGATCGCGACGGTCGCGAGGTCGGCGCATGACACGCTCATCGACCGTCGTCGTGGCCGCGTGAGCCCGGTCGCGGCAAGGAAACGCGAAGGGAGGAGACCCGCTGACGGGCCTCCTCCCTGGTCTGCTGTGGGTGTTGGGGTGCAGGCACCGTTGCCCGCCCCAGGTCACCAGCTGCTGGTGTAGGTGCCCGAGGCCGCCGCCGTGCCGGTGCAGGTCGTGCCCGTGCCGTAGCTCGTGCCAGAGGTCGCGCTGTCCTTGATGTAGTAGCAGGTGCCGGACTTCGACATCGCGGCGGCGTAGAACGTGCTGGCCGATGCCGCGTTGATCGACACGGTCTTCGGATCGCTCGACGCCGTGGCGGTGTCGACGAAGGTGAGCGACGGCTCGGTTGCAGGAAGGGTGCCGCCGGTCCCCACGGTCACCTTGGTGTAGTCGGCGCCGTCGGTGTAGATCGTCTTGGCCGCCGTCAGCGTGTTGCGGAGCGAGGACTGGGCGCTGCGGTCCTTGGCCTTGTTCTGGCTCCCGAGGAACGTCGGGATGGCGATGGCCAACAGAACGGCGATGATCAGCACGACGACCATGAGCTCGATGAGCGTGAAGCCCTCGTCCTGCTGACGATCCTGTGCCATCTTCTTCTTCAGGGTCTGCAGCATGTTGCCTCCAGGGTTCGTACGGTGCTGCCGGTGCACCCAAACGGCACCCGCATGGGGCACATGAGGCTCCGCTGAGGAATTCGGCCGCTCCGCCGGTAAAGCGCGCCGCGTGTGGTCATCGGCCGTCCTTGCGCCGGCGCCGCCGGCCGCGCCCGTGGCCCGGGAGCGGCTCCGCGAGCGGGCGGGGGAGCTCGAGCTCATCGACATGTGCAGCCAGATGGACGCACCCACGTTCGGCATCAGACGGCCGGACGAGCGGCGGCCGGGACCGCGTGGCTCGCGTTCCAGGCCACGATCTGAGCGGCCAGGGCCGGCGTGCCCCGGAACTCGAAGTGCATGGCGTCGCGGTTCACGTAGTCGGAGACCGTCCCGGGCCCCGGGCACCGGTTGGTCCAGCCGTAGCCGCCCCAGAAGAGGCCCCAGCGCTGTGCCGCGGCGATGGCCCACGCGGGCAGGTCGGTCGCGACGGTCTGCGCACACGCAGACGTCGCGCCGGAGCTGCGGTAGATCCGCTCAGGGTTGGTGGTCCAGTTGACGTCGAGCGCCAGCCCGTACGCGTGGAGCGAGAGGTCGTCACCGGTCAGGCCGGCGCAGTCACGTCGCGCCGAGTTCGACGTGCAGCGGAACGCGTACGAGTACGCCTCGTCCACGCCGTATCCGCCCTTGGCCAGATCAGCGAGGAAGCCTTCGAAGAGCGGCAGCACGGCCTTGGCACTCATGATCTGGCCGGCCCGCACCGATCCGATGGCGGCCGGGTTCCTGGCCAACCGGGACTCCCACGCCGAGAGCGCGGGTGACCCGTTGAACGCGCCGCCGTTCCAGACCCACGCCCCGCCCGAGACGTAGGACGACGAGCCCGGGACGGTCGTGGTGTTCGTGAGCGCGTACGTCCCGATGTTCGGCGTGCCGGCCAGGATCGATCGGTACGCGGCGACGTCGCCGAGGATGATGCTCTGGAGCTGCGGCGTGCGGTACCCGTACGACGTGGTCGACGTGACGAGGTCCGCACCTGTCGCCATGTGCGACACCTTGCACAGGTACATGGCGGTGCCCATGGCGTCGTCGTAGATGTTGAACGGATCCGAGACGCCGTCGCCGTTGCCGTCCGGCTCGTAGTACTTCCACGTCGCGGGCAGGAACTGGGTCGCCCCGACGGCCTGGATGTACGGGCCCGTGTTCTGGAACCGGACCTTGTCGGCCGGCGACAGCGTGTTCGGGAAGGAGGTGGCCGGCCCGAGGATCGGCGGCGAGATCTTGCCGGTCGCGTCGAGCCGGGTGCCCAGCACGGCGTGGCGCGACTCGTTGTACCCGATCGCTGCGATCACGTCGACGGTCACGGCGCACGACGGGTTGAGCGCCCGCTCCCGGGTGACCGCGCTCCGGTAGGCCGCGAGCGCGACGGCCGGCACGGCCGGTAGGGACGATGCCGCCGTGACGGTGGTCGTCACGGGCAACGGCGGGACGCCGAAGCCCTGCGTCGACGCCGGCGTGTACTTGAGGGTGCAACCGACCAGGTTGCCGCTGGCCAGTTCGGCGCTCTCACACACGCCCGGCATCGACGGATGGGTGTAGGCGCTCCCCGACATCGTCGCAGGCGAGCTGCGAGGTGGGGCGCAGGCTGCGACACCGATGACGAGAGGGCCCGCAAGGGCCAACATGACCGACTTCAGGGCGCGACGGTTCATCGCACGACCTCCTCCGCTCCGCGCCTGGCGACGGGGGCCAGGCCAACCCCGATCTGCGTGCTCCTGCGTGTTCCTGTGTGTCTCTGCGTGTTCCTGCGCTCGGACCGGCGCACCGCGGGGCGCGCGACGTGCCGGGCGGTGGCCGAAGGCGGCTCGCTCCTACGGCGAGCCGACCCTCAACCGGAGGCCACGAGGACCCCGGTCAACAACAGACGGTGCGCGCTCCCCATCGAGGTCTGGAGCTCGAGGCGCCGCATCGACGGATCGCGGCCGTAGACGACATCCGCGTACACCGCGGTGCCCACGATGCGGCGGGCCACGAACCGGTACGTGTGAGGCACGCCGTCGAGACCCCGCACGATCGCGACGTCACCGACGGCGAGCTCGTCGACGTGCCGGAAGGGTGCGCCGTGCGAAGTGTGGTGGCCAGCGATCCAGAGGGTGCCGGGCGCGCCCGGCGCCACCGGCGCCCGCCAGCCGCCCGGGCCGTCGTCGAAGAGCGTGGCGACCCCACGGTCGATGGTGGACTGGCCGCCACGGAAGACCGGGCGGTCGAGGCCGATGGCGGGCACCGTCAACCATGCGACGGTCCCGGACGGCCATGCGGCCGGCGCCGGCGCCGTGACAGGTGCGGACGGGACCGGCGACGTCGGCGCGGGCGGAGCCGGCGCCGCCGGGGAAGGAGCGACGGGCGCCGCGGCCCTTGCGTGCGCCGGCGTCACGGCCGGGATCGCCGCGACCGCCTTGGACGCGTCGAGCGCCACGAGCGCCCGACGAGCGGACAGCGGCGGATGGCCCGCGGTCCGGTGCCCGATCGGATGCCGGCGGCCGAGATGGGCGTCGCGACCGGGGACGACCGGGCGGGCGGAGGTTGTGACGCTCGCCGGCATCGCGGGTGCACCGACGCTCGAAGGTCTCGACGCTCCGGGCGCGTGTGGGCTCGGCAGCTCTCGGCGCATCGACACCAGGCCGACGAAGGCCAGGGCGACGACGAGCACCAACGAGTAGGAGAGCGCCGAAGGGGCCGGGCGTCGGCGCCGAAGGCTCGGCAGCGCGCGCGGCCCTGACGCGCTCGGGGCGCAGGCATTTGCGGCGACGCTCGCCATGTCGACCTCCTCGGACGGGGACTCTCCTGTCCGAGTCGGCCCCTCTCAGGGGGACCTGAGCGTCACTCCGGCGTTTCTCACGATCGGTGGGCCTGTGACCGCGCTTCGTGGTGCCCGCGGCGCGTGCGTGCGCGTCATGCGACGTGGTGCGCGTGGTCCGGCGAGCCCACCCTCATCGCGGCGCGGCGCAGGCTGTCGCACGCCAACCGCAGCGCCACCACCTCGACGCCGGCGTCCCGTAGCGGCGTCGACATGAGGTTCGCCGCCGGGATCACCTCGAACGCGGCCAGACTGGCTTCCGTCGCCAGCGCGACTGCCCGCACCCGCATGTGCAGGCGTGCGAGTTCGACGTCGTGCTCTCGCAGGATGTCGTCCCAGGGTGAGCGCACGATCACCGCCAGCGAGCTCAGGGTGAGCGCGACGTCCAGGTCGTCGGCGTGATGCTCGAGCAGGTCGACCCGCCGGCGGTCCAGGTCCTCGATCTCGTCGACCAGCTCGGCCACGTCGTCGGAGGCCATCGCCAACCAGGGCGGGTTGTCGATGGACAGGACGATGCGGGCCACCGCCAACTTGAAGATCAGTCGCTCGAGAGCGTCCCGCTTCCTCCACAGCAGCGCCGACAGCGCATCCAACCAGTCGCCCCCCTCACGTCGCATGCTTGAGGGATCGTCACGGAGCGCGCGGAGCTGAGCTGAACCGCTCAGTTCGCCGGACGCTGTGCCGATCAGTGCTGTGCCGACCAGAGCTGTGCCGATCAGGGCTGTGCCGACGAGGGCTTGCCGACTAGAGCAGGCCGCTGGTCAAGGCCATCCCAATCGCCTCGTCGCGGCGGCTCACGTCCAACTTGGCGTAGATGTTGCCGAGATGGGTCTTCACGGTCTCGGCACCGATGCAAAGGGTGTCGGCGATCTCCCGGTTGGTGCGGCCGGCGACGAGCTCGTTCAGCACGGAGCGCTCCCGAGCCGTCAGCTGCACGCGGTGGCTGCGCGGCCGAGGGAAGTGGTGCCGGTCGGAGAAGAGCGTCGGCAGCAGGTCCGGGGCGAGGTACCGGTCTCCGCGATCGGTGTGGGCGAGGGCGTCGAGCAGCTCCGACTCACCGGATGACCGCAGCAGGATGGCGCTCGCTCCCGCGGAGCAGAGCTCGACGAGCTGCCGCTGGTTCATCGGCCCGATGAGGGCCACGACCCGCAGCGCCGGATCAGCGGCGGCTGCCCGGCGGACGACGTCGAGGGTGGCGGCGTCCGCGCAGTACCCGATCACCAGCACCTTCGCACCGCCGTCGTTCAGGGCGGCCAGCCCCTCGGTGGCGGTCGCGGCGAGCCGTACGTCGGTGACACCGGCTGTCGCGAGCAACCTCGCGATCCCCTGCCGCACGAGTGCCCACTCGTCGATCACCACTGCATCAGCCATGTCCACCATGAAGCCACGGAAGCGGTCAATGGGGTAGATGCAAATGCACCAAGAAGGTTGGTGAACTCGCACATAGTTCACCGTCTCCGGCGGCCCCGGCGGCATCAGGGCCCAAGCCGCCAGGCGCGTACATGCAATCGACTCAGGTGACGGTCCCGGAGTCAGGCGGCTTGACGATCCCCTCCCGCATGGCTATCGAAACCGCCTCGAGCTTGGAGTGGGCACCGAGCCGGGTGAGCACGCTCTGCACGTGATTGCGGACCGTGTTGACGCTCAGGTTCAGGCGTTTGGCCATGTCCGCGGTGCTGACGCCGTCCGTCATCAGTTGCAGGATCTCGATCTCCCGGCGACTGAGACGATTGGCCGAGGGCGCGGCCGGCCCCAGTCGAGCGATGAGCTTCGGCACCAAGCTCGGCGCGAGCGCCTGTTCGCCTCGCCGGACCGTACGGATGGCGGTCACGAGGTCGTCGATCGGCTGGTCCTTCAGGAGGTAGCCCGAGGCACCGGCCTCCAAGGCCCGGATGACGGAGCGGAAGTCCGACATGGCGCTGATCACGAGGACCCGCGCGTCGGGCTCGATCGCGTGCACGGTGCCGATCCCGGTGGGTGCCTCTCCGTCGGGCAACCGGAAGTCCATGACGACGACGTCAGGGTGCGTCTCCTGGGTGAGGCGGGCGCCGTCCGCCATCGTGCCGGCGATCCCGAGCACCCGCATGTCCGCGACCCGCTCCAGGGCGACGCGCAGCCCTTCGGCGATCATGGCGTGATCCTCGATGATCAGCACGCCCGTGATGTCCCCGGTCGCCCGTCCCGCGCCCGTCGTCACCCGGCCACCGCCTCCCGACATCGGGGGACGGCGGTCCGCGCGGTCTCAGCGCGAGGCGGGTCGTCGCTCAACGCGCGACAGCGGGGCAGCAGAGGCGTCACAACCCTCACCGGGTTCCACCACGGGACGTCCTCATCCCGCTTGCAACGATCATGGCACGGGACCCCTCAGCGTCGATGCATGCGAGGACGGCGCGGCCGCGTCGGTGTTCACTCGGCGCCCGCCCGCTGGGGCAGCCAGAACGCCACGGTCGTGCCGCGGTTCGGCCGGTCGAGCCGGAACCAGCCCCCGAGCGCCTCCGCCCGTTCGCGCATCACGCGCATCCCATGATGTCCGGGCTTGCGCTCCTCACCCGGCTTCATGCCCTTGCCGTCGTCGGTGACCGTGACCATGACGCCGTCGTCGAGCACGTCGACACCGACCAGGAGCTCATGCGCCTCGCCGTGCCGAGCAGCGTTGAGCGCGGCCTCCCGCAGGTTGCGGAAGAGCACCTGTCGCTGTGGTCCCTCGAGGTCGCCGTCTCCGTGCACGGTGACCTGGGTGTCGAGCGGCGTCGATCCAAGGGCGTGCTCCAGATACTGCGAGATGTTGTCCTCCAACGCCTCCGTCGAGCTCTCCGGGGGCTCGAGCTCGAAGATGAGGTTGCGCAAGCCCGCCACCGCGGTGCTGATGGCCCCCTCCACGTGGCGGAACCTTCCCGTCCGTGCCTCGTCGTCGAGCTCCACTCGCAAGAGCTGGATCTCCATGCCGGCGGCGATCATCGTCTGGATGGTGTCGTCGTGGATGTCGGCCGCCACCTTGCGACGCTCGTCCTCCTGGGCATCGAGCAGCTCCCCCATCAGACGCTCCCGCTCCGCGGCGGCGTCCCGGATGGTCCGCTCACGCGCTTGGACAGAGTCGGCCATCTCGTCGATCGCCCCGGCGACCTCCTGGAGCTCCCCGCCGCCTCGCATCGCGCTGCGGGCGGACAGCTCGCCGCTCCCGAGGCGTCGCACCGTCGCGACGATCGTGCGGACGGGCCGTGAGACGGACAGCTCGGCGATGAGGAGGGCGAGAGCGACAGCGATGACCGTGACGAGGCCGGCCGCGATGAGGCTGGCGCGCAGCTCGCGGTTGCCGGCGGCGAACGCGACGTCCGTGGGGATGCCGACGAGCGCGAACACCGACTCTCCCGTACCGCCCACGTCCGAGTAGCTGTAGAGCCGGGTGATGCCGTCGGCGCCCTTCGCCTCGGCCGAGCCCTCCACGCCCCCCGCCGTGACGTGGTCGACGACCTCCTGCATCGGCACCACGCGGCCGAGCTCAGCCGAGTTCGGCGCTGCGCTGATGACGCGGGCGTGCGAGTCGAGCAGTGCGGTCTCGGAGCGGGCGGGTAGCCCGAGGCTCGTGACGAAGCTCGGCAGCGTGGCGCCGAGCTGGAGCGTCACCCCCAACATGGCCACCTCGGGGTTGCCCGAGACGGGCAGCACGCCGATCAGCTGCTCCGAGGGCACCAACGGCCCCGGCGCCTCGAGCGAGGACGCGAAGCCGTTGCTCGACCTCGCGTTCGTCAGCACCGACCTTCCCGACAGATCGACCCCGGCCACCTTCGGATCCACGGTGCAGGTGACGGTCCCACTGCCGTCGATCGTGAACACGTTGGTCACGAACGGCAGCTGGTTCTTGACCCGGGAGAGGATGCCCTGGCAGGCGGTTGGGTCTGACAGGGAGTCCGCCTGCTCGGAGGCGGTGTGGGCGAGGAGGAGGCGGGCTTCGTCGACCGACGCCGCCTCCCGCTCCGCCGTGAGCCTCGACAGCCGCTGGGTGTCCAGACTGGCGTCGCTGTGGCTCCGGTGACGCGCTTCGTTCGCCTGCCATGAGAAGGCAGCCAGCACGGGGATGATCGAGATGAGCACGAGGCCGATGATCCGGAACCGGATCCCCTCCGTCCTCCGCAGCAGTCGCCCGAGCATCTCGTTTCGCTTCTTCAGTGCAGCCCCCCGCCGAACTTCAACGGAGACCGCGGTTCACGTCATCGTGGCCGGGACCGGGCAACCCGCGACGGTGCGCGATCGAACGGACCTGGTCGAGCCGCCACGGCGCGCTGGCCCCTGAAGCGGCCTTCTCCGGTGCTGCTGACTGCATCGAGCCTCCTCCAGTCACGGGAACGACATTGGAGACGGACGTCGGGTGCATCTATGACGCGATTGCATCAGAAACGAGTGCAGTTTCATCCCGTCTGAAGGTGCACACGCCATCCCGCTGACGGGGGAGTGCAGTTTTCGCGCTCCCCCGGCACGGGTGATCACGTAAAAGGCCTGCTCATCGACCATTTCGGTCATGAGCTATCCGTCAACTCATGACCCCCGTCCCGACTACGAGGAGCGTGTCACGAACATGCTCCCACTGGTGCACCACGTCGTCTCCGACGTGGCTCGCCACATTCCTCGGTTCGTCGACCGAGACGATCTCCTCTCGGCCGGCCGACTTGGCTTGACGCAGGCTGCGAAGAGCTTCGACCCCGAGCGCGGCGTGTCCTTCCAGGCGTTCGCCCGGGTCCGCATCCGCGGCGCCGTCCTGGACGAGCTCCGCAGTCGCGACCGTTTGAGCCGCGGCACGCGGGGCCGAGCGACCCACCTCGCGGCGGTGACCAGCCAGCTCCACGCCGAGCTCGGCCGCCTGCCGACCGATGCCGAGGTCGCCCGCCGCATGGAGACCGACGTCGCAGACGTCCGCGACCTGCGCGACGACGTGGCCCGCGCCGCCGGGCTCGAGCGGTCGTCCGACCCCATCGGCACGAACGAGGCCGCCGAGCTGATCCCGGCTTCCGGGCCGGGTCCCATGAGCCAGCTCTTGGACGCCGAGCTGCGGGGCTACCTGATCGACGCCGTGGCCGCGCTGCCCGAGCGTCTCCGCCTGATCATCGTCGCCAGCTTCTTCGACGGCCGCGAGATGCAGGAGATCGCCAAGGACCTCGGCGTGACCGCCTCCCGCGTCTCCCAGTTGTGCTCGGAGGCCATCGCGCTCCTCCGTGACGGGATCAACTCCCAGCTCGATCCCGACCAGGTCGCCGACCTGGGCGTCACCACGGGCCGCGTCGGCCGGCGCAAGTCTGCGTATTACGAGGCCGTGGCCAATGCTTCGAGCTTCACCGAGCGGCTGGATCGGACGCGTTCGATCGAGTCGACCTCCCGGGACCACTCGGCGGTCGAGGCGTCGGCCGCCTGATCCTCGCACGACCACATCCGCCCGCGCCCGGGCGGGGCCGACCGCACACGACGACGCCGCGACCGGGGTCTCCCCTGCCGGTCGCGGCGTCGCCGCGTGTGTGCCCGCGTGACGTCCGTCCCGCCTCGAAGGGCGGTGAGCAGCGGTTCCTCACGCTAGGTGGGCAGCCCGGCACAGGCAGCGAGCAATGTCGCCTTCGCGACTCAGACGGCTGGCGGCGCTTCCGACTGGTGACGGTATCCGTCCGTCGAGCGAGAGGCGTTCGAGCCATGAGCCGTGCCGCAACCCCAGCCGGAATCCACGATGAGCAGCTCCCCGAGGTGAGCTCGGGAGGCTCGGTGGGCGCGCTCGATGTCCGGCCCCGCAGGCGTCGCCCGATCCGCCGAGCCGCCGCCACCGTGATGTCCGTCGCCGTCCTCACCGTGGTCGGGGCCGGCTGCATGCCGAAGGCGCCTCCCTCGACGCAGCTCGCCTATCAACTGATCGAGGAGGCGAAGAGCGGTGGCACCACCCCGACCTGGTTCTCGTCGGCGGACATGGGCCGAAGCCTGCCGATCTACCAGGGCGCCACCCAGAGCGTCGTCGACCGGGGCGGCGCGGCCTGGGAGCTCACGAGCGCGCGACTCGGCCAGCCCGGCAACACCGTCCTCTTCGCTCACCGGGTCAGCCATGGCGGGCCGTTCCGCACCATCGCCCAGCTCCACAACGGGAGCCTGATCCGGCTCGGCGGCGCCGACGGTCGGACCTACACATACGCCGTCGTCCGCAGCCAGGTGACGGCACCGACCTGGGCCGCCGTCTTGAACTTCCACGACGGGAACAAGAACGGCTTGATCCTCGTCGCCTGCCACCCCCTCGGCTCCACCGCCCTGCGCTACGTCGTCGACGCCGAGCTCGTCGGGGTGTCCTGACGTGATCGCCGCGCCGACGCCGACCGGGCGGCGGTCAAGCCGAGACCCGGACGGGTCGTGCGTGGCCGTCGCTGAGCGCCCGGACCAGACCGGGACCGAGCAGGGCGACGACCAGGAGGTCACCGACGGCCGCGGCCACGAACGGCACGCGCAGGTTCGTTGCAGCCGCAAGAACGCCTCCCACCAGGGCGCCCACCGGAGCCGCGCCATCGATGAAGAACCGGTAGACGTTCGTCACCCGCCCGAGGAGCTCCATCGGTACCGCCCGTTGGCGGAAGGCGATGGTCGACACACTGCAGATGGCGACGGCGACGGCCTCCACGGCGAACGCCGCGCCGCTCACGAAGGGATTGGAGGTCAGGCCGGCGGCAAGGTACCCGATCGCGGCGACGACTGCGGTCACCGGCACCAGCCTCGCCGGGCCGAAGCGCCCGTCCAGTCGCCCGGCCAGCGCGCCACCGATCACGTTGCCCATGGCTGCACCGGCGACGAGCAGGCCGAAGCCGACGCTCGAGAGTCCGAGGACGTCCGTGGCGAAGAGCACCACGACGCCGAAGACCATCGCCTGGCAGAAGGCGAGCATGGCGATCAGCGCGGCGGTGGAACGCAGGGCCGGATGGCCCCGGAAGTACGTCAGCCCCTCCTTGATGTCACGGCGCAAGGGCCGCCGTGGCGGGGGCAGACGGGTCGTCGTCGGGATGGCCAGCATCACGAGCACGGCCGACAGCGTGAAGCTTGCCGCGTCCACGAAGAACGGCACGGCGACCGCGATGGCGAACAGCAGGCCCGCGATCGCCGGCCCGATCAGGTTCTCGGTCGCTGTTTGCACTGCGAACAACGAGCCGTTGGCCTGCGCCAGATCCTGTCGTGGCACGAGAGAGGGGAGGGCGGCCTGGCTCCCTGACAAGAAGAACGTCTCCCCGACGCCGATGAGGAAGACCGTGCCCAGCACCATCGGGACCGAGTGGAAGCCCAGCACGACGACCACCGCGAAGCCGAGGAGCAGCGCGGCCCGACCGAGCTCGACGAGAGTGAGCAGGCTGCGGTGGTCCCGACGGTCGACGATGGCGCCGGCGGGGAGTCCGAGGAGCAGCCACGGCAGGCGCCCGGCGATCAGGACCCCAGCGGTCACCAGGGGATCGCCAGTGGAGACGAGGAGGAGCGGGAAGGCGACGAACACGAGTCCGTCGCCGATGCCTGAGGCCGCGGTCGCGGCCCACACCTGCGCGAAGCGTCGGTTGGAGCGAAGTCGGGACCGACCTGGGAGCTCGTCGTTCATCGTCTCCGCCTCGGAGGCGTTGCAGACATCAGGCCGGAGGGTGACCCGTCGGTTCGATCAGCTTCGAGATCCGGCATCTCGTACCAGCGGTCCGGGCGAATCGCTCAAGTCTGGCTCGCCCGGACCGATTGTTGGTGTGTGCCCACCACCCGGTACTTGGTCAACGCACCAGGGTGGCGGGAGCTGGGGGGTGGTTCACCCTTGCGGGTGAAGCACTCACAGGTGCCTCATCGAGCGGCCTCCCTTCTGGCTGGAGGGGTCCTTGGTGATGTCACAGGCGAGGCAGTGATGGCCCCCGGGACGGCTGGAAGCGGGATGAGACCCCGCACGGACCTCGGTCCGAGGCCACCCGGCGGCTGTCGCTGCCACCTGTGGAGTGACCACGACGGAGCGCGGTCACGAACGAAGGTACAACGCTACCCTCGGTGGCAGGCAATGGTCCGTTTGGATCAGCAGCCATGACGAAGACGCGTGAAGTGCCGCGGAGCATGTGGCTCCTGACGGCGCTGATCGGGGTCGGCGCGGCCGCGCTCTGGCTGGTGGTCTGCCGCATGCCGGCCCACCCGGAGCCGTTCCACATCCCCGTCGTCGTCATCACCGGCGCCTTCCTCGCCACATGGTTCCTCGTCGCAGAGCTGGAGACCGGCAAGCACACCCAATACGTCGATCTCAGCGTGGTCCCGATGCTCGTAGGGCTGTGCTTCATGGCACCGCGGGACCTCCTCGTCGCCCGTGTGGCCTCGCTCGTGATCGCGCAGTGCTTCATCCGCAAGCCGCTGGTCAAGCGGGTGTACAACGTGGTCGACGGCACCCTCGTGCTGGCCGTGGCGGCGACCGTCTTCATCACGGTGCGCGGTGGTGCCGATCTCGCCGGACCGCGCACCTGGCTCGCGTGCTACCTCGCCTCCCTCGCCGCCTACCTCGTGTCGGTCGCCGATGTCACCATCGCCCTCTCGCTCCTGAGCCGCCGCTTCGTGAGCGATCCGTCGTTCCTGCCCGGCGTCGCCATGAACATGGCCAACACGGGCCTGGCCGTCATCACCATCGACGTGCTCCTCGTCGACTGGCGGGGCGTCTGGCTCCTCGTCGGCGCCCTGGTCACGCTGTGGGCGATCTATCGCCAGTTCCTCCAGTTCCGGCAGCGCCACGCCAACCTGCAGCTCATCCACCGGTTCACCCAGTCGGTCTCAGCGGCCACGGACACGGCCGACGTCGTGTCCCACAGCCTCGCTCTCGCCCAGGAGATGCTCCGTTGCGAGGCCGCGGAGCTGGTGCTCAGCACCCCGGCCGGGGTCGACATCCATCGCCTGGTCGACGGCACCCTCGTGCTGGCCGTGGCGGCGACCGTCTT